>Ga0070740_10005743_pt1 | contig 11297 bp, 11 predicted proteins | sample Coa_R2_FD_67286 | JGI IMG/M metagenome (GOLD analysis project Ga0070740, IMG submission 67286) | Surface soil microbial communities from Centralia Pennsylvania, which are recovering from an underground coalmine fire - Coalmine... | ecosystem: Environmental > Terrestrial > Soil > Unclassified ...
CCTCGATCGCAACAATTGCGCGTTGCCGCGGATCGACGGCAGCGCGCTGGTGCAGCTGCATTGCCATCATCATGCGATCATCAAGCCGACCTCCGAGCAGAACGTGCTCAAAAAGCTCGGAATTGAGTTCGAGGTGATGGCGTCTGGCTGTTGCGGGATGGCCGGCTCCCTGGGATTTGAAGCGGCAAAATATGATGTCTCGATCAAGGCTGCCGAGCGTGTGCTGCTGCCCAAGGTGCGCGAGGCCGCTCAAGACACTGTAGTCCTGGCCAACGGCTTTAGCTGCCGCGAGCAGATCGAGCAAACCACCGACCGTAGACCCCAGCACATCGCGGAGCTGATCGCCGACCATCTTGGGGTCGCGCAATGAACATGCCGGTGCGCCATACGGAAACGGTCGTCATCACCGGCGCCAGCGCCGGCGTCGGCCGTGCGACCGCGCACCGTTTTGCCAGAGCTGGCGCGCGTGTCGGCCTGATTGCGCGGGACGAGCAGGCGCTCATGGAGGTGAAACAGGACATCGAGAAAATGGGCGCCGAGGCGGAGTTTGTGGCCGCCGATGTTGCCGACGCGAATGCGTTGTTCGAAGCGGCGGAGAAGCTCCAGAATCAATTGGGCGCCGTCGATGTGTGGGTCAATGACGCTATGGTGACGGTGTTTTCCCCCTTCTGGGAGATAACGCCGGAGGAATATCGCCGCGTCACCGAGGTCACCTATTTGGGCTTCGTGCACGGCACCATGGCGGCGCTGCGTCTCATGCGGCCGCGCGACCGCGGCACCATCGTCCAGGTCGGCTCGGCGCTGGCTTACCGGGGCATCCCTTTGCAGAGCGCCTATTGCGGTGCCAAGCACGCGATCCGCGGCTTCACCGATTCCCTGCGCACCGAGCTGATCCACGACGGCAGCAAAATTCACCTCACCCTCGTCAACCTCCCGGCGGTGAACACGCCGCAATTCGATTGGGCGCGAACACATATGCCTTCGCAGCCGCGGCCGGTCGCGCCGGTATTCCAGCCGGAAGTAGCGGCAGACGCCATCTTCAAGGCCGCCCATCAGCGCCGGCGAGAATATTGGGTCGGCTTGAGCACGGCCGAAGTAATCTTGGCGCAAACATTGGGTCCGGGCTTTCTCGACCGCTACCTCGCCAAGCGTGTTTATGATGCGCAATCGACCGGGCAGCCGCTGCCGCCGGACCGGCCGGACAATCTCGATAAACCCGTGACGGCGCTGCATCGGACGCGCGGCTCGTTCAGTGACGAGGCGTCAAATACGGCGCTTGACCTGCCCGGCCCGGCGACCCGCCTAACCGTTGGCGTGGCCGGTGTCGTCTGCGCCGGAGTTCTGGGACTTGTCCTCGGCCGCAGCATGCCAAGGCGCTGACTATTGTCGCGTGAAGTAATCGCTCGCCGTCAGCACGAACATGAAGATCAGCCAAAACACGCCGGCGAAGGCGGCAAAGCGCAGCAGCGCCGGGTGCTCCTTGAAGTCCATGAAGAAACCGACCAGCAACACCATCATCAAAAACGCAACAGACATGTGCACCGGCACGTTGGCACCGCCGAGCGGCACATAGGCCAAGAAGACATTGACGGCAAACAACGACCACAAGCCGAACCAAATCAGACCGGCATCGCGCCACAGTTTCAGGCGGCTCGGCCGCTGTTGCGACTGCTGTTCGCTCATGGGCGATCCACCAGATAAATGAGCGGCACGAGCGTGATCCAGATCAAATCGACAAAGTGCCAGTAAAGCCCGACTGCGGTGAGCGTGCCGCTCTCGAGCTTGATCACCGTGCGCTGCAGCTGCACCGCGACGACCGCCACCACGCCGATGCCGACCGATAGATGGATGGCGTGGACGCCGGTCATGACCCAGTAGAAGGCCCAGAAGATTTGCTCCTGCGGCTGCGGCAGCGGAAAGCCGGGCCCCGGAAAGAGGCCCTTGGTCAGGTCGTCGTTATATTCAAAGCCCTTGCCGGTCAGGAAGCCGAGGCCGAGCAACAAGGTGACCCACAAGCAGATCAGCGTCAGCCGTCGGTAGCCGTGGTCGGCAGCACGCACAGCGACGGTCATGGTCATGCTGCTGGTGAGCAAAACCACAGTGTTGATCGAACCGAAGAAAATCTCGGTCTCCTTGGCGGCTTCGCGGAACGCCTCGGTATAGAGCGTGCGGTAGACCGAATAGCCGAGGAACAGCCCGCCGAAGAACAGCACCTCGGTCGCCAAAAATATCCAGATGCCAAACGTCACGCCCTCGCGCTGGCGCGCAAGATCGGGCCACGGCTCGCGCAGCGCTGTGCTGGCTTCGCTCATGCATCCTCCGTCTGCGTGCGGTGCGGACGCTGCATTTCGGCAAGCCCCGGCTCGGCGGCAGGGTGATACTCATACGGTCCGGTGGTCACGATCGGAGTGTGCTCGAAGTTCTCTTTCGGCGGCGGCGACGGCGTTTGCCATTCCAGCCCGGTCGCTTGCCAGGGATTTGCCGGCGCCCGCGCGCCGCGGATGAGCGAGAGCGGCAAATAGATCAGCGGCAATACGTAGGCGATCGCCAAAATACCGGCGCCGCCGGTCGACATCACGTGCCAGATCTGGAAAACGTCGGCATAGTGATGGTAGCGGCGCGGCATGCCGAGCCAGCCCATGATGTATTGCGGCATGAACGTCATCATGAAGCCGAAGAAGGTGAAGATGGCGGCGACGCGGGCCCACGTTTCCAGATACATGCGGCCGGTGATTTTCGGCCACCAATAGTGCAATCCGGCGAAATAGGCGGTAACGCTGCCGCCGACCATGATGAAATGGAAATGCGCAATGACGAAATAAGTGTCATGCGCCTGAATGTCGATCGGCACCGAAGCAAGGAACAGGCCGGTCAAACCGCCGACGGTGAACAGGCCGATAAAGCCCAAGGCGTACAGCATCGGCGACTCGAACGAAATATGGCCGCGGTAGAGCGTCGCCGTCCAATTGAAGGTCTTGATCGCGGAAGGCACGGCGACGATGAACGAGAGGAACGAGAACACCAGGCTGGCGTAAGGCGACTGGCCGGACACGAACATGTGGTGTCCCCAGACCATGAAGCCGATGACGGCAATGGCCAGCAGCGCGAACACCATCCCCGCGTAGCCGAAGACCCGGCGGCGGGCGAAGCAGGTAATCACTTCCGACACCACGCCCATGGCCGGCAGGATCATGATGTAGACGGCCGGGTGGCTATAGAACCAGAACAGATGCTGGAATAGCAGCGGATCGCCGCCGTTGTTCGGGTTAAAAATGGGTACGCCGAGCAGGCGCTCCGCCATCACCAGCAACAGCGACATGGCGAGCACCGGCGTCGCCAACACCATCACCAAGCTCACGGCGTAAATCGCCCACACCATCAGCGGCAGCCGAAACCAGGTCATGCCCGGCGCGCGCAACATGTGCGTGGTCACGATGAAATTCAGCCCGGTGGCGATCGAGGAAAAGCCGGTGACGAAAACGCCGAAGGCGGCGGCGATCACGTGTCCGTTCGAGTAGAGCGTCGAGAACGGCGTGTAGAAGGTCCAGCCGGTGTCGACGCCGCCGGCCCAGAGCGTATAGATGGTGAAAATGCCGCCAATCGTGAACAAATACCACGACATCAGATTGAGCCGCGGGAATGCGAGGTCGCGTGCGCCGATCATCAGCGGCAGCAGAAAGTTGCCCAGCGTGGTCGGGATCGATGGGACCAGAAAGAACCACACCATAGTGATGCCGTGTATCGTGAACAGCCGGTTGTACTCGTCGTCGGTGAGAAAGAGTCCTTGCGGCGATAACAGCTCGAGCCGCACCAGACCGATGGCGACGCCGGCAATGAAAAAGAAAACCGTAATCGACAAGGCGAACAAAATGCCGATGCGCTTGTGGTCGGTGGTGGTCAGCCACGACCAGACGGTGTGCCCTTCGTCGAGATAACTGGCTGGCTTCGGTGGCGGGAGGTCGACAACGGTGATCGCGGTCATTGCTGCACCTCCTTTTCGACAGACAACGATTTGATGTAGGCAATCAGCCGCACCAGTTGCTCTTCGCTGACGATGCCCTTGAAGCTCGGCATGATCGGCTGGAATCCGGCGACGATGTCCTTGCGCGGCTGCAGGATCGAATCGCGGATATAGGCTTCGTCGGCCACGATCGTGCGGCCATCAGACAAATGCACCATGTGATTGAATACGCCGTGCAGGTCCGGCGCGTGGACCGACGACTCTCTGGCGTGGCAGCCGGAGCAGCCGAACGAGCGGAACAGCGCCTCGCCTTCTTGCGCCAATCCCCTCGTTTGCGGCTGTGCGGTCACCCATTGGGCATAGTCGGCGGGTTTCATAATCACGATGCGCCCGGTCATGCGCGAATGGCTGGTGCCGCAAAATTGCGTGCACTCGAGCATGTAAGTGCCGGGGTTGTCGGCGGTGAACCACAAATACGTGTAGCGGCCCGGCAGCACGTCCTTTTTGATGCGCAAGGCCGGTAGAAACATGCTGTGAATGACATCTTCCGACGTCATGACAAGCACCACAGGCTTTCCGGTGGGCGCATGGATTTCGTTGATTTCACGGATGCCGCTCGGTTGCTGCACTTTCCACATCCATTGCTTGGCGACGACGTGGATTTGCAGGCCGTGATCCGGCGGGGTCAGCGCGGACAATTGTGTGCTTGCCGCCCACCAGAAGATGAACATGAACAGGAAGAAGGTCGCCGCGGTCCATCCGATCTCGAATTCGTTCTGTAGAATGTGCGGCAGCCGTCCGCGCTTGGCCTTCGATCCGCGGTAGTAGCGAAATGAGAATCCCAGCACGAGCCCGAACACCAGCAGCACGATCACGATCGAGATCGTCGATAGCCCGTAGAAAATGCGATCGATGGTCGCCGCGTGCGACGAGGCCTCGGTGGTGAATGCGGAAATGTTCATGGCGCCGCTCTCTTGCGCAAGGCGAATGTGAGCGAGGCGATGCCGCCAACGAGGATGACTACGGTCGCGCAACAGGCGATGGTGAGGATCTGAACAATCGCGGGCGTATAGATGCCGCGCGCGGGGTCGAAGCCGAAACAATGAAGCCGTATCTGGTCGAGAAACGTGCCGACGCGGCCTTGTCCGGCATCGACCAGTGCCAGCCGCAAGCTGTCGCCGGTCAACCCCAATCCCGACAACACACGCACGATGCGGCCGTTCCTGGCGACGACGAAAGCTGCCGCCGGATGCGCGAACTGATCGGTCTCCTTGTCATAGACGTAGCGATAGCCCGCGGCTTGCGTTGCGGCCTGGACGCCGGCGGCGTTGCCCATCAGGAAGACGCTCGCCTGCGCGAGCGCGGTATTCATGCCAATGCGCGAGGCCTTCATCGCCATGGCGTCGCCCGGCTTGTCTTTCGGGTCGAGACCGATGACGACAAGATGAAAGTCTTTGCCCGGCGCAAGGCCGGATTTGGAGAGCCCGTCCGCCGCGAAGGCAAGAATGGGGCCGCACAAATTCGTGCAGGTGTAGTCGGCAAATACGACCACGGCGGGGTGGGTGCCGATGACTTCGCCCAGCGAACGCTCTACCCCGTGCGTGTCGGCAAAGCGCAACGACAGCGGGAACGCCGCGCCGGCCTGCGCATCGACCTGGACTTCAGCAAGCTGTGCAGGCGTGAGCTTTGCGGCGGCGGGCATTGCCAGCGATAAGCCGATCAACAGCGCAAGCGTTCTCACGGGCGGCCTCCGGCGTTCGGTCCGGATGGAGCCATTCCGGCTCCGGCTCCGGGTGCGGGTGGCTGCGGGCCTGCGATAGGCGGAGGCGAAGAAGATGCACTTGGTGCTTGTGCTGGCGGCTGGGGCGCCCCGTTCGGCTGCTGTTCGATCGGCCCATAAGCTTTGTCGCCGCGCGAAGCGATGATCTCCATCGCCCGCTCGATCGGAATGCCGACGAGCGTGTGCTCCGGGTTGATCCAGCGATAGCTGTTCAGTTCTTTGTGCTGCCTGGCCAATAGCGCGTTCAGCTCCGCCTCGGGGTGCGCCTCCTGGCGCGGCCGCGGGAATTCTCGATAGGCGGGTATGCGATTGCCCGGCACCACGGTGTAGAAGAACACGCCGAGCAGCACGATACTGGCGGCGAGCATCGCCAGAAAACCGCCGGCTGCCACGCTGACCCATCGCGTGCTGACGCTGCCCGGCTCCAGCCGTTCGCTGCGCGATTGCTCGGTCATGACTCAAGCCTCGCGCGCGGCAGCAGAGCCGACGAACAGCCAAGCTCGATGAACAGAATGAGCGCGCAGCCGAGCGCCAGCACGGCGAGCGCCGCTGCCCCCAAGGCCCAGGCGCCATACGCCGGGGCGAGCAGATAGGAATCGTAAAATGCTAGGCCGATCAGGATGCACAAACCGACGGCCCGCAAAGCCGCGCGGCTGGCGCGGACCCGCTCAAGCAGCAAGGCCAAAATCGGGAACACCGATCCGAACGCGAAAGCGAAGACGGCGAGCCACTTCCACGGCGCGAAACCGCGCCGGACGAACCAATCGATCTTGTCCGGAAGGTCGCCGTACCACAGCACGAGGACGGCCATGAAATCGATGTAGGTCAGGCCGAGCACCACCGCGAGCGTCAGCCCACCGACATCGCGCGCCGCGCGTTCGTCCGGAATCGGGCCGGCCAGGGCGCAAAACGCAAGCGCGGCGAGAATTTGTGTAATGGCGATGCTGGCGCCGAACGAAGTTGAGATAAAGACCGGCTCCGCCGACAGGATCCAATCGATGGACACCAGGCTGATCATGAACGCGTAAAGGACGAAACCGGCGGCGGCGAGCAGCGTCCCCGGCTTGCCGCCGATGCGCGGCAGCAGCAGCGCGACAGCGCCAAACACGACAAAGGTGAAAACCGTGCGCCCGATAAACGAACCGCTGTTGAGATAATAGGCGATCACATCGGGTTTGATGTCGCCGCGACCTGCGGTCCACGGATAGAGGGACGGAATTGCGATGAGGACAGGAATGAAGAGGATCGCCAGCAGCGGGATGCACACGGCCGCCCGCTCGAAAAACGGCCGCAGCGCCTCGCCCCAGTGGCCGCCGGTAAGCCGGTAAATGAACGAGAGCTCCAAGCTGCCGAAGGCGATCGAGCTGACATAGACGAAGGCGATGAGCCAGCCTGCCGCGGCAATGCGCGGGAAGGCGACGGCAATGGCGAGCATGGCGGCTGCGGCGGCAATCGCCAGGCCGATGAGAAGCCACGACACGCGCTGCCGATCCGCCCGTTCATGGACTGGCACCAGCGAACGCCCGTGTGGTGCGTGCTCGGTCACGGTAGCTTCTCCCGCGCTTCGGGCGCCTCCGCCAAAGTCGCGTGCTGCGATAGCTGCAGCGCGCGGATGTAAGCGACGATGGCCCAGCGGTCGCGCGGCTCGACGCGCGTGGCGTACGAGTACATGACGCCGTAACCGTCGGTGATCGTCTTGTAAAATTCGCTGGCCGGCGCGCTCATGAGCCGCGGTTCGAAATAGGACGGCGGTTTTGGGAAGCCGCGCTGCACCACCATGCCGTCGGCATTGCCGTCGAAACCATGGCAAGGCGAACAATAGATATTAAAGCGATTTTGGCCGCGCTTGAGCAGGGCCGGCGTCACTGGCGGGGGAGTGGACGCTTCTTTGTCGTGCGCCAGGTCATTTTGCGAAACGACATGCGGCGGCAGCGGTCGCGCCGCGGTGCCGTCCGGCCACAGCTCTGCCGGCGCATAGGTGCCGTACTTCTTCTGCTGCGTCATGCTGAGATCGCAGCCGGCGAGCAAAAGCAGCGCGAGCATGGACGCGGCAAGCCTCACGTCTTGATCTCCCATATTGCCAGAGCGCCCGCCTCACGCAGCCAGTCGCGCGCGCGTTGCAATTCGGCCTCATCTCGCGGCGAGTCGAGTGCCAGCAGGAAAGCGTCTTGGCTCACTCGTTCGAATCCGGGCACCGCGAATATCGCGTGGTGCAGGCCGGGCAGGCCGCTGTGCATGAACAGCGCAATCAGCCCTGACACCGCGGCGCCAAAAATGCCGACGGCAAAGGGAAACAACATGAAAGCGGGCCAGGCGTTCAAAGGGCGGCCGCCGCTGTTGATCGGGTAGTCGATGACGGCGCTGAAATATTCGGTGGCGTAGGCCATCGCCGCGATGGCGACGCCGCCGATGAACATGGCGACCCGCACGTGCGAGCCCCCTGCTCCCACCGCTTCGGCGAGGCCTTCGACGGCAAACGGCGTGAATGCGTCCAGCGGCCGATAACCTGCGGGACGTGCCTTGCGCGCCGTTTCCAGCAGCGCAGCCGCGCCAGGAAATTCCGCGAGCAGAACCTCGGTCATTGATGGCTCTCCTCGTAGATCAGCCGGCGTGTCTCGTGCATCGACACCATAGGAAAAATGCGCGCCAGCAGCAGATACAAGAAGCCGAAGAAGCCGAGCGAACTGAACAGCAAAGCCCAGTCCCAGAACGTCGGGATGAAGATGCGCCACATGCTGGGGAGAAAATCGTGCGAGAGCGTGTTCCACACGATCTCAATGCGTTCCAGCCACATGCCGACGTTGATCAGGATCGCGATCACCACGACGGCAACGATGCTGCAGCGGATGCGGACGAACCAGAAAAGCTGCGGCACGATGCAGTTGAACAACAGCATGCACCAGTAGACCGGCGCATAGCCGCCGGTGAACTCGAATCCTACCAGCCATCGTTCGGCGCGCTCGCCGTGATACCAGGCGGCAAACCATTCGGTGAGATAAGACAGCCCCATGATGATGGAGGCCGCGAGCATGATTTTGGCCATGACGTTGAAGTGCTCGGCGGTGATGAGCGGCTGCAGGTTGAAGCCCCAGCGCACAAGGGCGGTCAGCAGCACCACCATGGCAAAGCCGGAATACATGGCGCCGACAACGAAGTAGGGCGGGAAAATGGATTCCTGCCAGCCCGGCATCAGGCTCGCCGCGAAATCCATGCCGACGACGCTATGCAGCGACACCACCAAAGGCACCGCAAGGCACGCCATCGTCAGATGATAATGCTCGTAGAAGTACCAGTGCCGGGCCGAGCCGCGCCACCCGAGCGCCAGAGCTCCGTAGAAGTAGCGCGGGAACGCTGTCTTCGCGCGGTCGCGCAGTGTGGCGAGGTCGGGAATGAGGCCGACGTACCAGAACAGGATCGAGAACAGGATGTAGGAGGAGATCGCCCAGAAATCCCAAATTAAGGCGCTGCGCCATTGCGGCCACACCACCATGGTGTTGGGATAAGGCAGCAGCCAATAAAAATATTCCGGACGGCCGAGATGCATGATCGGGAACAGGCCGGCGATGGTTGCCGCGAATAAAGTCATCGCCTCGGCGAAGCGGTTGATCGAGGCCCGCCAGCGCTGCCGCATCAGCAACAGCATCGAGGAGATCAGCGTGCCGGCATTGCCGATGCCGATCCACCAGACGTAATCGGCAATCGGCAGTCCCCAAACGATGGTGGTGTTGTTGCCGAAGATGCCGACGCCGGTGGCGAACAGCCACGACATGCAGATCGCCATGATGAGGGTCAGGCCGCTGGCGATGCCGAAGGCGATCCACCAGGCGCGCCACCGCCACTGCCGGCGCTCGAGCAGCGGCGCGGCGACGAGCTCGCTGATCGCCAGATAGCTGCGGCCTGGCGGCTCGGTCCAGCGCTCGATCTCCGGAGGCTCGGCTTGCAGGCTCATGCTTGCGCCTTCTCTTGCATTGCTGGGTTGGGGTTGCGCAGGCGCGCCAGATACGTGGTGCGCGGACGCGTGCCGAGGTGTCCGAGCAGGGCGTAATGATGCGGTTCGCGACGCAGCGCGTTGATTGCCGACGCCTTGCTGTTTCTGTTGCCGAAGGTGATGGCCCGCGTCGGGCAGGCGGCCTGGCACGCGGTCACAACCGCACCGTCGGGAATCGGCTGGTCGACGATCTCAGCGTGGTGCCGCGCGCGATTGATGCGCTGGATGCAATAGGTGCACTTCTCCATGACGCCCCGCCCGCGCACGGTGACGTCGGGATTGTGCGAGGCGCGCACGGAGTCGGCGCCGAGATCGGCATATTCCTGGCCGTCGGCATAGCCGAACCAGTTGAAGCGCCGCACCTTGTACGGGCAATTCGACTGACAGAAGCGCGTGCCGATGCAGCGATTGTAAACTTGTGCGTTGAGGCCTTCGCCGTCGTGCACCGATGCTGCGACCGGGCAGACCGGCTCGCATGGCGCCTGTTCGCAATGCATGCACGGCACCGGCTGGAAGCCGGGCGGCCGCTCCGGATCCGGCACGTAGCGGTCGACGCGCAACCAATGCATGTCGCGGCCCATCGCCACTTCCTCGGGGCCGATGACCGGCACGTTGTTTTCCGCCTGGCAGGCGACGACGCAGGCGTTGCAGCCGATGCACAGCGAGGTGTCGATCACCATCGCCCAGGCGTAGCTGTCGTAATTGACCTTGGCGTAAAGCGTCGGCCGGTTCTCATAGTCGTGGTCGGGCGGCTGCTTGCCTTGCGCCAATTCGGCGAGCGTCAGCACCGGATAGAGGTCCTTGCCGTCGCCTTCGAGATCGAAATTGTGCTGCAACAGCGGCACGTTGCGGATTTCGCCGGTGCCGCGGAGGGAGACATCGGAAATCAGCCAGGGCGATGCCGTGGTGCGCAACGGATAGGCGTTGACGCCGATGCCATTGCCGATGGCCCCAGCGCGCGTGCGTCCGTAGCCGAGTTCGACGGCGATGACGCCGTCGGCTTGGCCCTCACGAACGCGCGCCGGCGCGCGCAGCGAGGCGGAATCGTGCCAGACCTCGATCGTCTCGCGGTCCGCTATATTGAGTCTCCGGGCGTCGCCGGGAGAAAGGTAGATGCCGTGCCCCCACACTTCTTTGGTGAAAGGGTGGGGACACTCCTGCAGCCAGGCATTGTTGGCGAAGCGGCCGTCCCAGACCGACGGATCGGCGCCGAGCAGCAGCGAAAGACCTCGTGCAGCCTGCGCCGGCTTGACATCCGGCCGTTTCGGTGCGCCGGTCGCGACACGCGCAGCCGCCGAATTGGCGACAACGCCGTCGTGCAGCGTCTGCTTCCACCAGGTGTCGAAATCGCCGCCGCTGCGCTGCGCCTGCCAAGTTTGCCGGACAAGATCGTAAGCCGACGGTGCGATGGTGCCGGCCATTAGGCCTAGCAGGTCGTGCGCTTGCCGGCTGTCATAGAGCGGCAGAATCAGCGGCTGCACGATACTTGCGGTGCCGTCGAAGGCGCGCAGATCGGACCAGCTTTCCAGCGTGTGCGACATCGGCAGACGCCAGCTGCATTGGTCCGC
>Ga0070740_10005744_pt1 | contig 11296 bp, 11 predicted proteins | sample Coa_R2_FD_67286 | JGI IMG/M metagenome (GOLD analysis project Ga0070740, IMG submission 67286) | Surface soil microbial communities from Centralia Pennsylvania, which are recovering from an underground coalmine fire - Coalmine... | ecosystem: Environmental > Terrestrial > Soil > Unclassified ...
CGCGCCTGCGGCCGGCGCGAAGTCAAGCTGTGGAAGATCGGTATCGAGCGCGCGCTTGGGGTGCGCGACCGCCATCCTGAGCACTTCTACGATGTCGATTTTCGCGACTTCGTGGCCGATTCGATCGCCGTGGTGCGAAGCATCTATCAGCGCTTCGGCCTGCGGCTGGACAGCGAGGTGGAGGCCAGGATGCGCCAGTGGCTCGACGCCCACGCGCAAAGCCGCCCCGGATTCCATCGATATACGCCCGAGCAGTTCGGATTGACCGAGCACGAAATCCGCCGCAAGTACGCCGACTACATCGAGCGCTACCGCCTGTAAACATCGCGATGTGCGCTGGTTGCAGGGGCGGTTCGCAAGGCGCCCCCGACTGTGCCCTTCCCGCACTCCTGTGCGGCTTCGAACCTCAGTCTGGTCCGTAGTGCTTTGTCTGGCATTTGCATTTTGCCGGGCAAACCGGCCGCGGCGCGCACGCGAGCGCACATGTTTTTTTGGATCGAAACTTGCTTGCACTAGATACGACTGCTCGGAGGGTCCGGGTGGGAGCAAGGAGTTGCGGTATGAGTTTCGTGTTGGCGGGGTTTTGTGCGGTGAACTGCTGGGTGATACCGAAGTTATGGGAGCCTACGCGGGTGCGCCGCAATCCGCTGCCGCCGCGGCCGCCGCGAGGCGGCGTGGTAGTGCGGATGCGTCCACGCGTCCGCCCAACTCGGTTGACTGCGCAGCCTGGGCTGCGGCTGGCCGCCTAACAGAGTGCGGAAAAAGACGGGCTGGATCATAGTCCTGAAGGCGCGCGTGCCGCATTCAGGATAAAAGCCGGCGGTCGTCCTAAAACTTCTCCCCCGCTGGGAGAGATTGGAGCCATAGCAGGGGGTTGCAAAAATCCTCTTTTCCGCAACCTGCCGGACTTCGCTTCAGGAGGGCTGGGAACGGGCCGGCGCAGAACCGGCGATACGGCTGAGGAGCGCTGCGCCGCCTTCTTCCAGGTCGCGCAAGGTAAGCGACTCCAGGTGACGGCTTTCCGCCTCGCGCAGCGCGGCCAGCAAATCGGCGATTCGTTCATCTCCCCAGCTATCCATTTCCAGGGCGCGAAAGGCGTCGGCCAGCCTGATGGCGGCTGGGTCGAGGCTTAGGAACAGCCCGCTGCGCGCCGCGTGATTGTCGGTTGCTTCGATCACCAAGCCGATCTGTTTCAGACTTTCAATCAGCGGCGCCACCTGCGCGGGCGGCACCCGCAGTTCGGCAGCCAGGGTTTCCGCGGTTACCGTCTGCACCTTATTGCGAAAACGCTCCGCCAGCCGCAATAACGCCAGCAGCACCGCGTAGCGCGCGAAGTTGAGCGAGCGGGGCAGGACCTCATAGCGCGTGGTGCCGCGCTGCGCCGCGAAGGAAATCTCCACCCCGAACAGCACGATCGTCCATCCCAGATAGATCCACAGCAGCAGCACCGGGATGGTGGCTAGTGCGCCGTAGATCGCCTTGTAGCTGGACATCCCGACCCAGAAATGCACGTAGGCCCATTGCGCAACCTGGAACAACACCGCTGTGACAAACGAGCCCAGCGCCGCCGCCCGCCATCGCACCCGCGTGTATGGAAAGAAGATGAACAGGAAGAAAAAGCTGACCCACAGGATCAGCGACGGGACCACCAGGGTCAGCCAATGCCAGGTCTGCAGGCGGCTGGAGAACGATGCGGTCAGGGTCAGCGCCGCCACCAGCAGCAGGGGAATGGTAAACACCACGCTGATGTAGTCGGTGAATTTGCGCAGATAGCTGCGCCCGGCGGGCACCTGCCAGATGGTGTTGAAGGCGGTTTCGATGGTGCCCAAGGTCGAGATGACGGTCAGCAGCAGCGCGGCGCCGCCCACCGAACCCAGCGTCGCGGCGTTGACGTTGCCCACCAGGCGCATCAAGTCGGCAGTGGTCTGCGCACTGCCCAGTGCGATATAGCGCTCGATCAGCGGCTGAATCCGTTCGCTCCCGCCCAACGCCTTGAGCACCGAAAACGCCAGTGCCAGGATCGGTACGATCGACAGCGTCATCGTGTAGGTCAGCGCGGATGCCCACAGCAGGTCGTTGTTGTTGATGAAGTTGACCGCGGCAACGCGCGCTATGGCGCCAAGGCGCACCGCCAGGCGCCAGGGATTCGCCAGCAGCCGCAGCGTTCCGGTCGCCTGACGCCGGTAATCGGAGAGCTGGTAAGATAAGTCCATTCGTGTGCGATGCCGTATAAAAGCATCACGCACGTATTTTAACAAATAGGCGGTACGGTATCATCGCGAATCCGCCGGCAGAAACCCGCCGCCTTCAGCATCTGATCAGATGCACCAGCTTGAGCGATTCCCACACGATCGCCGCACTCAGGACAATTGTCACCCAGGCCATGGCGCGGATGCGCGCCAGCATGCTGTTGACCTTTTCGACCGTGAAGGGGAGCCCGTCGCCGTGCGCGGCGACCTCTTCCTGGCGGCCGATGCGGAAGGCCAGCCCGAAAGTCACATAGGTCTGGATAAACACCAGGCCAAAGACCAGTCCCAGCTTGACCGCCAGCAGGTAGCCGATGCGCGCGAAGTAATCGGCCGCCATCGCCGCCTTGATATCGGTCAGACGCATCGCGCCGGTGATGACCAGTACGCCCAACATGGCTAGGGTGAAGGGGTTGTAAAAGCGGAAGCCCTGGATGAGGATGGCGCGCCGGCCGGCTTCGTCGGCTGCCCGCTCCGCCGCCGGCAGCAGCATGTAGAGCATCGCGAATTGCGCGCCGAAGAACGCCGCCAGCGCCAGGATATGAGCGAAGACCAGCAGTTGAGTAGTCAGCATCGTTGATGGGACCGAAAGCGACGTGGTCGTCTGCGCGCCGCCGCCGCGTAGTCCAGCGCCGGCGGCTCAGCTCTGATGGCGCGCCTCCAGCCATCGCTCGGCATCGATGGCCGCCATGCAGCCGGTGCCCGCCGCCGTAACCGCCTGGCGGTAGACGCGGTCGGCCACATCGCCCGCCGCGAACACTCCGGCCACGCTGGTGTAAGTCGAGCCGGGCTTCACGATCAGATAGCCCAGGTCGTCCATCTCGAGCTGGCCGGTGAACAGGGCGGTGTTGGGCTGATGACCAATCGCCATGAAGACGGCGTCGGTGCGGACGTCGGTAACAGCGCCGGTCTTGACATTGCGCAGCCGCACGCCGGTGACACCGGTCTTGTCGGGCTGGCCGTAGATCTCCTCGATGACGCTGTCCCAAATGAAGGCGATCTTGGGGTTCTTGCGGGCCCGGTCCTGCATGATCTTGGAGGCGCGCAGTTCGTTGCGCCGATGCACGATGGTGACCTTGGCGCAGAACTTGGTCAAAAAGGTCGCCTCTTCCATCGCGGTGTCGCCGCCGCCCACCACCAGCGCCTCCTTGTCCTTGAAGAAAAACCCGTCGCAGGTGGCGCAGGCGCTGACCCCGAAACCCATCAGCCGCTTTTCCGACTCCAGCCCCAACAACTTGGCCGACGCGCCGGTGGCGATAATCAGGGCCTCGGCGCTGATGGTGTGCCTGCCCGCGGTCAGCTCGAAGGGATAGCGCCGCAGGTCAGCCGCTGTCGCCTCCTCCATCAGGAATTCGGTGCCGAAGCGCGCGGCCTGCCGATGCAGCACGTCCATCATTTCGGGTCCCTGGATGCCGTTTTCGAAGCCCGGATAATTCTCGACCTCGGTCGTAATCGTCAACTGGCCGCCGGGTTGCGGTCCTTCAATCAGCAGCGGTTGCAGGTTGGCGCGCGCGGTGTACAAAGCGGCGGTCAATCCAGCCGGACCAGAACCAAGGATTACGACACGACGGGTTTGCTGTGCCATGATATGAATTCTACCGTTTCACCAGCTTCGGGCTATTATGCCCGTGCGCTGTGGCTCGATATACACCCAGGCAGGCGATGCGATGGCGGAAAACAGAAGCATGATACGACGGACATTGCGCGCGGGCGGCGGCGCCGGATTAACCCACCTGGACGCGCGCGGACGCATCCGCATGGTGGACGTCGGGGAGAAGGCGGTGACACGGCGCGAGGCGGTGGCACGCGGCGCGGTGCGGATGGCGCCGGCAACGGTCGCCGCGATCGTCGCGGGGCGGCTCAGCAAGGGCGAGGCGCTGGCCGCGGCGCGCCTGGCCGGCATCATGGCGGCCAAGCGCACCCATGAGCTGATTCCGCTCTGCCATCAGATTCCGCTTGAGGTGGTGGAAGTCGATTTCCGCCCCGATCGGCGCCAGGGGCAGATCGAAATCCAAGCCCGCGCCGTCACCTCCTGGCGCACCGGCGTGGAGATGGAAGCGATGGTGGCGGTCAGCGCCGCCGCGCTGACGCTTTACGACATGGCCAAGGCGATTGACCGGGCGATGGTGATCGACGCGGTGCGGCTGGTCAGCAAGAGCGGCGGCCGCAGCGGCGATTACCGGCGGCCCGGCGAGAGGGTGTGGCGCATCAGCGGCGCGGCGCAGTAGGCGATGGCGTCGGCGGTGCACAAACCGGCATCGAGTCTGCCCCGCGTCGTCCTGAAAAAGGGACGCGAAGGGCCGGTGCACGGGATGAATCCATGGATCTTCTCGCGCGCGATCGAACGCGTCGAGGGCGCGCCGCTTGAGCCGGGCGCCGCAGTCGAAGTCAGGGACAGTGCGGGCGGCTTACTGGGCGCGGGATATTATCATCCGGCCACCACAATCGCGGTGCGTATGCTCAGCTTTGGCGCGCAGACCGATCTGTGCGCCGTCATAGCTGCGCGCCTTGCCGACGCAATCGAACTGCGCCGGCATATCGTACCTGACGACAGCAATTGCTGCCGGCTGATTAACGGCGACGGCGACGGCTTGTCGGGCCTGGTGGTGGATCGCTATGCCGACGTGCTGGTGGTGCAGTTTCTGACCGCCGGGATGGAGCGGATGCGCGAGGACGTGGTGCGGATGCTGCGCCAGGCGCTGGCGCCGCGCTCGATAATCGAGCGCAGCGCCGGAGCGGTCCGGCGCGAGGAGGGGCTGGCCGATCGCAGCGGGCTGATTTGGGGCGAGCCGGCCGCCGAGGTGATTGTCAGCGAGAACGGCTTTCGGATTGCGGTCGCGCCCGGACGCGGACAGAAGACCGGCTACTTTCTGGATCAGCGCGACAACCGCCGCTATGCGGGCAGGATCGCGCGCGGCGCGCGGGTGCTCGACGCGTTCTGCTACGCCGGCGGATTTACCCTGGCCGCACTGGCCGGCGGTGCCGCGCATGTCACCGCCGTCGATACGTCGGCGCCGGCGCTGAAGTGGGCGCGCCGCAACCTGGAGATGAACTGCCTTGGGGGCGAGCGCGTCGAACTGGTATGCGAGGATGCCGGGCGCTACCTGGCCAACTGCGGCAGCAAATTCGACCTGATCGTGCTCGACCCGCCGCCCTTTGCGCGCAGGCGCAAGGACGCCCCGCGTGCCCAGCGGCTTTACGTGGAGCTGAACCAGCTCGCCATTGGTGCCCTCGCTCCGGGCGGCATGCTGATGACATTCAGTTGCTCGCAGCATTTTCGCGGCGACGATTTCTTCGCCGCGCTGCGCGCGGCACAGCTCCGCGCCGGCCGCAACCTGCGGCTGCTAAGCCGCCTCGGCCCCGGCCCCGACCATCCGGTGATGCTCGGCCACCTTGAGGGCGAATACCTCACTGGCGCGCTGCTCGGGTGCTGGAATCGATGACGTCTTTGCGCTCGCTTCAAGCACCACTCCGAAACGGCGCCAATCGGCATAAAGCTTCGAAGTCTGCGCACAAGCGCTGCGCGCAAGCTCTTTTTGGCCGTCTCCTTGGCCGAGGGGAGGGGACCGAAATTATTTTGGCTTCACGTTCAGGTTGTGCGAGAAGGTTACCGTAAGGGTTGACTGGTTCACTTCAAGTCAACTGCCTGGTGTGTGATTGGATAGCATTTGCCAGCCCCGGAGTTGCGCAGATGAAACTTGAGCGCTTGGATCACTATGGATTGGAAGTCAACGATCTCCAACGCGCCGAGCGTTTCTACACCGCAGTGCTCGGATTCAACGTGGTGGCGCGCTTCGGCGATCAGGTGCTGATGGAATGCGGCGGGCAGAACCTGGCGCTGTTCGGCGTGCGCCGGCCCGCGCTTACGCCCGAGCAGCGCGCCGCCCTGATTGGCCATCCCCTGGGCAAGGGCCATCATGCCTTCAAGGTCAGCCGCGATGATTTCGCACAGGCCCGTTCAATCCTGACCGCCGCCGGTGTGGAGTGCGCGCCAACCATCGACTGGGGCGATCACGACTGTATGTACTTTCTCGACCCCGACGGTAATCTGCTGGAGCTGGTGAGCTACCGGTGATGCGCGGATTCAGTGCGCCGCGACCGCGCCTTGCGCGGCCGCCCATCGGTCAATCGTGCGTTTTTGCCCAGGGCTTAAGCGGGCTCCCGGATGGAACAGCAGGTAGCTGGCGGGCGGCATCGCGCCGGAGTCGATGACCGCCGCGATTTGCCGGATCGCGTCCGTGCGGCGCTGGTCATCGTAGCTTCCCCAGTCGGAAAAATTAAGCGCCTGCAAACCTCGATCACCGAACCATCGCGAGGGCTGAAGCCTGGCATACCACAGTCCGGCGCCCTCGTTGGAATGGCATTCAGTGCAGGAAACCGCGAGGATCTGTGCGACCGCCGGATCCGAGGTTACGGCGGCGCGCACGTTCAGTTCGGGCCGGGTGCTGGAGCATCCGAAGGCCCCGCCAACCACAACTATCAGGCCGTAAACGGTCACGTGGGCGAAAAGATTGCGCATCGGGGTACCCTCCTCAAGCCATTACCGGAGCTCCGCTTCCGGTCTACCACAGGCAAGACCGGTGGGCGAGACGAACCGTCTCGCAGTGATTATCTTGGGATCATGAAACCCAAATTGGTGCGTGTCCTCGAGGAAAAGCCGCCCCGCGACGCGACCGGCATCGGCGCGCAGCGCGCTACGCCCCAGGACGCAGGCCTTCTGGACGCCTATTCTGCCGCGGTCGCGGGAGCGGCGGAAAAGATTAGCCCCGCGGTGGTCAACATCCGCGTCTTCCATCCGCGACAGCCCGACCAACGCCGGCCTGCCGGGGGCGGGTCGGGATTCCTGTTTACTCCCGACGGCTTCATCCTGACCAACAGCCACGTCGTGCATGGCGCCGCCAGGATCGTCGTTACCCTGCTGGACGGACGTCACTTCGAAGCCGACGTGATTGGCTCCGACCCTGACACCGACCTGGCCGTCATCCGCATCGGCGCGGGCGGCCTGACGGCGGCCTTGCTGGGCGATTCGCGCGCAGTGCGCGTCGGTCAGATTGCAATCGCCATCGGCAGCCCTTACGGATTTGATTACACCGTCACGGCGGGGGTGGTCAGTGCGTTGGGGCGTTCGCTGCGCTCGGTTTCGGGCCGCCTGATCGACGACGTGATTCAGACCGACGCCGCGCTCAACCCGGGCAACTCGGGCGGGCCGCTGGTCAACAGCCGCGGCGAGGTGATTGGCGTCAACACCGCGACGATTCTGCCGGCGCAGGGGCTGTGCTTCGCGATTGCCGCCAACACCGCGCGCTATATCGCGGGGCGCCTGCTGCGCGACGGCCGCATCCGGCGCGGCTATATCGGGCTGGCCGGACAGAATATCGTGCTGCCGCGCCGCCTGGTTCGCCTCCATCAACTGGGTCCGGAAGGTGCCTTGCTGGTGGCGTCGCTGGAGCCGGGCGGACCGGCCGAAAAGGCCGGCATGCGCGAACAGGATCTGATCGTGGCGTGGGACGGCCGCGCGATCGCCGGAATCGAGGACCTGCAGCGCGCGTTGTCCGAGGCGCATCCGGGCGCCCCGGTAACCGTGACTGTGATCCGGGGTACGGAGAAGCTCGCGCTAGAGGTGATACCCTCGGACCGTCCGGTCCGGCGTTGAACCTCAAAGCTCTACTTGCGGATCTGCTGGGCGAGATAGTTGGCTTCGCCGACCTGGCGGATCAACTCGAGCTGGGTTTCCAACCAATGCAGGTGCTCCTCTTCGGAGACCAGCACCTTCTCCAGCAGTTCGCGGGTGGTGTTATCGTGCAGTTCCACCGCCAGGGCGATGGTCTTGTTGAGGCGGGCGGTGGCGGTGACTTCCAGACTGAGGTCGAGTTTGAACTGCTCGGCAACCTTCTCGCCGACCTTGACCTTCTCCAGGCGCTGCAGGTTGGGCACGCCTTCCAAATGCAGGATGCGCTCGATCAGTTCCTCGGCGTGTTTCATCTCCTCGATCGATTCGGCGCGCACCTTCTCGGCGATCCGCTCGTAGCCCCAATGTTCGCACATCATCGCGTGGATGAAGTACTGGTTGATGCCGGTGAGCTCGCCGGTGAGAATTTCGTTAAGCGCTTCGATCAGCCGGCTGTCGCCCTTCATGGTCGATGCTCCTTGACGGCGGACCGCCGCGGCCGATCCGCACAGCGCAGTCAGCGCGCGCAAGAAGCGCCGCTGCTCAGCCTATCATAGCCCGCCCCGGCACCGGTGCGACAGAGCATCGCGCTGATCTCGGCGCGGCAGGGCGCGCAACGCCGCCCGGCGCCGCAGCTTTTAACGATCGAGCGCAGGTTTGAGGCGCCCTCATTGATGAGCTTCTGGATGGTGGCATCGGTCACAGCAGAACACTGGCACAGAATCATCGTTTCACCCGGGCGCCCGGCCGCAGTGTGAGAGCGGCACGGGATGATATTGAAACTGATTCTCAATTTAATCCCGGCGCCCCCCGCTGTCAAGCGCGCCGAATTGGGACCCGTCTGGCGCACACCACGCAGCCTGCAGTAGCATCGCAGCCGATGGCCGGCCGCATCCACCAATTCAGGGCGGTGGCCTTCGTGGAAAACCTGCCGCTAAGGCCGCTGGCCGCAAGTTTCCCCAAGGCCAAACTCACCCCTCGCCACATGTTCCAGACCCTCCAGCCCGAGGGCGGAATGTACATCTATCCGTTCGGGGCGGTGGTCACCTACGACGTGCCGGCCGAGCAGCGCGAGGCCGAACTGGCCCGGCTGCATGAGGCGCGGCCGGGGCTGACGACCGAGGTGGTGCGCGAGGACTACTCGGTGTTGGAGGATCCTGACTGTCAGACCGGGATCCACGACGGGATGCTGCAGGTCGACCGGCTGACGCCCGCCCGCGCCGGCATTGTCGCCCTGACCGTAGCGCAGAGCGCGGCGATGGAATACTACGAGCGCCTCGTCGACCAACTGTTCGAGCGCACCGCCAAGCTGGTCGACCGCCTGGAGCGGCGCGGAACGGTGCCGATGCGCACCCGCCCGCTGCACCGCTTTATCGGCGAGGCGATCGCGACTCGCACTGAAGTTCTGGCGGTATTGCATCTGCTGGACAAACCCGACGAGACCTGGGAAGACCCCGCGATGGACCGCATCTACGACGACTTGCGCGCCGAGTTCGACCTGGGCGACCGCTTCACGGCGCTGGAGACGAAGCTGCGCAGCGTCCAGGAATCGCTGGAGGTGGTGCTGGACGTGGCCCGCGACCGCCGCCTGGTGCTGCTGGAAGCGGCAATCGTGCTGTTGATCGTGGTGGAGCTGCTGCTGAGTCTGGTCCGGCTGAAGTAAAATCCGCAGCGGCGCGCAGCCGTCAAATGCCGGCGCCGGCGTCGAAGACTTCGCTGCGTGCCTGCATCTGGGTGACGTTGCTACCTGCCGGCACACTGCGCGTCAGCCATACGTTGCCGCCGATTATCGAGCCGCGGCCGATGGTGACGCGGCCCAAAATCGTCGCCCCGGCGTAAATCACCACGTCATCTTCAACGATCGGATGGCGCGGGATGCCTTTGACTAACTCGCCGCCCGGCCCCACCGGAAAGCTCTTGGCGCCCAGCGTCACCGCCTGATAAACGCGCACGCGCCGCCCGATGATCGCAGTCTCGCCGATCACCACGCCGGTGCCGTGGTCGATGAAGAAGCTCTCGCCGATTTGCGCTCCCGGATGAATATCGATGCCGGTCGCCGAATGGGCCAGTTCCGCGATCAGCCGGGCCAGCAGCGGCGCCTGGAGCAGGTAGAGTTCATGCGCCAGGCGATGGTGGGTCATGGCGGTGATACCGGGATAGCACAGGCGCACTTCCTGGATGCTTTTGGCGGCGGGATCGCCCTGGTAGGCGGCGTGAATGTCGCTTTCGAGCAGCGCATGCACGTTGGGCAACCGCGCGGCGAACTCACGAGCGATCTGCGCCGCCCGCTCATCGACGCTCGCGCACGGGCCCGAGAACTGCAACTCCCGGCGCACCTGCTGATGCAGGGCGCGCAGCGTGGCGTCCAGGGTGTGGCCGACGAAGTAGTCGATTCCCTCGCCGCTCAGCTCGGGCATTCCCAGATGGGTAGGGAAGAGCGCGGCGAACAGGCCCTCGACGATCGAGCGCAGCGCCTCGCGCGATGGCATCTCGCAAGCGCCGGAATCGCAGTCCTGTCCCGCACGCTGGCGCGAGCGGCGCAGTTCAGCCACGATGCGATCCAAATCCAAATGCAGGCCCGCACTATTGCGGCCATTGCCTGCTCTGGCGTGTGAACTCATGCTCGGAGCCCCTCGGCGTCAAGTTATGTCTTCGAACAAAGCCGTGCTCAGGTAACGCTCACCGGAATCCGGCAGAATCGCGACGATGGTTTTGCCCGCGTGCTCGGGGCGTTGGGCCAGGCGCACCGCGACCGCCGCCGCCGCGCCGCACGAGATACCTGACAGGATCCCTTCCTCGCGCGTCAGCCGGCGCGCGTAATGGAACGCCTCTTCGTTGCTGACCTGCTCGATTTCGTCCACCAGCGACAGGTCGAGCACCTCGGGCACGAAGCCGGCTCCAATGCCCTGGATCTTGTGCGCGCCGGGTTTAAGCGGCAGGCCCGCCCGTCGCTGGGTCAGCACGGGGCTGCCGGCCGGTTCGACGGCGACCGCCAGAATCGGCTTGCCCCGAGTGTGCTTGATGTAGCGGGCGACACCGGTGATGGTGCCGCCGGTCCCGACGCCCGATACCAGGATGTCGATCGCGCCGCCGGTATCCTCCCAGATTTCCGGTCCGGTCGTGGTTTCGTGGATGGCCGGATTGGCGGGATTTTTGAACTGCTGCAACAGCACGTAGCGATGCGGGTCGGAGGCGGCGATCTCCTCGGCCTCGGCCACCGCTGCCGCCATTCCGCGCGCGCCTTCGGTCAGCACCAGTTTTGCGCCATAGGCGCTCAGCAACTTGCGCCGCTCGATGCTCATTGTGTCGGGCATCGTCAGGGTCAGTGGGATGTTGCGGGCGGCGGCGACAAAGGCCAGCGCGATGCCGGTGTTGCCGCTGG
>Ga0070740_10005747_pt1 | contig 11292 bp, 7 predicted proteins | sample Coa_R2_FD_67286 | JGI IMG/M metagenome (GOLD analysis project Ga0070740, IMG submission 67286) | Surface soil microbial communities from Centralia Pennsylvania, which are recovering from an underground coalmine fire - Coalmine... | ecosystem: Environmental > Terrestrial > Soil > Unclassified ...
AAGGCCCCCGTCATCCGGGTCGGGCGCAGGCAGGCCGCCCCAGGCGATTTGCGCACAAAGGGCAAAACCTGGGAACACCATCAATTTGATCCCTCTCATAAGGGCGGCAGACTAGTCCTCAAAAATCAAGAGTCAAGTGAGCAGTTTCAATAATCCCTTGAAAACCGACAAAGACCACTTTGCCCGCACCGACAACAGGATTGCCAGGAAGGTGACTGTCGTTGTCCAGCCCCGGCGATTGATGGAAGTGACGGCAAACCTGCCTTTGGCAGCCACCCGCCGACAATCGGCTTGCAGAGCCGGTTTAATGTCCAGCAACGCAGACAGTCACGAACGATTTTCCTTTTCCTGTTCTGGGCAATCTGTGTTCATTTTTCCTGCGGTGAGAAACGGAATATTGAAAGGATTGATGATTCCTCGCGTTGAGTTTTCGCGACGGGCCTTCACCTTGCTCGAGCTGCTGGTCGTCATCGCCATCATCGCCCTCCTGGCGGCGTTGCTGCTCCCGGCATTGAGCCGCGCCAGACAACAGGCGTATCGGGCGGATTGCCTTTCCAATCTACGGCAGATCGGCCTGGCATTCGTGATGTATTTGAATGACCACCAAAACACCTTTCCCGACCGGCGCGATTTGAAAACCAGCCTGCCCGGCGGTTATCGCCCGTGGACAACCTGGCCGCCGTCCGACCCGCGTGGCGGCTGGGCGGCCACCGCGTTGCGCGAGGATAATCCGAACTTTGCCATCTGGTCCTGCCCGGCCGCGGCGCGCTCGCCGGTGGGCAACCTCGTGCAGTCTGCCCAAGCCACCTCTTCGGAGACCAACGCGCCGTGGTGCCGCTACTGGCTCTGGCGCTTCGACCGCCCGGATGATCCGGTGGGAGCGGAGGATTTCTGGGGCAAGACGGAAGAGAAGGCGGTGGCGGATCTCGCCGCCGCCAACGACCCGACCGTGGGACCCATCGCCGGTCCGGGCGACGTGGAGCTGGCAGTGGACCCTTACTTCCCGAACACCATCCCCACCGTGCCTGTCGGATTCAGCGGCCGCACCATTCACGCGCATGGCCGCAACCGGGTTTATCTGGACGGCCATGCGCAATTCATCCGCGACGCGCGCACGCCCTCACCTTGACGTAAACGGCAGCCGGCGACCGGCGATGTTCCCCCCATTCAACTCTTTTGCAACAGGGTGATGATTTTTGGGCAGCAGGACATTTGCGGTCCCGCTGGGCGAGGGCAAAGGCAATGTGGCCGTCGTATGCGGGGCAGGCAGGCTTCAAATCCTTCATCACCGGTTCTCTTTGACCGGAAAACCACACCAGGGAAAATCCACTCCCCAAAACAGAATCAGCAACAGATTTGACGGTGGCTCACTGGAGCTTCAGGCGATAAAACGCCGCGGTGTTGGTGAGCAGCGGCAGTGTCACTTGATAAACGCCGTTGGTGGCGACGATACCGTTGGTCATATCCAGCCAGTCGCCGAGGGCCAGATTGGTGGCAACCTGCAGGGTGAAGCCGGCGGGCGTGTTTGTGGGCCAGGTGATCCGGTGAGTGCCATCGGAGAAATGAATGCTCAAGACCGGCGGTGGAAAGAGGCCGTAAACATTGAGCCGGTCGGAGAAGGTGGCCATGTACACCCGGCCGTTGGCAATGGTGGGCGGAACAAATTTGGCGAGGTTGCCGAGGGCATCACGCGCGGGAATCAGGTCTGAATTCCAGAGTTCATTCGTTACATTTTTTGCTTCGTAAGCGTGGAGGGTGCCGGCGACAGTGGCCTGGTTGGCACTGCTGGTGGTATTGACTGTGGCCCATAAGATGCCGGTATCGGCGTTGGTGCCATCGGCCGAGAGGGAAAGAATGCCGCCAGGGGAGCCGGCGCCGCCCAGGGTTGGGCCTTGGGCGTACGGAGTGGTATTGAACAGGCCGTTGGTGAATTGAAATTGTTTCAAGCGATTGCCCGATTGCGGCCAGAGGTAGAGGAAGGAATTGGTTCCACACCTCCACCATACCGGCCCGCCGTGGAGCTGTCCGCTGCCCGGTGACCAGGACTGGACGATGTTCGTGTCGGCCGTGCCGCTGCTCAAGCCGCCCATTTGGTCGCGATTGACCAGATACAGCACACCGGCCTTGCCGCCGGAAATGGCGAGGTTTGTGCCGGGAATGAGCAACAAGCCGGCATTGCCGAGGTCCAGATCGCTGTTATTCAGCGCCTGCCAATTATACGGCGTGAACCAGGAGGAGACCAGCAACGTGCCGTTGTTTGGCGTGAGCTTCAGAAAGCTTTCGCCGTAATCGGTGGCGTCCACCGTGCCGTTGCCGGTGACCAGATAAAGGTTTCCGTTTTCGTCCGCTGCCGGCGCGGCGCCGCTCATCCAGATGCCGCCTTCAGAACCGTTGGGAGTATCCACCCAGGCCACGACGCGCTGGAGCGTTGTGGCGTTGTAACCAATGACCCAGCCATGATACGGTCCCCAATCGCAATGGGACGCCCAGGCCAGATAAACGACGCCGTTGACCAGCGCCAGGCCGCAGCGCTGGTTTTGCTTTTGCGGATTAAACACGATGCCGTTGCCGCCGTCGCCCGTGCCGGGCACGGCCGTGCTGACCACCACCGGACTGTTGGGGCGTTCGGCGCCCGTGGCCACATCCAGGGCGTGCAGGCGTTGGACGAAGTTGGTGGTGTTGCCGGAGATTTCCCTGGTGCGCGCCAGCACATAAAGCGTGCCGCTGGCCGGATCAATCACCGGCGTGCTGACAATGCCGATGTTGCCGGTGAAATCCTTGTAATTGCCGCCGCAGGCGCCGGTCATGTCGGTGTTGCGCGGCGGCACCACGTTCGGCGGCGCGAGAAAGCTGCGGGTCCAAATTGGCGGCGTGGCGCCGGGCGCGTCGGCGTCAAAGGCATAGACCGTGTCGTTGACCGTGCAGACGATGAGCAAATTCCGTGTGCCGCGGCCCAGGAGGTTCACATTGGTCATGACCAGCGGCTGGGCGTAAATCTGGTCGTCCACCGGCAGCGTGTAGAGCAGGCCGAAGCGGTTGGTGTTGACGTTATAAATGTTCAAAGTTGTCTCGTGGAGGTTGGCGCCGGTGCGGTAATTGTCGTTGTGTTGCGTGAGCACGGCGGCGAAGGACGGGGGCAAATTGGAAGCCCCGGTGGTGAAACTTTGCGAGGGCACCGCCCAGGTGGCGCCGGCGTTGTTGATGGCTTGAGCGGTGAAATAATAAGTCGTGTTCGGCAACAGGCCGGTGATGGTTTGTGCAAAGGCGCCCGTTTGCACGCCCAGGGCCACTGATTGTGCCCACGCGGCAGCGTTGGTGCCGCCGTCGGCGGGGCCGTAATAAAGAGTCACCGCCGGCGCCTGGCTGCCGGGCGGCAGGGAAACGGCCCCATTCAAAGTTGCGAAGGTACCCTGGATGCCGGTGGCGGGCAGGTTGGTCACGCCCGCCAGTTGCGGCGGCAGGACATTGATGTTGGCAACATTGGTTACGGCGCCGTTGGCGTTGGCGGCCACTACCGCAAGGTTGGTGTAAGACAGATCCAGCGGCGGGGTGGTGTAGGAAACGCCCGCCGCGCCGGCGACCTGCACGCCGTTGGTAAACCAGGCGTAGGAAATCGTGCCCGGCCCCTCGGCAAAGCTCCTGAACGTCAGGCTGGAACCGGCGGCCGCGGTGACGTTCCGGGGCAGCGGAATGAGGATTACCGGCAGGCTGTCCCTGGTGAAAACCAGAAAATTATCCCACGCATCCACGCCGGCATCCTGAAACGCGCGCAATGCCGGCCAGACTGCCGGCACGGTCACATCCGTCTGACCGGTGTTGCTGCGAACGGTGGAGAAGGGGATGACGTTGGTGCCGGGCGTCAGTCCGTCGGCGCCGAAATCGTAAAGCGCGCAGCTTGCTGAATAATTTCCCGCCGCGCCGGCGGTGTTGGTGAGTGTGACGACGAATTGATACCACTCGCCGGCGGCCACGTTGACGGTGCCGAGCGGGTTCTCGGTCAATACCCCGCCGGTGCGATATTGTTCGCGCAGGGACCAGGTCGTAGCGCTGGAGGGAATGAAACGGAAGCTTTCAAAGGCTACGGCATCGTTGTTGTTCAGGCCGTTGGTATGGTTGTTCATCACGCCGAATTGGACCTTGTCGCCGCTGGTCTGGCCGTCGGCATGAATCATCACCGCAAGCGTCAACGTTGCGCCGTTGGTGGAGAAATCCCAACTGCGAAGCCGGTAATCCGCTGTGGTGTCGGTGTTTTGGAAAACACTGATGCCGCCGCTGCCACCCACGCCGGCGGACGGAGCGTCGGCAAAGGAATAATTTCCGCCGTTGGTCCCCGCCACGTCATTCCAGAGATCGAAACTGCTCAAAAGGCCGGGGTCCGGCGGATTGAAATCCAGAAACACCGTCTGCGCCGGCGCCTCGCCGGCCAGCCCGAAGCAGAGGCCAGCAAGGGGCAGCACTCGTTGGATCGGCTGAAAAATTGCCGGCGAAAGCAGAGCACGTGGCTTCATAGGCTGACACAGTTTCACACATTTTCCGGCGGCCGGAAACCATATAAATCAATGAATCCGGCCGGCCGGGGAAAAATCGGTGTTCGTGCGGCCGGCCGAACCGACATTGTTTTCCAGAACGAAGCCATCGGGTCGAAACAGCCCCGGCGCCGTTTTGGCTTTTCATCCGCACGCAATTGGTGTTTGATGGGTGGCCGTTTAATTGTTGCGGCGGGCGTGACCGCCGAGATTTTTCAATGCCGAAACGCACCGATATTCACTCCGTTCTCATCATCGGCGCCGGCCCGATCATCATCGGCCAGGCGTGCGAATTCGATTACTCCGGCACCCAAGCCTGCAAGGCGCTGAAAGAGGAAGGCTACCGCGTCGTGCTGGTCAATTCCAACCCGGCCACCATCATGACCGATCCGGAATTTGCCGACCGCACCTATATTGAACCGATTACGCCGGAGACTGTTGAGAAAATCATCGTGCGGGAACTGGCCGAATTGAAAAAAATCCAGGCTGCGGGCAAACTCGTTTTGCTTCCCACCCTGGGCGGCCAGACGGCGCTCAACACCGCCATGGCCCTGCACCGCGCCGGCGTGCTCGAAAAACACGGCATCGAATTGATTGGCGCCAAGCCCGAAGCCATCGAGCGCGGCGAGGATCGTCAGGTGTTCAAGGACCTGATGCTGTCCATTGGCCTGGACGTGCCCGTTTCCGGCACGGCGCACACCTGGGACGAAGCCCGCGCCGTAGCCGAAAAAATCGGTCGTTTCCCGCTGATCATCCGCCCTGCGTTCACGCTCGGCGGCACCGGCGGCGGCATTGCCTACAACCGTGAAGAATTTGAAGTGCTCGCCAAGCGCGGCATGGACCTCTCGCCCGTCAGCGAAATTCTCATTGAAGAATCGCTGCTGGGCTGGAAGGAATACGAAATGGAGGTCATGCGCGATCATGCCGACAACTGCGTCATTATCTGCTCCATCGAGAACTTCGATCCCATGGGCGTGCACACGGGCGACAGCATCACCGTCGCGCCGATTCAAACGCTCACCGACAAGGAATACCAGATCATGCGCGATGCCAGTTTCGCCGTGATTCGTGCCGTGGGCGTGGAAACCGGCGGCTCGAACATTCAATTCGCCGTCAACCCGGACAACGGTCGCATGGTCGTCATCGAGATGAACCCGCGCGTCTCGCGCAGTTCGGCCCTCGCCTCCAAGGCCACCGGCTTCCCCATTGCCAAGATCGCCGCCAAACTGGCCGTTGGCTACCGGCTCGACGAGATCAAAAACGACATTACCCGCGAAACGCCCGCCAGCTTCGAGCCAACGATTGATTATGTGGTGGTCAAAATTCCGCGGTTCGCATTCGAAAAATTCCCGCAAGCCGATCCCACGCTTACCACGCAGATGAAAAGCGTCGGCGAAGCCATGGCCATTGGCCGCACCTTCAAGGAAGCGCTGCAAAAATGCCTGCGCTCGCTGGAGATCGGCCGCAGCGGCCTGGGCGGCGATGGCAAACCCTGGCGGATTGGCACCGAAATCTACGGCGACCGGGATATTCTGCCTCGCGACGTGATTTCCCGAAAACTCTCCGTTCCGAATGCCGAACGCATCTTCTTCATCCGCCACGCCCTGCGCGCCGGTTTCACCATCGAGGAAATTTACCACCTGACGAAAATTGACCGCTGGTTCCTGGCGCAGATCAGGGAAATCGTGGATTTCGAGGAAGAGCTGGCAAAGGCAGCAGTGAACCGCGCCTGAGCGCTCCGGAATGCACGGCGAACGCCCGGATTTGCACCGGCGAAAAATTTATTTTACAGAACGAGCCGGCCGGTTACGATTTCGGCCACCAACCGCACCGACAAGCAACACGCGTCATGAAAAAAATTGAGGCCATCATCAAACCTTTCAAATTGGAGGACGTCAAATCCGCGCTGGCCGAGGTGGGAGTGGAAGGCATGACGGTGACCGAGGTAAAGGGATTCGGGCGCCAAAAGGGGCATACGGAGATTTACCGCGGCAGCGAATACACGGTGGATTTTCTGCCGAAGGTCAAAATCGAAATCGTGCTGGCCGACGCGCAGGTGGACACCGCTGTGCAGGCCATCGTCAAATCCGCCAGGACCGGCAAAATTGGCGACGGCAAAATTTTTGTTCACTCGATTGAAAAAACCGTGCGCATCCGCACTGAGGAAACCGGCGAACAAGCCGTTTGATCGCTCCGCCAAATCAGAGGCGCAGCGCGCCGAACGCCTTGATTTTATTGGCCAATGCAGGTTGTGAATAACTCGTGAACAAGAAATAATATGTTCTGCTCGAAACCGGCGAGCGGCTGGCCTAAAAACGCTTGCATTAACGCGCCGCGTTAAAAAGAATTTGAAGGGTTGACGAATAAACGACTGCGATCGGAAATGTTTTACACAAGTTGCTTTGAATCAATATCTTATGTTTGAGTCGCTACGGGATTTTGTCCGAATTAACAGAACGGGCGCCCGGTAAGGGCGCCGGCGATTTTTGTGGAAGGCCGAGCGCAGGAGGAAGCACCCGAAGTGGGCGGCGCGAAGCTGGTGAATAAATTGCTCGTAAAAAGGGCTTTTTGACGGAACAATGCAGCTTTCAGCGGAAAAAATTTGGACGGTGGCCCAGGAGCAATTGCGCTCCAAGTTGAACAAGGACATGTTCAACCTGTGGTTTGCTCCGCTGCGTGCCTGCGCAGTGGACGGCCATCATCTCACGCTGGAAACGCCGAACGAATTCAGCGAACTGTGGCTCAAGGACAATTATCTTGGGCTGTTGGAAGAAGCGGTAGCCTTTGCCGCCGGACGGCGGTTGCCGGTCAAATTCAAGGTGGCCCAAAACAGCCGCGCGCCGTCCTCCCCGCCGCCTCCGACGACTGCCAAAACCAAAGAAAACGAATCCCCTCACGAGCGCGGCGGCGAAACACTGTTCAATCCCCGGAACACGTTCGAGACCTTCGTCGTGGGCAACAACAATAATTTCGCCTACGCCGCCGCGCTGGCGGTGGCGCAGGCGCCGGGCAAATCCTACAACCCGCTGTTCCTTTACGGCGGCGTCGGTCTGGGCAAGACGCATTTGCTGCACGCCATCGGCCAGCATGTAGCCGGCAGCAAAAAGGGTGCGAAGGTCGCCTATGTTTCCTCCGAAAAATTCACCAACGAATATATTGACGCCATTCAAAACAACAAACTCGTTGTCTTCCGCAAAAAATACCGGCAGACAGACGTGCTGTTGATTGACGACATCCAGTTTCTGGCCGGCAAAGAGCGGATTCAGGAGGAATTTTTCCACACCTTTAACGCCCTGCATGAATCCCACAAGCAAATTGTGCTCACCTGCGACCGCCCGGCCAGCGAGATTCAGAATCTGGAACATCGCCTGGTCTCACGTTTCGAGTGGGGACTGGTCACGGATTTGCAGCCGCCGGACGTGGAAATGCGCCTGGCCATCCTGCGCAAAAAAGCCCAGCTCATGGGCATCACGTTGCCGGAGGAAATTCTTAATTTCCTGGCCAACCGCATCCGTTCCAACGTCCGCCGCCTCGAAGGGGCGCTCATCCGCGTCGCCTCCTACGCCTCGCTCACCGGCAAAAAACTCTCCCTGGAAGTCGTCGAAGGCTTGCTGCGCGAAATTCTGCACGAAGAAGGCCGCTGCTCCATCAGCATCGAAGCCATTCAGAAAAAGGTTGCCGAACATTTCGACATTCGGCTGGCGGATATGACCAGCAAGCGCCGCCCGGAAAACATCGCTTTTCCGAGGCAGATTGCCATGTATCTCTCGCGGCAGATGACCGAAAGCTCCCTCAACACCATCGGCGAAGCGTTTGGCGGACGCGACCACGGCACGGTGTTGCACGCCTGCCGCCTCGTTAAAGATCGCATGGAAGTGGACGCCAACGTCCGACAGACCGTCCACTATCTCGAAAAGCAATTGATGCGTTAGTTTTGGTTCCGCGAACGATTTTCGGGAGCAAATATTCCCCTGCGGTTCCGGCCGGGCGATGTTCGGCCGCCAAAGGCGGAGGCAGGCGTGAGCCGACGAATCAGTCGCCATGCGCTTGGTTTCGTCTCCCGGTGCGCGACTGCCGGTTCGCCGGAACTCGTGCCTGCCAAAAGAGCATCTGTCTCTCCAACTGCCCGTCTCTCGCCCGGCCTTCCCGGAGAGGATTTTGAAGTGAGGCGGCGCATTTGAGCCGAACAAAAACTTGAAATGGAAAATCGGAAGCGGAAGACTGGATTCATGCCGGCTATTGAGGTTCGCCATCTCACCAAAACCTTTCGCACCTACAAAAAGCGCCCCGGTTTCCGGGGTGCCGTTCAAGGATTGTTCCATCGGCAATACGAACAAACCGTGGCCGTCAACGAAGTCAGTTTCACCATTGAACCTGGAGAACTGGTCGGTTTTCTTGGCCCGAATGGCGCGGGCAAGACCACCACGCTCAAAATGCTGGCCGGTTTGCTCTATCCCACCCGCGGTGAGGCCAGGGTTCTCGGCTACACGCCGTGGGAACGCCACGACGGCTATCGCCGCCAGTTTGCCCTCGTCCTCGGCCAGAAAAACCAGCTTTGGTGGGACCTGCCCGCGCGGGAATCGCTGGAATTGAACGCGAAAATTTACGACATCCCCGAAGCGCGTTTCCAGCGCACCGTCGCCGAATTGAGCGAGCTGTTGGCCGTGCGGGACAAACTCGGCGTGAGCGTCCGCGAACTGTCTCTGGGCGAGCGAATGAAAATGGAACTCATCGCGTCGCTGTTGCACCAGCCCAAAGTGCTCTTTCTCGACGAACCGACCATCGGCCTGGACGTTGTCTCGCAAAAAACGGTGCGTGAATTTGTCCGTCGCCACAATGCCGAGCAGCAGACGACGATTTTGCTGACCAGCCATTATATGGCGGACATTCAGGAATTGTGCCAGCGCGTGATCATTATTGACCACGGCCGGATTTTTTTCGACGGCCGGTTGAGCGAGATTGTGGACCGCTTCGCGGATTTCAAACTGGTGACGATTCAATGTGAGAACACCAGCGAACTGCCTTTGGAAAGGCTGGGCCGTTACGGCGAAGTCACGGAAAAGACCGCCGGCAGCGTTACCTTCAAAGTCAAACGCGATCGGGTCATCGCCGTCTGCAAATCCTTGCTCGACGATTTGCCCGTGCGCGACATTGACATTCAGGAGGTGCCCATCGAGGATGTCATCCGGCAGATTTTTGCGCGGTAAAGCGCCGCCGGCTCCGGTTGCAGGCTGTCGGCCCGGCTAGGCCGCCTCTGCATCCTGCTTGCGCCGCACGATGGGCTTGCTTTCGCCGCGCACGACGGCCGCGGTGATCCTGGCGTGCACAATGTCGCCCACTTCCGGCACGTCGAACATCAAATCGAGCATCAATTTTTCAATCAACCCCCGCAAGGCGCGCGCGCCGGTGCCTTTGCGCAGCGCCTGCCAGGCCAGCTCGCGCAGCGCGTCGGGCGTAAATTCCAGTTCCACGCCTTCCATCGCCATCAGCTTGGCGAACTGTTTGGTGAGCGCGTTTTTCGGCTCGGTGAGAATCGAAACCAACTGGTCTTCCGTCAATTCGGTGAGCGTGGTCAGAACGGGCAGGCGGCCGATGAATTCGGGAATGAAGCCGTAGTTCAGCAGGTCTTCCGGTTCCACCTGCTGCAGAATTTCATCGCGTTCCATGGCGGGCGTTTTTTGCGCCGGGCCAATGGCGCCAAAGCCCATCACGTGACGGCCCAGCCTCCGCTGGATGATTTTTTCCAGGCCGACGAATGCGCCGCCGCAAATGAACAGAATGTTCGTGGTATCCACGCGGATGTATTCCTGCTGGGGATGCTTGCGCCCGCCCTGCGGGGGAACGTTGCAGACGGTGCCTTCGAGAATCTTCAGCAACGCCTGTTGCACGCCTTCGCCGCTGACGTCGCGCGTAATGGACGGGCCGTCGCTTTTGCGCGCGATTTTGTCAATCTCGTCAATATACACTATGCCACGCTGGGCGCGTTTGACGTCGTAATCGGCGTTCTGCAACAGCCGCAGGATGATGTTTTCCACGTCTTCGCCCACGTAGCCGGCTTCGGTGAGCGTGGTGGCGTCGGCAATCGCAAACGGCGCGTCCAGAATTCTGGCCAGCGTCCGGGCCAGGAGGGTTTTGCCGGAGCCGGTCGGGCCGATCATCAAAATGTTGCTTTTCTCGATTTCCACGTCGGCATGTTTTTTGGCGGCCGGGCCGCCTTCCGGTTCGGGCTGGATGCGTTTGTAATGATTGTGGACGGCGACGGCCAGGGTTTTTTTCGCGTGCTCCTGGCCCACGCAATACAAATCCAGTTGCCGTTTGATTTCGGCCGGCCGGGGGACCGTCAGCCGGGGGTGCTTCTTTTGCTCCTGGAGCTGCAGTTCGCGATCCAACACGTTTTTGCAGAGGATCACGCAGTTGTCGCAGATGTAAACGCCCGGCCCGGCAATGAGTTTGCGCACTTCCGCATGCGTTTTGCCGCAGAAGCTGCACATGGTGATGTTGTTGGGTCGGGCCATGTCAGACGGCCGGCAATATAAATCAACCGGCGGCGACGCGAAAGATTTTATGCCCGTTCCCCGAAAATTTCCTGAAAGCTTGACCCGGCCGCTCCGCGCTGCGTTTCTGATTGGTTTTGGCGGGGCAATCCGTTTGACGGCGGAGCAACGGTCGCCCGGCGGGAATTCGCCTCCAACAGGCGGCGCACTTTCACGGCAGGCGCAGGGTGGTTCCCAGCGGTTGCACCTCAGCCAGTTCCTTGCCGGCGGGG
>Ga0070740_10005748_pt1 | contig 11291 bp, 8 predicted proteins | sample Coa_R2_FD_67286 | JGI IMG/M metagenome (GOLD analysis project Ga0070740, IMG submission 67286) | Surface soil microbial communities from Centralia Pennsylvania, which are recovering from an underground coalmine fire - Coalmine... | ecosystem: Environmental > Terrestrial > Soil > Unclassified ...
ATCTCGGAACGGAGACACGTTACCCGCTATCCCCTTCGCAGCCCGATTCGCTTTCGGGCTGTGGGGCTCGCTTCCGACAAAACCGAGCACTTTACCGAAGCTTTGAACGTCTCCCGCGGCGGGTTCTACTTTGCCACTTCCGCTCCGTTACAGGTCGGCATGCCCATTGAAGCCACGATCCGCATGCCGGCGGAGGTAACCGGAGACAAGATGGAGGAAACCCGTTGCCGCGCCCGCGTCGTCCATGTTCGCAACGAGCCTTATGCCGACGGCCGCATCGGCTTCGGCGCGGAAATCGAAAGTTTTTCTTCGCCGAGTTTCCCCAACCGCTGAACGTTCCCTGGAAAGTCAGGGCTTTGAGCTGCTCACCGTCACGGTCGCTTTTCCGCTCCCGACGTTCTCAAACTGATCGTACGCGCGAACCGCGATGGTGTGCTCTCCGGGCGCGAGTCCAGCCACGCTGAAGTCGTAGGTCTCTTCCTTCGAATCGCTGATCCCCGATTTCGGAGAAAGCAGAATCCACTCTCCGCCGTCGAGGCTGTACTGCGCGCGATCGATGGCGCTCGCGTTGTCCTTTGCCGTGAAGATCACGTGCGCGGAAGCCAGCGGAGGATTGCTCCCTGGCGCGGCGGTCGCCGAAACCTCGAGGCGCTCGATCACCGGCGGCGTATTGTCCACCACGAAGCGTTCGCTTTCTTTTTCCGTGCTCTTGGTTTCCGCCGGCGGATTCGAAGGTCCGTCGTCCGCGACAATCTTCAGGTAATACGCGCCGTCGGGCAGGGAAGTGGTGTCGAAGGAATAGAACCGCTGGTCCAGCTTGTCCTTCATCAGCTTCCACTGTTTTTCGCCTTCGCCCCGGAAATACACCGCGAAGCGCAAATCGTCGTCGTTGTCGTCGTGCGCCGTCCAGAGCACGGACTGCCAGCCCTTTTGCCTGAAACCCTGCGGCGGATTTTCGAATTTTGCCTGCGGCGGCGGCGAGCTGATGACGACGCCGGTGGGCGAAGGTGTGGGAGGCATCTTCAGCGCGACCGACTGCGCCTGCCCGGCGGACGCCACGGAAAGGCCCTGTGCCCGCACGCCCGGCTCCTGTAGCGCAATCGCGTCAATGACCGGCGCGACGTTGCGCGGTTCGTACGCCACGCTGACCCAGTCAATCCCGTCGCCCGGCCTGCCGTTGTGGATCACCGCTTTCCATTGCACGAAGCGCGAAGGAGGCGCTTCCACGCTGCTTCCCGGCGCCGTGAACGGTCCGTACCACCGCGACCACTCTTTTCCGGGATCTTCCGTGTTCCCCGAACGCACAAAAAATTCCAGGCGCGGCCCGCCTTTAGCGGATTTGCTGTCCGCCGTCGGAGGACTCCACCAGTCGATTCGCCCCCACTTCGAAAACAACTGCGCGTCAAACGAGCGCGACTCGTACGTGCCTTCTTCCTCGTATTCCGGGCCAAGCGAAACCAGTTTCCCCGGATTCGCCGTGCACAGGAAGATCTTCCCGGTCGCGCTGCGCAGGATTCCGGTCACCTGAGCCGAACCCGCCTTGGCCAGTTGCGCGAAGACTCCTTGTCCATCAATGGCCAGAACGGCCCCGTTGTTTCCCGTGCCTGCCAGGAGCCTTCCATCCGGGGCGATCGCCAGCGAATACACCACGTCCGTGCGCGAACTCCACAGCTCCTCAGGCGCGCCGTCGGGCGCAATCTTGTACACGCTTCCCGTCAGCAACGGAGGAAACGGAACGAATGGTGAGGGAGCCTGCACCGCACCCGGCGCCTGCCCGACTACCGCGACGGCCCCTCCAACGATGACTCCTGCTCCTCCCACCGGCACTCCCGGCGTCACCGCCCCGGGAATTTGCGCGGCCGTGTGTTGCCGCTCGCCGATGGCCGCCGCGTAAATCGAGCCGTCCGGTCCCACGGCAAGAGCGGTCACTTCCCGCTTCGGAGTTTCATAAAGAACGAATCCCCCCACTGCGCCGGTGGCGCCGCCCTTCGAACCTGCTTTTTCCGTGGTCTTCGTCAATCGCAAGATTCGCCCGCTCGGTTCCGTGCCGGCGATGAGATTCCCCTTGTTGTCGAAGGTCAGCACGCGAATGTGCGCTTCGTCGCTCGCATAGAAAACCTCACCCTTCCCGTCGGGCGAAACGGCGAAAATTTGCCCCTTGTCTCCGGTAGCCACGTACAATGTCCCGTCCGGGCCGAACGCAAGATCCCAGATGTATTTCGTCTTCGGGTCGAAGAAGACGGTCTTTTCCCCGTTTTCCGAAACGCGGTACACCTTGCCGTCGGGAGACGTGCCGACGTACAGCTTGCCTTTCGCATCAAAAGCAATCGCTTGTGCGGAAAGCTCGGTGGATTCGAAGACGGGTGTCATCTTGTTGTCCGCGCCCAGCCGGAACACTTTGGCGGGCGTGCCGCCTGCTGCGTAGAGTTCGCCCTTTGCGTCCATGCGGACGCTCCACAGGTAGGAAGCGTCTGCGTCCGCCAGTTGCGTGAATTTCGGCGCAAGCTCCAGCTTCCCGTCGCTGCGCACGGCCACTCCCTTGGCCGTGCCTTTCAGGAATTCATCGTAAGTGGATTGCCGCCACTCCCGGGTGTGTTCCGCCCGGGCCGCCCCGGCAAACACCGCGGGCAGAAGGAGCGCGCAAACGCAGTAGAGTTTCCCTCGATTCATAGACTTGCGTGTCCTTTCTCGAAACTCTGGAGTCCGGCATTGCCCTGCGCGGCGCGCGCAAGCGCCAACGCAACGGTCCCGGCACGGCCGGAAATCACCGGATCGGCAAATTCAAGGAAATGATTCCAGACACCGGACCGTCCAGCGGAACGGAAGATTCGCTCACCAGCGATTCGCGCAGCACCTGAACGCTTCCCGGCGCGGGGCGGCCGTCCACGATGTTGATCTGCGAAAGCGGCACGTTCGGCAATTCCTTGTCGTCCCACAACATCGTCGGCGAGGGCGCGAAAAGTCCGACGTACAGCCGATCGTTGCGGCGCTCGCGGTTCAGCAGGGAAATCAACTGGTCCAGGCCCTCCGGCCCGCCCTGGCCGCCGAGTCCCGCGAACGCAAAGCCGCGCGAGGCGCGGTTGATCCACTCCGCGTCGCTGACCAGGACGCGCAGACTTGTCCCGCGCGTCGCCTGGTCCGGCACGCGCACTTCGGCTTCCACGATTCGCGGCGCGCCGCGGTACGGTCGAAGCAGCACGCGCACTTTCAAGTTTTCTCCGGGTGCCGCTTCGCCTTTTTCGAGCCAGGCGCTGTCAATCGAATAGGATTGCCTTCCCGTGGTGCTCTCAACGCGCAAGGAGATGTTCTGCACGTCGGGTGTCTCGAACGAATTGCTGAAGATTCGCGTGAACACGCTCATCACGTTCAGCGCCACCTGCATGCCGTCCGGGCTAAGGCTATCGCCGGGAGCGAACGTGTTTTCGATGAGCACGGGAACGTGGCCATTCAGGGAAATTTCGCCGGAGAGATTCAGCGTCGTCCCTTCTCCGTACAAACCATTCTGCGTGAGCCCGTTGAAGGTCGTGAGCGCCACGAGCAGCGGCGTCAATTTCGGATGATTGACCAACTCGAAGTGCAGTTTCTTCTCTCCCGCGGGAGTTTTCAACTCGAGACTCAGCGGTATCATTTTCGGCGCCGCGCCCAGTTCGCCCGTTACTGCCGTAAGGTGATCTCCGGTGATCGTGCCGATCGTTCCACCCACGTTCACGATCTTGGTGGACGCCAGATCCGAGGAAAGCGTGGTGAGAACCCGGCTGCGTGCCATGGGGAGCTCAACGTTTCCAAGATTGAGGAAGGGATGCCCGCACAAGAAGACCTTGTCGCCCTCGACCGCCGTCACGGTGCAGGCCGAATTGATGGAAGCGTCCCCCTGCACGAGGACCATGCCCGCCATGTCTCCGGGGGCGAGATGCGCGTCATCCGGCCGCGGCGAAGCAGTGCCTCCCTGCGCCGCCACGAAGCCCATCGAAGCAAGCTGGCTCGCGAATGGCTGGATCGCCGCAGCCTGGAAGCCGGAAAAGATGAGAGGCGTCTCGATAGATTGGAGTTCCGCGCCCGAAGGCAGTCCCTTTCTCGCCGCCGTTTCGTTGGGGACCGCCGTGCTCGCGACGTTGACCTTTTCATTGCCCTGGAGCGAAGGATGCAGAACGTCTTCAATCGGCGTAACGCCGGCGATGGGCTCCTTGGTGAAGACGCCGAGTTTCAGCGAAAGCGCGCCCGCGAGTTTTCCGTCCAGATAGACGGGGCTGCCGCTCATCCCCGCCACGACTCCGGTGTGTTCGACCTTCGGCCCTTTCAGTTGCACCAGGATGATGGATTGCCGGGGCCCCAGCGAATTGGGCATCACGCCAATTACTTCCAGGTCGAACTTCTCCACCTTGTCGCCGGCAAAGATCGTGTAGGCGTAGCCCTGCATGCCGGGCTTGACCTGGCTCAGCGGCAGAGTCTCTGGGGCCTGCTGGGCGCGCGAAGGCGGCGCGTTCAGGCAGAACGCAGCTAAAGCCAGAAAGGTCAGAAAGAAGGCCGTTGCGTGGCGCCTTTGTTTGCTCGATGACGAACCAGGGCGGAACATGAGTCGGCAATCATACCTGCCGTGGTACTGCGGTGCAATCGAACTGCCAGCGCCCACGGGCTGGGACGTTTCTTCTAAGCATCCTAGAACCCACCTAATCCGATGGCCGCAAGCCTTTTGCGGTTGGATGGAAAATCGGGGCCCGAAGCGCTAATGCACTCAGTCTGCGGGATTTGGCGACGCTGCCCGCAAAGAAACTGCAACAAAATGCACGCCGGATTAAGTTCTAACTCCTGCATTTTGAAATCATTACGTGGCGTGTGACCCAGTGCACATCCTGGTGAGGCTTGTGCACTATTACCAAAAGGCCTGGCCTCTCCCTTTTTTCGCTCTTGCCAGGGAAGGAGGTTTCCATGTTTGCCATGAGTTTGCCGGTCGCCATAATCTGGGTCGGCATCGCCACTGCTCTGGCGGTTGGCTTGACCGTTGCCATCAGGACGTATTTGACCTACCGCAAGGAAATGATTGTGACTTGTCCGGAAAATGGGGAAACCGCCGCCGTGCGCGTGGACGCGGCCAACGCCGTCAAGGAAGTCCTCTACGGACGCGAGAATTTCCATCTGAACAAATGCTCGCGCTGGCCGGAGCGGGCCGACTGCGGCCAAGGCTGCCTGGCGCAGATTGAAGCGGACCCGAAGGGCTGCATGGCCTGGACGTTGATGACCGAATGGTTCCAGGACAAGACCTGTGTCTATTGCCAACGCCCTTTCCATGCGGTTCATTGGCATGACCGTCCGCCAGCGCTGCTGGGGCCGGGCAAGAAGACCGCGCAGTGGAATGAAATTCCCGCGGAGAAGCTGCCCGAAGCCCTCAAGACGCACCAGCCTGTGTGCTGGAGCTGCCACATGGCGGAAACCTTTCGCCGCGAGCATCCGGATCTGGTGGTGGATCGGCCCGGCCACCGCGGCCCGATGAACGAATACCTGACCAAGAGCTGACCCGCGCCTTCGCAGGTTTCGCCGGACAAGGTAGCCCCAGAGCCGACAGCCCACAGCCGGAAGGAGCATTCAAGCTTTCCCTCCGTTCGCGAGCTTCTATGCCCTCAAAAATCCCGCGCAGCGATTCGGGCGGGTGCCCCGAACGAATCGAGTCCGACCCTTGACACGAGCATGTGCCGAGGCTACCGCCTCTGGACGTCCAGAGATAGTATGGGACGCGGAGGTTCCCCATCCTCGTTTTGAGGTAACCTCTTCTACTCTCAGCCCGCCGCCTTCACGAAAGATGCCTGTCTGCTGCCGGACTCCGCATCGCGCGGCTCACAAAACACGGATCACAGGACACGGAACACGCGGTCAGTCGTGATGGTGCATGGCGAAGATTTTGTCGAGCGAAGATTCGTAGGGATAGACGTGGACCATCCAGCCGAAGATGACCGGGCGGAAGCGGCCGCCAGCAGCGTCGCAAGCCTGCTCGGTCGAAATCGAGCCACGCAAACCGAATCTGGTCCAGTCCGCGGTGCGCATCTGATCGCGCGGCGGCAGGCACAGGTTCGTGTGCAAATGCCAGTGCGCGACGCTGAGCGGCACGCGCTCGTTGAGCTGATCCTCGGTGGCGCGCTTGGGCATGGTGTACATCGCGCCGACAAGCTCATATCCGGTGGCGGTCTTTTTGTACAGCAGGGAAGTGGGCTGCGCCGGATCGAAGCGGAAGGCTTCGAGAAAGCCCTTTTCGTAATTCGTGAAGTGATATTCCGGCTGAGGAACATTGGGCATGAAGATGCGGTAGCCGTCGTTCAAAGCGACGCGGTAGTCCTTGTACCGCTCGATTCCCGCGCGCAGCTCCTTCACGATCTCGTTGGCGCGCTGCAAATCGTCGGGCGTTTGCATACGCGAAGCGGTCATGTACATGTGCGGATTCGAGCCATGCATGCCGGCCATATCTTCCATCGCGCCGTGCTCGCTGGCCTTTTCATCGGACATGTCCATCCCGGGCATCCGGGAATGATCCATCTCCTGCGCGCCGGAGGAGGATTGCGCCTGCGGCTCGACTGAAGCGACGACGGGCGGGCGATGGCCCGGAATGGCGGCCAGCAGGATGGTCACGGCAAACAACGCGCCGAGAACCATTCCACCTCGCGCCAACATGCGGACAATCGTGCTTCGCGTGGACATATGAGCACTCCTCGATCTGTGGCCGCAACGGCGAGGACTGCGCTGCTCGCCGGGCCTCACTTACTTCATGATACGCAGCGGCGCGGCGAAACATTTCGAGACCTCGGCGGGCCAGTGCTCCTCCGCAAACTGTACGGAGGAACAGGCGCGCGCAACGAGACGTACAGGGCGACATGCTAAGATCTAATTGTGAGCAAACAAATCGTTCATCCGGCGAAGTCTGTCAGCGGCGGACTGGAAACGCCCGGAGACAAGTCCATTTCTCACCGCTACGCGATGCTCGCGGCCCTGGCGGACGGCACCAGCGAACTGCGGCATTTTGCGGCGGCGGCGGACTGCCACAGCACGCTCGGCTGCCTGCGCGCGCTGGGCGCTCAAGTGAAGGTCGAGAAGGACGCGGTAAGAATCACCGGGCGCGGCCTGCGGGGTTTGAAAGCCAGTTCGCGCGCGCTGGACGCGGGAAACTCGGGCACGACCATGCGCCTGCTGGCGGGAATCCTCGCCGGGCAGGAGTTTGCTTCGACGCTTACCGGAGACGAATCGCTGCGGAAGCGGCCGATGCGACGCATCGTGGCTCCGCTGCGCGAGATGGGAGCGCAAATCAGCGCGCGGGAGGACAACTTTGCGCCGCTCGAGATTCGCGGCGCGAAGCTCCATCCCATCAACTACCAAATGCCCATGGCGAGCGCGCAGGTGAAGTCCGCGGTTCTCCTGGCGGGGCTCTACGCCGGGGGCGAAACGTCCGTGACGGAGCCCGGCCGGACGCGCGATCACACGGAACTCGCCCTTGCCGAATTCGGCGTGCCGATTGAGAAGATGCGGCGAACGATCCGCGTGCGCGGTGTTGCAAACGACCATGGAGCGCGGCTGCATCCTGTTTCGATCGACATTCCAGGCGATCTTTCCTCGGCGGTGTTTTTCATTGCCGCTGCGTCGCTGCTGCCGGGCTCGAATCTGCTCATTCACAACGTGGGCTTGAATCCGACGCGCACGGCGATTCTCGATGTTTTTCTGCAGATGGGCGCTTCGATCCAGATGGTTGCGCTCAAGAGCGCACACGGAGAGATCATCGGCGATCTCGCCGTCAAGGGCGCGGAACTTCGTGGCGGGGTCCTCGAGGGAGCACAGATTCCGCAGGTGATTGACGAACTGCCGATGCTGGCGGCGCTCGGACCCTTCACCGAGGAGGGAATCGAAATTCGGGATGCCGCAGAACTGCGCGTGAAGGAGAGCGACCGCATCGCCGCGCTCGCGGAGAACTTGCGGCGCATGGGCGCGAGAGTCGAAGAGCGGCCGGACGGATTGCGCGTGGAAGGGCGCGCGGCGGGAAAGCCGAAAGGCGCGCAGATTGACTCGAAGGGCGACCACCGCATCGCCATGGCGTTTGCCATTGCCGGACTTGCGGCGGACGGTCCCACGACGATTCGGGGAGCGGAGTGCGCGGCGGTTTCCTACCCCAGTTTTTTTGACGAACTCAGCCGGTTAACGCAATGCTAGCCTCACTTCGAGCCGAGAGGCAGGGACCCCCAGCCGGTGAACCCCTCGGTCAATGAATTAGCTCGTTTTGCGGAGGCTGATGGTGCCGTAGCTGGTTTTCAGCGTGATGCGAGGGGCGCGGCCGGCGCCGAACTTTCCTTCGAGGTGTGAATCGCCGGAGTCCTTCGTGGTTTTCTTCAGGGTGGCGGCGGAAAAGTCGCTGTCAATGTCGCAGGAATGGCAGTCCGCCTGAATTTCGAAGCTGGAAGATCCGGGAATGCTGAGCGTGATTTCGCCCGAGGAATTGGTGATTTCCACGTCGTCCTTGAGCGGGGCGGAGAAGCGGACATTCACGGAGGCGTCGCGGTTGGTCACGTTGATTTTGCCGGTGGGATTTTCGATGTGAACGTCGTTTGAGGACGTGCGCAGGGCGATGTTTCCGGGCGCGTCCACGATTTCAAAGTTGCCCGATCCTGTTTCCATGTGACCGGTCAGTTGATTTAGCGTCAGGTCGGAACGCTGGGAGATAAAGCGCACGCCCTTGGCGATTTTCTCCGCGCGGATGGGGCCGTAAAACTCGCCGTTGATAGTCAGGCTTCCGCTGACGTTGACGACGTCCACCTCGCCGCCGACGCGGCCGCTCTTGTTGGAAATGGAGACGTCGCCCTTCGTGTCGGTCACTTTCACGCTGCCGCGGCGGGTTTCCACGTTGACGCTCCCCGAAGTGTCGGAGATTTCGACGTCGCCGTCTCTGCCCGCGACGGATACGTCCGCGCCCATGTCAGCCACCGTGATATCGCCCTTCTCGTTGCGCACGGTGATCCGCGATTTTTTGGGCACGACAATGTCCAGGTCCACGCCGAAGCGGGAGTCGCTGAGGTCAAAGCCGTCGGGGCGAACTTCGTAGCCCTCGCCTTGCTGGACGATTTTGACGGAGATCGGCTGCGCAAGGCGATCGGCGTCGTTTTCGTTCCAGGTGCGAACAGACTTTTTGCCGGAGACGCGAATCTCCGGAACGTCGGAGGAGCGAATGGTCACATCCCCGCGGCCTACGTTTATTGAGACGGGAGCCGAGGCGGGAACGGTAAGAGGAGGCACTTCCACGTCGTAGCTGTAGGAGTTGCCGATTTCGGGCAGGGGAATCTTGTTGCGGATCGATTCGTAGGCGACCACGCCGCCGATCAGGACCAGCATGGCGATGACCAGGAAAACCTCGCCGGGGGTGACCCAGCCGCCCGGCCGCCCTTCGCGATGCGCCATGGTGCGCTCGTAGAGCTTCACGAGGCCCCAAAAGATCAGGATGAGCGGCCACCATTGGCCAAGCACCTGGCCGATGCCGAATCCAGTGTAGTTGTGAAGCAGAAAGAGGGCGCCAATGGTGATCAGTACGATGCCGCTGAAGATTCCGCTGGAGCGTGGACGCCCGTTGGCCATGGCCGGTTATTACCCCTGACCCTGATACGACGATGACGGATTTACCGGGGGCGCCGCGGGTGGCGGAGCGACGGGTGGCGGCGGCGCGTCGCCGATATGGCCCTCCTTCGGAGCAAGCGCGGAAGCCAATTTGACCAATCCAATTACGAGGAGAATGACGGGCCACGTGTGTCCGAAGGACATGTAGCCGCCGCGAAGCGAGTTCAGCAGGAAGAGAACGCCGATGGTGGTGATGGTGGCGGGGCCCATCAGGCTTTGAATGGTGCAGCTTTGGCAACGGCATTTGACCTGGTCGCTCATGAAAACTATCTCCTCGACTCCTTTACTTGCCGCCCAACCGCTTGCGGAACATGAGAATTCCCACTGCAATCAGCACCAGGGGCCAGAACTGCCCGATTTGAATGAAATCGAACACGTGAAAATTGTTGAGCAGGAAGAGTAGGCCAAGGGCGATCAGGATAATCGGGCCGATGGGGCGGTTCTTGCTCCAATCTTCGAGCGGGTCTTGCGGCGTTTCTCCGAGATTCTTGGCCTTGGCGGTGCGCATGGCGTCAAACGCCATGTAGAAAATGAAGCCGGCCAACAGGAGACTCAGTGCGACGGTGGCGCCGTTGCCGATGTCGCTGCTCAGTCCCACGATCATGGTGGCGAAGACGACAATGTGAATGAGGGCCTTGTTGTATTCGCCGTTGTAGACGGCGCCGAGGCCCGGGAAAAAGCCCAGGATAAAGGCAACGCCAGGACTGCTGACGGATTTCTGCGGAACGGCGGGGGGGACCGCTCCTGCGGGAGCGGCATAGCCTGCGACAGGCGGAGGAGCCTGCGCGGGCCGGGCTCCGGGAACGTGGCCCATCACTTGGGCAAGGCAATCCTCGCAATAAAGAACGTCGTGCACGGGGCGCACGCACTTTTCGCACATGGCCTTGCCACAATTCCGGCAGTAGCCGGTTGCGTCCACATCGGGATGGACAGCGCATTTCATCGTGTTCTCCCTCCGGTCATCCACCCGGCGAAGTGCGTGACTGGCGCGGGAATTTCAGACGCCAGGATTTGCAGTTGCGAGCCGAGGCCGTTCGCACGGTTCTGCTGCTTCGGGGACCCTTGCGGCGAGCGATCCGTGCGCCCGGGCTTCTTGTCCGGCGAACTGGGCGCGGGGCCTTGCTGCTCGGTCGGAATCTCGTTGTCCTGGCGCAGACGCGACTGAATTTCATAGACCACCCGCAGGTCGGTGATGAATTTCGTGCCGCGCGCATAGACCAGGTGAACCTGGCGGTCGGCATTGCGGTAGATGCTCACCGGGGAAAGGTCGGCGAGCTTGGGTTTCTTCCAGGAGAATCCTGAAGCGGACAGCACAACCATAATGGTTGCGGCGACAGACAGGGCGCCATAGGCAACCTTCGGGGAAGCCAGGGCGCGCAGGCGAGCCAAGAATCCCGCCCAGCCTGTCGTGGCTTCGCGCGGGCCCAGTGTCTTGTCCAGAATCGCATAAACTAGCCGCGGGGGCGGCTCGACTTCTTCCATCGTATGCAGGTCCTGGACGAGGTGCGTAACACTGGCGACGAGAGGAGTGCAGCGCGGGCAGCCGTTGACGTGAGCGTCAAAAGAGTGGCGCTCTTCGGGATGCAACAACCCGTCGAGATAGTCGCTAAGCCGCAGCTCGGTTTGTTCGCAGGTCCAGTTCATGCCGTGCTCCCAGC
>Ga0070740_10005751_pt1 | contig 11289 bp, 10 predicted proteins | sample Coa_R2_FD_67286 | JGI IMG/M metagenome (GOLD analysis project Ga0070740, IMG submission 67286) | Surface soil microbial communities from Centralia Pennsylvania, which are recovering from an underground coalmine fire - Coalmine... | ecosystem: Environmental > Terrestrial > Soil > Unclassified ...
GCCGCATGCGCGATCAGTTCGGCGGCGAGCTGTTTCCCTACGGCATCGAGGCCAACCGGCCGACGCTAGAGATGTTCCTGCGCTACACCCACGAGCAGGGCATTGCGCACAAGCGCGTCACGCCGGAGGACATTTTCCCTGCCGGCATCATGGCGCCGGTGAAAATTTAAAGAGTCATTCCGGGGCGCGCGAGCAAAGCGGGCGAGCCCGGAATCCATAACCCGCAGCGCTGCGGAGTATGGATTCCGGGTCCGGCCCCATAGCGCGCCGAAGACGCGCGTGAACGCGCTTATGGGGCCGTCCCGGAATGACAGGGCTTATTTCCCCGCGCGCCTGGCGGCTTCGTCGCGGATCGACACGTCGGTCATCCTGGCAAGATCGATCGGCGTCTTGAGATTACCGGCCTTGACCAGCTCGTCCTCCAGCCATTGCAGCTTGGCGAGCGGCAGCGTCACCGCCGGGTCGATGGCACCGGTCTTGATGGTGTCGTCGTAGGCAAAGGCGGGCTTCGGATCGTCAGGCTTGGCGCCGGTCTTCTCGCGCGTCAGCGCGATGGTGTCGTCGCGGTGGCGCTCGGTGTAGCGCAGCGCCTCCATTTCGGCGGCGACGAAGTTGATGGCGTCGTCGCGCCGGCTGCCAAGCGTCTTGCCGGTGAAGGTCAGGCACAGCCGCACGTAATTGGGCAGCGCATCGCGGCCGCGCACCAGCATGCGCACGTCCTTGGGCGCCACCGCCATGAACTCGGCCGCGACGATGCCGGCATCGGCAACGCCCGCCGTCACCGCCTTGAAGCGGTCGAGGTCGCCGCCGAGGCTTGCGACCTTGACCTCGCTCTCCGGCACCTTGGCCTGCTCGAGCATGGCCTTGAGCAGCAGATTGGGCAGCGACCCGGGGGCTGCGACCGCCACCGTCTTGCCCTTCAAGTCGGCGACCGAATTGATGCCGGCGCGCACCATCAGGCCGTGCGGCACGCCCGGCCAGTCGCAGCCGACGATCTTGATGTCGGCGCCGCGGCTGCCGGCAAGAATCGCCGCGCCGGGCGAGGACTCGATGCTGTCGATCTCGCCCGACAGCAGCGCCTTGTGGGCGATGGCGCCGTTCTTGAAACTGACGATGTCGATCTTGAGACCGCGCTTGGCGGCAAAGTCGCGCGTGCCGACCATCCACATGAAGCCGGCGTCGCCCTTGGGCTCGATGACGCCGTGCTTCCAGGGCTTGAGCTCCTGCGCCGCAGCCGGAGCGAGGATCGTGAGCACGAGGGTGGCCAAGGCCAAGAGCCGCCGACCGCGCATAAAGGTCCTCCAAGACTCGCCCCGCCGCATGATCGGCGGCGAAAAGCTCAAGATCAACAGGGACTTCGCCCGACCCAGCGCCGTTCTCTAAATGTTCTTGCGTGCTACAACCATTCCGCTAGTCTGGCGTGTAGCGGGTTGAGGGACACCATCCATGGTCCAGCGCATCGCAACGGTCGCCTTCGAGGGCATCGAGGCCCGTGCCGTCGACGTGCAGGTGCAGGTCGCGCCCGGGCTGCCCGCCTTCAATATCGTCGGCCTGCCCGACAAGGCGGTATCGGAAGCCAAGGAGCGCGTCCGCGCGGCGCTGATCGCCTCCGGCCTCGCGCTGCCGGCCCGCCGCATCACCGTCAATCTCGCGCCCGCCGACCTGCCCAAGGAAGGCAGCCATTACGACCTGCCGATCGCGCTCGGCCTGATGGCGGCGATCGGCGCCGTGCCGCAGGACGCCATTGCCGGCTTCACCGTGCTCGGCGAGCTCGGCCTCGACGGCTCGATCGCGGCGGTAGCCGGCGTATTGCCGGCGGCGATCGGCGCCAATGCGCGCGGCCAAGGGCTGATCTGCCCGGAACCTTGCGGGCCGGAAGCGGCCTGGGCGAGCCCTGAGATCGAGATCGTCGCCGCGCGCTCGCTGATCCAGCTCGCCAACCATTTCAAGGGCACGCAGGTGCTGTCGCGGCCGCAGCCCAAGGTGCGCGAGCTCGACGGCGTGCCGCTCGACCTTGCCGACATCAAGGGCCAGGAGAGCGCCAAGCGCGCGCTCGAGGTCGCCGCCGCCGGCGGCCATAACCTGTTGATGATCGGGCCGCCCGGCGCCGGCAAGTCGATGCTGGCGGCGCGGCTGCCGACCATCCTGCCGCCGCTGACGCCGTCGGAACTGCTGGAAGTGTCGATGATCGCCTCCGTCGCCGGCGAGATCGAAGGCGGCGCGCTCACCAACAGGCGGCCGTTCCGCAGCCCGCATCATTCCGCATCCATGCCGGCGCTGGTCGGCGGCGGTCTGCGCGCCAAGCCGGGCGAGATCTCGCTCGCGCATCACGGCGTTCTGTTCCTCGACGAGCTGCCGGAATTCGCCGCGCAGGTGCTCGATTCGCTGCGCCAGCCGCTGGAGACCGGCGAGGTGGCGATCGCGCGCGCCAATCACCGCATCACCTATCCGGCGCGCTTCATGCTGGTGGCGGCGATGAATCCGTGCCGCTGCGGCCGCGCCAGCGATCCCGGCTTTGCCTGCAAGCGCGGGCCGAACATGCGTTGCGCCGCCGAATACCAGACACGGCTGTCCGGGCCGCTGCTCGACCGCATCGACCTGCACATCGAGGTGCCGGCGGTGACCGCCGCCGATCTCATCCTGCCGCCGCCGTCGGAAGGCTCGCGCGAGGTCGCCGCCCGCGTCGCCCGCGCCCGCGACTGCCAGGCCGAGCGCTACGCGGCGATGGGGCTCGACGGCGTCCACACCAATGCGCAGGCCAGCGGCCCGGTGCTGGAACAGGTGGCGCGCGCCGACGGCGCCGGGCTTGCTTTGCTGCGCGACGCCGCCGACGCCATGCGGCTGTCGGCCCGCGGCTATCACCGCGTGCTCCGCGTCGCCCGCACGCTCGCCGATCTCGACGGCGCCGAGAGTGTCGGCCGCGTGCATCTGGCGGAGGCTTTATCCTACCGCGCGCTCGCCGACGAAATGCGCCGCGCTGCGTAACGCCGCCTTAACCCGGCCTTTACCATGTTCGCGCGAGCGGCCTGCGGGCAGCGGCCGCGGGGAATGGATTCGCAAGAGTCCTCGCGCCAAATGGCGCCATAAGCCATGCCCGCGAAACCCGCCTCATCCCTCGTGCGGCGCCGCCGCATTGCCGCGCGCAACAAGCGCGCGCTGATCCTGTTCGGCCGCGCCGCCTGGACCACGGTCGCGGTCAGCTGCGGCGTCATCGGCTTCTTCGCCGGCATTCGCCTGCAAAGCGACAACTACGATCCATACGCCTATGCCAGCGGCGTCGGCGCGCTGTTCGCCGCCGCCTGCACCGCCATGGTGGTGCTGCTGATCCGCGGCCGCATGCTCAAGGACAAGGCGCGGGCGCTCGAAGCGCGCGCCGAGGAACTGTCAGACCGCAACTGGGAACTGCGCGAGGCGGAGGAGCGCGCCCGCAGTCTGCTCGAGGCGCAGGGCGACCTCATCGTGCGCCGCGACGCGCAGGGGCTGATCACCTATGTCAACGACGCCTTCTGCGCGCTCGCCGGCAAGCCGCGCGGGCAGCTGATCGGCCGGGCGGCCGGGCTTGACGTCGTCGAGCAGGGCGAAGCGGCGGTGCTCGCCGACGGCACCCGCGTGCACGACCAGAAGATCGCCGCCGCAGGCGGCACGCGCTGGATCGCCTGGCGGGAGGTCGCGGTGCGCGGCGACGCCGGCAGCGAGACCCAGGGCGTCGGCCGCGACGTCACCGACCGCGTCGAGGTCGAGCGCGCGCTCAGCGTGGCGCGCGATCAGGCGGAAGCGGCAAACCGCGCCAAGTCGCGCTTTCTCGCCATGGTCAGCCACGAGATCCGCACCCCGCTCAACGGCCTGCTCGGCATGACCGACCTGCTGCTCGATACGCCGCTCACTGCCGAGCAGCGCAGCTACGCCAAGGCGGCGAGGACGTCGGGCGAAACGTTGCTGTCGCTGATCGAGGAGGTGCTCGACTTCTCCAAGATCGAGGCCGGCCGGCTCGACCTCGAGGCGCGGCCCTTCGCGCTGGCGGCGATGGTCGAGGAAGTCGTCGAGTTGCTGGCGCCGCGCGCCCAGGCCAAGGGCATCGAGATCGCGTCCTTCGTCGACGAGCGGCTGCCGGCGACGGTGGTCGGCGACGCCGCGCGCCTGCGCCAGGTGCTGCTCAATCTCGCCGGCAACGCCGTCAAGTTCACCGAGCGCGGCGGCGTCACCGTCATTACCGAGCCGACGGAGCAGGATGGCGAGGTGCGCTTCGCCGTGCGCGACACCGGCATCGGCCTCAAGCCCGAGGACCAGGCGCGCATCTTCCTCGAGTTCGAGCAGGCCGACGGCTCCTCGACCCGCAAATACGGCGGCACCGGCCTTGGGCTGGCGATTTCCAGGCGCATCGTCGAGCGCATGAACGGCCGCATCGCGGTCGACAGCGCGCCCGGCGAAGGCGCGACCTTCAGCGTCACCGTGCCGTTGCCGGCGGCGGCCGGCGCCGTCAACGACTTCGCCGCGCCGGATCTGCACGGCCGCTCGGTGATGATCGCCGTCCCGGCCGAGATCGAGGCGGCGTTGTTCGCGCGCCGGCTCGGCCGCTGGGGCGCCCGCGTTTGCACGGCCACCGACGCGGCGATTGCGCGCGCGCTGTTGCCGGAGCGGCATTGGGACGCGCTGCTCATCGATCACGCGCTCGCCGGCGCCATGCGCGAGGCGCTCGATTCAAGCGATGCGGAACGGCGCATCGTGCTGCTGCGCCCGGGCGAGCGCGGCGAACTCGCCGCGCTGAAGGCGCAGGGCTTCACCGGCTATCTGGTCAAGCCGGTGCGCGCGGCGTCCCTGGCCGCGCGCTTCAGCGGCGGCTTAGCCTTCGAGCACGCGCCGGCCGAGGACGCCGCTCCCGGCGAAAGGCGCGCAAGCCAAGGGCTCGCCGTGCTGGTCGCCGAGGACAACGAGATCAACGCGCTGCTGATGCGGGCGCTGCTGACCAAGCTCGGCCACCGCCCGAGCGTCGCCGGCGACGGCGAAGCGGCGATCGAATCCTGGGCCGCCGCCCGCGCGGCCGGGCAGCCTTACGATCTCGTTCTGATGGACGTGCAGATGCCGGTCATGGACGGGCTCGAGGCGGCGCGGCGCATCCGCGCCGCCGAGGCCTCCGGCGGCGGCAAGGCCGTGCGCATCCTGGCGCTCACCGCCAACGCCTACCCCGACGACCGCGAGGCGGCGCTTGCCGCCGGTATGGACGGCTTCCTGGTCAAGCCGCTCGATGCCGAGCGGCTGCGCGAGGCGATCGCGGCCGCGCCCGCCGGCTCGCTTGCGGCTTGACGCCGCTTTCCCCACGTTGTCATAAAATCGTGTTGCGGCCGTGCTGTGTGGGGGAACGGCCCGACATCGATGATTCGCAAGTCACAACCGGGCACACGGACATTTTTGCGCGCAGCAAAGACCCATGGCACGCCCCGGCAACATTCTCATACCGCCTCTCGGATTTTTCGAACGCTTCCGGCCGCAGCCTGCCGGCACGCCCGGCTTCATCTCGGCGCTGCAGGCCTACGGCGGACTGCAGGCCTGGGCGGCGCGGGCGCACCGCCCGGCGCAAAGCCTCGGCCGCGTCGGCTCGCTCGAGGTGCGGCTGGCGCAGACGGCGCAGGAGGTGCGGCTGGCGCAGAAGCTGCGCTACCGCGTCTTCTATCAAGAGGGTCCGGCGCTCGCCAATCCGGCTCGCCTGATCGCGCGCCGCGACATCGACGCCTATGACGCCATCTGCGATCACCTGCTGGTCATCGACCACGCCAAGCGCGACAGCCACCCGCTCGGCGGCGGCAAGCCGATGGTGGTCGGCACCTATCGGCTGCTGCGCCAGCCGCTGGCCGAGGAGTTCGGCGGCTTCTACACCGCCAACGAGTTCGACGTCGACGCCCTGATCGGCCGCCACGCGCACCTGCAATTTCTCGAGCTCGGCCGCTCCTGCGTGCTCGCGGAGTACCGCAACAAGCGCACGGTCGAGCTGCTCTGGCACGGCATCCACGCCTACATCTTGCAGAACGGTTGCGACGTCATGATCGGCTGCGCCAGCCTCGACGGCACCGATCCGAAGCGGCTGGCGCTGCCGCTGTCGTTCCTGCATCACTACGCGCGCGCGGACGAAACATGGCGGGCCCGCGCGCTGCCCAACCGCTACATCGAGATGAACCGGCTGTCGAAAGAGGCGATCGACCCGAAGGCGGCGCTGCGCGCGCTGCCGCCGCTGATCAAGGGCTATCTGCGGCTCGGCGCCTCGATCGGCGACGGCGCCGTGGTCGACCATGAATTCGGCACCACCGACGTGCTGATCGTGCTGCCGGTGTCCGAGATCAAGCAGCGCTATTTCGAGCACTTCGATCTGAGCAGGCGCGCGGCGTAAGCCGTCAGACGCAAATCTCGGTTCCCTTGTCATCGCCGGGCTTGTCCCGGCGATCTCGCTTAGGGACGCGTTGTGCTCACCTAATCGGGATGGCCGGGACAAGCCCTGCCATGACAGCTGAGGCGTTAGATCTACAGCCGCCTGAGCGCCACTTCCTCGACCTTGTGGCTCTCGACCTTTTTCAGGATCAGGTCGGCGCGCTGGCGCGTCGGCAGGATGTTTTCGTGCAGGTTGACCAGATTGATGCGCGTCCAGATCGACAGCGCGGTTTCGGTGGCCTCGTCGTCCGACAGATTTGAATAGCGGTGGAAGTAGGATTTCGGATCGCGGAAGGCGGTGCCGCGCAGCGTCAGGAAGCGGTCGACGTACCAGGCCTTGAGCACGTCCTCGTCGGCGTCGAGATAGACCGAGAAATCGAAAAAGTCCGAGACGAAGGGGATGGCCTTGCCGTCCTTCGGCAGCCGCCCGGTCTGTAGCACGTTGAGGCCCTCGACGATGAGAATGTCGGGGCGGTCGATCTCGACCCACTGGTTGGGCATGACGTCGTAGGTCAGGTGCGAGTAGACCGGCGCGCGCGCCGGACGTCGGCCCGCCTTGACGTCGGTCAGGAAGCGCAGCAGCGCCGGCAGGTCGTAGCTCTCCGGAAAGCCCTTCTTCTCCATCAGACCTTCGCGCTCGAGGATGGCGTTGGGGTAGAGGAAGCCGTCGGTGGTGACGAGATCGACCTTGGGCACGTTCGGCCAGCGCGCCAAGAGCGCCTGCAGCACGCGCGCGGTGGTCGACTTGCCGACGGCCACGGAGCCTGCGACGCCGATGACGTAAGGCATCTTGACATCGCGCGTGGCCAGAAAGCGCTGCTGCGCGTCGAACAGGCGCTGCGTCGCCGCGACATACATCGACAGCAGGCGCGACAGCGGCAGGTAGATGTCTTCCACCTCCTCCATGTCGAGCCGGTCGTGCAGCGAGCGCAGGCGCGCGACTTCCTCCGGCCGCAGCGTCATCGGCGCGTCTTCGCGCAACGCCGCCCATTCCGCGCGCGTGAAGGTGCGGTAGGGCGAGAGCGTATCGTTGATGCGCTGTTCCATCACACCGTTCGCTTGCGGGAGGCCTTTTCCTCGTGACCGGACCGCGCCGTGCGTTTCTCCAGCTCCGCCTCGACCTCGGCGAGCGTCACGCCGCGCGCTTCGAGCACGACCAGCAGATGATAAAGCAGGTCGGCGGCTTCCGCGATCAGCCGGCCCTTGTCGTCCTGCAAGGCTGCCAGCACGGTTTCGACCGCCTCCTCGCCGAGCTTCTTGGCGCAGTGGTCGATGCCCTTGTCGAGCAGACTGCGGGTATAGGATTCCGCCGCGCTCGCCCTGGCGCGCTCGTGCACCCGCTTCTCCAGGTCGGCGAGGGTGAATTTGCTCATGGGCGGCTCAATAGCATCTCTATGCTCAGTCGTCATGGCCGGGCTTGTCCCGGCCATCCCGCTTAGGCGAGCACCGCGCCTTCCTAAGCGCGGTCACCGAGACACGCCCGGTGACGGCAAGAAATCATGGGTCGAGCCGCATCGGCAGCCCGGCCTTGGCCATATAGGCCTTGGCCTCGCGCACCGAATGCTCGCCGAAATGGAAGATCGAGGCCGCCAGCACCGCGGTGGCGTGGCCGTCGCGGATGCCCTCGACCATGTGCTGCAGGGTGCCGACGCCGCCCGAGGCGATCACCGGCACCGGAACGGCGTCGGCGATGGCGCGGGTCAGCGCGATGTCATAGCCCTTTTTGGTGCCGTCGCGGTCCATCGAGGTGAGCAGGATTTCGCCGGCGCCGAGCGCCACCACCTCGCGCGCGTAATGGACGGCATCGAGGCCGGTCGGATTGCGCCCGCCATGGGTGAAGATCTGCCAGCGGCCGGGGCCGACGCTCTTGGCGTCGATCGCCACCACGATGCACTGGTCGCCGAACTTTTCCGCCGCTTCCTTCACGAATTGCCGCCGCGCCACCGCCGCGGTGTTGATCGACACCTTGTCGGCGCCGCAAGTGAGCAGCCTGCGGATGTCTTCGATCGAACGCACGCCGCCGCCGACGGTGAGCGGCATGAAGCAGGCTTCCGCCGTGCGCTGCACCACGTCGTAGATGGTGTCGCGATTCTCGTGGCTCGCCGTGATGTCGAGAAAGCACAGCTCGTCGGCGCCGGCCGCGTCATAGGCAATGGCGGCTTCGACCGGATCGCCGGCGTCGCGCAGGTTGACGAAGTTGACGCCCTTGACGACGCGGCCGTCCTTGACGTCGAGGCAAGGGATGACGCGGACCTTGAACATCAGGCTGCCGTCCTCGCGGCGCGAATGAGCGCGAGCGCCTCCGCCGCGTCGAGCCGCCCGTCGTAGAGCGCGCGGCCGGCGATGGCGCCTTCGAGCTTCGCCGCGCGCGGTTCCAGCAGCGCCTTGATGTCGTCGAGCGAAGCGAGGCCGCCCGACGCGATCACCGGGATCGCGATCGCCTCGGCGAGCGCGATGGTGGCGTCGAGGTTGAGGCCCTTGAGCATGCCGTCGCGCGCGACGTCGGTATAGACGATGGCGGCCACGCCCGCGTCCTCGAAGCGGCGGGCGATATCGAGCGCGGACAGCTCCGAGGTCTGCGCCCAGCCTTCGACCGCGACCTTGCCGTCGCGGGCGTCGAGCCCGACCGCGACCTGCCCCGGATAATCGCGCGCCGCCTGCTTGACAAAAGGCGGATCGCGCACGGCGGCGGTGCCAATGATGACACGGGTGACGCCCTTCTCCAGCCAGGCCTCGACCGTCGCGGTGTTGCGGATGCCGCCGCCGAGCTGCACCGGAATGCTCACGCTCTCCAGGATGCGGTCGACCGCCGCGGCATTCACCGGCTTGCCGGCGAAGGCGCCGTCGAGATCGACGATGTGCAGGTACTCGAAGCCTTGGCTCTCGAAGGCGCGCGCCTGCGCCGCCGGATCGCGATGGAACACGGTGGCGCGCGCCATGTCGCCCTGCTCCAGCCGCACGGCGAGGCCTTCCTTCAGGTCGATGGCAGGGAAGAGGATCACTTTACCCTCCCCCTTGTGGGGAGGGTCGCTCACCGAGCGCTAGCGAGGTGAGCGGGGTGGGGGTGATTGCGATGACCCCCACCCGCTCGCGACCTGCGGTCGCTCGCCGCCCTCCCCACAAGGGGGAGGGCAAAGCGCACACGACTGCACCGATGAAGCTAGGTCTCATCACGGCGCCCACTTCAAAAAATTGGCGATCAGCTTCAGCCCGAGCCGCTGGCTCTTCTCCGGGTGAAACTGCGTGCCGACCATGTTGTCGCGGCCGACGATTGCCGTGAGCGGGCCGCCGTAATCGGCCTGCGCCACCAGGTCCTTGCGCTGCGCCGGCTTGAGCTCGTAGGAGTGCACGAAATAGGCGTGCAGCCCGTCCGGCCCGAGCGGAATCTCGTCGAGCAGCGCGTGCGGCTGGAGCATGTCGAGCGTGTTCCAGCCCATGTGCGGAATCTTCAGGCTCTTGTCGGCGGGCGCGATGCGGTCGACCTCGCCGGCGATCCAGCCGAGCCCCGGCGTCACCTGATATTCGCGGCCGCGCTCGGCCATCAACTGCATGCCGACGCAGATGCCGAAGAACGGCCGGCCGCGCTGCAATACGCATTCATTGAGCGCCTCGACCATGCCGTCGATGGCGTCGAGCCCGCGCCGGCAATCGGCGAAGGCACCGACGCCGGGCAGCACGACGCGCGAGGCCGCGGCGACCTTGGCCGGATCGTTGGTGACGAGGATCGGCTGATCATGCCCGCTGTCGCGGGCGGCGCGCTCGAAGGCCTTGGCCGCCGAGTGCAGATTGCCGGAACCGTAATCGACAATGGCGACGCTCATGGGCTGCTTCCCGGCTCCGGAAACAGGCCGATGACGTCGGAGCCCGACGGCGGGCCGCGCCGCACCGGCGCGGCATATTGAGGTTCAGGCGCGGCGGGCGGCGCCGCCGGCGCCGCCGGCGACGCGGCCTTCGCCCATTCCGCGAAAAAACGCCGCTCTGCGGTTTCCGCGTCGTCGCCGATCACGAAGCCGAGCATCCGCCAGCGCCGGCGTTGCAGCGTCCAGCGCCACAGCGTCGCCGCCTCGAGACCGACGAGAAGCGCCACCAGCAGGCTGCCGAGCCCCTTCAGTACCGCCGAGGCGCCGAGCAGATAGAACACGCCGCCGAGCAGCGCATTCGCCACCACATAGCCGAGCAGCACCAGCCACAGCCGGCGGTACAGCAGCCATAGCGGCGCCAGCAGGAAGGCCCAGACATAGAATCCGTCGCGCACGAACACGAAGCGCTGCGGATCGCTTGCGGCTTCGCCGGCTTTCGGCGGCGGCGCGTGCACGGTGTAGGTGGGCATGACTGCGCTCTCTTTACCCTCCCCCTTGTGGGCAGGGTCGCTTGCCGAGCGAAAGCGAGGCAAGCGGGGTGGAGGTCCAGTTTACGTATGTCTTCTCGCCAGGAATCTCACCACCCCCACCCGCTCGCGACCTGCGGTCGCTCGCCGCCCTCCCCACAAGGGGGAGGACGAGATTACCCGCCCAGCGAGCCCTTGGTGGACGGCACTTCGTCCCTGGCGCGCGGATCGATCGCCACCGCCGCGCGCAGCGCGCGGGCCAGCGCCTTGAAGCAGGACTCGGCGATATGGTGGTCGTTGGTGCCATACAGCGTCTCGACGTGCAGCGTGATGCCGGCATTGGTGGCGAAGGCCTGGAACCACTCCTGCACCAGCGCGGTGTCGAACTCGCCGATCTTGGCGCGCACGAACGCCACCTTGAACACCAGAAACGGCCGCCCCGAAATGTCGAGCGCGACGCGGGTCAGCGCCTCGTCCATCGGCACGTGGACATCGGCGTAGCGCGTGATGCCCTTCATGTCGCCGAGCGCCTGCTTGACCGCCTG
>Ga0070740_10005755_pt1 | contig 11282 bp, 10 predicted proteins | sample Coa_R2_FD_67286 | JGI IMG/M metagenome (GOLD analysis project Ga0070740, IMG submission 67286) | Surface soil microbial communities from Centralia Pennsylvania, which are recovering from an underground coalmine fire - Coalmine... | ecosystem: Environmental > Terrestrial > Soil > Unclassified ...
AAAAAAAGGAATTCCATAATATGCATCAGATCAGTATTCGCCAGCTTCACGGCGCCGAAAAATTGAAGATATCGCGTCCGCTGATGGCCTATGCTTTCAGAGCTTCGCCGCCGTTGCCGACGCCTGAAGAATGGGAAAAGGATCCTTATTTCGAGCATGCTACGCTGCTGGCGCTCTTCGAGGACGAGACCGCGCTGGCCTGCGCCGCCTATACGCCGATGCCTCAGAATGTGCGCGGCAAGCTCTACAACAATGGAGCCGTGTGGGGTGTAGCCACGCACCCGGCAGCGCGCCGCCGGGGCTACGCGCGCCAGGTGCTTTTGAGATTGTTCGCGACAATGCGCGGCGCAGGCATTGTCTTCTCTACGCTCTATCCATTTCGCGAGTCCTTCTACGACAGACTGGGCTATACGACCTTTCCGCGCCCGCGAACCGCTTACATTCGGGCCAGCGCCTTTCTGCCGCTCCTGCATAAAGAGCTGCCCGGCCGCGTCTCCCTGACCACCATCGGAGAGGGCTACAGCGCCCATCGCGCCTACCTGCGCCGCCAGCAGAGCAGCATACATGGTATGGCCCTCTTCCCCGGCCAGCCCACAGAGAGCAGCAAGAGCGACGAGAGCCTCTGGCTGGCAACCGCGCTGGTAGAGAACGAGCCGCGTGGTATGATGCTCTATAAGATCAAGGGCAACGGGGACAATATGGAGGTGCCCAACTTCTTGTACGACGACAGTTGTGGCAAATACCTGCTGCTCGCCTGGTTCGCACGCCATGTAGACCAGGTTGCCGAGATCGAGTTGCAACTATTGCCCGGCGAGCAGCCCGAAACCTGGATCCCCGATCTCTCTTTTAGTGTCAGCCTGGGCGAAGCGCCGATGAGCCGCATCATCGATGTCGCTGCTGTCGGTGGCATGAACTGCGGGCCGGGTATGTTCTCGGCGCATGTAAGCGACGCGCAGTGCCCCTGGAACGAGGGCCGCTATCTGTTCACAGAGGTTGAGGGGCGCCTGCACGTCAGTTCCAGCGAGACGGCGCAGTGCACCCTTACGATTCAAGGGCTGACCGCGCTGCTCTGCGGTACGCACGACCCTGAAAGCTTCGCCGTGCGCGGCTGGGGTAATCCCACACCTGCGCTCCAGGAGACGATGAGGAGCATGTTTCCGCCGCTCTCTCCCTACCTCTACGAAAAGTTTTAGCCGGCGAGCCTGTCATCCTTCGCTTTATGTCATCCTGAGCGAAGCGGAGCGGAGCGAAGGATCTGCGGTCCGGGGCACCAGATCCTTCGCTGCCGCTCAGCATAACATGCCTGCTCGCTTTAGTGGCGATACCAGAACTGGTCCCACGCCTGCCAGAAGGTATCGGCGGTTGAAAGCACGGTTCGTGGCCCCTCGATGCGCACACCACTGCGCCCGATGAAATCGCTCGCGCGGTCAGGCGTCGCCAGTTCCACCTTGAAGGTCACGGGGGCCTCAAATTTGAGCGGTTTAGGCCAGTTGCGCATGCTCAACGCCTGGGCCACGCGCATCTGGATCAGCGAGCAGGCATCTCTGGGGGCCATATTGATCGAAGAGAAGCGCCCCAATCCCTTCTTGACCTGGGCCGTCACTACCTCTTCGCCGAGCAGCGCGCGCACCTCGCGGCATGTCGCCTCGTCACCGGAGACAAAGACCGCCGGCACATCCCAGCAGCCGGCGATGGCGGCCAGGATGCCGCTCTCGCCCACAAGTGTCCCGTTGATCGAGGCATTATACCAGGCTTCCGAGGAGACGGTATGGCAGAGCACACCATCGGGTGTGCCGGCCATTGCATGTGCGCCGACAAAGAGGATCGCGTCGCAGCCCTGTTCGAAAGCGGCGATATAACGCGCCCAGGGATAGCCAAAGACATACTCGGCGCCCGATTCCAGGCGTTCGGGCACGAAACTCTTAAAGCTATACGCTCCCCCGGCACCGTGACAATCGACGACAACCACCTGGTTCGCCCCGGCGGCTCGCGCCCCGCGCACGGCGGCATTCACCTCATCGGTGTAGAGTTTGCGGCATTCTTCATAAAGAGCCGTACCTCCCGTCACCTGTTCCCAGGTTTCGATGCAGGAGATCCCTTCCATATCACAGAAAATAACGACGCGCATTATACCCTCACTTTCATCATCAAATAGAAATAAATACATATTTTTAGTGCGCATCTGATCAGCGATACTCGCGCCTGGCTCACGCCTGCGGCGCTCGCTAGATGCCTGTAGTTGTGTGAAAAATGCGTTGCGCGCATTTTTCACACAACTACAGACCTCTCTGGTATGCTCTCGCCGGAGCGTGCGTGCGGCTTACCATTTAGCGCTGGATTGGCGCCTCCTATCTTTTATAACGGGCGGCTCGTATTCGCGAAACAGCTTTTTGCCAATTTTCCACCCGGCATAGCCACAGATGATAGCGGCGGCCAGCGCTACAAAGGCCATGACGATACGCACAATGAGGCTGAGATTCCCGCTCAGGACGCTCGCCAGCGGAGTTGCATAGATACGGCTGAGAACGGCAACCGAGAGGCTGAGCAGCAGCCCGATAGCCACACCCAGGCAGCAGCCAAGCGGGCCACCGTTGGCCTCGCCCTGCGCCTCTGGCGGCAGCATACTTTCAGGCGCGGCGGAGGTCTCTTCGCTCTCGGGCAGCTCTGGTTCTGGCTCCCCCGGTTGTCCCTCAACCTGCTCTGCATAATCTACCGCGTCCAGCTTATTTTCCCCCGCCTGCACTACATTATCTTGCGAGCTGTGGTTCTGCTCCCCAGAATTTGATGATATAGACACGAATAGCGATCCTTTACACAACGATCACATGACTGGCTGCCCCCGCGGGCAGCGGAGTTCAGAATGTGCCGAACTGGCGATCACCGGCGTCGCCCAGCCCGGGAACGATATAACCATAGTCGTTGAGGCATTCGTCGAGTGTCGCGATGTAGATATCGATATCGGGATGCGCCTGCGACAGCTTCAGCAGCCCATACGGGGCCGCGATAATTCCTACATAAGAGAGGCGGGGCACGCCGCGCCGCTTGAGAATCGTGATGGCGTCGATAGCCGAGCCGCCCGTTGCCAGCATGGGATCTACCGCGTAGCAGACCTGGAGATCGACCTTGTGGGGCAGGCGATTATAGTATTCCTGCGCCTGCAAGGTCCGTTCGTCGCGGCGTAAACCCAGGTGCCAGATCTGCGCGTCGGGAATGACCTCGCGAAAGCTTTCAGCAATACCGAGGCCGGCGCGCAGGATGGGTGTTACCCCGATCCCACCGGCCAGGCGATATCCTCTGGTGGTCGCCAGCGGCGTCTCTACCGGGCACGTTTCGAGCGCAAGGTTGGCCGTCGCCTCATAGGCCAGCAGCGCACCAATCTCTTTGACCAGGCGGTAGAACTCCGGTGGCTGTGTGCGCTTATCGCGGAGGGCCGTCATCTTGTGAGCCATCACCGGGTGCGTCGAGATGTGCACCCGGGGCAGGTGCAGAACCTCGTCCCGTGTGGGCTGCGGCACGCCCTGCATCGGCAGGCGGCCCTGGCTCTCTGCGGCATTGATATCGAACATAGCATTTCTCCTGCTGCATTGCACTATTCTTTCCTGCCAGAAAATTGTATCAGAGTTCAGCATACGCGTCGAGTCAATATGTTATACTAGGCGCGTCGGATATCCCGAAGCTGTACGGTTTGGAGTGTCTGATGCTCAGCTTCCTCGTCAGGCGTTCGCGCGGCGCAGCCGCGCCAGGGAGAGATGATGTAGTGTGTGAAATGCGAGAAGCGTATTTCATACACTACATCATCGCGAAGGCGAATGCTGCAAGCACGAGCAAGGGATAGTGTTGGAAACCAGATCGCTCCTTCACGGGGCAGCTAAATAACAACCATGATTATCGGAGCCTGTGAAATTACGCTGCACCTGCCGGAATGCCATTCACTAAAAGAGAAACGACAGATTATTCAATCGATTATGGGCAAGGTGCGGCGCCAGTTTGCGGTGGCCGTCGCCGAGGTGGACGACAATGATCGCTGGCAGATCGCCAGCATCGGCATCAGTTGCGTCAGCAACAGCAGCCAGCACGCCGGCGCGATACTGGAACGCGTGCAGCGTTATATAGAGGAGACGCGCCCGGACCTGCTGATTACGGCTAGCCAGACCGATTTTTTTCAGTATTAGCAGGAGTCTGCTTCTCAGCATCCTCACTCTGGCCGGATGGCCGCGCGGCTCCGCCGCGCATGGGAAGGAATATGTTTTGTGAAGGCATACGTGATGCGCATGCCTTCACAAAACATATTCCTTCCGGCGAGCGCCTGCGGCGCGAGCACGCGAGGAGCGGAAATCAGCATTCTCAAAATAAATTAAAGCGTGGTAAATTCTATGTCATCACAGACAGCACAATCCGAGGCCATCGCAGGCGCCTGTGTCCTGGGAGTACGCGTGGATCGCGTTACGCAGCAGCAGGCTCTCGATGCTATCGAGCATATGATTGCGCGGCGCCGCGAGAGCGACAATCAATTGCCCTGCCGCCAGGTCGTCACGGTGAACACCGAATTTGTGATGATGGCACAGCATGACTCCAAATTTCGCGAGTGTATCAACCAGGCAGCACTCGTCGTCGCCGATGGCATGGGTATCGTCTGGGCTACACGCTATCTCGGAACGCCGGTCCCCGAACGTATCACCGGCACCGATATGCTGCCCGCGCTGGCAATACGCTGCGCCATGAGCGGCTACAGCCTCTATTTGCTCGGTGCCGCGCCGGGAGTGGCGGAACTGGCGGCGCAAAGGTTGGAGAAGATGGCGCCGGGGCTGCGCATTGCCGGCACCTATGCCGGATCGCCGGCGCCAGCCGAAGAGGATGAGATCATCGAACGCATCCGGCGCGCCAACGCCGACGTGCTATGTGTAGCATATGGCGCGCCCGCGCAGGAATTATGGATACAGCGCAATCTTCCGCGCCTCCCCGCTGCTGTAGCGATGGGCGTCGGCGGAGCCTTCGATTTTCTCTCCGGTCGCCAGCGGCGCGCGCCGCAGGCAATGCAGCGTGTGGGACTGGAGTGGCTTTACCGGCTCTACCGGGAGCCGTGGCGCTGGCGTCGTATGCTGGCGCTGCCACGCTTTGCTATACAAGTTTTATTGAAGGGCCGCAATACATAATGAAACTTAACAGCGATACCGATATTACTCCTTCACGTCTACGTTCGCTCATTAGCAACTTTAGCGGCAAGCGTTTGCTTGTTATTGGCGATATGGTGGCCGACGAATATCTCATCGGAAATCCCACGCGTATTTCGCGCGAGGCCCCCGTGCTGATCCTTGATCTGCAAGAGGAGCGCACAATTCCTGGAGGCGCCACCAATGTTGCCGTCAACGCGCGCTCGCTGGGTGCGGAAGTCTTTTTAGCCGGCGTGGTCGGCGATGACCTCCCCGGCCAGCGCCTGCGCCGCGCTATCGACAATCTGGGAATGCACCAGGAGGGCCTGTTCACCGATACAACGCGTCCCACCTCCACCAAGACGCGCATCATGGCAGGCAGTACGCAGCTTGTCCAGCAGCAGATCGTGCGCATTGACCGCGTAGATACTTCCGAAGTGTGCGGGCCATACAAGGGTCAGATGATCGACTATATCAAGCGTGTTCTTCCCTCTATCGACGCAGTGATGATCTCTGACTACGCAAACGGCGTCATCAGTCCTGAGATCATCGAAACCTGCATCCCACTTGCCCGCGAACTCAACAAAATCGTCGTTGTGGATTCGCATGGCTCGCTCTTGCGCTTCCAGGGCGTGACGGCGCTCACGCCGAACCAGCCGGAGGCGGAACTGACGCTGCATATGACCATCAGGACGCAGGACGATCTGGAAGAGGCCGGGCAGCGTCTGCTTGAGGGCTGCAAGGCCAGGGGCGTGCTGATTACGCGTGGCAGCGAGGGGATGAGCCTTTTTGAAGCGGACCACCCCCCACTCCATCTTCCTATTCATCGTCTCCCCTGGGCGAGTGAAATCGTTGATACTAATGGAGCAGGTGATACCGTTGCGGCGACCTTTACTCTCGCGCTGCTCGCCGGGGCCAGCATGGCGGAGGCTGCCTACCTGGCGAACGCGGCGGCAGCGCTCGTCGTGCGCCGCCCTGGCGCAGCCAGCAATACACAGGAAGAATTGATGGGTGTACTCGCATGAGCAAAGTGATATATACTGGCCTGCAAAAGATTGTGGCACGCGAAGCACTTGTCGCGGAGGTTCGCCATCGCCAGCAAATGGGCGAGCGCGGCGTCTTTACCAACGGCCACTTCGATCTGCTGCACCTGGGGCACGTGCGCTATCTGCAAGAGGCGCGCAGCCTGGGCGATTTCCTGATCCTGGGCCTCAATGGCGACGGAAGCACGCGCAGGCTTAAAGGACCGGGCCGACCACTGGTGCCGGCGACGGAACGAGCGGAAATTCTGGCTGCACTCTCGTGCGTCGATTATGTGACGATTTTTGACGAGCCGACAGCCGGCCCGCTGGTAGATCTGTTGCGCCCGGCCATCTACGTCAAGGGCGGCGACTACGCGGGCGCGCAGATCGATACGCCTGATCCAGAGCGCCTGCCGGAAGCATCGGTGGTGCAGGCGTATGGGGGGACGGTATGCCTTATTCCATACCTGCCGCGGCACTCAACGACGGAACTGATCGCGGCGATCAAACGTTTGCCTTGAAGTTTCTCTGGAGCGTATCTGATGCTCGGCGGCTCCGCCGTGCAAGAACTGGAGTATGTTGGATGTAAAAATGCACGCAGCGCATTTTTACATCCAACATACTCCAGGGGGCGAGCGCCGCAGGCGCGAGCACACGAGGGAGCAGGCAATCAGACATATTCTTACGATGACCGGGAGCGAAAAAATTTACATGGCACATGAATCTGAAAATTCTATTAACGAGAACGTACCACCAGAGGCGGGCGCTGATGTCGAGGCGGTTCCCGTAACGGCGCTGGGCACGCTGGAGGGCACCCCGCCGGTAGAGCCGCCCGTCTTCGAGGTAGCAACCGGACAGGCACAGTCAGGCGAGCGACGCGAAATCGTCAGGTCCGCCACGCTGGTTATGCTGGGGAATCTGGGCAGCAGCGTTATGGGCATGGTGCGCCAGATCGTTGTTGCCGCGATGGGACCGATAGTCTCAGGCTCTTTCCTCGCCGCGCTCACCCCCGTGCAGACCTTCTATACCCTGCTGGTGGATGGCTCGGTCTCCGGCGCACTGATCCCCACCTTCAACGACTATGCCGCGCCCGACAAACGCGACGAACTGCGCCGCATCGTATTTACCATCGTCAACCTTCTGGTCATCATCACACTGCTCTGCTCGGTGGCGTTTATCTTCATCGCTCCCTGGTTATTCGATACTTTTCTGGCTGGCGGCTATAGCGCTGGCAGTAAAGAACTGACACTTCAGTTCGCGCGCATCATTTTCTTCTCGCTGATCGCGCTTGGCCCGTTCTCCGTGCTGCTGGCGGCGCTCTACGCCCTCAAAGAGTTCGGCTGGCCCGCCTTCGCCACGGCAGCCTATCATATCGGCATCATCATCGGCGCCATTGCCGGCGCCCTGGTGGGCCAGCATTTTCTGGGTTACTACGGCCTGGCCTTCGGTGTGCTACTCGGTTCTACAGGCGAGATTGCCCTGCTCGTTCCCGGTATGCGCAACCAGCGTTTCGCCTACCTGTTCGCACTCGATCTCAGACACCCGGCGCTGCGCCGTATCCTCAAGCTCTACGCGCCAGTCGCGTTCAGCTTCCTGGTAAGCATGTTTTTCGTCTTCCTCGACCAGACGCTGGCGACGAGCACGCCCTGTGCAGCCTTTATGCAGGGGGCGAAGGATTGCGGTGAGGCGAACTTCTCCGCGATGAAATTCGCGACGACGCTGATCCAGTTTCCTATAGGGCTGGTCGCGGCCGCGCTCTCCTTCGCTGTGCTGCCCACGCTCACCACGCACGCCAGGGAGGGCAATACAGAGCGCTTCAAGGAGACGCTGCTGCTCGGCTTCCGCCTGGGCCTGCTGCTGATGATCCCCGCCGCCGCTGGCCTGATTGCCTTGCAGTTGCCCATCGCGCGGCTGATCTTCGAGCACTATAAAGCGACGGTACAGGAATCGACGCTAATCACGATGGCGCTGCAAAACTACGCCTACCAGCTGCCTTTCGTCGCTATCGACCAACTGCTGATCTCGGCGTTCTATGCCCGCAAGAACACGATGACCCCTGTCGTCGTCGGTGTGATAAGCTACGCGGGCTACCTGGCGGTGGCGCTGCCTTTCTGGCGCACCATCGGCATGCCTGCGCTGGCCCTGGCGAATACGGCCCAGATCGCGCTGCACGCGGTGATCCTGCTGGTGCTGCTGCGCATGGCGATAGGCCCGATGAGGATACGCAGCGCTATTCCGGCGGTGCTGAAGATGCTGCTGGCGACGGCGGCGCTGGTAGTCGTAGCGTTGGGATTGCAATTCGTGCTCGCGCATGTGCAACTCTTCTCGCTGGCGCACCTGTCGGGCCAGTTGCTTGTAGTGATCGTGGCCGGCGGGCTGGCGGCTGCGGCCTACTTCGGCTGCACGCTGCTGCTCAAGGTGGAGGAAGTCGGGCTGCTCAAGGGAGTGTTATTAGCAAAATTAGGAAAGAGGTAGGAGCCGAGGAGGCGATACTTTCTCCACTGCCTCCCATCGTTACCTACCTGGCATGCGACCTGGTAGATTACTGGCTTATACCTGGGGGTGGGTGCGGGTTTGCCCCATGACGGGCACATATGGCAATCGTAGTCGTCAGGCCGTTTATATATTTCTGTATAGTCTGGAGCGTGATGATATTGGAGCAACAGGATCTTTTAGCTGGACTTAACGAACCGCAGCGCCTCGCTGTTACCACCACCGAGGGGCCGGTCCTTATACTCGCGGGGCCGGGCAGCGGCAAGACGCGCGTCATCACGCACCGCATTGCCTACCTCGTCACGCACGAGCGCGTATCGCCCTGGCAGATCCTCGCCGTCACCTTTACCAACAAGGCGGCGAAAGAGATGCGCGAGCGCCTGGAGCGGCTGGTAGGCATCAGCGCCTCCAAAGAGATGACCATTGGCACCTTCCATGCCATCTGTGCGCGCGTGCTGCGCATGGAAGCCGACTACCTCGCGCCCCTGGGTCTCAACCGCTCGTTCGTGATCTTCGATACCGACGACCAGGCCACGCTCATCAAGCAGGCCATCAAGCAGCTCAACATCGATGAGAAGCTCTACCGGCCAGCGGCGATGCAGGCGCGGATCTCGCGCGCCAAGAACGATTTGCTGGGGCCGGACCAGATGGCCGAGCAGGCAACGAAGTATGCCGAAGAGGTCGCCGCCCGCGTCTATAAGGCTTATCAGAAGTTGCTGCGCAGCAATAACGGCGTCGACTTCGACGATCTGCTGATGCTGACCGAGCAGTTGTGGCGCCGCGAACCCGATCTGCTCCACCGCTACCAGCGGCGCTGGCGCTACGTCCACGTCGATGAGTTCCAGGACTGCAACCTGCCGCAGTACAAGCTGATCCGCCTGCTTGGCTACGGCACCAACGAGCGCCATGACGGGCCGGGCAACGTCTGCGTCGTCGGCGATGACGACCAGATGATCTACACATGGCGCGGGGCCAGCGCGGAGAACGTGATCCGCTTCGAGCGCGATTTTCCGCAGACGAAGGTCATCATGCTTGAGCAGAATTATCGCTCGACGCAGACTATCCTCGATGCAGCCCAGGGCGTTGTGCGCCGCAATCGACTGCGCAAAGAGAAAAAATTATGGACGGCCAGGGGCGCGGGCGAGCAGGTCGTCGTTTACGAAGCCTACAACGAGGAGCAAGAGGGGCTGTATACCGCGCACGAGATCCAGCGTCTATTGACGCGCGGGCAGATTGACCGGCTCGGCGACGTGGCTGTGATGTATCGCACCAACGCACAGTCCCGCGCCATCGAAGAACAATTTCTGCGCCTCAACATCCCCTATAAAGTCATCGGGAGTCGCAAGTTCTACGAGCGCAAGGAAATCAAGGACATGGTGGCTTACCTGCGCGTGCTGGCGAACCCGCACGATAATTTGAGCTTGCAGCGCATCATCAACGTCCCCAATCGTAAAATCGGCCCGCGCACGCTCGGTGAGTTGCAGCAGTGGGCTGGCGAACAGAATATCTCGCTCTACAGCGCTATCCAGCGCATCGACGAGCATCCCACGCTCGGCAAGGCGGCAAAGACGGCGATTGCTGGTTTCAGCAAGCTGCTCGCCGACCTGTCCGGCGCCTTCGAGGAACTCACGCTGCCCGAACTGCTGGACCGCATCGCGGAGCGCAGTGGCTACGGCCCGGAGCTGCGCGCCAATCCCGATGAGGAACTGGATCGCTGGGCGAACGTGCTGGAACTGCGCCGCGTCGCTGAAGACTACGCCGAGATCGAAACGCCTGTCGCGCTCGAGCTCTTCCTGGAGAACGTCGCGCTGGTCGGCGGGGCCGATACCGCGCAGTCGAGCGAGGATGGCACGCTGATCACCGAAGAACATAACGATGCCGTGACGCTGATTACGCTGCATGCCGCGAAGGGCCTGGAATTTCCCGTCGTCTTTATCGTCGGCATGGACGAGGGATCACTGCCGCACGCACGTTCTCTGAACAAGCCCGAACAACTGGAGGAGGAGCGCCGCCTGGCCTATGTTGGCTTCACACGCGCCATGCGCCGCCTCTATCTTGTGCGTGCGCGCCGCCGCTCCCTCTTCGGTGAGACGCAGTACACGGAACCGTCGCGCTTCCTCGACGACATTCCCGATGGTCTCATCGCCAGCATGGACGCGGGGTCTTCCGCATATGATACGGGCGGCACGCGCAGGAAGGCCAGGCGCCGCGACGAATGGGATGACGACTATAACCAGGATTACGGCATTCATGACGGTGGCAGAGTCTACGGCGCGGGCCGGGTTTATCCAACAGCAAGCAAGCCCCCGAAGCTTTCAAACAGGCCCATAAATGCGGCTGTGAGCAGGCCAGCCACCCCATCTCCCACCCCTGCCCCCACCAGGCAAAACGCGCAGCCAGCATCCAGACCAGCGGGCCAGCAATTCAAACCCGGCGACAGGGTGCGCCACGACACGTTCGGCGAGGGCGTTGTCCTCAAGAGCGAGATGGAACAGCACACCGAATTCGTCGAGGTGCAGTTCCAGGGCAAATTCGGTAAGAAGCGCCTGAGCATGGATTTTGCCAGACTCGAAAAATTATGAGCATCTGCGACGCAGCATGTGTTGTGAGAAAAAAA
>Ga0070740_10005756_pt1 | contig 11278 bp, 8 predicted proteins | sample Coa_R2_FD_67286 | JGI IMG/M metagenome (GOLD analysis project Ga0070740, IMG submission 67286) | Surface soil microbial communities from Centralia Pennsylvania, which are recovering from an underground coalmine fire - Coalmine... | ecosystem: Environmental > Terrestrial > Soil > Unclassified ...
GGTGGAGAGGGTTGCGGTCCCGGCTTCGGCGGAGGGGAGACCGGCTCTGATTCGGCGGCGGGTTGCGCCGGCTCTGGCTCAGTTTCCAGGGTGGGCGGCAGGAGGGAATGATACTCCCGATCGCGCGGAGCCTTGCGCGCCGCGTGGAACTGCAGGTTCGGTACCGGCAGGACGCTGCCATCGGGCATGTAGGCGAGAAGGGCATACTGCCGGGCTTCGCCGTCGGGCGAGCCGAGGTCGACCGCACCTCTGAAACGGTTGGGAATGCCGAGCAGCGCAAACGACCGCGTGGCCCCGTGCATGATGTCCTCAAGCGGTGGAACGCGCGCATCGGGAAGCCCTATGATGCAGGCGTATCGGATGACACCCTCGACGGCATCCCAGGTGAGGGCCAACCCGTCATGGGGCCGCACGTGTTGCTGTGTGACAAGGGGCGAACCGGCCATATCCAGCTCCCGCGGCGGCCCATGCTGAGAACGATGCTGTAGGGCCGCAAGGCCACTATATCATGCCTCGGCGTTGGCCCTGCCGGCAGGCTAATCTACCGTACCTGTTGGGGTAAGGCCTTGGCGAAATCGATGCCGATATTGGCGCGCTCGACGCGCCAGGCCGGGGCGTTCTGGGGATCGTAGGTCAGAACGGCCTTTTCAAAGGCCTGTATGGTGATGGTGCGCCGGCCCAGTTTACCCTTGACCACGTCTGTGGTCACGGCTTCGGTGAGCGGCAGGCCGATGGACTGCTGCCAGCCGCCCGGCGCCCGAGCCGCCTGGTTCATGTAGTCCCAGAAATAGGGTGGCACGATGTGGCCCGGCGCCGGTGCCAGCGTCGGGGAGAACGGAATGAACGTTCCTTTGGCGGTGGCAACCGCGCCGCCGTGGCTGCCGGCCGGGACCGGCACCCGCTCTGCCGGCTGGGCCAGGTCGTTCAGCGTGGCGTAGGTGACGGCGGACTGGGCGCCGCCGACCGGTATGGTGGCCCGCGTGGCCAGCAATTGGGGCACCATGGCGCCGAAGACGGCGCCTCGCGCGCCAGCCTGTTCCAGGCGTCCCTTGACATAATATTGGCAGGGCATGCCGTTGCAGGTCGTGAGCGGTCCGATGGGATGGTCGAGCAGGCGGCCGCTCTGGATCGAGGCATAGAAGGTGGAGAACGGCGCCGCGACCTGCCATGAGCTGGAGCTGATGAGCGGCACCACCTGCACCGGCCTGTTGTCGTCGCCGCTCACCAGGTATCCATCCCGTGTCATGATGGCCATCGAGGATCCGAGGCCGGTGAGTGCGGGCGCGAAGCGCTCGAACGCTCCATTGGCCGTCGCGGCGTAAATGTGCGCGCCCTGGCCGGCCGATGCCACGGCGACGTAGGCGCGGCCGCTCAGCGCATCGAACCCAATGGCACGGACCAGTCCCCCTGCCGGCACCAGGCCGGACATGTCTTTCCAGGTATTGCCCCCGTCGAGGCTGCGGTAGAGTACGCCGGCTCCGCCCTGTCCCGAGCTGGCCCACAATTCCGCCGGTCGAGCCGGGTTGACGGCGACGGCCAGCGCCGGCTGAAACGGGACTTGCGGCAGGCTATCCAGATCGTGCCAGGTCTGCCCGGCATCCGTAGATAGCAGCGCCACGCCGCCAAACGCGCCGTTCTCCGCCGCGATGAGATCGGCGGCGGTAGAGCTGCCGGCCAGGCTGACGACGCTATGGCTGGCGGTCGAGACGGCCTGATAGATCCGCGACCAGTGCCGCCCGTCATCGCGCGACACATAGATGTAGGCATAGCCGGCGGAGCCTCCGCCCGCGTAGACGGTCGCGGGAGTCTGGGGTACGCGCGCGAAGCAGGTGATGCCCGAGATAGTAAGGGCACGTGTCGCGCTGCGTCCGCCATCGGTGCTGCGGTAGATTCCGTCTTTTGTGGCGTATACGACGCTATCGGACGTTTGTGGGTTGGGCGATAGTGCCTGAATGGAGCCCAACGTCGCCTGCCGCGTCCAATCGGTGAAGGGCGCGGCGTCCGACCGGTACAGACCGCCGGCATTGGCCACGTAGATGACCGAGCTGCCATCGGCCACGCCGATAGCATGTGCCACGGGCGCGACGGCTGCCGGCGTGACCGCCTCTCCCGGCGCACTGAATCCAAGGGCCAGGGATATGGTTAGAGCCCCGGCAATGACGACGTGGCCGGGCCGGTGGCCTGTCATCTTAAACGCGGGTCGCATAGCTATCCATCGCATTCACGTGCTTGCTGGTGACTCGGCCGTGCGTGCCGAACGGCGGCGTGCGGAGGTGGCATCATCCGCCTCACCGGCCGCGCCGCCGGTGGTTTCGGCACCACCCCTGGTTGCCGCGGCGGGCGCGCCATCGCTTGGCGCCGCTGGAGCGCCGCCTTTCGCCGGCGCCGGTGCGCCGGCGGCCTGCTGTGCCTGGGCGGAACTACCAGGTCGCTCGCCGGGCGCGCCGCCGGCTTGGGCCGCCGATGGGCCACCGGCTTGTGCGCTAGGAGCACCGCCAGCTTGCGCGGCCGGCGCGCTGCCGGCTTGTGCCGATGGAACCGAGGGCGTGGCAGCGGGAGCAGGTGGTGCGCTTGCTGCCGTCCCGGCCGGAGGAGGCGTCGCCTGAGCCGCGGCTCCCGGCGCCGCGCCGGCCGCGGGTGCTGCCTGTCCGGCAGGCCCAGTCCCCGGTGCCGTGGCCGCGGGCGCCGGTTGGGGACGCGGTGGCGGCGGTGGTATGGCGATGCCCTGGTCGGCCAGCCATTTGACGACGACCATGATGTCGCGTCCCCGGGCTGCCACGATGCGGGCGCGATCGTGCGCCAGGTGAATGAAGACGCTCTCGAGTGGGAAATCTTTGCCCTCGGGCGCCCGGGCTGCGTAGGTAAACTCCAGATCGGTCACGTAGTCCAGGTTGAGCACGCGCCGTGCATCCGGCAGGGTCACCCAGTTGTCGGGCATGGCATACCTCGTAGCGCTGTACGTCTCACTCCGGCCCTTTCCCGGACTCCATCCCCGATTGTACTGTACAGGCTGCCACACCGTGACATGTCCGTCAATAGGAATGGGCACGTGTCCCATCGCATAGTGCCTGACACTGCCTCCCCTGGGGAAGCCGGCGGTTTCAACCGCCGGGCAAGGGACGGGCACTGAAGTGCCTTGGGGCGTGTCAGGGTAGCCGCTTGCGGGTGCCGACTTCAGCCGCCGGTCCCGTGCTAGACTGAAGGTGAGCGCCCATCAGTTGCGGCGGCATCGACCCGCGGTAGCGACATCGAAGAATGGCAGACAGATGACCGCGTCAATTGCCCTGGTCACCAGCCGGGAGTATCAACGGCACAACACGGGCTCTCACCCGGAGAACGCCGGGCGCCTCCAGGCTATCGACCGCTATCTGAACGAAACCGGTCTCTCCGCGCGTCTGGGAGCCATAGAGCCGCGCCGGGCGAGCGACGACGACTTGCTGGCCGTGCACAGGCCCGAGCATCTGGAGCGGATTCGCAGGCTGGCGGCTCAGGGCGGTGGCATGATCGACGCCGATACCATCGTCTCGCCGGCCAGCGACGAGGTTGCTCGTCTGGCCGCGGGCGGGGCGCTGGCCGCGCTAGACGCGGTGATCGCCGGCGGCGAGCAGGCCCCGCGATCGGCCTTTGTGCTGGGCCGGCCGCCGGGCCACCACGCCATGACCGACGTGGCGATGGGTTTCTGCCTCTACAATTCGGTGGCTATTGCCGCGCGCTACGCCCAGAAGCAGTACGGTCTGCGGCGCATCCTGGTCCTGGACTGGGATGTGCACCATGGTAATGGCACGCAGCAGATCTTCTACCACGATCCGTCGGTCCTGTTCATCTCTCTGCACCAGTATCCGCTATGGCCGCCCGGCTGGGGCACCGTCGATCAGCTCGGCATGGACGATGGCCGCGGTTTCTCCGTCAATATTCCGCTACCGCCGGGCGAGGGTGACGCCGGCTATAGCCTGGCCTGCGAGCGCCTGGTGCGCCCGATCGTCGAACAGTTCCGACCCGAGTTGGTTTTGGTTTCTGCCGGGCAGGACGGCCACGTTGCCGATCCCATCAGCGACATGTCGCTGACGGCGGCTGGTTTTGCCATGCTGGCGCGCACGGCGCGCGACCTCGCCGCCGGGGCGCGAGCCTATGGCCCGGTCTTGCTCCTGGAGGGAGGGTATAACCCCAACACGCTGCCGTTCCTTGTCGGCAGCATTCTCGATGCGCTGGGCGATCTCGGCCTCTCTATCAGCGATCCCTACGCCCGCCTGGTGCCCGTGTCGGACGGGGCGCGGCGCCGCCTGGATGCGGTGGTCGAGGCCCTTGGCCCCTGGTGGACGCTCTCTTGATCCGTCGACGTGGATAAGGCGGTTGCCAGAGGGTATGCCAAAACAGTAGGGTGATGTAAAGTAGCCAGGAGTTGCCTCTCGCACAATGCCTTGCCGGTAGTGTAGTATTAAGGCGGCTATGCGTTGCCGGCCGCTATGTCCTGCCTGTCCTTGCCAGGTTCGTCCGCAGCAAAAGCGAAAGGATCCTGCCGATGGTCTTTCTGCCTAGCGGCATCAGTTCTCCGGATGACGGCCCGGATGTGCGCTCGGAGCTATTCAGTCGAGGCGCGCGTACCCTGATCGAGATCCTCGAAGTGGTTGGCACGGTACGCGATGGTGATCATCTTCAAAGCATCGTTTTCATCGCACAGGAGTTTGGTCTGCTGGCAAAGCCGATCTACCTGTTCGGGATTGTGGACGATGAACCGCGCCGCGTGCAGTCTCTCTTGCTGGAAGGACATTACAGGACTCTGCTGCAAGCCGGCCTGGTGGACGTGGATGCGACTGGCCGCTTACGCCCACGGCACGATCTGATTCCTTTCCCTCCCTCCAATCTTGTGAGTCGCCGCCTGGCGGCGCTGAACGCGCTGTCGCCCGCCGAGACTGTCGTTTTTGCTGCCGCGGTCTTGCGTCTGGCGACCGGTGGCCTGTACGCCGGGAGCCCGCGCCGTCAGGAGGCGTTCGAGGCGGAAGTGCGCGCAGTAGTTGATACACTGAAAGAGAGTGGCGACACCATAGATGGCGCGGCGATTGGCGCCGTGCGGCGCCGCCTCGTTGCATCGTTACCTGCTACTGTTGCGTTTGTCCCTGCCTGAAAATCTCTCCTTCCCACCCCCTCCTCGCTGCAGGGCGGCCGGCGCAAGCCGGTCGCCCTGTGGTTTGTAGGTAGCGGGCGGGAGCCGACGGTGCTACTCTATGATCTCTCCTGATACCGCTCAGCCCGACGAGGAAGCGCCGGAGCAGGGCGTGGCGGCGGCACACGCGGCTTTGCTGTCATGGTATGCGGAACATGGCCGCGATCTGCCCTGGCGCCATACCCGCGATGCCTACGCCATCCTGGTGGCCGAGATGATGTTGCAGCAGACCGGCGTGGAGCGCGTGTTGCCCAAGTATGACGCCTGGTTGAAACGCTTCCCCACGCTGCAAGCCCTGGCCGACGCGCCGACCGCCGAGGCCATTCGATTGTGGTCCGGACTCGGCTACAACAGCAGAGCCGTCCGCCTGCAGTCCATCGCCCGGGATGTCGTGGCGCGGTACGATGGACGTCTGCCCGCGTCGGTCGATGCATTGATGTCGCTGAAGGGCATCGGCCATTACACCGCCGGTGCGATTGCCTGCTTCGCCTACGAGCAGGACGTGGCCTTCGTGGATACCAACGTGCGCCGGGTTCTCTCGCGCGCCTTCGTCGGACCCGGCGGCGCCGCGGGCCCGTTGCGCGAGAAGGCCGTGCGCGAGCTGGCCGAGCGTGTGTTGCCGCGCGGTCGAAGCTGGGCCTGGCATCAGGCCCTGATGGATCTGGGCGCGACCATCTGTACCGATGCTCGCCCGGCCTGTCTGATCTGCCCGCTGCATGCCACCTGCCGCTCGGCTTTTCGGATCAGCCACGTGGCGCGAGAGGCCGGCGCTGCCTACACGGTGCGCGCCAAAGAATCGCCCTGGCACGGCTCGACGCGCTATTATCGCGGACGCATCGTGGCGCTGTTGGCCGGCCTAACTCCCGACCAGCGCATCGCGCTCGACGATCTGGTGGGCAGGATAATTGCCGAGGGCGGCAAAGCAGACGGCGATCCGGCCCTGGTGGCCGATCTGGTCACGCGCCTGGCCGCGGAGGGTCTGGTGGCGCTGCATCGGCGACCCGACGGGCAGGTCGACGTCTCTCTGCCGCTGTAATCCGTCAACTGCGCAACCGCACCTTTTCAGCGCCGCTGATGCGCAGTGTAAAGTTCTACTGCGAGGCTTATCATCGTCTATCGCTGGAGTGTCCGGAGAGGGGAGGCCGGGTGCCATGCAATGGCTAGGAGGGGGAGTTGGCAGCAGCCAGTTGCCCGAGGGTTTCGTGTGGGGCGCCGCCGCGTCGGCCTATCAGATTGAGGGGGCCGTGCGCGAGGACGGGCGCGGCGAAGGGATATGGGATCGCTTCTGCCTGCGTCCCGACGCTATCAAGGATGGCTCGGACGCGTCGGTGGCCTGCGATCACTACCATCGCTACCGCGAGGATATCGAGCTGATGCAGCAGCTCAGCCTGTCGGCGTATCGCTTCTCCATCTCCTGGCCGCGCGTCTTGCCCACCGGCACCGGGCGCATCAACTCAGCCGGGCTCGACTTCTACGACCGGCTGGTCGAGGCGCTGCTACAGGCCGGCCTGCGCCCGTTCGCCACGCTCTATCACTGGGATGCGCCGCGGGCCTTGCAGGACCGCTGGGGGGGGTGGGCGCACCGCGACATGGCCGAGGCCTTCGGCGAGTACGCCGACGCCGTCACGCGCCGCCTGGGCGACCGCGTCGGCGATTGGCTGACCTTGCACGCGCCGTCCGTCCAGGCCTGGTATGGTCACGGAACCGGCAGGCATGCGCCGGGCGTCAGGAAGCCCCACCTGTTCCCCGCGGTGGCCCACCATCTGCTCCTCGGTCATGCTCGCGCACTGCCGATCGTGCGCCAGAACTGTCCCGGCGCACGCGCGGGCGTGGCGCTTGCTCTCAGCCCAATCTATCCGCGACGAGATGAGGATGAAGAGGCCGCTTTTCTCTACGACGGCGCCATGAACCGGCTCTTCCTCGATGCCCTCTACCGCGGCGCCACTCCACGGGACGTGCTGGACCGGCTGGATGGCGAGACGCCCTGGATTCGGTCGGGGGATCTGGCCGCCATCGCCGCGCCGCTCGATCATCTGGATATCTGCTACGTCACGCGCACCGTCGTGGAGAGCGATCCGGCACATCTCTGGCCGGGCGGGCGGGTTGTGTCCGGCGGATGCCTGGACGACGTGGCGGGGGCTGAGGCCTTCCCCGAAGGGCTATATGACGTCTTGCGACGCGTCTGGCGAGATTATGCCCCCGCCGCCATCTACGCGACCGTGGCCGGTGCCGAGGATGAGGATGTGGTCGGAGCAGACGGCACGGTGCGCGACACCCGGCGCCTCGGCCATCTGCGCGAGCATCTTGCCGTGGTCGAGCAAGCCATCGGCGAGGGCATACCGGTGCGTGGATACTTCGCCCAACCGTTGCTGGACGATTTCGCCTGGACGGCCGGCTTCACCCTGCGCCGTGGGCTGATCTACCACAATCGACTGACGCAGGGCCGTCTGGTCAAAGAAAGCGGCTACTGGTACGCACTGCACTGAGCGGCTCAGTCGGGCGACGGCGCGATCGGCTCATCCGGTTCGGCCAGCCAGCCCAGCCGGCGCACGCCGTTCTCGTCCAGGCCCAGGGCGTGGGCGATTTCGTGCAGTACCGTGTAGGTGACCGCTTGCCGCGGGTCCGCGCCACGGCGGCTATCGCGCTGGTGTGGCCCGCGATAGATCGCAATGACCCGACCGGCGTAGTAGCAGCGCCCGTACACGACGGTGCCTGGCGGTTGCTCCGCCGGTTCATCCTGAACATCGATCGTCCATCCGTCCAACTGCGCGGCGATGTCCGATGGAAGGCGGTCGATGACCTCCCGCACAATCTCCCGTACCTCGTCGCTCCCGTCCTGCCCGGCTATCTGGCCCGGATTCAACACCGGGAGCGCCATGGGCAGCAGGCGAATCATGCGCCTGACGGGCGGGCTTTGTGTCATCGTCCAGAGCAGGGGGAGAAGCGTTGCCAGGGCCGGGGCATAGACGACGGTGTCGGCACCATGGGCGGCCAGGACCAGCGCCGTCAGCAGCAGCGCGACAGACAGGGCGTACTCGTGTACCTCCGTGCGTAGCCAGTTCTGGGCCGCCTGCCGGCGATAGGCGTCACGAACCAATCCCAGGCAGAGCAGGGCCAGGACAACGGTCCCTCCATAGCCGTAGGCCGGGTCCAGGCTGCCGGTGAGCGTCTGCATTAGCGCCAGCGCGGCCGAGAGCGCCGCGCCCACCGGCAGCACCAGAGTGCTCAGGCGCCAGGCCGGGTCCGTTAGCTCGCCGTTTGTTTCCATGCCATGACCAATCCAGCCGGCTTCCGGCAGGGCCTCCCGTCGGGCGCCGTGCCCACCTCTTCCCGATCGCTTACACGAGAGGGTCGCGCCATTGCATCGCAACGTCGGCGCCCTACCACTATCATTATAGGTAGCGGGGACGCCCCGGCTGCTCTGGCCATGGGGTGTCTTGCTTCATGCATATATGTCGTCGCTGATTCTATCTGACATGGGAACGAACACATGACAGGAGAAGCTGAGAAGGAAACGCTGGGCTTTCAAGCTGAGGTTGTGCAGCTACTGGATCTGATGGTCCACTCGCTGTACAGCAACAAAGAGATCTTCCTGCGCGAGCTGATCTCCAACGCCTCCGATGCCGCCGACAAGCTGCGCTTTGAAGCGCTCTCCGATGAGGAACTCTACGAGGGCGAGACGGCGCTGTCGATCCGGGTGTCGTACGACCGGGAGGCCCGGACGGTGACGGTATCGGACAACGGCATCGGCATGAGCCGCCAGGAGGTCATCGATCACATCGGCACCATCGCCAAGTCGGGGACGCGCGAGTTCTTCCACGCCTTGACGGGCGACCAGCAGAAAGACGCGCATCTGATCGGCCAGTTCGGCGTGGGCTTTTACTCGTCGTTCATCGTCGCCGACCGCGTGACGCTGACCACGCGCCGGGCCGGTTTGCCGGCGGAGCAGGGCGTGCGCTGGGAATCGGACGGCCGTGGAGAGTACAGCATCGAGTACATCGACAAACCGGCGCGCGGCACCGACGTGGTGCTGCATCTGCGCGAGGGCGAGGACGACCTGCTCGACGGCTATCGGCTGCGCTCGATCATACGCAAGTACTCCGACCACATCTCGCTGCCCATTGTCATGAAGGTCGAGTCGGGCGAGGCACAGGGGACGGATGAGACCGTGAACAAGGCCTCGGCGTTGTGGACGCGTCCGAAGAGCGAGATCACGGAACAGGAGTATGCCGAATTCTACCGGCACGTGGCCCACGAATTCAACGAACCGCTCGCCTACGTCCACAGCCACCTGGAAGGGGCCTACGACTACACGTTGCTCCTCTACATCCCGTCGTCCGCGCCGTTCGATCTGTGGAATCGGGAGTCCCGCCACGGCATCAAGCTGTATGTGCGGCGCGTCTTCATCATGGACGATGCCGAGCAGTTGGTGCCCGCCTATCTGCGTTTCGTGCGCGGCATCATCGATTCCAATGATCTGCCGCTCAATGTCTCGCGTGAGATCCTGCAGCACAGCAGGGTCGTGGAGGTGATACGCTCGGGCGCGGTCAGAAAGGTGCTCGGCCTGCTCAAGGATCTCGCAACCTCGGAACCCGAGAAATACGCGACCTTCTGGAAAGAGTTCGGCCCCGTGCTCAAAGAAGGCATCGCCGAAGATTCGGCCAACCGCGAGGCGATTGCCCCCTTGCTGCGCTTTGCCTCCACGCACAACGACGGTCCCGAGCAGAACGTCGCGCTGCATGACTACGTCGAGCGGATGAAAGAGGGCCAGGACAAGATCTACTATCTCACGGCGGAGAGCTACGCGGCGGCCAGGAGCAGCCCGCTACTGGAAATCTTCCGCGCCAAAGGCGTGGAAGTGCTGCTGCTGACCGACGTGGTGGACAACTGGGTGGTGATCCATCTGCCGGAGTTTGAGGGCAAGCAGTTGCAATCGGTGGCTCGCGGCGAGATCGACCTGGCCGGGCTAAGCGACGCACAGACGGGGGAAGAGAGCCAGAAGGCGGCCGATGGCGCGGATGCCAAGGATGTGGTCGAGCGCATCAAGACGGTGCTGGGCGACAAGGTCGCGGATGTGCGGGTCAGCACGCGCCTGACCACCTCGCCCGCCTGCCTGGTGGCGGCGGACTACGATCTCGATACCACGTTCAAGCGCCTGCTCAAAGCCGCGGGACGGGAAGTCCCGGCCGGGCGCCCCATCCTTGAGATCAATCCCGGGCATCCCCTGCTGGCTCGCCTGAGTAAGGAGGATGGACAGCGCTTCAGCGACTGGGCGCATGTCCTGCTCGATCAGGCCGTGCTCAGCGATGGGGGACAGCTCGACGACCCGGCGGGCTTCGTCGCACGCCTGAACGATTTGCTGGTGGCCCTGGGTACATAGTACGCGCATGCAACCCGGCGTGGCCCGGATTATTCATGGGCGGCTGCTGCGGTTGTGCGGCCTGGGACCGCCGGCATCCCTGCCGGCAAGGATGCCGGCGGTCCCAGGAACGGTGCTCCACGATCCTCGTGCAAAACGCAGGATAGGCCAATCGATCACGGTGCGGGGATCAGCCGCCGATGTGCGACATTTCCACCTTCTTGAGGCGAGGGGTCTGCTCTGAGCGGATCTCGGAGTAGCGGTCGGCGCGGCGCTGCCAGATGGAGCGCAGCGTCGCGCTAATCTCGTCGTCCGAGGCGCCGCCGCGCAGCAGGGCGCGCAGGTCGTGCCCGCTCCCGGCGAAGAGGCAGGTGTAGAGCTTCCCCTCGGCGGAGAGCCTGGCGCGCGAGCAGGCGCCGCAGAACGGCTGCGTCACGGAGGCGATCACGCCGATCTCCCCGGCCCCGTCGCGATAGCGCCAGCGCGCGGCAACCTCCCCGCTGTAGTTCGGCTCCAGCGGCTCCAGCGGCCAGACGGCATCGATGCGCTCGACGATCTCGGCCGCGGTGACCACGTCGGCCATGCGCCAGCCATTCGTCGTCCCCACGTCCATGTACTCGATGAAGCGCAGGATGTGGCCGCTGCCGCGGAAATGGCACGCCATCTCCACGATGCCGCCGTCGTTGACGCCGCGCTTCACCACGGCGTTGATCTTGATAGGCCCCAGACCGGCTGCTGACGCCGCGTCGATGGCCGCC
>Ga0070740_10005757_pt1 | contig 11277 bp, 16 predicted proteins | sample Coa_R2_FD_67286 | JGI IMG/M metagenome (GOLD analysis project Ga0070740, IMG submission 67286) | Surface soil microbial communities from Centralia Pennsylvania, which are recovering from an underground coalmine fire - Coalmine... | ecosystem: Environmental > Terrestrial > Soil > Unclassified ...
AAGGCCAATCCCCCCGCCGGCACTCACAATTGACGAAAAAAGGAAGTCGTGCTTCGCAGACAACTACTTTTTCCGCAGCCCGCTAAAACAACAGAGTTTTCGCTCGCGCATCTCGGGATCTTCGGCTCGATCCCCGCGCTTTTGCGTGGCTCGGTCGTGCACACGACGGTGAGGGTGCGCTCGTTACCACGGGGATCCGAGGGCTATAGAGAATTCGCCTCGCGCCGCGTAAATCTATGCATCGGCGGCCACGGGCACAGCGCAAAAGCGCCGTATCCTCCGCCAGAGTTGGCCAAGGGTGGCGGCTCTGTGGCCTGATCCTCTGGTACAGTAATCAATTTGAAACAGACGGGAACATCGTATGCCGGACTAAAAGCAATTGCCCGGCCAATCCTGCACCCTCTACGCGGACCAATCACGTGGGCCTGCCAGCGCGGCTTGCTTTCCCCCGAGATCCGGCGATTCCTGCCCTGGAGATGGGCGCTTGAGCCATTTACAATCTACGGCCAGGGATGGCGCTGCCGATGGTTGCCCCAAGAGTTCGACGCCGTGGGGCATGTGGTGTTCTGGTGCGGTCTTCGCGAATATGAAAAAGAGACAGTTCCAGTAATGCTGGAGGAGATTCGCCGCTCGAAGTGCTTTGTGGACATCGGCGCGAATTGCGGGTTGTACACTGTGATCGGGTGCACGATCAATCCGCAGGTGAGAGTGGTTGCTATTGAGCCGGTAGCTAAAATTTGTGAGGCGCTGAAAAACAACATTTCTCGAAATCAGTACCAAATGCGAACGCACGTCCTAAATATAGCCTTGGGCGATACGAACGGCACCGTCCCATTTCATGTCGCCGAGAACGCTTTAATGGGCAGTCTGAATACTAACGGATATCAAGGACAGCCCGGCGAAATCATACAAGTGGAATGCCGCACGCTTGATTCGATCGCGGAAGAACTCAACATCGAGCCCGATTTCCTGAAGATCGATGTGGAAGGCTTCGAAGATGTTGTGCTGCGCGGCGCCCAAACTGTCCTGCGTCGGTTTCGCCCACGTATCATTCTTGAAGCGAATCCGGGCGATCCGTGCGGCGAAATGAACGAGATTCTCTCGGCTCACGGGTACGAATTCAGCATCATCACCGACGGCGGGCCGCAGCCTCGAAAAGAAATCATTCCGGAACCAGGATTTCGAAACTGGTTGTGCATTGCCCGAGATCGGTAGGATTGCCAGTTCAGGACCGGCTTGTGGGTTGCAGCGCCCCCGCATCAAGTTTCGCGGCGCGTGAAATACGGAATGCGGTCGTGGCCGAAATGGCAATTTTTGAATTTCTCAATTCGACTTGAACGGCAATTATGTCATTCAGTTTGGCTGCTCTACGGCGGCAGCCTGCTCGGCGGGCGGCGGCAATCGACCAGGGAACGACGCTCTGAGTGCCCGCACAGAGGGTCGGGTAAAAGGTGCGCTGGCGAAGTCTTTCATGAGAGTGGTCTTCCTACTTCGCGATCATCTCGCGATCATCTTTAGAGGAATTTTACGGAATTACCCCTGCTTTTCACGTGACGCTCTCCGCGCTATAGCGCGCGATCAAGCCATCGCGGACCGCAATGGAGTAGATCTTTACAAAGAACCACATGGCGAGAGCGATATAAAGGAGCGCCAATCCGAGGCCCCGGAGCAATTCCGCGGAAGAAGCCGCTCCCGATGCGACGACGGCTCGCATGCCTTCAAACACGTGTGAGGCGGGCAGTGATATCGCGATACCGCGCATCCAGGCCGGCAGAGTCGAGAGCGGATAGAATACGCCTGCGAAGGGCGACAGCAGCGCCGGAATCGGCCAGATGAACCACTCGGCTGCGGGGCCAAGCCGCAGGACCACGGCGGCCGCGAAGATGCCGAGCGCGATGCCAAAGAGAAACAGAACCAGAAGAAACGCCCCCATGACAATCCCGTAGGCGAAAAATGAAAGCCCGAAGACTCCGGTGGAGAGCAGCAGCATGATGATCAGGCCGATGGAACTCGTGATGACGCTGGAGAGGACCAAGCCGGAGATATATTCGGTGATCGACAGGGGCGTGGCGAAGACGTTCAGAAAATTACGGGTCCAGACATCTTCGAAGAAAGCCGTGGTGATGCCCTGCATGACCCGCACCATGAAATCCCACAGCAGAACCGCCCCGAGAATCGTGGGTACAAAGCTGAAGCCGCGGGTCACGATGGTATTGAGGTATTTGGTGATGAAGCCCCAGAGCACGATATCGATTCCGACCCAGGCGAACAGCGGAACCACCCGCGCCGGGCTGGCGCGCAGCAGGTACATTTGCCGGAGCACGATCGCGAGAGCCCGCTTCCAGCGCATCGTCAGTCCTGAATGGTGAGCGGCTCACGCGCCACGGTAATAAACAACTCTTCGAGGCTGGATTTTCCGTATTCGCTGGGAAGGCGCTTGGGGTCGCCCTCCAGGAAAATTTTTCCGTGCGAAAGAAACAACACCCGATCGCACACGTCTTCCACCTCGTACATGTTGTGTGACGTCCAGAGGACTCCCCCGGTGCCGTCCTGCGCGGAATCCCGAATCTTGGCGCGGATCTCGCGGGCGGTGGCGGGGTCGAGAGAAGCGGTCGGCTCGTCGAGCAGAAGGAGCTGGGGGCGGTTCAGCATCGCCTTGGCGAGACACACCCGTGTCTGCTCCCCGGAAGACAATACGCCGCACTTGGTATCGGCGAAGCGCCTGAGATCGAACTGCTCGAGCAGATCCGCAATCCGCTCGGAGAGGGGCTTGACGCCGTAGATCATTCCGAAGAACCGGAGATTCTGGCGCACCGTCAGGTTGCCGGGCAGGGGCGCATAAACCGCGGCGAAATTCGTGCGCTCCAGGGCTTGGGATCTCTGCCGCGACGTATCGATTCCTTCGATCTGAATGGTTCCGGCCGTGGGCTGAAGAACGCCAAGGATCATATTGATGGTGGTGGTTTTGCCGGCCCCATTGGGCCCCAGGAGGCCCACGATCTCCTTGGGTGCAACCTCGAAGGAGATGCCGCCTACAGCCACGGTGTCGCCGTACCGCTTCTCAAGGTTTACCACGGAGAGTACATTCGACACCTCTCCATCATCGCAGTGAGCGGGAAGCCGCATCGGCGGGAATCTCACAATACATTGATTTTATTCGGTCCGGTGCAGGTGCTCCGCGCGCGAAAACATTTTTTGCTTTCCGTGTGCGCTTTGGGCCCTCCCGTGCATCTATTGCTGTGGGAGGCCAGAGAGTCGCGTCTCTGGTGAAAACATGCAACAGACGGTGCTGCTCGTGGAGGACAATCCAACCGACGCAAGCGTAATCGAGATGGCGATGAAGAAGGCGGGGCTTAAAGTCAAGCTGCACGTCCTGACCGACGGCGCGGCCGCCGTAGATTACATCCACCGGTTATCGAGGCCGCGCGGCCCGTCGGTACCCGATCTGCTGATCCTGGATCTGAATCTTCCATGGGTCACCGGCGATGAGGTCTTACGCGAATTGCGGGCCAGCCCGCAGTCTGCGCGCGTCCCGGTTATCGTGACCTCGTCCGCGATCGGCCACCCGCGGTACCTCGATCGGATACAGGCTTACGGAGCGGATCGCGTCTTTCTGAAGCCCGTGGAGATGGACCGGTTTCTCCAGATCGGAAATATGATTCGGGAAATGCTGGAGACCTCGGGTATGGAGAGCCGGCATCTGATGCCGGCTCGAAAGCGGGCGTCGCGCCACCCGAAGCCGTCCGGTTATTTCCGAAAGTCGCACGGCGCGACCTCTCATTAAGACGTTTTCCCAAGTTCTCCGGTTCCTATCTCGTTTTGGGCGGCATCACGGCCAGATCGGCTTCTGGCGTGCTGAAACACGCGCTCCACAGATTTAATCTTCCGGGGTGGAGGGCCGTTTCCTATGAGAAGTCTCTTAATTGTTTCCTGCATAAGTGTGCTTGGTGCCGGCGCGCTCAACGCGCAGGAAGTGCCTCGCTTGACTTTTGACGCCGGGGCCGGCTTTACCCAGCCGGTGGGAAATACAGGAAGAAATCTGGACCTCGGCTGGAATATTCAAGCCGGCGGCGGCATTAATTTCAACGCGTGGGTGGCCGCTAAATTACAGTTGGATTACAACTCCATGGGAATCAACTCCGGGGTTCTGAGCAATCTCGGTTTCCCCGGCGGGGGCGTTCATGTTTTTTCGGCGACGCTTGACCCCATGGTGCATTTGAATCCGCACGGACATCTTGACGTGTATTTGATCGGCGGCGGCGGTTTGTATCATTGGAACCAGGACTTCACCGCTCCCGGCATTGCCACGGTTACGGGCTTCGATCCCTTCTTTGGTTTTTTCCCCGTGGCGGTTCCCACACAGCAGGTGCTGGCTTCCTATACGGTCAATAAGCCGGGCGTGAACGGCGGATTGGGAGTCGCTTTCGGAACGCGGAATCGCGGGAAGTTTTTCGCCGAGGCCCGCTACGACCATATCTTCATGGGAGGCGGCCGCCACTCGGACTACGTCCCCGTGTCGTTCGGGTTCCGCTGGTAGGCCCGAGGTTCCCGCGCGATCACTCTGCGGGAGCGTAATAACCGCGGCGGTAGTCGAGCCGCAGCTTTTCTCCATTTCGCGGCGGGGAAGCTACTTCGACCCGGATGCGCCGGTACTTGCCATCGCGCGCCGGATGGGAAGGTGAATAGCCGAGGACATATTCGGTGCGGAGATCCCGGCTTACGCGCTCGCTGACCGCGGCCAGATCGTTGAGATCGCCCACCGGGTAGTGGCGGCCTCCGGTCTGCTCCGCGAGCTCTTGAAGCAGGCGCGGGCCGTTTTGTTCTTCGGGGCTCAATTTCTGCGCGTCGGGATCGAAAATCCCCATGGCATACACCTGCACGTCTGATTCGAGCATTCCATTGCGAATCTGGCTTTCGGTGTAGCGGCTGCGGTTGTCGCCGCCATCCGAAAAGATCACGATCGCTTTGCGCCGGTTTTTGGCGCTCTTCATCTGCACCATCGCCATATGGATCGCGTCGAGCAGAGAGGTGCGTCCAAACGGCTTGGTATGCGCGACCCGTTCATAAATGCTTTCCGAATCCGGCGTAAACGGAATCGTCAGCTTCGGACGCTCATTGAATTCAACCAGGAAAAACTCGTCCTGCGAGTTCGCGGTTTTGAAGAACGTCGCCACCGCTTCGGAGGATTTTTGAATCTTGTTGTGCATGCTGCCGCTGGCGTCGAACACCAGACCGACGGACAGGGGCGCATCGTCCTGAGTGAAGGAGGTGATTTTTTGCTCGACACCGTCCTCGAAGACGCGGAAGTCTTGCCGGGTGAGGTTGGCTACGCTTGCGCCGTCCCCGGTGGTCGCGTGAACGGGAATCTCCACCAGTGTCGAATCGATGCGCAGCGTGGCCTCGCGGCCGCTGTCAGGATCGGGCGGGGCGGCGCGCCGCGCGCGCGGCACGATATTTACGGGATCGGCGCCCGGCGATTGGAACGCAAGGCTGGCCGAGGCGATCAGCAGGAGCGCAACTCCGCAAACGGCTGCCGGGTGCTTCCACAGCATGGGATGAATTTTATATCAATTCGGAGCGCGCACGGAGACCGCCCCGGGAAGCTTTAGACTCGAAATAAGCGACATGAAGATCATTCAAGCCTGCGGGCTGGGGCTGGCGATGCTGTGCTGCGCCGCGGCACAGAGCAGGGAATCCCAAACAGCGTCCACATTTTTGTTCGAACAGACCAGAGACGATCCGATCGTCCGGATCCGAAATTCGAGTTATGAAGTGGTGGGGCCGGGGATTCCGGGGTTGGGGCGCGAGGAGCGGCTGGTGCTGCGCAAGATCACCACGATAAAGCACAACGTGGACGACGTCGGCATGGAGGCATCGACCACGGTGCAGGCGTGGCCGTTAGGGTCCGATCTCAATCTGAAGCCGCGGTACTCGGTAACGGTGCAAGGGGTGGAGCCGCGGACGGTGAACGGCGAGGTGCTGGAGATTTCGCGCGGGCTGGAAGAGGTTGCGTGGTGGTCAGTGTACCGGCTGGCGACGGGGAAAGGATGTTCGACACCTATGTGCCGCTGGTGGTGTTTACGGTGTCGAGGGCGGACGGAACGCCGCGTTATGCCGGCCTGGAGACGCCCGCCGACGATGCCGCGGACGCCCGTCTGAAAGACCCGCACGTGGTCGCGGTCCTCACGTATGCGTCGGGGGAGAAGGTGATCCGCGAGGCGCTGATCACCTCGGACGATCCCAAGCAGGCGCGGACCCTGCGGTCCTTCGCGTATGCGAGCCGGAAACTGGAGTTCGTGGAGGCCCGCGCTCGCTGCGAATTTCGGTGAGCCGGAATTATCCGTCGGCTCCGCAGACCGTGACGATCACGGTTCCGGTGGCGAGGGACGACCTGGACACGAGTCGGGCACAGGCTCCGATGAAGCTGCATGTGACGGCCTGGCAGCGATAAGCGACTCGCGCAGGCGGCCCATGGCGGCCGGCGTCAGTTCGTGGGCGGCGGCGCGGTTCTGATTGCGGGTGAGATGGATCTCCTTGCGAAGCACGGAAACGGCTCGCGGCGCGCGGATGCCGAGCTTAACTTGGGACGAGGTGGCGTCGAGGACTTCAATCTCAACCTGATCGGCGATGACGAGGCATTCGCCGGGGCGGCGGCGGATGACTAACATGCAGCCTCCCCGCTGAGAGGGTGCTGATGGGAGTAGCGGCGATCGCTGCGCACGGATTGCACAGCCCGGCGATTTCGCAGATTGATGACCACCGGCGCCAATAAATTGGCGGTGAGGGGACCATTTTCTGTCGCGCAGAGGATCACCAGGCACTGGATATCGAGGCCGGGCCGCGGCGGGCGAGCCGGATCGAAGCCCAAGACGTGAAGATCGTCCTCGCTGAGATCCAGTGCATAGTCCGGATCGACGGCATCCACGGGCGCGGTCCACAGGGAAACCGCCGGGGATGCAATGGATTGAAGACGGACCAGGGGCGCGAATTCGGACGGCTGGCTCAGGGTGAAACGCCGCTCGTGTTCGAAACCCGGTAAACCTTGCGGAAACTCAATTTCCATCCGGCCGTGGGAGGAGCACGCGGTTGGCCAAAACAAATCGTGGCTACACTGAATGTGGGCGCAGATGCACGAACTCTCGATTGCTCTCGGCATTGTGGAAGCGGCGCAAGAGGAGGCGGCGAAGCGCGGAGCCTCCCGGGTGACGGCCGTGCATCTGAAGCTGGGGCCGCTGTCGGGTGTGGTGAAGGATGCGCTGGAATTTTCCTACGGAGTGGCGTGCGCGGACACGACGCTCCAGGGCTCGCGGCTGGTGATCGAAGAAACGCGGATCATGACGCTGTGCGCGAACTGCGGGGAGCGGCGGCCGGTGGAATCGCTGCAATCGTTCCGCTGCGCGGTGTGTGAGACTCCGGCGACCGAGATCGTGGAGGGCCGGGAGTTGCAACTGGTGGCTTTGGAGATCGAGTGATGAACCCTGAGCCTCGATTGGTGGAAGTCCGCAGAAATATTCTGAAGCAGAACGACGTGACCGCGCGGCAATTGCGCGAGCGGTTTCGCACATCGGGCGTATGCGCGGTGAGCCTGGTGTCGAGCCCGGGAGCGGGCAAGACGGCGTTTCTCGAAAAGACCCTGGCGGCGCTGCGCGAACGGCGCGGCGTGGCGGCGCTGGTGGGGGATCTGGCCACGGAGAACGATGCGGCCCGGCTGGCTCGCAGCCGGGCGCCCGTGAAGCAGATCACCACCGGGACGCTTTGCCATCTGGAAGCCGCGATGGTGGAGCGGGCGCTGGAGGGCTGGCCGCCGGAGCCGGTGAAATATCTGTTCATCGAAAACGTGGGGAATCTGGTGTGTCCGGCGTCGTACGATCTGGGCGAGGATCTCCGCATGGTGTTGCTTTCAGTGACCGAAGGCGAAGACAAGCCACTGAAATACCCAACTATCTTCAACACGGCCGACGTGGCGATGATTACCAAGATCGACCTGGCCGAGGCGGTGGAGTTCGACTGGGCGGCGGCGCGCGCCAATATCGAGGCCGTGCGGCCGGGGATGCAGGTGCTGCAAGTCTCGGCGAAGACCGGCGAAGGAATGGCCGATTGGCTGGCGTTTCTGGAGCGCTGGGCGGAATCGCGGCAGTAGACGCGGCTACGGGCGATGGCCGAAGGACGCGAAGACGGCGTTGCGGGTCTGCTCCAGGCTGCTTTTCAGCGCTTCGCCGGGAACGTCGTGCACGATGGGGCTGAGCAGCTTGGCGAGCACGGCGGGCACATCGCGCGTGAGGGTGATGGATTCGCAGGCGATATAGACGCCGCCGTCCCGCTCTTCAAAAAACCAGTAGCCATAGAGGCGCCAGAGCAGGCCGCGATCCTGGCCGACGGGTAACTCGTGCTCGGCGGCTTTGCCGGGTTCGCTGACCTCGGCGATGCGGCGGCTGTAGGACCGGCTGTAGGCCCTGGTGGCGTCGATCGGGTAGAAGCGGATTTCGTGCTCGGTGTTGAGAACGTCGGTGATGAGGAACTTGGATTTGACGATCCGCATGTAGACCAGGAAGCGGTTCTCGTCATGCGATTCCAGGCGCGTATCGACGATTTCCGGTCTATAAACCTCGCGGTGGTGCTCGAAGTCCTGGACGGTGGCCAGCACGTTCTGGAGATTCGTTCGGGGGACGAAGACGGCGCCGATCCAATCCTGGATGAGTCCGCCCCTGATGGACACCAGGCCGTTGCCCCGCACGGGCTGAACCACGGTGGCCCCACGCTGGAGCTGCTGGCGGATCGCGGAGGAATCCTCGAACCAAAGGAAATGCTCGCCATGGAACTGGGGCGCGAGGCGCTCTTCGAGATTCGCGATGTAGCGATCGAAGGCCTGAATTGTCTCCGGCTTAAGCTCGACGGCCGCGGCGGCTCCTGCACACGCCCAAAGACCGGCGAGCACCCAAACAGGACGCGTCAATTTTCGATTGTCTCACGCGGAGGGAGGCGGCGCTCCTCCAATCTTTCACACTGCCCAGAGGACCGCCTTCGATGGTGGTGGGGCAGGAGCGCGGGAAGTTCCCCGGCGAGGGGCTTCGGCGCGCGGGCGGTCGGGAGAGCGACCATCATGCCAGAGGCAGCCAGCGTGGTCCGACCTCGCCAATGCACGCTCGCGCTGCCCGTCACCCGACGTGTGTGGCGTAATCGATAAGGCGGGGCTGGTTATAAACCCCGGAGCTCCGCAGGCTCCGGCTGCATGAGCCGGAAATGGCATTCCGGTTGCTGGGTCTTTCTGGTGACCGTTATGGCACAGCAGGAACGGAGGGCAGCGATGGCGAAGAATCGGAAGTTGAACGATTACTGGGTGATCGGGCAGTTAATGGGAATCCGGATGTTAGAGCGCGAAGTCGCGGCGGCGCTGAAGAAGCCGGGCGCCCGCAATAGGGCTGGAATCCAGCGGCGGATCGCGCACCTGAAGTCGTGGGTTGACGCACTGGATCAGGAACTCGGCGCCCACGCGGGATCTCCCGCGCGGGCCTAGCCGCTCTGGCTACCGGCCCGCTGAGATCAGTTCCAAAAAGAGATTGTTCGGGTCGCGGGCGAACACGATGGTGGCATTGCCTATCTGGACCGGCAGGCCTCCGGCGGAGACAATGGCGCCTCCGGCGGCCGTGATGGATTTGGCGGCGGCAGCCGGATCTGCCACGCGAAGTTGCAGAATCGCGGTGCCGGGATCCTGAACGCGGGTGTGCGGCGGCTTCCGGCCGATATTTTTAAATTCAATCAACGTCATCGGCACCGAAGCGCCAGGGATCTGCGTGCGTGCTTGCCGGTGCTGGGCCCCAGGTGTAGCTGCGGTTTCCATGCGCTGCTGGTCTCCGCTCCAGGCCGCGGAGTTTGAGACCGTGAATCACGTTCCAGCGAAGAAAGGGTCCTTCAGCGGCCGCGGGCCCTCGGTTTCGCACGGCATGGTCTTCGCCACCTGCGGCTACGGTTTTGCAGGAGGAACGGCGGGCAACGTTCTTCTCGCGTTTTCTGTAGATGGCAAGTGATTACATCAATTTAGGCGTGCATCGTCGGGTTAAGGCCCTACTGAAGTGCATGCAATCCACTGCCGATTATCGAGTGTGCACCTTCGTGAAAGCGAGATCGAACGGTATGTGGCGGGCCAGCTCTCCGCCAGCCGCGGTTCCGCTTTAGCCGCGCACGTAGCGGAGTGCGCCACCTGTCTGGAGCGGCTGGAGAAAGCTGGCCACACCATCCATACGCGACGCGGCTTGGTCGGACTGGTCCGAGTGCTGCAACCCTTTTCGCCCATGCGCATGCAGGCCCGCGTGGTCGCGAAAACCGATGCCGTCATTCGGCTCCAGGTTCCCGAACCTGTCGAGCCAGGGTCGCTGCTTCAGGTGCAGCTCAAAGACGCCATCGTGATGGCGGAGGCTCGATACTGCGTTCAGGCCATGGCGCAGTTTCTGGTGGGCGTGCTGATCCGCAACGTGTTTCCACGGCCGGAATCGAATCCCAGTTGAAGCGGCCGCCCGGGCCTACAGCGGTTGGCTGCGCTCCACCCGGGTTGCGGACCATAGCCCTTCCGGCGAGGTGAAAAAAACCGCCAGAGCCGCTATCGACGCGATATTCATCGTTAGAAACGTCCGGGCGGGTGAAGTGAGCCGTTTCAAAGGAAGCCAGTGGGGAATCGCCACATCGGCGAGGGCTAACGCCAGCAGCCCGCCTTCGGCCGAGATGATCCAGTTGCGCGCCGCTGAGGCAGGAAGGGCAAAACTCGCCGCCGTGGCCGCCAACAGCGCCCATGGCAGCACCAGCCGCGAAAACTTATGCGACAGAAAATGGAATCGCATCCGGTTGCGCGACGTGAATAGCTGGGGCATGCGCGCGAAGACCTGGTACATGCCGGCGAGCGTGCGCCAGCGGCGGCGGAATTCCGTGCCGGCTTTCGCCGGGTGATCGATAGCTATGGCGGCGGGATCGAACACGACGCGATAACCCTGAAAGAAGGCGTTTAAGGGAAGCACGGCATCGTCGGTCAACGTGTCCGCGGGCAGCGGAACAACCAGGCTGCGGCGCATGGCGTAGATGCAACCTGTCGCCGAGAACAGGGAATCGATCCGCGAATGCCGCCTGCGGGCCCACACTTCGTAGCGCCAATAAAGGTCCATATCCGCCTGCTCGCCGGCGCGGCCCTTCATCAGGTGCATCTGGCCGGTGACCGCACCGACGGACGGATCGGCGAAGTTGGCCACCAGGTGCCGCAGCGCGGCCGGATCGAGCATCTGGCGGACGTCG
>Ga0070740_10005758_pt1 | contig 11276 bp, 12 predicted proteins | sample Coa_R2_FD_67286 | JGI IMG/M metagenome (GOLD analysis project Ga0070740, IMG submission 67286) | Surface soil microbial communities from Centralia Pennsylvania, which are recovering from an underground coalmine fire - Coalmine... | ecosystem: Environmental > Terrestrial > Soil > Unclassified ...
ATGAAGCAGATGCAGCGCGATGGATTTGCTCCCGTGCTGTACGCCGGACGCAAACTCGATCAGATCGGCGTTGACACAGTAGGCAATCCGATGGCGGTAGTGATTGAAAAGATGGTAGGCGAGACAGGGATCGAACCTGTAACCCCCGGCTTAGAAGGCCGGTGCTCTATCCAATTGAGCTACTCGCCCGCAGTGGCTGCTTGTTTCATTGTAATCGGTGTCGCAGCTTCCAGAGCACTCTTGAAAATGGCGCGAGCGGCATCTTCTGTGAGACCGCATGCTGCAACATACAGAGTGAATGCAAACCCTTCATGTTCGTCTACGATTGCTGGCCGGATTACCAATTCTACTCGGCTCTGCGTCAATTCAACACCGCGCAATTCGTCGACAATAGATCGCGCCAGGACTTCATGCGCGGGAAAAGATGTGAACAGGGATTCATCGCGCGCAATGATGTCGATGTAGCAGGCGATTCCATGTTTTGCATTTTCCGGCGTCGCGGCAAATTCGAGCGGGTCTATTTCGCTTGTGCCGATCGGCCAGAAATCACACTTGGAAGTAAATATCGCGGAGGGTTCCTGATTCAGTTGCGTCAGGGCTTGCGCTAATGCCGGGATGGCGACTGCTTCTTGCAGATGATATGCGGCAGCAGGTTCAAGACGTAGATCGATGAAGCTCGCCCAGGGCACAACGATCATCGGAAGGTCGGCGCCGATCTCGACCGACCAATCAGCTTCCATGTGTGTGGCCGGATGTGGTGGTGAGCAGAAAATCGAGGAGAGTCTTCTCGGCCCAGTAGCCGTCGTATTCCGCGGCGGGAGCAAGAAAGGCGCAGTGTCCGCCATGCCGCGTTTCAATGAAATTCACATGCGGGTTGTCGATTAAGGCTTGGCGCGTCTCCGGCAACATGCGAATAAAGGGATCGTCGAGAGAATGCACAATGAGTGTCGCCAGGCTTAACTGTGAGGCAAACTGCGAGCTCGCCACGGAATAGTAGTAATCGTCCGCGCCGGTGAAACCGGCGAACCGGGCGACCACTTCTTCGTCGAAGTCGCGCATGCTGCGCACTCTGCGCAGCGCGCCGCTGGCATAGAAGGGCAGATAAATTTCAGGGAAAAGCTCTGCTTTGCGACGGACGCGGTCGATCATTGAGCGGAGGAAATGTTTTTCGTAAAAGCGGTTCTGCGGTTCATGAAGCGCAGAGGAGGATGCGGCCAGATCCATCAACGGGGAAATTCCGACAACTGCTTTCACCGCGGACGGTAGGCTCGGGCCAGATTCTCCTGCATATTTCAGCACCAGGTTGCCGCCCATGGAATAGCCAATGAGCGCAATCGCCTGGAGTTGTTGTTGCTGAATGATCTCATCGACTACCCGCGCCACGTCACCGGAGCAGCCGGAGTGATAGATGGCTGGCGAGAAGCGGTCCGTACCGCCGCAGCTGCGCATATTCATGCGAACGACATTGCATCCCGCAGCCCAGGCTCGCGAAGAGTTTCCCAGCACATACTGCGAGTTCGAGGATCCTTCGAGTCCATGGACCAGAACTACGGTAAGGCGCTCTTTGCGGACTTCAGAAGGCTGCCAATGGCAATGGCACAGAACATACGTCGTCCCGTAGTCCGCGTGGCCCTCGATCGGATCCTGCACTTTCACCAGAAACTCTTCCGGTTCAGGGAGCGACCAGCGCCGGGGCAGGAAATTGCCGGCCAGCGTCATCAGGTGGCCATTATTCAAAAACCGGCGTGGAATGAATTCGCTGTGCCAGCCATTTGCAATTGCGTTCGCGAACTTGGCATAGGTAATCGCGGTCATGCGTTATACAGCCTTTTCATAACGGCAGCAGCACGCAGGGCCCCGGTCGGCTCATCTTCGTGTTTGAAATAGGCGAAGACATCTCCTGCTTGTGCCGACTTTCGCCAACTATCGTAGAGCGCGTCGATCTGTTGCTCAGAGTAATCACTCCGGCGAAGACGATAACAGCAAAAATCTGCAGTCTTTATATCGGGAGTGACGAGCTCATCGCTCTCCGCTACACAAAGCGCTGCATTATGTTTTTGCAGAATGGAGTAAATCGCTTCGTTGAACCAAGAGTCATGGCGAAACTCAAAAGCCATCCTTAGAGAAATTGCAGCGGCTTCTTCAAGAAAGGCGGCCAGCCGCTCGGCATCTGCTTTGAAGTTAGGCGGCAGCTGAAACAGCATCGTTCCAAAACGCCCGGCTTCGACTACGGGCTGGATGGACGCAGCGAATGCTGTTAACGCGGAGCTGCAGTTTCTGAGCCGGGAAATGTGCGTAATGCGCTGCGGGGCCTTGAAGGAGAATCGAAAATTCGGCCCTGTTGCCGCGAGCCACGAACCAATTGTTGTGGCATTGGGCAGGCTGCGAAATGTGTAGTTGACCTCAACTGAGTTGAGCTGCGTCGCGTAGTATTCCAGGAACTTTTTGGCAGGGACCTTTGCGGGGTAAAAGTCAGGTTTCCAGGTAGTATAAGCCCAGCCGGAGCAGCCCACGAAGATGCTTTCCGGTGAAGAATGCCGGCTGGTTTGCAAGGCAGGAGTCAAGCGTGTTTGGGGCGGCTAGTGGGGATCGAACCCACGACATCCTGAGCCACAGTCAGGCGTTCTGCCGCTGAACTATAGCCGCCATACAAGTTCACATTATAGCATTTGCAAAGCGGCGCCCCTGCGATTGTACGGGGTCTGCATCCAAGCATTGACGCAACTATGGAACCGGACCTTCTTCCACCACTCAGCAAAGAGTCATCTTCGCGAACGCGATTCGGACGCAATCTCTTTGCAGATGAAAATCTCGATTTGCTTTCTCACATGCTGGATGACTGGTTCGGTATTCCCGGCACCTCGATTCGCTTTGGACTGGATGGGATCATTGGGCTTGTACCGTGGCTCGGCGATGTGCTCGCCGGACTGGCCTCCTGCATTCTGATTATCGCCGCATGGTTTCGCGGCGTGCCGTATATCACGCTGACACGGATGGTCGTCAATCTCGGCATAGACGTTATCATTGGGTCGATCCCGCTGCTGGGCGATATGTTTGACATTGCATGGAAGGCCAACCGTCGCAATTATGCATTGATGACGCGCCATCTGCAGCAGCCGCACCGGCATACGTGGAAAGACTGGATTTTCATGCTGCTGTTGGCGATCTGCGTGACGATGATTTTTATAGTCCCGCTGATTCTGCTGATGTGGTTCGCAGAGTGGCTCGCGCATCATATTCAACCGACATATGGATGATGCGTGTACGGTACAATAAACATATCGGGGCGTAGCGCAGTCTGGTAGCGCATCTGCTTTGGGAGCAGAGGGTCGGGGGTTCGAATCCCTCCGCCCCGACCATTAGAATCAACAGCTTAACTAACTTTTGCTCTATCGGTCGGTTGGAGTGACGCGGAAAGTGCAGCAACCCTTCAGTGATGCCGCTGATTTGACTCCACGGTCTTTCGCATCTCTTCTTCAGGATGGCTGTAGCGCGTTGCCATTGCCACTGTCGTTAAATCGCTCCATCCAACAATCTGGCAAGTCGTCGTAAGTGGTACACGGGCGTTGACCATGCGGCTGACGGCAGAATGGCGAAGGTCATGCAGTCGTTAGTTCACAAGACACGCTGGCAGTTCGGCAGTCTCGAAATTGCTGGCAACGCAGTAGTAACCCGTTGCTGGTTTCTCACGGTCAACCAGTATGCCCGTCTTAAAGTTCGAGCAATGTCATCTAGTTGCTTGTTGAAATAGGTAGCGTCCAGGTCATCAAAACTGTTGCTGCCGGCTCGGCAATACGCCCTTCCGTCTGCCGCAAATGTTATGTGCATCCCGGATTATTGGAATGTTATCTGAGCGGCGCAATTGCCGGGACATTTAAGAATTCTGCAAAGCATCGCCCTTCTGACTGTGATTTTTCTGCGAGACAGGAAGCAGCATTTAATGCGTCTGTAGAGGCAGATTGATAAAGCTTCCTGAATTTAGGCAATTTTTTTCATCGTCTCATTCAGTGCTGACTGCCAATCTGGTAATGCAACTTCGAAAGATGACCACAGTTTTTCATTCGAGAGAACCGAATTCGCAGGGCGCTTGGCAGGAGTAGGATACTCACTCGATGGGATGGGAATGACCCGGGCCAGTTTCTTCTCATTTTGCTGCTGGTATTGGTCAAATATCTCCTGCGCAAATCTGCACCAGGTCGTCGCGCCACCGCATGTCATGTGATACACCCCGTGGTCCGCTTCTTTGTCTAGTATTGCCCGGGTCGCATCGGCAATTGCTGCGGATGAAGTCGGGGCTCCGAACTGGTCATCAACAATTTTTAATTCATCGCGCTCACTGCCCAGCCGCAACATAGTCTTCAGAAAATTGTGGCCATGCGGTCCGTATACCCAACCGGTGCGGAAGATTAAATATCTGCCGTCAACATTCTTGATTGCCTGCTCACCCGCAAGCTTCGTCCGCCCATATACATTTAGCGGATTTGCAGGATCATCCTCTCTCCACGGAGTTTTTTTCGATCCATCGAAAATATAGTCTGTTGAATAATGCACAAGTAAGGCATCGATCTTGGCAGCTTCTTCTGCGAGCACACGTGGCGCAGCGGCATTGATCGTCATGGCCAATTCAGGCTCTGATTCCGCTCGATCCACAGCGGTATATGCCGCGGCATTTAAGATAACTGTTGGCCGAAGTTGCGCAATAAGCGGACGCAGTTCTTCGGGTCTTGAAAGATCGGCTGTCCTATGATCCCATGCTGTTACTTCACCGGCATCCGCAAAACTACGCTGCAGTTCTGTTCCAACCTGCCCATTTGCCCCCAGAATGAGAATCACAGCTTTTCGATTCATGCAAACAGCTCTGCCTCATGCAGAGTTCGCCCTTGCTGGTCTTTTTCAGAAACGATTGCTTCGCTCGCGGAAACCGGCCAGGGAATCGCAACTTCGGAATCATTCCATAGCACAGTTCTTTCATCAGCCGGAGAATAATATCCTGTGACTTTATAGGCAAATCCAGCCACATCAGACAAAGCAACGAACCCATGCCCAAATCCTTCCGGTATCCAGAACATGCGTCCGTTCTCACCGGAAAGCTCCACGCCAACATGCTTCCCGAACGTGGCAGAGCTGCGGCGCAGATCAACCGCTACATCCCAAACTGCTCCATGCGTCACTCGAACCAATTTCCCTTGTGTATTGCGTATCTGATAGTGGATGCCGCGAACGACATTTTTCCTCGATAAAGAAAAATTGTCCTGGACCCAATGCGTAGGCAATCCTGCCTGCTGCATGGCACGCTCGTTATATGTTTCAAAGAAAGCGCCGCGCGAATCCTTAAAAATGCGCGGCTCCAGTATCAGAACCCCAGGTATTGCGGTCTCAATTATGTTCATTCGTTAAATGCCATTGGAAGGGAAATTAGGCTCGTTCAGCAGAGATAAAAGGTATTGCCCGTACCCACTCTTTCGCACAGATTGCGCAAGCGCTTCCAGCTGTTGTGAAGTAATGTATCCGCTGCGAAAAGCAATTTCCTCCGGGCATGCAATTTTCAAACCTTGCCGCCGTTCAATTGTCTGAATAAAAAGACCTGCCTCAAAGAGCGAGTCATGCGTTCCGGTATCCAGCCACGCCATGCCGCGGCTCATCAATTCAACATTGAGCGTGCCGCGTTCGAGGTAACAACGATTCAGATCCGTGATTTCTAACTCTCCGCGAGCGGAAGGTTTGAGAGAGGCGGCCAGATCAACTACATCATTGTCATAGAAATAGAGACCTGTTACGGCATAACGTGATTTCGGCGCCTTCGGTTTCTCTTCGAGGCTGACGGCGCGTCCTTTGTTATCGAACTCGACTACTCCATATCGTTCCGGATCATGCACTGGATACGCAAAAACTGTAGCGCCTTTCGTCTTGCTGGCCGCTTTTACCAGTTGTGCCGAGAGCGATTGCCCATAGAAAATGTTGTCGCCCAGAACCAGCGCGCACGAATCGCCTCCAATGAAATTCCTGCCAATGATAAACGCCTGAGCAAGTCCGTCAGGACTCGGCTGCACAGCGTATGACAGCTGCAGCCCCCATTGCTTCCCATCTCCGAGCAATTCTGCAAAGCGCGACGTGTCCTGCGGTGTCGAAATAATCAGTATTTCCCGGATACCCGCCAGCATAAGCGTTGTGAGCGGGTAATAGATCATCGGTTTGTCATAAACCGGAAGCAGCTGCTTTGAAATTACATGGGTAACAGGATAGAGACGGGTCCCTGACCCGCCCGCGAGAATAATCCCTTTCATCGTGCGACACGCTCCGCGTAATTCGTTTCAATCCATTGCAGATACGCGCCGGAGCGCACGTTCTCGACCCACTCCTGGTTTGCGAGATACCATTCGACCGTCTTACGAATTCCGGACTCAAATTGTTCTGCCGGCTCCCAGCCCAGTTCCTGTCGAATCTTGCGGGCATCAATGGCATAACGGCGATCATGGCCGGGACGGTCCGTTACATAGGAGATCAGCTTTCTTCTCACACCCAGAGTTGCATCTGGAGAAAGTTCGTCGAGAAGATCGCAGATCGTCGTCACAACATCAATATTTTTCCGCTCGCTGGATCCCCCGATGTTGTATGTTTCCCCCACCCTTCCACGCTCCAGTACTGTGCGAATCGCCGAACAGTGGTCCTCGACAAACAACCAGTCGCGCACATTCTTCCCATCCCCATAAACCGGCAATGGCTTCCCCTCGAGACCATTCAGAATCATCAGCGGGATGAGCTTTTCGGGGAACTGAAAAGGGCCATAGTTGTTAGAGCAGTTTGTCGTCAGGACCGGCAATCCATATGTGTGAAAATAAGCGCGCACCAGATGATCGGAAGAGGCCTTTGATGCCGCATACGGGCTGTTTGGCGCATATGGTGTGACTTCAGAAAAAGAAGGATCATCGGGGCCGAGCGAACCATAGACCTCATCTGTAGAAACGTGCAGAAAACGGAACATCTTCTGTTCGCCCTCGTTCAGTTCTGCATAATACGCGCGCGCAGATTGCAGCAGCGCAAACGTGCCGAACACATTCGTTTTGATGAATGCATCCGGCCCAACAATAGACCTGTCTACATGGCTTTCAGCAGCAAAATGGACGATGGCTCGGGGCTTGTGCTCTCGTAAAAGCTGCCCGACCAGTGTTTCATCTGCGATATCACCGTGTACAAAGCTGTGCCGAGGATCGCCATCAAGCAAGCGCAGATTGTTGCGGTTTCCGGCATATGTAAGATTATCGAGATTAACGACCGGAGAGCCGACCTTACTGATCCACTCAAGAACGAAATTAGAGCCGATAAAACCAGCGCCGCCTGTTACCAGGATCGAATCTTCTTTATTCATCGTTTAGTTATCTCTTGTTTTAGATCTCAGGCAGTCTTCCTGGCCCAGAGTGCTCTACGGAGGATGTCCAATCGTTCATTTTGCTCCGGGTCCTGCCGCAGCCGCTCCATTCCTTCGCGGAAAAGCGCTACCATTATACCGATGAATAATCCAATGACTGCCGCAACAATGGTAATCAGACCACGCTTCGGAAACGACTTGTAATCCGGGACAATCGCCGGGTCTACAACCTGGATCAGTGCCCCTTCTTTAGCTTCATCCAGTTTTGCCAGCTCAAATTGACGTGCCAGGATTTCAAAAACTGTTTCGTAATACTTCACGTCGCGCAGCTTTCGAATATACTCAATTCCTGCCTGGGGAACCTGGCCTTTAGGGACAATTAAACCTGCGCCAATATCATCAGCATTGCCGCCGAGCTTGGCTAGTTGTGCCTTCAGACTATCCAATTCCTGTTGCGTCTGGATTACATCGGCGTTCTGGCCTGTCGCATACGTTCGCATGGCTTGCAATTGCACTTCCTTAGCAGCAATCTGAGCGCGTAATGTCACAGCAGATTCAATCAGCGCGCGCGCCTGACTGTCGAGCTGAATCATCCCTGTTTTCTGTTGGGTTTCCTTTAATGCTTCTTCCGCATTTGCCAGCTGGTCTTTTGTCTGCTCCATCTGTTGCTGGAAAAAAAGCCGGCGCTGCGCCGCCTCGCCAATAGCTAAGTGCTCCGAAAGTCGCCGATACTCGTCAACATAGGCATTCGCCATTTCAGCTGCGCGCTTCGGGTCCCTATCTTCTACCGAAATATGGATCAGATTGTCTTTTTTATCAGCCTCGACCGTAGCATGATCCTCAAATGCTTTGCGGGCCGTTGACATGTATTTCTTGCGATATTCCGCCATCAATCCAAACCGCTGAATCATAGCGTCTTCTACCGTGCGGCTCTTAAACATTGCCACATACATGTCATTCGGATTCTTCAACCCCATGCCCGATCCGGCAAGAGCGCCCAGTGATCCCAGGCTTCCCAATTGCGACATGATGGTTGAACTTAACGATGAATTCTGCTGTGGAGGCAGGACGGTCGTCATGGCCGTATACTTCTTGGGCAAAAATAAAGAGACCACCAGCGCAATCACGGTAACGGCAAACGTAATCTTAAAAATCAGCCATTTTTGTCGCGCAAGAACAATCAGCAGATCAAGAAGCGATATATCATCGTCTTGCCTTTCATTAGGCATGCCCGGCGAAGCAATTCCCGCTTCCACATGCCGTATCTCAGGTGTAGTTATGTTCATTTCCTGCGCTTTGCTTGAGCTGAAGTTCCGTCCTCGCTCCATTGAAACATTGCGAGATCAGCTTTCGTTCTAAATTCTACCCGTAAGCGCAGTTTCTCCCAAATGCCTTCATGGAGTGCGATTTAGACACACTCCGTACTAAGTTCCGAAGAATACAGCTTTTACATGAACTCTCAGGACATTTTGCCAGGATGGCCAGTTACATCGCCCATCCCCTCGGCGTCAGCACAATGTCCGTGTGTCGCCCAAAGAATCGCGCCAACAAACACAATGGCAAACAGAAGAAGCACCCCCAGAGTATTTGGCATATTAGCCTCCTCCAATAAATAGGAATATGAAATCACTCCACAGGTTGCAGCAGTCCTTTCCTGCTGCTGAGAACACGCTTTCCGCCTGACGCATGGCCGTGCTATCCTCCACTCAGGAAAGGTATGCGCGCCGATCGGCACATTGCCGTTGTTTTGCCGGGTTCCAGCCCTAGGCGCTGGAGTCAATCCTTTGCGCGCGCAATAGCTCCTCGCCGTCATCTTCGCGTTCTCCCTACCCGCACGCGACCTAGTCTCTTCGGCAGCGATTAGTCACCGCTGCCCGTGACGCTCTGCTCACCGGCTCCCTTTCTCCTACTCTGCCAGTCCAGCTCGCGTCATCGTCCGAAGCAGACTCCTCCCGACAAGCCATACCGCCTGAAAATATGGCGATTTTTGAACGAAAACAGGCCCTAAAAGGAGAAAAAAACATGCAATCGACTGAGATTTTGAAGAAATTTGGACCGAAATTGAACGGCTCCCTGCCCGGCCCGAAGGCAAAACACATCGTCGAAGAAGATGACCGCCTCATCTCGCCCAGCTATACCCGTTCATACCCGATGGTGGCAAAACGCGGTCGTGGAGTCCGCGTTGAAGACGTAGACGGCAACGAATTCCTGGACTTCGCCGCCGGCATCGCTGTCACTTCCACTGGACATTGCCACCCCGAAGTAGTTGACGCCATCCAGAAACAAGCTGCCGAGCTGATCCACATCTCCGGCACCGATTTCTACTACGAATCCTTAATTACGCTTGCTGAACGCCTCTCTGCCGTGGCTCCCATGCCCGGTCCGCACCGCTTCTACTATGGTAATTCCGGGGCAGAAGCCATTGAATGCGCACTTAAAATCGCCCGTTACCATACCCAACGCCAGCATGTGATTGCTTTCTTTGGCGCATTCCACGGACGCACCATGGGCGCACTCTCGCTCACAGCATCTAAACCGCAGCAGCGCCGCCGCTTCTCGCCTCTTGTTCCGGGCGTAACCCACGTTCGCTATCCTTACGCCTATCGGGGCTGTAGCGGCGGCCCGCAGGAAGAAGAAAAATTTGCTCTCGGCTGCGCCCGCTATATTGAGGAAAAGCTCTTCAAAACCACCCTCGCCCCCGAAGAAGTCGCCGCAATTTTTGTCGAGCCCATCCAGGGAGAGGGAGGCTATGTCGTAGCTCCGACCATCTTTCTGCAGGAATTGCGTCGAATTTGCGACAAATATGGCATTCTGCTCGTCGCCGACGAAGTGCAATCCGGCGCAGGCCGCACCGGCAAGTGGTGGGCCATCCAGCACTCCGGCGTCGAGCCTGATATTGTCTGCATCGCGAAGGGTATCGCCTCCGGCATGCCGCTGGGCATCTGCATGACTCGCGCCGATATCATGGACTGGAAGCCGGGCTCGCACGCTTCCACCTTCGGCGGAAACCCCGTCTGCATCGCTGCCGCGCTGGCTACTATGGACATTCTGGAGCGCGAAGGTATTGCCAATGCCGCCAGTCTCGGAGACAAAATGTTTGCTCGACTCCGTACCTGGCCGGAAAAACATCCCATTGTCGGAGATGTGCGCGGGCGTGGCCTGATGATCGGCATTGAGATTGTCAAAGACCAGACCACTCGCGAAGTTGCCGGACAATGGCGTGATCGCATCGTAGAACTGGCTTTTGAGCGTGGCCTGCTCATCCTCGGCTGCGGCGAGACTTCTATCCGCCTTGCTCCGCCGCTGATCGCAAATGAGCACGAAGCTACCATTGCGCTCAATATTCTCGAAGAATGCATTTCATTGGTTGAAACGGAACAAGTTTCAGCGAGAGCGCTCGCCGGCTCAGCGGTATAGGATAGTAAGCCAGAGATAGCGGGATCTCTGGCTTATTCTCCAGTTCAGGCCTGTCAACATCAGCTCTCCCCGGAGGGAGTCGGCATGATTACACGTCTTTGGCAAGGCTACACTACCCCGGAAAACGCATCTGCATACGAATCCTTTGTCCGCAATGAAATCTTTCCCAAGCTCACAGATGTTCGCGGATTTCTTGGCGGTAAGCTCCTGCGCCGCAACCTTTATCAGGAAGTGGAATTTGTGGCTCTGACCCACTTCGATTCTCTGGAGTCCGTGCGCGCCGCCGCCGGCGAAGAATTTGGCTACATCATCATTCCGGAAGCAGGACGCAGACTGCTCTCACGATATGATCAGCGTGTTGCCATCTATGAAGTAGTTGTACAAGAAGAACCGTCTGCCTGACGCGCCGTTTTACTTGCGAAGCGCCTGTCTGCGGAAAAGCACGCCCGCAAACAGAAAGAGCAACGAAATTGCGATAGCAAGCAGCGCATGC
>Ga0070740_10005760_pt1 | contig 11275 bp, 8 predicted proteins | sample Coa_R2_FD_67286 | JGI IMG/M metagenome (GOLD analysis project Ga0070740, IMG submission 67286) | Surface soil microbial communities from Centralia Pennsylvania, which are recovering from an underground coalmine fire - Coalmine... | ecosystem: Environmental > Terrestrial > Soil > Unclassified ...
GGCCTCAACCGCGCCAACTACCACAACTGGGGCTACGGCACTTCGCCGGTCGCCGTCAGCGTGCCGGGTTTCGATGGCGTCAGCGATACCTCGCTCGATACCGAGGTCGGCACGACGTTCTCCTATATCGACAACCTCAGCGTGACGCGCGGCCGGCACAATCTGAAATTCGGCATCGATATCCGCCGCATCCGCCTGAATAACTCCGGCAATACCCTGACGACTTCCTCGATCACCTACGCGACCGACCAGGATTTCATCGACAATCATGCCGATTCCGCAACCTACCTGCAGGGCGAGGGCGTGGTCGGCAACCGGCGCACGTTCTACATGGGTTATGCGCAGGACAACTTCCGCGTGAGCCCGACGCTCACGCTGAACCTCGGGCTCCGGTACGAGTTCTATTCGGTGGTGCACGAGATCCTGAACCGCTCGGCGGTGGTCGATATCTACGGCTGCGGCGGCTTCTGCCCCAAAGGCACGCCGTATTACGACCCCAACACCAAGGATTTCGGCCCGCGCGTCGGCCTGGCCTGGGCGCCCAAGGCGCTGCACGGCAACACTACGATCCGCACCGGCTACGGCATCTACTACGGCGGCAATCAGAACGACGACTTCAGCGATCCCGCGGAAAGCGCCGTGCCGCGCTATTCCCTGACCTCGACCGACTTCCCCGCCCTGGCGTATCCACTGGTGGCGTTCCTAAACCCCGCCAATCAGCTTTACAGCCCCAAGGCGATCGACCGCCACCGCAAGGATCTTTACTACGAGAACTGGGATTTCATGGTGCAGCAGGCGCTGCCGCACGACTGGGTTTTCCAGACCGGCTACACCGGCAGCGAGGGCCATCACCTGTTCGACCGCGCCACGATCAATCTGATCAATCCGGCGACCGGAACGCGGCCGCTCGCCGGCTTCAGCTCCTTCGGCCTGAAGGAGAACAACGCCAACAATAACTTCAACGCGCTACAGGCCTCGCTGCACCGCCGCTTCACGCGCGGCCTGCTGTTCCAGGCCAATTACATGTGGTCGCACGGAATCACCGACGCCTCGATCGGCTCCGGCGAATCCGTCAGCTTCCAGGATATGGCCTGCCGCGCCTGCGACCGGTCGAGCACCAATATCGACGTGCGGCACAATTTCATCGCCAACGGCATTTACCAGCTCCCCTTCGGTACGGGCCGTGCGTTCCTGAATAACGGAACCGCCGCGCGGATCTTCGGCGGCTGGGAGCTTGCCGGAATCGCGAGCGCGCGCACCGGGCTGCCGGTGAACATTACCATGAGCCGGAAAGCGTCCGCGCTTCCCGACGGCAACACGTCCAGCCAGCGGCCGAACCTGGTGCCGGGCGTTCCGATTTACGCCGCCAACCAGAGCATCAACAACTGGTTCAACCCGGCCGCCTTCGCCGCGCCCGCCAACGGCACGTGGGGCAACCTGGGACGGTACATCGCCAACGGGCCGGGCATGTATGAGATCGACAGCTCGCTGCAGAAGCGCTTCCGCATTACCGAAAAGCTGGGGCTTAACTTCCGCGCCGCGGCGTACAACCTGTTCAATCACCCGGTCTTCAGCAATCCTTCGGGCAGCATCGGGTCGCTTGCCGGCAACCCGCCCGCAGTCAGCGGGAGCTTCGGCCGCATCACCAGCATCATCAACAAGGGCGCTGTAGGCAGCGGCGCGCCGCGGCGGATCGAGTTCATGCTGCGGGCGGAATTTTAGGTGGCGGCACTGCCCCTGTAATCCCGTTTTCCAAACGAAAAACCGCCGAAGCTCGGCGGTTCGCCCTTGCGCAAGTGATTGATTCCACAAAGCCGGAAGAACCAAAACCGCCGAAATCGGCGGTTTTTGGTTTTCCAGCCTGCTTCCGGGCACGAGCGGCGCCTACGCCAGAATGCCCTTCACCACGTCGCCCGTGACCCCCGTCAGCCGCACATCCTGCCCCTGGAATTTCAGGGTCAGGCGCTTGTGGTCCACACCCAGCAGGTGCAGCATGGTCGCGTGGAAATCGTGGATGCTCACCGGATTCTCCTCGGCGGCGTAGCCGAACTCGTCGGTCGAGCCGAAGGTGATGCCCGGCTTGATCCCGCCGCCGGCCATCATGAAGGAGAAGCCCTTGATGTGGTGGTCGCGGCCGTCGCCGCTCTGCGACATCGGGGTGCGGCCGAATTCCCCGCCCCACACGATCAGCGTGTCTTCCAGCATCCCGCGCTGCTTGAGGTCCGTGATTAGGGCCGCGGTCGGCTTGTCGACTTCCTCGGCCTTCAGCGCCACATTGGGTTTGAGCGCCGCGTGGTGGTCCCAGTCGCGATGGTAGAGCTGGATGAAGCGCACCCCGCGCTCGGCGAGACGCCGCGCCAGCAGGCAGTTGGAGGCAAACGAGCCATCGCCGGGGTGCGCGCCGTACGCCTCCAGGACGGATTGCGGCTCCTTGCTCATATCCATCAGCCCCGGAACGCTGGTTTGCATTTTGAACGCCATCTCGTATTGGGAGATGCGCGTCTGGATTTCCGGGTCGTGCACCGCCGCGTCCTCGAGCCGGTTCAGCCGGTTGATCGCGTCGATCGATTCGCGCTGCAGTTTCGCGTTCAGACCGCGCGGGTTTTCGATGTACAGCACCGGATCGCCGATCGAGTTCAGCTTCACGCCCTGGTATTTGCTCGGCAGCAGGCCCGACGACCATTGCCGCGCTGCGATCGGCTGCATCTGCCCGCCCCTGCCGGAAGACAGCAGCACCACGAAACCCGGCAGATCCTCCGCCTCCGAGCCGAGGCCGTAGAAGATCCACGAGCCCATGCTCGGCCGGCCGGGAATGATCGAGCCGGTGTTCATAATGGTATGCGCCGGGTCGTGGTTGATCTGCTCGGTCCACATCGAGCGCACGATGCAGATGTCATCCGCCACGCTGCCGATGTGCGGGAACAGCTCGCAGATCTCCTGGCCCGACTTGCCGAACTTCCGGAAACCGTACTGCGGGGCGAAGCACTTCAGCTCCTTGCCCTGAAGCTGCGCGATCTGCTGCCCCTTGGTGAGCGATTCCGGCATCGGCTGCCCGTTCATGGCGGCCAGCTTCGGCTTGTAGTCGAAGGTTTCCAAATGGGACGGCCCGCCCGCCTGATACAGGAAAATCACCCGCTTCGCTTTCGCGGGGTGGTGCAGCGGATTGACGACGCCCTTCGACGTGGTGATCTCCGCCGCGAACAGCCGAGGATTGAGGAGTGCGTTGAGCCCGAGCAGGCCGATGCCCGCGGCGCCGCGTCCGAGGAAAGTTCTCCGTGTCACCTCGCGCGGGTTCAGGAAGCGGTCCGGCGAATTGCAGCAATTGCAAGCCATCAGTTCCTCGTAATCGTCTCGTGAAGATTCAAAATGGCGCGAGCCACGGTGGTCATCGCCGCCAGCTCCGGCGGCTTGAGATCGGCCGGGACGGGCGACTCGCCGGTATGGATCAGCGCCTCCGCATCCGCCGGCGCGCGGCGGAACTGCGCCAGGCTGTCGCGGTAGAGGCCTTGCAGAATGCGGCGCTCCTCCGGGGTGGGCGCGCGGTCGAGCGCGTGCTCGAAGGCCCAGTTGAGACGCGCCGGCCAGCCGCCCGCGCCGCGCAGGATATGCGCCGCGAACACGCGCGCGGCCTCCACATAAATCGGGTCGTTCAGCAGCACCAGCGCCTGCAGCGGCGTGTTGGAATTGGTGCGGGCCACGGCGCACTCCTCGCGCGTCGGCGCGTCGAAAGTCAGCAGGCTCGGATGCAGAAAGCTGCGCTGCCAGAACGTGTAGACGCCGCGGCGGTACAGGTCGTCGCCGTGGCTGGCCGAATATTCGCGCTTGGGAAAATTCAGCGTGGCGAGATACCCGTCCGGCTGGTACGGCTTCACGCTCGGCCCGCCGAAGCGCTCGACCAGCAGCCCGGAGACGGCGAGCGCCGTATCCCGCACCGTTTCGGCATCCACGCGGAAGCGGCTCTGCCGCGCCAGCAGCCGGTTGTCGGGATCGCGCTCATTCAGCTCCGGCGTGCCGAGCGACGACTGGCGGTAAGTCGCGCTGGTGACGATCTGCCGCACCATGTGCTTCATGTCCCAGGCGCTCTCCATGAATTCGGAAGCCAGCCAGTCGAGCAGCTCGGGATTCGTCGGCCATTCGCCCTGCGAGCCGAAGTCGTCCAGCGTCTTCGAAATCCCATTGCCGAAGAACTGCCGCCAGAGGCGGTTCACGTAGACGCGCGCGGTCAAGGGGTTGTCTTTGGATACGATCCAGTTGGCGAGGTCCAGGCGCGTGGCGCGCCGGCCGCCCGTATCCAGCTTGCCGAGGAACGCCGGGATCGCCGGATGCACCACTTCGCCGGAATCGTCCATCCAGTTGCCGCGGGGCAGGATGCGGGTTTCACGCGGCTCCGTCGCCTCCGTCACCACCACGTGCGGGATCGCCAGCTCGAGCAGCGCCGCCTGCTCCTCCAGCTTCGCGAGCTCCAGCAGGTCCGCCTGCGTCTCCGGCGCGAGGGCCTGGTAGTGGCGCGCGATTGCGGCCGATTGCTCCTTCGTGCGCTTCGATTCCTCGATTTTGAGCGCCTTCAGCACGGCGTCGGGGATCTCTTTGCCCTTCTCCGCCGTCGGCCACGCATCGGGGGCGGCGGCCAGCGCGAGGCGAAAACGGCCCAGCGTGGCGCGGCGAAAATCGGAATCCTGGTGCAGCCGGACGGTCATGACCGTGTCGGCATCCGTGGTAACCGGCTCGGCGAAGCGCAGCGCGAGGAACGCCTTCTGGATTTCGTTGTAGGTGGATTCCGCCCAGCCCGTCTTGGGGTCGCCGTCGAAGGCCGCGACCGGCGGATGTTCCGGCGCAGGGTTGTGCAGGTTGGAGACGCCGCCGGAAAAGGCCGCGCGCCGGCCGTTCGCCTCGACTTCAATTTCGGTGATGACGACGCGATCCGCGCCGCGCGCCACGCGGATGCCCGGCAGCGACTCATCCTGCACCAGCTCCAGGCCGAGCTGCCGCCATGTGCCGGCGCCCGGCTTCAGGCGGACGGTGTAGGTTTCGTTATCGGGATTCGGACCGCTCGCGACGACGAGGCCGTTGCCGGGGCCGCGATCCGTCGTCATGGTCGAGCCGTCATAGTGCGTGAAATCGACCGGCTCGTCGTTGTAGATCTTCAGCACCGCGCCGTGGGCGCTCTCGGCCGAAATCGGCCGCTGCACTTTCCAAGCCAGCTCGCCCGCCTCGTACCGCGCCAGGAGCTGCTTTTCCCATGCCGCCCGGCGCGGTTCGATTTCCGCCATTTTCGCGGCCAGCCGGTCCTTCACCGCGGCGATCTGCGCCTTCAATTCCTCCTGCCGCCGCGCCTGCTCCGGAGTGGGAAGCGCGAGCTGCGTTCCCCAGGCTTTGCTCCCGCGGTCCGGCACGAGGCCGGTCTCCTTGATATCCGCGAAGAACGCCTTCATGGAGTAGAAATCGCGCTGCGTGAACGGGTCGAACTTGTGGTCGTGGCACTCCGCGCAGCCCAGGGTCGAGCCCATCCACACCGCCGCCAGGGTCCGCACGCGGTCGGCGGCGTACTTGGCCAGATACTCCTTTTCCTGAAGGCCGCCCTCGGCGGAGGTACGGTTCAGGCGGTTGTAGGCTGAGGCGACCCGCTGCTCGGCGGTCGCGTTCGGGATCAAATCGCCCGCGAGCTGCTCGCGCGAGAAGACATCGAACGGCTTGTTGTCGCGGAATGCGCGCAGCACGTAATCGCGGTAGGGCCACGCGGGGAGCGCGTTGTCGCCATGGAAGCCGCAGGTATCGGCATAGCGCACGGCGTCGAGCCAATGAATCGCCTGCTGCTCGGCGTAGCGCGGTGACGCCATGAGGCGGTCCACCAGCTTCTCGTAAGCGCCGGGCGAGCGGTCGTTGACGAACGCGGCGGTCTCTTCCGGCGTCGGCGGAATGCCCGTCAGGTCGAACGAGAGCCGGCGGATGAGCGTGCGCCGGTCCGCTTCGGGGGAAGGATGCAGGCCTTCGCGCTCCAGGCGGTCGAGAATGAACGCGTCGATCGGATTCGGCGTGGCGCGCGGCGGCTTGGGCCGCTCCACCGGCTGGTAGGCCCAGTGGCCCTCGTATTTCGCGCCCTCCGCCACCCATTGCCGGATGGTGTTCTTCTGCGCCGGGGTCAGCTCCTTGTGGATGTACGCCGGCGGCATCGTGCGCGCGCCCGCGGCGAAGATGCGCTGAATGATTTCGGATTTCTCCGGATCGCCCGGCACGATGGGCACGCGCCCGTCACGCAGCGGCCTGGTCGCTTCCTCGCGGATATCGAGCCGCAGCCCCGCCATGCGCGAGCTCTTGTCCGGACCGTGGCAGCGAAAGCAGGTATCCGCCATGATCGGCCGGATATCGCGATTGAACCGGATTTCCGCGCGGGCGGGAAAGGCGGAGCTGAGAAATGTGGAGCCGAGACAGGCGACGGCCGCAAGCGAGCGGAATCCCCTCATCGCTCATGCATTGTACACCCGACGGATGCTGACTTCTATACTGGAAAGATGGCCTGCGCCATTTGTGAAATCCGCCGCCCGCGCCGCTTCTGTCCGGGCGTGCGAGGCGATATTTGCAGCATCTGCTGCGGGACGGAGCGCGAAATGACGGTGGATTGCCCGCTCGACTGCGAATACCTCGCCGAAGCGCGGCGGCACGAAAAACCGCAGCCTCTCGATGAGGCCCAGATCCCCAACCGCGACATCGAAGTCACCGAGCGCTTCCTGGAGCAGCGCGAGGATCTGCTGGCTTTTCTCGGCAGGGCACTGGCCGAGGCGGCCTTTGCCACGCCCGGCGCGGTGGATTTCGACGTCCGGGACGCGCTGGCGGGCCTGATCCGCACATACCGGACGCTCGAGAGCGGCGTGTATTACGAGAGCGTGCCCGCCAATGCGCTGGCCGCCAATATCTACCGGCTGGTCCAGGAGGCTGCGGCCCGGTACCGGCAGGAAGAGACGCGCCGCCTGGGCGTCTCCCGCACGCGCGACGCCGACGTGCTCGGCATCCTGGTGTTCTTCGAACGGCTGGAACTGGATCGCAACAACGGCCGCCGGCGCGGGCGCGCGTTCCTCGATATGCTGCGGCAGTTCTATGCGGGGGAAGCCCGGGAGCCGGAGCCCTCCCGCTCACCGCTGATCCTCCCCTGACGCGGCGAGGGGCGGATGCCGTCGATGAGGCAGCCTCGCTTCTTTCCGGTGCTGACCACCTGGGCGGTAAACTTGCGCGCCCCGTTCACCATCAGATCGACCGGCCGCTCGACCGGATAGTCGAAGGTGAGCAGGTGCCCTTCCCGGAGCGCGAGCAGATCGCGGACCGCGATGGTCGGGCCTTCGAGGCGCGCCTCGAGCGTGAGCATGGCGTCCCGGATCATGCGCAGCACGCGCGCCTGTTCGGCATCGCTCGCATGCGTTTTGCGCACCGACCACTGCTGGTCGAACTTGTGGCGCATCATCTTGATCACGATCGAGGGCATCGCGATGTTCATCATGCCGACGCTTTCGCCGATGCGGACTTCGACGCCGATCGACACCACCGCCTCATTCGGCGCCAGGATGTGCAGCAGTTGCGGCTCGGTCTCCATCGCCTCGATGGTGAAGTCGACATCGGTGACTGACTTCCAGGCCTCGCGCAAATCGTGGAGAATGATGCGAAACAGCCCGTCCAGCAGCTTCTGCTCGATCTCGGTGATGTCGCGCTGGATCGAACCGGAAGACCGGCCCGTGCCGCCCAGCAGCATTTCCAGGATGGGGAACACCAGCGAGGGGTTCATCTCGAGCACACCGTTGCCGTCGTAGGGTGAAAGCCCGAGCGAGACCATGCAGGTGGGTGAGGGAAGGCCGTCGAGAAATTCGGCGTAGGAGAGCTGCTCCACGCTGACCAGGTTGACGGTCAGGTAGGAGCGGAGATACGCGGAGAGGCTGGACACCAGGTTGCGCGTGAAGGTGTCATGCAGCAGGTGAATGGCGCGCACCTGCGACTTCGGAATGCGGTCTGGCCGGCGGAAGTCGAACCGCGCCGCGGGGGTTTCCCTCTTGCGGTCCTGTTTTTGAAAGACCGCATCGATTTCCTGCTGCGTCAGTTGCCGGCTCACGGGTCCTCGCCCGTTGGATCGGCATTTCCCGGCGGAATGTTTAGAGAAAGCAGAAATCGCGCGCTTCCCCCTAATGAAAACGCGCCTTCCACCGATACATAACGTGTAAGGAGTCCAATGGAGCCCGACGTACTGGTAGTGGACGATTCGGCCGCGATCCGCAAGATTTTGCAGCGCGTTCTGCGGCAGACAGGCATGGCGATCGGAACCATTCACGAGGCTGGCGACGGGGAGGAGGCGCTCGAAATCCTCAAGTCGGTGCAGCCAGGATTGGTGCTGAGCGATATCAACATGCCCAAGATGGACGGCCTTCAGTTCCTGGCCGCGTTGAAGAGCAAGGAGGGGTGGCGGCAGATTCCGGTCGTGATGATCACCACCGAAGGCGGGGAGACGAAGGTCGGCGAGGCCGTCCGCCTGGGCGCCGCGGGATACGTCCGCAAGCCATTCACCGCGGATCAGATCAAGGAGAAACTTTCCGGCATTCTCGAGCCGGTTCCACCGCTATGAGCATTCACGAAATGGTTGTGAACTCGATTAACCGTGCCTGCACCGAGGTCTTCTCGACCATGCTGGGCGTAACCATCGCGCCCGGCGAATCCTTTGAAGAGAAGACTACTCTGGAGGCCAACGACGGCGTACTATCTCTGATCGGCCTGGCCGGCACGTGGACCGGAACCGGCAGCATCGCCTGCCCGCCGGATATCGCCTGCCGCGTCTGCTCGCACCTGTTGATGACCGAGTCGAACGCGGTCAACGAGGAGGTGCTGGACGCCGTTGCGGAATTGACGAACATGATCATCGGCGGCGTCAAGACCGACCTCGAACAGCACCTCGGGCCGCTCGGGCTGAGCATCCCGACCGTCGTTTTCGGCAGAAATTTCAAGACCCGCAGCACGGGGACGACCGAATGGACGACGCTGCGTTTCGATTGGGACGGCTCGTCGCTGCTGGTCCGGCTGTCGCTCGCTCCGCGCGAGCAGATGGCGCACCCGCGCGTGCATACGAACACACAACCCTGCGCGGTCGAGGTTTGACCGCCGATCCGGAGCCACCATGCCACCTGTAGCCACACTGAACACCGAATCGCCCGCCGTGCTGACGGAAGCGCGCGCCGGCAAGTATCTGACCTTCGACCTGGGCCGCGAGGAATTCGGGATCCGCGTCCTCAAGGTGCGGGAGATCATGGGGATCCAGGAAATCACCGCGGTGCCGCAAACACCCGCTCACGTCAAAGGGGTGATTAACCTCCGCGGCAAGATCATCCCGGTCATCGACCTGCGGCTGAAATTCGGGCTCCCCGCGGCCGAATACAATCAGCGCACCTGCATTATCGTGACGCAGGTGCAGGACGAGACGGCTCAACTCGTCATGGGCGTGGTGGTTGACGGGGTGTCCGAAGTGCTCACTCTGTCGGCTTCGGAAATTGAGGACACGCCGGACTTCGGCGAGGGGTTTGCCGCCCATTACCTGCTCGGGATGGCCAAGGTGAAGGGCAAGGTGAAAATCCTTCTCGACATCGACCGCGTGCTTTCCAGCCAGGAACTGCAGCACCTGAGCGAAATCATTCACTAAATCTCGGGAGAGAACGAAACCATGAACCGCACTTGGAGTCTCGGCGCCAAACTGATGGCTGCCACTGCCACGTTGGGCGCCATCACCGCGCTGGTGGCGACGCTTGGATATCGCGCCGCCTCGTATTCGTTGGAGGTTCTGAACACCACCATCACCCAGGCCCGGAAACTCGAGCTGGTGGGCGATATCAATACCGCCAAGTCGGATATGTCGGCGGCGCAGCGGGGCCTGATCGCCTTTACCTACGCGAAGGACACCGCCCGGGCGGCCGCTGCCGAGAGCCTGTTTGAAAGCGCGCGGCAGCGCTTTACGCAGGCGCTCGCCGACGTCCGGCCGCTGCTGGCGACCACCCGCGGCCGTGAAACCGTATCCCGCATGGAGGCCGAGTTCGACTCGTGGCTCGCCGGTTACGCCGAGTTGAAGCGCCTGGCGGAAAGCGGCGATGCGGACGGCGCAGTCCGGCAGTACGATAGCAACGTCTACACGCACCTGGAGGCCGTCGGCGCGGATTGCGGGGAACTGACGAGAATCGCCGACGAGATGTTGCGCCAGAACCAGCAGCAGGCTCAGGAGGCTGTATCCAGCGTCTGTTGGCAACTGCTGCTGCTGATGGCGTTCGCCGCGGTTGCAGTGGCGCTTGCCGTATGGATGGTGCGCGGGGCAAGCGGCGATATCCGCCGCATCGCCGCGGAGATGATCGAGGGTTCGCGGCAGGTGGCTACCGCCGCCGGACAGGTGGCCTCGGCAAGCCAATCGCTGGCGCAGGGCACCTCCGAACAGGCGGCGACCTTGCAGGAGACCTCCGCGTCGGCCAACGAAATTACGTCGATCACCCGCAAAAACGCGGAGAACACGCGGGCGGTCGCCGGCGTCATGGCGGAGACGGCGCAGCGCGTCGACGGCGCCAACCTGAGTCTCGAAGAAATGATTCGCTCGATGAAGGAGATCAACGGGTCGAGCGAAAAGATATCGAAAATTATCCGGGTGATCGATGAGATCGCCTTCCAGACCAACATCCTGGCGTTGAACGCCGCGGTCGAAGCGGCGCGTGCCGGCGAGGCCGGCATGGGCTTCGCGGTGGTCGCGGACGAGGTCCGGAACCTGGCGCATCGCAGCGCCCAGGCGGCGAAGGACACCGCTGCCCTGATCGAGGAATCGATCGCCAAGTCCAATGAAGGCGGCCGCAAACTGGATCAGGTGGTCAAGTCCATCCAGCAGATCACCGCCAGCGCGAATCAGGTCAAGACACTGATCGACGAAGTGGATATGGGCAGCCAGGAGCAGGCGCGGGGAATCGAGCGGATCAGCATGGCGGTCGGCCAGATGGAGAAGGTCACCCAGCGCAATGCGGCGAGCGCCGAGGAGAGCGCCGCGGCCAGCGAGGAGATGGCCGCGCAGGCCCGCAGCCTGGAGCAAACCGTGCAGCGGCTGCAGCGTGTGGCCGGGCAGGATATCGGCCGCGGAAGCTGGCACGAGACCCACGCCCACTTCCGGGCGGCGAGTTCCCCCGCCGGGCCTACTCCGGATCCTTTCGCGAAGGGCGATCACGGGCGCGACGCGTTTCCGCTGGATGAGCCTGTGCGGTCCCATGAGGCGGCGTGATGCCCGGCG
>Ga0070740_10005765_pt1 | contig 11272 bp, 11 predicted proteins | sample Coa_R2_FD_67286 | JGI IMG/M metagenome (GOLD analysis project Ga0070740, IMG submission 67286) | Surface soil microbial communities from Centralia Pennsylvania, which are recovering from an underground coalmine fire - Coalmine... | ecosystem: Environmental > Terrestrial > Soil > Unclassified ...
ATAGGTGTACTCCAGCACATAACCGTTTGCCGGCTGGTCTTTGATTGGTTCTAACCAGGCATGTGCGGTCAATGTCCCCTCTTGCCAGGATGCGTGAAAACTCCTGCAGGTTCCATCTGGCTGAAGATCATCAATCTCAATTTTCGGCTGTCTTCTCTGCGCCATATCACGGCTCCTTTGCGTAACTAGATGCCGTTACATCTCAGAAGCAACTATATCACGTAACGGATACTTGCGCAAGTCTACAATGACAGGACAGTTGCCGGCAATTTCACACCCTCGTTTGCTATGCAAGCGCGCGGCCCCGTATTCGGGATCGACGCGGCCCGCGTGAATCTTGCCGATCTGCTGAGCCGCCGCCAGCAATCGCTGCCGGTGCTCTGGTGAGGTAAAAAAGATCGCCATTGGTGGTACTTCCTTTCTGCCTGGTAAACCAGGCGCTAAGACAATTTGACGCCAGCATTCGCGATATGCTGGCTGGCCGCGTATCGGAGCGGCATAGCCGGCGATGACCACCCGCCGGCGTCTTGCAAATCTTTGAGCGCGGTCCCGGCTCTGGTCGCCCTGGTCGCCCAGTGATGCCTCCCATCGTGCGGCGAGAGCGTTTTAAGGCCCAGCGGCGCGCCAAGCGTGCGTACCCGGTCATTGATCGCCCGGATACTATAGCGGCCTGACCGGCCAACGAACAGCGGCGCATCTGGTGCGAGTTCGCCCGCCTGCTCCCGATCTGCCAGATAGGAACGCGCCGCCTGCCAGGTATCCGCCGTCAGTTGGTGTGTTTGCGTCAATCCGACCTTGCGCCGATAGAAGCGGAGCAGGCCGGCCGCCAGGTCGATTGATCCTCGATTGAGGTCCGCAACCTCGGAGACGCGCAAGCCATGATCGAGCAGCAGGCACACAATCAGGCGATCGCGCCGCCCGCGTGGTGTATCGGGCTGCTCTTTCAGCAGGTCCGCGACCGCTGGCGCGATCTCGATCGGCGCGGCCTTTTTCGCGTCCGGTCGCCGCGTGGCCAGCTTTGCGCGCTGACGATCCGCGTCAACGTTTTTGTACTCGCCTGGTCGATAGCCCTTGACTGCCTTGATTAAAGCAAGCTGGTCGCCAGAGAGATAGCCTGCCCGCGCGGCAAGCAGGCAATAGGTCTTGATGGTTGAGAGGCGCACATTGATCGATCCCAACGCATAGCCAGCCAGGAGTTGCCAGCGAACAAACCCATCGATCAGGCCATGCGTCACACCGCGCCAGATTGCGAGGTCCTCGTCCATGCCCGAAGCTGGCACGCCGGCCTCTTGCAGATATCGCTCGAAAATGGCAATATCCGCGCGCTGCCGGCGCACGGTTTCCGCGCTCTTGCGTGCCTGGTAGTCCCGCAACACGCCGCGCGCTGCTGCATTGTTCGCCATCTCGCCGGCGATTTGCAGGAGCTCCACCTGCTCAACGCCAGCGCCGACAAGCATGATGTCCTGGTCACTCATCGCACGCACTCCGCTTGTGTAGATTTTGCGTTTCGCCGATTTGTTTGAATAATCGGCGATTGTTCCTACGCATAGTATGCCCGATCGGCGTCGGAAAGTCAAGCCTTTTTTGCCCGGTCATAACTCAGCAATGGAAATTGCCTGTGTAAAGGGTTTTCATCCGATGTTACACAAGTTACGCCCGGACATTTGCCCGGACATTTGCAAGTGTCTCTTACTCTCTCGCCCGGACAACGCCGGGCAATTATTGGACAGAGCCGGACACTGCCCGATACCTGCCCAGAGAGCCACGCGGCTATGCTATAATGCGGGTGTGCCCGGACAGCGCCGGACAGCGCCCGGACAATTATTTCTGAGAGAGAGAGTACCATCTATGGCATTATTGACCGCAAGAGAGGCCGCGCGCCGCCTCAATCGTGATGAGCGCACGATACGCCGATGGGTCAGCGCGGGTAAGCTCACACCGCGCACCAGCGCCAGCAACCGGCTCGCCATCGATGAGCAGGATATCGAGCGCCTGGTCGAGCGCCTGACGGAGCGCGACCAGCAGCGCCGGGGGATAATCGATCTGGAAGACCGGGTCTTGCAACTTGAGCAGGAGCAGGCCGCGATCCTCGCACGTCTGGCGCTGCTGGAGGAGCGCGCCGGCACGTTTGCGCCAAAGCCTGCCGCGCCAGATCGCAGGCCGCGCTCTCTGGCAACACCTGCTGATGTCCCGCCTGGATCGCGTCAGGCAACCGAATTTGCCGCCGCGCATGGCGTGCATCGCGTCACATTCCGCGATCACATGACCATCGGCATTCGCGGCGATCTGGTCGCGCATATCTCTATTCCCAAACCGAACAAACCGCGCGAAACGGATCGCTGGCTCTCGCCCGAGCAGCAGCAGGCCGCCGTTGACTTCTGGCAGCGACACGGCACCACCTGGCAGCGATGTTCTGATCCTGCCTGTCTGGTATGTGGCGACCAGCAGGACCCGGGCACACAACACACGCCCGGCGGATTCGCGCCAGGAAGCCCGTAGCGCCGCAAAGTACTCGCCGGGGGTATGATTCCGAGGAGCGCCAGGAATCGCCGTGTAGCGTGAGGATGGCCGCTCCTTTGCGGCTGGTGACATGGCAGGAAATGGCAGTGATGGGAAATGATGGAAAATGATGGTCTTTTGCGGTCTTCGCGCCATTGCGAGGCCGGCAAAGGGAGACCAAAGGTAACTAAACCGGCACACTCAGACCAACAGACCAACAGACCGACAGTTCCCGCGCGCAATGGGCCCGCCCGCCTCAAGGGCACATAACGTGACCGCCTGGTGTGTCACGTTATGGACACCTAAAGGGTACCAAATGCCTCAGAGAGCAGCGCCTTGATGGCCTGGTCGATGGCCTGATAGTCTCGACCAGCAACGTAGGCGCGCCAGGCGTCCGCGCCCGCGTCGATCAGCGGTTGCCTGACCACTGGGCGCGCGGGATACACAGGCGCGCCGGCGTCCGTGTATCTCAATGGCTCCTTGCTCGTATCTGGCAGATAATCGCGCTGGTCAATGACCGCAGAGAGCGCAGGATAGCCGCGCGCCGCGCCCGCGCGGATCAGGCGATAGCGATTCCAGCACGCCACATGGTCACAGTAGCGCCCGCCCTGCTCGTCGCTGTAGCGGATCGGCCGGCCATGCCTGGCGCACCGATTGCGCGCCGCGCTAAATGCGCCCCGATCGCTGGCCTGCTCAGCGATTTCTTCCTGTTCATCCTGTATCGCTGGGGAAATCACCTGTCCTGGCCGCTCTCCCTGCTGCCAGCGCGCGATATATTCCGCGCTCGACATGCCAGCAGGCAGCAGGCGGATTGTATACGAATCTGGCCACACGGGCGCGCCGCGTATCTCGCCGGCAAAGATCGCCTGGATGTGCGTCCTTGCCCTGCTTGCGCGTGCGTCCTCGCCCTGCTGGTCGCTCGCAGCCCTCGCCCTGCTGGTCACTCGCCAGCAGGGCATGCAAAACAGATCGCCATAGGTTGCGCTCGCGCGGTCATCGTCCACGTAAAACGCGCCGTCACGATCTTCGACGGGCTGACCGCATTGCACGCACCGATCAATGCCGGCGCTGGCTTGCGCGTGAGTCGCACGCGCACCGAGCGCACCGAGCGCCGGCAGGATCGCCGCCCGGATCGCGTCAAGTCCGGCGATCTGATGGCAATCATTCCAGTCTTTGCCCGCCGGCGGGCGTGCGATCTCAACCTCAACACCGCGCGCTTCCAAATCATCTTTCTGTCGTGCGATTGATTCCTGCCCGGCCTGGTCTTTGTCCAGCGCCAGGACAATTTTCAAGACGTTCAGCGGGACCAGGCGCGCTTGAAACGCTTTGCCAAAGGCGCATACGGCGATATCCGGCACGCCGGCCAGCGCCAGGCGAACGCTTGCCGCGTCAAACTCGCCCTCAACGCATACCAGTGTCCGCGCCCTGGTTGCATCTTCATAGCCGTAATAGGCCGCCTGGCGCGTCTTGTAGTAGCGAGTGACCTGCTGGGTGGGATGCTGGTCATTCCAGGCGTCTAGCAGCGCCTTGTGCTGCTCCGCTGTCATGCCTGGTGTCCATTTCCAGAGCGAGCGCCCGGCATACCCGCGCGCGCCCCCCGGCCCGGACAACGGGAAGATGATCCGCCCGCGCCAGGCGGCGATCTGCTCGCCCTGGTCGCTGCCTATCTCCTGGCGAGTCGGAATATAGCCCATGCCCAGAGCAGCCGCTTGCTCCAGCGTGAAACCGCGCGCTGCAAGATAGGACCGCGCCAGGTCGAGCGGAATCGTCAGATCATTGCGCGTGATCTGGCCAGCAGCGAGTATCTTGCAGGCCAGCGGATACGCCGCGTCAAGCAATTCCAGTTCAGCCTGCTCAGCCTTGCGCCGGCGCTCTGCCTCTCTCTGGCGTCTTTCGCTGGTCAATGTTCGCCGCTGCTCGCCCTGGCCGGCGCTTTCATCGATCGCGCGCCAGGAGCGCGGATCAATCCGCAATTCGCGCGCCGCCTCTGACCACGTAAGGATTTCGCCGGTGGTCGCCTCGCGATACTGGCGCACAAGATCGATAAGCGATCCGCGACGGTCGCATCGCCGGCACCAGAAATGCTTTTCGCGGATACCATTGCTGAGCACGCCTAAGACTGGCCTGTCCCATACCTTGAATGCATCTTTCCGGCTTGCGCAGCCAGGGAACGGACAGCGCCCGTTATATTCAATTTTGGTTACGTGATGCAGAGAGCAGCCAGTTATACGCTCGACCTCGGCCACGATATCCAGATGGCTGTAATCAACCTGTTTTTCGTTTTCCTGGTCGCCAGGCGGTCGCGCTGCCCGGCGACCAGGAGCAAAATAGGCCGGCGCGCTGTAATCGGTCAGTCTCATCCTCTCCTCCTATAGCGGCTGTTGCTCCTGCTCAAAAGCGTCTCGCCCTGGTCGCTGGCGCTGTCGTCTCGCTCGACAAACTGCTGGTAGGTCGGATACCAGGTCAGGTCAATCCGTGCGCCGGTGGCGCTGGTCGATCCCTGCCGGTTTTTCGCTATCGTGATAGCCCAGGCGAACGCGCCCGGCTCTGGCAGATTGATTGATACGCCGTTCTCAACCTGCTCACCGATGGCCATGATCGCGTCAGCCGTGTATTCAATGTCGCCGCTCTCTTTAGCGGCGTTGAGCGTCCGATCAGCAGCGGCGCTATAGCCGCCCGCTCTGGACATGGCAGAAAGACAGATCACGCTGCAATGCAGGTCACAGGCCAGCGCGCGCAACCGCTCCGTATAGACGGTCGCGGCCAGGCGAGCATCCGCGCCCAGCGCGCCGCCAGTCGAGGCCCGAATGTGATAATCCTCTGCCCTCGCTAAACGTTGCAGGTAGTCTATGATTATTACCGGGTCGCCTTTCGTCGAGTCGTTTACCGCCTCAAAATGGCGCACTGCCTGCTCTGCAATGTCCTGCAAACTCATTCCTTGCGTAGCGTCCGCGTAGCGGATATGGCGCGCTTGCGGCTGCTCGCGATATTCGGCGAACGCCGCGTTGATCCGGTCACGTTCGCGCTGCCAGCCATAGCGCACGGCGTTGTATTCGATCATCGCCCGGCGTGCAATAGTCTTCGCCAGCAAGACCAGCGGCGAGTCCTCGCTCGTTACATAGAAGATGGCCCGCTCTCTGCCTACATGGTCACATATCTGATTGATCCAGGTGGTCTTACCCGATCCTGGCGCGCCCAGCAGGACATAGAGCCGATCGCGTTCCAGACCCCCGGAAAACGCCTGATCGAGCGAAGCAAACCCGGTACTGGCGAGCTCGCGCCGCTCCGCCTGCTGCTGCCAGTATTCGGCCATCAGATCAAGCGGTGAAAAGGTAAGCAGGTCGCGGCCTGCTGGCGCTGCTTGAATGGGTTCTAGAAGTTGCTCATAGATTGCCCGCGCCTGCTCGCGGACCTGGCCGGCGTCAACTTCCTGGCCGTTGGCTTGCAGGCGGATCGCCCGCGCCACCGTCGCGGCCAGCTTGTTTGCATAACGATTGGTCTGGTCAAGTTGCGTTTGTATGCGATCTTCTGGTGTGCTATCCTCTGACGAGAGGATAGCTTGTTCGTTCACGTTCACGATTGCCTCTCTTTATCGGCCAGGGTAACGGCCTGGCCGCGTATTTTATGCGCGCGCTCGCCTGCCAGGGCGGGGCGCGCGTCTTTTTTTTGCCTGGCAGGAAGCCGGGCACGGGTCTATTTTCTCATTGCAGGCAGGAACGCGCTAGCGGCTCCTGCCTGCAAATTAATTTCATTAATTTTATTAACATTTTTTTTGTGGTGGTAAACGCGCCTGTAGCGCGGCTTAAGCAACACGCTCTGCCATGTTCATTCGGGAAATTGCCATGTTCATTCGGGAAATTGCCATGTTCATTCGGGAATAATAAGCTCATCATTAATACCACTTGCTGGCGCTTCTTTGCTTTCTTTAAGTAACTTTTGGTAGTGGTTTTTGACTTCGCTGGGTGGCTCAAAATTCAGTGTTTTTTGTAGCCACAAATCCAGCCATCCATAGGCGCGTTCTCTGATCTCCTTGTTGATCTCTGCTGTTGCTGGCGTTGCATCGATAATTTCCCAGTAGTCGCCTATCACTTCCTCTTCTTTCAGGCTGGCCAGTGCTCGCTCTATGCTTTCTTTAAATTCTCCTGGGTTTTTTTGGGCATACTGTGTTATGACAATACCAGATCGCTCCAGCAGCGTTGCTATAGTGATACCATTCAAGAATCTTCCTCCGCGTTGAGCGTTGTAACGGAACATATAGGTGAGGTAAATCCCGATGCGTTTTTTGTAGCGGTCATTTTTGCCGGAATATTTCAGGAGTTTTCGTAACATCCTGGCCGTCGATGGAGATAGGCCGGGCATGGTTTTAGCCCATGTGCCGATAGAGATACTGCGTTTTTCCCACAATTCGTCCCCAGTGATGGCGCTATATTCGCCAATCGTAAATGATAGCAGGTCGATTAAATTTCCCTCCATCTTAATGTAAGTCTCGCCGTTTGCGCGTGTCTCGCCACGCTTAGGGCGCCCGCGTCGATTCTTTCCTGCTGGTCGCTCTACAGCGATGGTTGCTTTAACATGGGCCAATGAGAGCGTTTTGAGTGCTTTTGTGACTTCGATTCGCTGAGTTTGCGTGTAACTCCCTTTGCTCTTTTCTTTGCAGCACATTTCGAGCAACTCATCAGGACTGGTCAAGAAGGGATCACTGATATGTTCTATCCCGTTCCGTTCGGTTGCTAGCGCAAGGCTTGCATAAAATATATCAGCTACGCTATCGCCCAGCGTATTGAGCGCGTCGTTAATAGTTTGCCATGCCTCAGTTCCATTGCCGATATCAATAATGAGCTGGCCTTTTTCTTTGCCGATGTTTTCAATGTGGCGTGCAATCTTAGCATCTGGATAGTTGGTAAAGTTGTCTTGTGAGAGTAAGGTCCTCCCTATAGAATGTTCAAAGCGATTTGCAGGCACAGAGGTGTAGTCGTTTCGTCGGGCGATCGCGCGCGGCTTGCTTTGTGCTGGGCGACGCCCTCTTTTCCTTTTTTCAACCGGCGTTTCAGGAACTTCTTCAGCAAATAGGGCGCGTTGGGTGATCACTTCTTTCTCCTGCTCTGATTCAATCGTTGCTGTCTCTGGAGTTTGCGTCGCCTGGTCGGTCACGATTTCTACCGGATGGAGTGAGAGATGGTGCTGGTAGTAGTCGCGCGCCAGGTCGCGGGCGAGAATCTGTATTTTTTGCCAGGCATCGCGCCAGGGTTTACGGAGGGTTTCGCGTAGTTTCGCTATGTGCTGGTGCGCGGCTCTAAGTTGGGCATCCTCCACGATGAGACCGGCGCGCGTTTCTCCTATGGCGAGCTTTTGCCTGGTTTGGAGCGATTGTATTGCCTGCTGATAAGCAGCCTCATTTGAGGCCAGGTCGTGGCGCTGAGTGAAAGCTGGCCACATGGAGGGAGCAGATATAGCCCGTAATTTATCGCCCAGCAGCGCCCAGCGTTGCCGCGCGGCCAGTGGGAGGCTCAGAACGTGATAGCTCACCATCTTCTCTTGATCTGGTGATTCCGCCACATAGGCGTATTCACCGTACTGAGGCAAGGGGAAAGGATTGAGCATAGGAATGTAGAGGGCTTCCCTGGCTGGCTGCGATCCCAGGTTGTCAATGGCAAAGGCCAGCACGACGGGGACGGGCGGGCGCTCGTCCTGATCGGTCCGGTAAAAATAGAGCAGGGTTTGGGTGTCGTGGTTGACGAGCTGAGCGTTTTGGTAGAGTTGAGACTCCAAAATGGTTGAGCCATAAGGGATCGGCGATTGTTTCCAGCCTTGCCCGATGAGATAGTCAATCGACTCTGCATTGTAAGGGAGTGTCAAGGGGCTCCAAAGCGCAATGTAAAGCCAGTGGGGCGTATTGGGAAGAGACATAATTGCGGATAGCGGGCGACCAGTATACTCAAGTTCCATGTTATTTGTTCCTCCTATTCGGTTTGCACCATCATACCAAAAGTCTTTCAGTTTGAAACGTAACACGCCAGGCTGCAAAACGTGACCGCCTGGCGTGCCTGCTCTACAGTTCCAGCGGGAGCCAGGGGCCATGATAGCCTCGTCTCTCCAAAAGGATACGGTGCTTGCGGCGCTCATGATAGAGCCAGCTATGCGCGCCTGGTCGGCGAAAGTAGCGCCAGTGGCACGATGGACACACGGCGATCAGCTCCGGCGCTTCGCTACTCTGGTCATGGTTGACATGCGCGGCCTGCAAATAGACTGGCCATACGCGCTCCGTCCAGATAGAGAAGCGCGGCGTGCCGTGTGCGATCCCGCATTTCTGGCATTTCCAGCCGGCAGCCTTTTTGCAGGCCCGCGCCAGCTTGCGCCAGTTGCGCGGGTACTTCTTGCGGTTATGCATGGCGAGCTCGCTTTCTGGCCTGGCGCTGCTCTTCGTACCAGGCAGCGTGAACCACGCACAGCGTACTTGACCAGGCCGCCGGGTAGGGCTGGCCTGGATGCGCATGAGGCCAGCAGCACACGCAACGCTCGACCGGCGCGGCGACGGCAGGAATCTCACGGGGCAGGAGCGCGGGAACAATCTGAAACCTTTCCATGTGGTACTCCTTGCACGGTAGGCAGGAAGTACGGTATGCTAACCGAAAGCAAGTGGTTGGTGGTACTTCCTGCTTGCTGAAACTGAAAGCGCCGGGGATGGTTGCAGCCGCCCGGCGCTTGCCGTTCTATCTATTTGTGACCGCCTGGTGCGTCACGTTTGCGGGCGAGATACCGGGCGCAGAGCAAGATTTGCATTTTGTCCTGCTCGCACAGGTCAGAGTGCAGCGCGTCCGCGTAGCGCGCGGCCAGCGCGGCGACCTCGCAGAAGCGCGCCAGGTTGGCCGCGATCGCCGCCTGCTCCTGCTGCCGAAGGAGCTGTAACACTTCGCCGGCGACGGCAATCATCAGTTGCTTGTTGTTGGCCGGGACCTCCTGCCAGGCAACCGCGCTCTCTTTCCGCGTTTGATAGCCATAGGCCGGGGCCAGGCGCTCGTAACTTTCATGGAACAGCCGGGCCAGTTCCTCTGCATGGATCATGGATACCGCTCCTTTCTCGCCTGAGCCATTGTGAGAAGGTTGGTTCCGGCCTCAAAAATGTCTTGCACGGAGAGGTGTCGGATTTCCGTTTCGAGCGTCGCTGCCGCCTGCTCTACGGATTGATTCAGGTTGATGTTGCTCACGTTGCCTCACTTTCTGCCTTATTGTTGCAACCATTGACGCATTGACAGGTCCCTGACAGGTTGCCTCAGATCGCGCTCTCTGTTGCCTCACGCGATGCCTCAGCGCGTGCCGTTTTCCAGTCGCGCATGTACCGCTGGATAGTGGCCGCTGAGCATCCAATGAGAGGCGCAAGCTGATAGCTCGATCGCTGGTCGCCTGCTGCGAGCAGGCTATAGACCAGTGATCGCTTATCAGTTGTGCCCGCGCCCGGTTGCCTCAGCGTCACAATGTTTGATGCATCATGCCCGTGCCCGGTTGCCTCAGGTTTTGCCTCACGCGGTTTTCTTTCCGCCTTTGCTGCTTCAATCTGGCGTGCCTCACTGACGACGGTTTTTTGCCTCATGGCTGCCTCAAGGCGTGCCTCAAAGTTTGCCTCAAGGTTACGTGCGACTGCCTCAAAGCGTGCCTCATAGTCAACCACCGGGACAGATTGCCTCACCTGGTCGATCTCGCCGGCGATCGTAGCCAGGCGTTGCTCGATTTGGGTTTGCAGGTTGGCGATCGCCTGGCTGAGATGCTCTTGGAGATCGGGCGCGGTGGTCACGTGCAAATCGAACAGGTCATCGTGCCTGAGCGAATGAATCGTATGGCCATACAATACGGCCAGGATGGAGCGCGCGATCAGCAGCACCGTGTCGATACCGAGCTTCCAATCGCCGGGAATGCTAAACAGTTGCTCGATCGCCACGACCACCACGCCGGCGATCATGATCGTGATGAGCGCCTTACTCATGCGTCCGGCGAGTTTCGCGCCGTCTTCATTGCCCTCTGCTTGTGCCTGTTTGGCGAGCTTGCTTAGTGAGAGCCCGCCCACATCGAGCGCGACAAACTGAGCGACGAAGACGATCACGTCAAGCCAGGCAGGCATTCGCACGACGGGGAGCAGTTTGACGCTCGCATAGAGCACCGAGAGTACCAGGATTGCCTCTGCTGCCCGGCCCGCTAATTCCAGAAACCAGTTCCAGGTCGCTGTTATCCAGGTGCTATGTTTCAGGATGTGTGTTCGTCGGCCTGGTCGCTGTGGAATCGCTGTCATGATTCCGCGTCCTTTCTATCTAGCTGGTGCTGCTGGTGGTGCTGATGCATCGCTGGGATTTCTCGCATGCGTGCATCACCATCAGGTCATTCACCACCAACAGCAACATCATCAGCCCCACCAACAGCCTCAAGATTTTGAAGCTGAGCGAGTAATTCGCCGGCGAGATAATCGCTGCATTCCAGTCCGCGCGCTTGCAGTAGTTTTTGCAAGCGAGGCCGCCCGATTCGTTCCTCACTCGCATTCCAGACCTCAACGGCATCGGCAAGAGTTGCCTTGCGTGGGGTTGGTTTCGGGACGACCCTGAGCGGGGGGACCTCGCTTTGTTGCTCCGATCTGCTTGCCGGGGCCATAGCAGGCGGTTGCAGTCGGAGCGGCTGGCCGGCGAACCGCTCAACGGCCTCAACGTCCGGGGTTCCACTGCGCTCTCCGTCGCTCTCTCGCGGGTAAAAGGTCGTGACAAGTTGCGTTCCGTCGTCGCCAATGTAGACG
>Ga0070740_10005766_pt1 | contig 11271 bp, 11 predicted proteins | sample Coa_R2_FD_67286 | JGI IMG/M metagenome (GOLD analysis project Ga0070740, IMG submission 67286) | Surface soil microbial communities from Centralia Pennsylvania, which are recovering from an underground coalmine fire - Coalmine... | ecosystem: Environmental > Terrestrial > Soil > Unclassified ...
GCCGCGCCAGCCAGCACGTCCGCATCATCCCGAAAATCTCTCGACGATACCGCCCGCCGTGCCCTACGTGGACTTCACCTCGCAAAACTCCCGATTCTTCCCCCCGGTGAGAAATCCGGGTTAGGAGCCCGCAGGCTCAGGGCGGCGCTACCCGGGCGTCCGACCGGATCTGCGCGCGGCGCTTCAGCGAGGCCTCGACCGCGTCGAGCATCTCGTTGCCGCGATAGGGCTTGCGCAGGATGTGGAACGGCCGCGCCAGGACGTTGCGGGGCTCGGCGACGGCGCTTGCGCCCGAGGTGAGCAGCACGGCGACGCCGGGCGCGCGCCGCTCGATCTCCTGCGCCAGCTCGAAGCCGGTCATACCGTCCGGCATGAGCACGTCGGTGAAGACGAGATCTACGGTGGCGCCGCGCTCGATGAGATCGAGCGCCGCCGGTCCGCTGGCCGCCTCGACCGTCTCGTAGCCGGCGGCGCCCAGCAGCTTGACGACGATCCGGCGCACATCGGCATCGTCCTCGACCACCAGGATGCGGCCGCTGCGGCGCTCGCGCGACGCGGCGGCGGCCGTGAAACTCTGCTCGGGCATGGCCTCCGCGTCGGTCCGCGGCAGATACATCCGAACCGTGGTGCCGAGCCCGGGCTCGCTTTCGAGCCGAACCAGCCCGCCCGACTGCCGCACGAAGCCATAGACCTGGCTCAGGCCCAGCCCGGTCCCCTTGCCGAACTCCTTGGTCGTGAAGAACGGCTCGAAGGCATGGCCGCGAATCTCCGCGGACATGCCGCGGCCCGTGTCGCTCACCGCGATCACGACGAACGGCCCCGCGAGCGGCGTCGCGTCATCGGCTGCGGTGATCTCGGCCTCGCCGGTCGCGATGGTGAACACGCCGCCGTCGGGCATCGCGTCCTTCGCGTTGACCGCGAGGTTGAGGATCGCGCTCTCGAGCTGCGTCGGATCGACGAGGCATCGCCCGGTCCGCGGATCGAGCGCGAGGCTCACCGTGATCGAATCCGGCAGCGCGCGACGCAGCAGCGGCTCCATGTCGCGCAGCAGCGCGTTGGGGCAGATCGGGCGCGGCGCCAGCGTCTGGCGCCGCGAGAAGGCGAGGAGCTGCGTCGTGAGGCGCGCGCCGCGCTCGACCGCGCGCTGGCTCGCCTCGATCATGCGCCGCACCCGATCGTCCGTCGCGAAGCTCAAGGCGACGTCGAGATTGCCCGTGATCACCGTCAGCAGATTGTTGAAATCGTGCGCGATGCCGGTCGTCAGCTGGCCGATCGCGTCCATCTTCTGCACTTCGCGCAGCAGGCTCTCGGCGCGCTCGCGGTCCGCGAGCGCCGCGGTCAGCTTGGCATTGGCCTCGGTGAGCTCCCGCGTGCGCTGCTTCTGCAGCGTCAGGTCGGTGACGATGCCGGAGAGGATGCGGCCGCCGTCCTGCGGCAGGTCGACGACCGAGAGATGCACCGACCGCTCCGTCCCGTCGGCGGCGCGCAACGTGACCTCGCCCTTGCCGCCGCCGGTGGCGCCTTCCGCGAACAGGCGCTCGAGCACCGGCACGTCGTCTTCCGCCACGAAGGTTCTGAAGTTCTGGCCGATCAAGCGGCGCAGAGACAGACGCAGCAGCGCCGCAAGCCGCTGGTTCGCGTAGAGGATCGTGCCGTCCTCGGCGAGCGACACCGCGCCTTCCTGCATGCGCTCGACGATGGTGCGGTACGGCCGATCGGCGTCGGTGAGGGTATAGACGCGCGGGCCGAACCCGCCATAGACGACGACCGCATCGACCTCGCCTTCGCGGATCGCATGCAGCGTCTCCTCGGTCTCGGCGAGCCGCCGCGTCAGGTCGTCGATCGTCTGGCGCAGCGTCGCCGCGTCCTCCGCCACGTCCTTCGGCTGGTCCATCTCAGCCGGCCTCCGCTGCAAGCGGCTTGAGGCCGAGACTGGCGAGCACTTTCTCCCGGTCGGAAAGATCGCCGATCACCCGCCGCAGCGGCGCCGGCATCAGCTTCACGAGTGTCGGCGCGGCGACGATCTGATCCTCAATCGCTACTTCGGGATTCTGATAGATGTCGATCACTTCGAGATCGTGCCGGTCGAGCAGATGGTTGGCGCAAATCTGCCGCATGTTCTCGATGGCACGTGTCGAACGCCTCGTGCTGCCCGACACGTAGAGCCGGAGGACGAACCGCTTGATGGCCGGCGGTGGTTGATTTGGTGGCGCGGCCGTCATCAGTCGAGCTTTTCGCGATCGATCTCGAGACCAAGCAGGACCCGATCGGTTCGGGACAGGTCGCCGATGATACGCTTCAACGGCTCGGGCAGGTGCCGCACGAGCGTCGGGATCGCGAGAATCTGGTCGTCGATCGCCAGCGCCGGATGCTCGAACAGGTCGATCACCTCGATGGCGTAGCGTCCCGACAGATACCGCTCGCAGATCGTCTTGAGGTTGCTGAGCGCCGCCAACGATTTGGGCGTTTGGCCGGCGATATAGAGACGCAGGTTATAGGTCTGCCCTTCCATCTCGCCCCTCAGGCTTCCCCGCCCCGATCGCCGCGCGCCGCCGAGTTGCCGTCTTTGACACGGCTTCCGCTCTCGCTGGCGCGTGCCTCGCTGCGCATCCTGCGCATGATGGCGCGGTCGCGCTCGGCGCGCTGCTCGCGCTGCGCGTCGAAACCCATCAGCCGCTGCATTTCCGCCTCCTGCGCCTCGAGCTCGCTGCGCAGATCGGCGATCTGCCGCTCGGTCGCGGCGCGGCGGCGCCTGATCTCCTGCTGCCGCCGCTCCATCTCCTCGCGCCGCCGCTGCGCCTCTTCGCGCTCGCGCGCCTCTTGCATGATCCGTGCCGTGCCCGTGAGCACGCCGGCCGGCCCGACATAGACCTCGGCAAGCCGCACGCCGTCGCGCGTGATGAAATATTCCCGGATCTGGTTGGAGTGGCCCATGCCGCGCGACTTCAGCACGTACAGACCGCGATTGCGCTCGCCGTTGCTCTCGAGATCGACCAGCGAGATCCACGTGTCCATCAACGAGGACATGCCGAAGTCCGACTGCTGTGTGCGCTCCCCGACGGTCAGGCTGGTGAAGACCGTGGTGATGCCGCGCGACTTCAGCAGGTCGACCAGGCGGAGCAGCAGCGTGTAGACCTCGGTGTCGGGGCCATGAAACCCGGTGATGGGGTCGACGACCACGACCTTCGGCTGGAACCGGTCGACCTCGCGCTGCATGTGGACGAGATGCATCTCCGCGCCGAACGCCGTCGGGCGCGACGCCGCGATCCGCAGCACGCCCGATGTCACGTGCGAGCGCAGGTCGATCCCCGCGGACGCGACGTTGCGGATGAGCTGCTCGGCCGATTCCTCGAACGGGACGATCAGCGAGCGCTCGCCGCGCGCCGCCGCCGCGCCGGCGAAGGAGGCGCCGAGGATGGTCTTGCCCGATCCGGCGACGCCCGAGATCAGCATGCTCGAACCGCGAAACACGCCGCCCATGCCCAGCATCGCATCAAGTCCCGCGACGCCGGTCGAGACGATCTCGTGATAGACATGATACCGGAGCCCGGCCGAGGTCAGCGGCAACACGCTGAATCCCTGGTCGTCGATCAGGAACGGATACTCGTTCGTGCCGTGCGCCGAGCCGCGATACTTGATGACGCGCAGTCGCCGCGTCGTCACTTGGTCGGTCACGCGGTGATCGAGCAGGATGACGCAATCGGAGACATATTCCTCGAGCCCGTGGCGCGTCAGCGTGCCGGTACCGCGCTCGGCGGTGATCACCGCGGTGAGGCCGCGCTGCTTCAGCCAGCCGAACAGGCGCCGCAGCTCGGTGCGCAGCACCGCCTCGTTCGGCAGGCTCGAGAACAGCGCCTCGATCGTGTCGAGCACGACGCGCTTCGCGCCGATCCGGTCGATCGCGAAGCCGAGCCGGACGAACAGCCCCTCGAGATCGTACTCGCCCGAATCCTCGATCTCGTGCCGCTCGATGCGAATATGGTCGACCGCGAGACGCCCGCTCTCGATGAGGTCCGGCAGGTGGCAGCCGAGCGAGGAGACGTTCATCGCGAGGTCGCGGGCGCCTTCCTCGAAGCTCACGAACACGCCAGGCTCATCGTACTCGGTAGCGCCCTTCACCAGGAACATCATCCCGAACAGCGTCTTCCCGCAGCCGGCGCTGCCGCACACCAAGGTCGGCCGCCCGACCGGCAATCCGCCCGCCAGGATCGTGTCGAGGCCTGGAATCCCGGTCGGCGCCTTCTTCAGCAGAAGCTCATCTTCGCCGGCGATCGTCTTGGCGACCGGCTCCGAAACTGCCAACCCCACGTCTCCTCTATTGCATGCGCCGAGCCCGCGGCCGAATTGACGGAATCCCCTGGCTCCTCACCTTTTGCGGTGGACGGGAGTCTGCCTCCATGGCCGGCCCACCGCGGACATACATCACAGAGTTAATCATCCGCGCAGCGGCATTCGCAATCTCCCAAAAGGGTCACGTTTCGCGTGCGACGCGAGACGCGCGGCGCCACTGCTTGCGTCGTTGGCGTATATCGCGGGCTCGGCTATTGTCGGGGCAAAGCCCGAGACGGCACACAAGAACGGGGAGGAACGACAGATGGCTGACATTGCGGCGGATGTGGGCGTGACGCGGCAGCAGGTGGTCGCGCGGATCGAGCGGCTGCCCTATTCCTCCTGGCACACCAAGATGCGGTGGATCATCTGCACCGCCTGGTTCTTCGATGCGTTCGATTCGCTTGCGATCGCCGCGGTGCTGCCGCCGCTCATCGGCATGTGGCACCTCGCGCCGCAGCAGATCGGCTCGCTGATCGGCATCGGGTTCGCGGGCCAGCTCGTCGGCTCGATCGCGGCGGGCTGGGCGGCCGAGCGCTGGGGCAGGGTGCCCACGATCCTCGTGACCCTGCTCGTGTTCACGGTCATGAGCTTCGCCTGCGCGCTGGCGACGAACTACGACACAATGTGGTGGTTCCGCTTCGTCCAAGGCATTGGGCTCGGCGGCGAAGTGCCGATCATGGCCGCCTATGTCAACGAGTTCGCGCGTGCCGAGCGGCGCGGCCTGTTCTCGCTCAGCATCCAGGTGCAGTTCGCGATCGGACTGACCATCGTGGCGCTCGTGGGGGTGTGGGTGGTGCCGCATCTCGGCTGGCAGTGGATGTTCGTCATCGGCGGCGTGCCGGCGCTGCTGGTGATCCCGATGCGGACCACCCTGCCGGAATCGCCGCGCTGGCTCGCCAGCAAGAGCCGGTTCGACGAAGCCGACCGCAACCTGAGGGCGCTCGAGGATCTGGCGACGCGTGAGGGGCGGGCGCTGCCGCCGCTGCCACGCGACCTGCCGGCGGTGCGCGAGGTGAAGGTGCGGCTCGGCGATCTGTTCAAGGGCATCTATCTCAGGCGCACGCTCACCGTCTGGGTGCTGTGGATCTGCACCTACATCATCACCTATGGGCTCACGGCCTGGGCGCCGTCGCTGTTCCGCACGGTCTACAAGCTCCCGGTCGAGCAGTCGCTGATGTATGGCTTCATCCTGAGCGCGGCGGGCCTCGTCGGCGCGTTCGCCGCGATCGGGCTGATCGACAGCATCGGACGCAAGCCGATGTACCTGATCGGGCTCGGCTTCACCGCGCTGCCGCTGCTGGTGTTCTGGGGCCTGGGCGCGGTGAGCGCGGGCACGGTGCTCCTGCTCATCTGCCTGAGCTTCCCCTTCACCAGCCTGCTCGCCTTGAGCCTTGCGACCTACACCGCGGAGAACTACCCGACCCAGCTCCGCGCCCTGGGCGGCGGCGTGGCCAGCGCCTGGCAGCGTGCCGCGTCGATGGTCGGGCCGCTTCTGGTCGGCGTCATCCTGCCGACCTGGGGCCTCAATGCGGTGTTCGGTGTGTTCGGCGCATTCGCGGCGCTCGGCTGTGTCGTCTGCGCCCTGTTCGCCATCGAAACGCGGGGCCAGGTGCTGGAGACGCTGTCGCCGCCGCTCTGAGGGGCGCTCGGGCCATGCAAAATCGGCGGGTCTCACTGGCGCGCGGCCGGGCTAAAAGGGCGGCGCCACGACCCGCCGGCCGCGCCCCTTGCCAAAGCCCCTCTCCCTAGAGCCTGCCGCGACCGAGACGTCCCCGGTCGGAATGTCTCCCGCGCGGCGCCGCTGGGTATTTGCGGCGACACTCGCCACCATGTTCATGGCGGCGATCGAAGGCACGATCGTCGCGACCGCGGTCCCGTCGATCGTCGGCGCGCTCGGCGGGTTCGAGCTCTTCAGCTGGGTCTTCACCTCCTACCTGCTGACCCAGGCGGTGATGGTGCCGATCTATGGCCGGCTCGCCGATCTCTATGGGCGGCGGCGTCTCCTCTTCCTCGGGATCGCGCTGTTCCTCGCCGGCTCGGTGCTGTGCGGGCTCGCGTGGAGCATGACGGCGCTCATCGCGTTCCGCGTGGTGCAGGGGCTGGGTGCGGGCGCCGTGGTGCCGGTGTCGCAGACGCTGCTGGGCGACATCTATCGCGGCGCCGAGCGCGCGCGGATGCAGGGCTTCATCTCCAGCGTGTTCGCCTTGGCCGCGCTCCTCGGCCCCGTGGTCGGCTCGCTGCTGGTCGCGCATGCGAGCTGGTCGATGATTTTCTGGGTGAACGTGCCGCTCGGGCTCGTCGCGGCGGTGCTGCTCGCGGTCACGCTGCACGAGCGCGTGCAGCGGCGGGAGCACCGCATCGACTATGCCGGCGCCGTGCTGCTGGCGCTCGGCACCTGCGTTCTGATGTACGCGCTGGTCGAATCCGCAGATCTCGGCAGCGGCGCGATCGCCGTGCTCGGCGCGTGCGCCGTGCTGCTGCTCGCGGGCTTCGTGCTCCACGAGATGCGCGCGCCCGAGCCGCTGCTGCCGGTCGAGCTGTGGTGCAATCCGATGGTGAGCTACGGCAATGTCGCGAGCCTGACGAGCGGCGCGGCGATGATGGGGATCGCCGCCTTTCTGCCCGCCTACATGCAAGGCGCGATGGGCGAGAGCGTGCTGGCCGCCGGCTACGCGCTGATGGCGCTGTCGGCCGGCTGGCCGGTCGGCGGGTTTCTCGCCGGGCGCATCGCGCTGGCCGCGTCCTACCGCGCAGCGGTGATCAGCGGCGGGATCGTCATCGGGCTCGGCAGCGCGATGATGATCGCGCTCGATCCGACGCGCGGCATCGCCTGGGCGATCGGCAGCGCCGCGCTGGTCGGGCTTGGCATGGGCCTCACCAACAATACGTTCGCGGTCGCGATCCAGGCCAACGTCGAATGGACGCAGCGCGGCATCGCGACCTCGAGCACCGTCTTCACCCGCATCATCGGCCAGTCGCTGGGCACCGCGGTCTATGGCGGCATCGTCAACATGGGGCTCGCGCCGCACATGGCGGGCGGCGGCGATCTCGTCAATCGGATCATGGAGCCGTCGCTGCGCGCCGCCATCCCGGCGGCGGAGCTCGCGCCGATCATGACCGCGTTCGCGGCGGCGTTGCACCGCGTCTATCTCATCAACGGCGTGCTCGCGCTCATCATCATGGTGATGGCGTTCGGCATGCCGGCCGGCCTGACGCCGCAGGGTTCATCCGCGCGGTCGTGACCGGCGCGCCGGCGGCGGCGGCTTGCCGGCCCCGCGGGATTCGACTACACGGAACCCCGTTCCGCACATCGGCAAGGGACGGGGAGGACCATGGCGGCAGCATTCAAGGGGCGGCGCGAGGATCTGCGGCTCGTCACCGGCAAGGGGCGCTACACCGCCGACTGGAGCCTGCCGGGACAGCTTCATGCGGTGTTCCGCCGATCCGAACACGCGCACGCGCGCCTGCGCTCGGTCGACAAGCGCGCCGCCGAGCGCGCGCCCGGCGTCGTCGCGGTGTTCACGGGCGCCGACATCGCTTCCGCCGGCTTCCGCACGCTGGTGCCGCAAGCGCATTTCCCCGGCCGCGGCGGCATGAAGCTCATCGTGCCGGAGCGGCCGGTGCTGGCGCAGGACCGCGTGCGCTATGCCGGCGAGGAGATCGCGGTGGTGATCGGCGAGACCCGCGAGGCCGCGCTGGATGCCGCCGAGCTCATCGAAATCGACTATGATCCGCTGCCGGCGGTGATCGGGTTCGACGCCGCGCTCGCCGCGGGCGCGCAGACGGTGCATGACGCGATCCCCGGCAACGTCTGTTTCGACTTCGAGTACGGCGACGAGGCCAAGGCCGCGGCGGCGATCGCGGCCGCCCACCGTGTCGTGCGCGTCACGCTCGACAGCCCGCGCGTCGCGCCCAACACGATGGAGACGCGCGGCGCGCTCGCCTCCTACGACGCGGCGGCGGACCGATACGAGATCCGCTGCGGGCACCAGGGCGGGTCGGCGATGCGCGACGCGCTGGCGGAGATGCTCGGCGTCGACAAGGGCAAGGTCAAGGTGCACATGGTCGATGTCGGCGGCGCGTTCGGCGCGCGCACCGCGCCCTATGCCGAGCATCCGCTACTGCTGTGGGCGGCGAAGAAGCTCGGCCGCCCGGTGAAGTGGATCTCGACGCGGCAGGAGGATTTCCTCACCGACAACCATGGCCGCGCGATCCGCGTCGCGGGCGAGCTCGCGCTCGACAAGGACGGCCGGTTCCTCGCGCTCCGCACGAAGTGGCTCTGCGACAGCGGCGCCTATCTGAGCCAGGCCGGCGTGCTCACCAACTCGATGAACGGCCTCACCATGGGCGCCGGCGCCTACAAGGTCGAGGCGCTCTACGGCCGGCATCTGCAGGTGATGACCAACACCGCGCCGACCAACGCCTATCGCGGCGCGGGGCGGCCCGAGGCGGCGCTGATCGTCGAGCGCCTCGTCGACGAGGCGGCGGCGGCACTCGGCATCGATCCGTGGGAGCTGCGGCGGCGCAACGTCATCCGCAAGGACGAGATGCCGTACAAGACGCTGACCGGCGTGCAGTTCGACAGCGCCGACTTCCCCGGCCTCATCGACCGCGCCGAGCGGGAATCCGAGTGGCGCGGCTTCGCGGCCAGGCGCGCGGAGTCCGAGCGCCGCGGCAAGCTGCGCGGCATCGGCACGGCGGTGTTCATCGAGCCGTCGGGCGGCGGCGGCGTGCCCAAGGACCAAGTCGCGGTGCGCTTCGGCGCCGACGGGCGCATCACGCTCTACAACGCCGCAGGGCCGAGCGGGCAGAGCTACGAGACGATCTTCCCGGAGATGGTCGGGCAATGGCTCGGCATCGATCCCGCGCGCATCGATTGCCGGCCGAGCGATCCGGACGGGCCCGATCTCATCGGCGGCGCCTCGATCGGCTCGCGCTCCGCGATGTCGCAGGGCACGGTCTACAAGCTCGCGAGCGACGAGATCATCCGCAAGGGCCTGGCGCTCGCCGCCGACGCGCTCGAGGCCGCGGTGCCCGACATCGAGTTCCGCGACGGGCGCTATTTCGTCAAGGGCACCGACCGCGCGATCGCCATGACCGAACTCATCGAGCGCCACAAGGGCGCGGCGCCGCATCCGCTCGACACCCAGGCCGAATGGGTGCCGCAGCGCGCCTTCCCGAGCGGCGCGCACGTCGCCGAGGTCGAGATCGACCGCGAGACCGGCGCGACCGAGCTCGTGCGCTATGTCGCGGTGGATGACGTCGGCACTGTCATCAACCATGTGCTCGCCGAGGGGCAGCTCCATGGCGGCGTGATGCAGAGCGTCGGCCACGTGTTCGGCGAGGATTGCCGCTACGACACGGAGAGCGGACAGCTCCTCGCCGGCAGCTTCATGGATTACGTGATGCCGCGCGCCGACGCGGTGCGCGAGTTCCGCACCGCCGAGCACGGCGTGCCCAGCCCCAACAACCTCCTGGGCGCCAAGGGCGCGGGCGAGGCCGGCACGACCGGCGGCCTGCCGACCTGCGTCAACGCCGTCGCGGACGCGCTGCGCTCGGCGGGGGTCGCGCGCTTCGAGATGCCGGCCACCCCGGTGCATCTCTGGTCCGCGCTCCGCAGCGGGACACGTTAGCCTGGCGCTCCGGCCGGGCAAGCGCGCCTCACCCGGCGCCGTGGTGCGACCAGCGGCCGTGCGTGCCGTCCGCGCGCGCCGCCGCGTCGCGCGGCGCGTCGTCGCGCCGGCTGGTGAGCAGCATGGCGCGCATCAGCGTGCCGGCGAAGCACAGGAACGTCACCACGACCAGGGTGAGATAAAGCATTCCGCCTAGGGACATCGGGCGAACCTCCTCGCATGGTCAACGTCCCGTTGATGGTTTCTCTCCACGGGTTTCCGAGGCGCGATAAAGAGCGCGAAACCAATTCGGCCCTATCGTCGCGCCCCGGTCATCCGGCGGGAGCGACGCATGGGCACCAACGGCACGATCACCGATCGCATGGTTAACGGCGCGCCCGCGGCGGGCCGGCGGCGCAGCCGGCGCAAGCCGGTCATGTGGGCGGCGCGGCTGGAGACCGAGGCGGGCGACCACGACTGCGTTGCCTTCGACATCTCCGCGGGCGGCGCGAAGCTGCGTCTCGAGGCCCGCGTCGCGCTCAACCGCTCGGTGGTTCTGGTGCTCGAGCGGTTCGGCCCGCTTCAGGCCGAGACGGTGTGGCGCCGCGGCACCACGCTCGGCCTGCGTTTCGTCGATCGCCCCGACGCGGTCCGCCGCATGCTCGGCGACGCGCTGCCGCTCTGAGCGATGGCGCGCGGCCGCGCGGCGGATAAGATGCACCCGACGGGGCCTTGGAGGTGACGATGCGACGAACGACCGCTCTCGGACTGGGTGCCATGTGGCTGCTGGCGGGCTGTGCGGCCGCGTCGCAGTCCTCGCCCGCCGATCCGCCGGCTGCCGGGACCACGCCGGCGGCGGCTCCGGTCGCGACCGGCCCCTCGTTCCTGAGCATCATCGGCACGCCGTTCCTGATCGCGTTCAAGATCCCGGTCTGCGCCGCGACCGTGGCGGTGGCGGCGCCGCTCGCCGGTCTCTCGGAGATCCCGACCACTGCCGACACCGAGGGCAGCGACATGCGCCGCCAGCTCGAATACGGCGTCAATTCCAATTGTGGCCCGCCCTGGGTCGTGTCGCCTTAGCGCTGTCCGGCGGGGCCTGGCTGGGCGACGGACTGGCTGACCTCGACCGCGGGCTTTTCCTTGCCGAACACGCCGGGTCCGCCCTTGTCGGGGACCACGACCGCGCCGACGAACCACAGCACGCCGATCAGACCCAAGGCGATGAACATGGCCGGTGCCTCCTTCAATCTCCGCCGCGAGGACGACGGCCGCCCGAGCGCGGCGATTTCGCCCTGGCGCGCGCCGCGCGATCCTAGAGCAATTGCCG
>Ga0070740_10005768_pt1 | contig 11267 bp, 8 predicted proteins | sample Coa_R2_FD_67286 | JGI IMG/M metagenome (GOLD analysis project Ga0070740, IMG submission 67286) | Surface soil microbial communities from Centralia Pennsylvania, which are recovering from an underground coalmine fire - Coalmine... | ecosystem: Environmental > Terrestrial > Soil > Unclassified ...
ATTCATTTCTGCTTCAGTCCGGTGCGTACGGCGAACAGTTCGGGAAAGAATGTCAGATTGAGCGCCTGCTTCAGAAATCCCACGCCGGAAGAACCCCCTGTTCCGGGGCGGAAGCCGATGATGCGCTCTACTGTCTTCATGTGGCGGAAACGCCAGAGCTGAAAGTACTCTTCTACATCCACAAGCTTTTCGCACATTTCGTATGCATCCCAGTGTTCTCGTGGATGCTCATAAATCTGGCGCAGCACATCTACCAGCTCTTCACTTTTTTCGTAAGGCTCAGACCAGTCACGCTCAACGCATGCATGCGGTATGGCGAGTCCGCGGCGCCTCAGATGACGGAGAAATTCGTCATAAAGGCTTGGGGCTTCCAGAGCCGCCTGCAAATCTTTATGTATCTCCGGAAAATCGGCAAAGACCTTCAACGCTTCCCTGTTCTTATTGCCAAGCAGAAATTCCAGCTTGCGGTATTGGTAAGACTGGAATCCGGAAGCATGTCCAAGCACACTGCGAAATTCCATATATTCTGACGGCGTCAGCGTCTCCAGCACAGCCCATTGATCGAAGAGCTGCATCTGGATGAGCTTGGCGCGGGACAATATTTTGAAACAGGGATCGAGCTGGTCCTGCTGCACATGACGAATCGCTGCGCTCAGTTCATGAATAAGTTGCTTGATCCAGAGCTCAGATACCTGATGCTGAATGATAAAAAGCATCTCGTCATGGTGGGGTGGATCAGAGAGCGGGCGTTGCTGCGAGAGCAAGCCATCCAGGCACAAATAACCTGCATAGCTCATCCGGTCACGGAAGTCGGTAAAAATGCCGGATTCAAGCGGTCTCAGGTTTTTTTCAGGCGCAGACATAACCTGAAATTATAGAAGTCCAGGCAGGAGCCGCGTCTGGAGACAAAAAGAAAGCCTGACAGAACCATGTCTGCCAGGCCAGGGAGGCATACAACCAAAACAAAACGGACCAGAATGCATTCCGAACAGAGGTTTTGTCAACCTTTCTGTTACAAAATTTGCCAACATTCGGGAAGAAAACTGCGGTATGGGAACCGAATTGTCTTTGCAATTATGAAATTTTTGGCCGAATCTTCTGCATATCTGGGTATAATCAGCCAGCCAAATACTCGCTCCCTCCCCGTGGCTGTTCTTGTCCGGACATAAAAAATGCCCCTGGTTCCACCCACTCCATATGAATTGTTCGATGGCTCACGCCGGACAACCGGACTCATCGATCGCTCACCTTTTGTAGTGGGCCGGCTGCCGGACCGCGACCTGGTTCTTGAAGACGTGCATGTCTCGCGCAAGCATGCCGAAATTGTGTACGAAGACGGGGCCTTTCACGTTATCGATGCCGGCAGCCGACATGGGACTTATGTGAATGGAATTCGCGTACAACGTCAGCGACTCTCGCCGAAGGACCTTGTGCATTTCGGATCGATGGAGGGGCCGCAAATGCGTTTCGGCGGCGAACAGGCCACCTCAACTTCGACGATTCGCGATCTTCTGATACAACTTCCCTCCGCCTCCAGCAGCAGCACTGGCCTGGAAAAGCTTCGCTGGTTTCTGGAAGCTGCCCGGCGGCTCAATGCCGTCGGAGCGGTCGATCAGATTCTGACCTGTCTGGTGGAAACCACGCTCGATCTTACTCAGGTTGAGCGCGGATACTTCTTCCTTCGAGACGAAACCGGAAAACTGAAGCTGGCTGCGGGCCGCAATAAAAAAGGCGAGCCGCTGATGGATGATTCGACCGTTTCACGAAGCGCGATTCAGCAAGCCATGACGTCAGCCAGTGAATTTATCGTTACCGACACGCTGAAGGCTGAAACAGCCGTGCGCTCGGAAAGCATGATCCTGCAGAATATCCGCTCGATCATCTGTATTCCTTTACGCAGCCGGCGCCGGCAGACCGCTTCAGCAGCTCGGAACGAGTTGCTTGGTGTTCTTTACCTCGACAGCCGCATTCAGGCCGGCAGCCTGACCCAGGTGGACGGCGAAATGCTGCACACCATCGCTTCAGAAGCCGCATCGTTGATCGACAATGCTCAGCTTGTCATCGCCGAAGAAGAGGCGCGCCGCTATCGCGAAGAGCTCGATATCGCAGCCAGCATTCAGCAGGGGCTGATGGCCGTGCAGATACCGGAACTTCCATATGCCAGAGTTTCGGCGCGCTCGGTTCCCTGCAAAGAAATTGGCGGAGACTTCTATGACGTGATCGTGGATGGCGATCATCTCTACCTGGTAATTGCCGATGTCTCCGGCAAGGGCGTATCTGCGGCGCTCCTGGCCTCAACGCTGCAGGGGCTGATTTATTCGCAGCTGAAAGCCCATCATTCTCTCGACACAGTGGCCGCGCTTGCGAACCAGTACATTTGCGCGAAGAACGTAGGCAAATATGCGACACTATGCATCCTCGGCCTTGATCCGACAGGCAAACTGGAGTACATTAACTGCGGCCATCCCGCGCCGTTGCTCTGCCATAGTCAGAAGGTAGAGCAGCTTCCAGGATCAAATCTCCCTGTTGGTTTGATTGACCGGGCGGAATTCTGCGCAAACACGACCACACTTCAGTCTGGAACGCGTGTCTTTCTCGTGACCGATGGAGTAACGGAAGCAGAAAATGCGAGCGGCGAGTTCTTCGGCGATGTGCGTTTGCAACATGCATTCGGCTCGAATTGCGATCTGGATGGAGTTGTTCAGGCGCTCCAATCCTTCTGTGGGTCCACACCCGCCAATGATGACTGCACGATGCTGGAGCTGCTCTTCCGCTGAAATGTTATTTTGGTGCTCATGCATAAATCAGCCTGTCTTTTTCTTTTCTGCACGGCTTTTTGGGTCATGTCCGGAATGGCTCAGACCCAGCCTGCTCCTTCGGGGAAAAATGATCCTGCGGCCCAAGCGGTCCTAAGTCTTGAACGTTGGCGCGAGACTCGCATTTCTGTTTTCATGAACGACTTTGGCGAGCTGAGCCGATATAGTGAAGCCAATGCACAGCTGAAGCCTGTTGCTCCGGGTGAAAATCGCATCATCTTTTTCGGAGATTCCATTACTGATGGATGGAAGCTCGACACGTATTTTCCGGAGAAGGGATACATCAACCGCGGTATCGGCGGCCAGACAACGCCGCAGATGCTGGTCCGCTTTCGTCAGGATGTGATTGATCTTTCACCCAAAGTCGTCGTGATCCTTGCCGGGACCAACGATATTGCCGGCAATACCGGCCCTATGACGGTGGAACAAACCGAAGCCAATTTTGCTTCTATGGCGGAGCTGGCGCGCGCCCATTCGATTCGCGTCGTATTCTCATCCGTTACGCCGATTCATAACTACATTCCGCAGAAATTGAATTTCTTTTATCAGCGCTCGCCGGAAGAGATTGTTCGGCTGAATCAATGGCTGCGCGATTATTGCGAGCAGAATCATCTCGTTTATCTTGATTACTACAGCGCGTTGGCGGACAGTCACGGCATGATGAAAAAAGATCTCGCCGATGACGGCCTTCATCCAAACGCTGCCGGATATCGTGTGATGGCCCCGCTGGCCGAGGCTGCCATTGAAAAGGCACTCGCACAATGAGGTTAAGAGCAGCAACAGCAGAGGACATTCCGTTCATTTTTGAAACTGAGCACTTACCGCAATTCCGGGAATACATCGGCCAGTGGACCCGCGACGAGCATGAAGCAGCCATGCGCGACTCGGATACGCGCTACTACATAGCCATCGGCGATTCTGGGGATTCGCTTGGATACGCTATTCTTTGCGGTCTTCAATCCGAGCATCGGAATGTCGAGTTAAAGCGAATCGTGATACGCACTCCTGGGCTCGGATTTGGTAGACAAACCCTGCAGCTCTTATTAGTCAAGGTCTTTGGAGAATTTGGGGCGCACCGGTTATGGCTCGATGTTTTCGAATCAAACCTTCGCGCCCAGCATGTATATCGCAGTCTGGGCTTTCAGCAGGATGGAATCTTCCGCGAAGCTGTTTATCGCGACGGTAGATATCATTCGCTTCTGTTGATGTCTTTGCTGGATCGCGAATACAAGCTTTCTTAAATTATTCGGTATGCGTACCGCCGCTTGCATACAGCGTCTCTTCCGCAGATGTACTGGTCTGAGGAGGAGAAAGCTGCTGTTCTCCTGCTCCAGCGATATAACCTGATTCGAACGTGTGCGCGGGATCGAAAACTGGCGCGTTCTTGTCGGGATGAAAGCGTCCATCGCCCAGATATACGACAGCCAGTCCTCCTGCAACAAATGGATGCAGAGCAGCGATCGGCACCAGATATTTTTTCGATTTCACGAGCGATTCGACAACTCCGTCAACTGGATCGCTGTGGTGAATGGTTCCCTGCACCTGAGGAATTACAAAGGTTCTGAACTCAAGATCCTGATGATGCTTGCTATAACGAACCAGGCTCTTGGCAGCCTGCTTCGGCGTCATTAATCCCGCGTCTGAGATGTAATTGCGCCGAACAGCATGCGGATAGTAGAAATTGAGAATTGCCTGCGCAAAGTTTGCGCAATTGTTAAAGAAAAGGTTGAAATGGCTTTTATTAGTCCCTTCATTCAACATTTCGATTAAGGCCTTATCCTGCTGTTCGGTGGTCTCAATCTGATAGCCGTAAATTTTACGGTCATAGGATGCGCCGATAAGCTGAATCCATTCTCCTTCTGGAATCTCGCGTTTTGGATCATCGGGCACCAGATCAAGCAAATGCTCTCTCCGATACGCGTCACGAAGACGCATTTCCTGTTTCGCATCGATAAACGCAGGAACATCGCCCGGATCATCGACGGCATAGAGATACGGAATGAGAGGGACTGCCAGCCAGTCATATCCGCCGATGTGATGGTAGCGGCTGATGACTACGCCCATTTCACCAGGCAGACAGAGCCGTAATTCAGTAGGAGATGCGGCACAGATGTGATTAAGATAGATGGCCGCGTGTCCGGTAGGATTTATATCTCCGAACTGACCAAACGGCTCTTCCAGCAGCAATGCCGCATCCGCGTGGGCCTGCCTGTATGCGCAAAATAAAAGCGTCGCTGCACAGATCCATTTCCAGATTCTGTTACTGCAAACTCTAATAAAGATTCGCCGCATTATATGCGGCCTTCTGCATCAAGTTTTTTGCTCAAAAATATCTCTCCGTACAAGTCACATGTTCTTAGATGCGGTTTCTAACGGCTCTCGTATTCAGACCCGGAATCTGAGGAAAAGATGGCCGATTTCCACAGGTATTTGCATGTTTTATATTGAATTTTCTTTATCCACCATAGAGCACAGTCGCTCGCTGTATTTGGGGTGAATTCGTTTGCTAACCTTGAAATATGCTGAATTCTCTGCCCAGATTTGCCGCCGGACAGACGCTTTTGTTTGATGCCGACGATACATTATGGGAAAACAACATCTACTTTGAGCGCGCTATTGCTGCCTTTATCTCCTATCTGAATCACCATGCTTACAGTCGTGAGGAGGTGCGCGCCTTTCTGAATGATGTTGAGCGCGAGACCATTCGGGAGCGTGGATATGGACTGGCTAGTTTCCAATATTCACTGGTCAAATGTTTTGAACGATTAAGCACGGAGCCGGTGACTGCGGACAAGCATGAACAGATTGTGGAGTTCTCCCGCTGCATCAGCGAACACGAGATCGAACTGCTGCCCGGCGTGGCCGAGTTGTTGCCGTCGCTGGCCTCGAGGCATCGCCTTATTCTTGTGACGAAGGGCAATGAGGTTGAGCAGAGAGACAAACTGGCACGCTCAGGCCTGGCTCATCATTTCATGTCGGTCGAAGTCCCCCGAGAGAAGGACCCTGATGCGTACCGTGCTGTCTGCCAAAAGTTCCAACTCGAATCGCGCACGACATGGATGATCGGCAACAGTCCGAAATCGGATATCAATCCGGCGCTGACCGCGGGCCTGCATGCGGTTTTCATCCGTCACCCTCATACTTGGGTGCTGGAGCATGAAACAGTGGATGCAGCGCGAAACGGACAGCATCTGCTGGAGTTAACTACATTCAGCGAGCTTGGCCTGCATTTCTGATCAGATTTTTGCAGTTTATAGTTGTGCTCAATCTACATGCTCAAGATTTACCCTGGATAGCACGCTCGTAAACTGTCTATTAGCGATTGAATTCTCATATACCCGCGTGCGCAAAGTTTGATTCCCAATCTTATTCAGATTCATGCGGATATTGATGAGCACGTTTTAAGACGTAGTTACCTACTCCGGTTCTCGGGATTTGCAAAAGTGCAAAGATCAATATGTTCGTCCACGCTCTCTCGTCATCAGGTAATAGACCACCGGTGTCACAATCAGGCTCAGAACCATCGAGATGCAAAGACCGCCAATGACTGCGATGGCCAGCGGCTGCAGCATCTGTGATCCTGAGCCGAGAGCAAACGCCAGCGGCAGCATCCCGCAGACAGCGGCAATGGCGGTCATCAGAATGGGCCGCAGCCGGCGCTGGGCCGCGTGAACCATCGCTTCGCGTGGGCTGGCTCCTTCCGCGCGGAACTTTTCGTCCGCGTCGAGCAGGAGAATACCGTTCTTTGCCACAATGCCGATGACCATAATCAGCCCCATGAAAGACGCGACGCTGAAGGTCGTTCCGGTAATGAGCAGAGCAAAAACAACGCCGGCAATGGAAAGAACCGAAGAGGTGAGAATAGCGACAGGGGCCGAGAAGTTACGAAATTCGGCCAGCAGGACTCCGAAGACAAGCGCAAGCGCAAGCAACAGCACACGCATAAGATCATGGAAGGATTTCTGCTGCTCCTCATATGTTCCGCCGTATTCCACGCGAATATTTTTGGGCAGATGAAGGTCTTCCACCGCGCGGCGCACCTGCGCCATGGCGCTGCCCAGATCGGAACCTTCCAGCCGTCCCGTGACGACAATATCGCGCTGTAGATTCTCCCTCCGAATCTCATTCTGCGGCGGTAGCTGTTCGATATCGGCAAGCGAGCCGAGCGTGGCCGTATGCCCCGTGCTGCTGTTGAAGACAGTATTTCGAATTGCTTCGAGAGAGGAGCGCGTTTCATCGCCCAGCCGAACGCGAATCGTATACGGACGACCGTTGGCGATGAGAGGATCGGTCGGAGCAACACCGTCAAGAATGCTGGTGGCATCTTCAGCCACTTCCGTCGGCGTGAATCCGAGGCGGCCCGCAACTACAGGGTCGACTTTGAAGTTGGTGGCGGGACCGCTGATGGTGTTCTCGATGCCGTCCTGAATATCGACCACACCTTTGATTTTGCCGATGGCATCGGCAACACGCGGCCCAAGCTGATTTAAAAGCGACTGGTCGTTGGCAAAAATCTTGATCTGGATCGGCTCCGGAGCATTGGAAAGGTCGCCGATCATGTCCTGCAGCACCTGTGTGAATTCGACATCCAGCTCCGGCTCAGTCTTCTTGATCTGCTCGCGAACGTCGGCCATCACTTCATCGATGTCGCGGTCGCGCTTATTTTTGAGCTTCACCGTGATGTCACCGGTATTAGCCTCCGTCACTGCCGCGAGGCCCATCTGCAGGCCGGTGCGTCGTGATGTGCTCTCCACTTCCGGAGTAGCGCGCAGAATGCGCTCAACATGTTCAAGCACGCGGTTCGTCTCCGTCAGCGAGCTGCCCGCGGGCATAATGTAGTCGAGAACGAAACCGCCTTCATCCATCTCCGGGAGAAGATCGGAGCCGAGACTTCGATATGCGAAAAATGTTCCGATAACGAGAACGGCGCACCCGGCAGCCAGAATCAACGGATTCGTCAGTGACCACTCTAATGCCCGGTTGTGCCACCCAAGAATACGGCGAAGAATGCGCCCCGGTTCTGCATGCTGTGGTCGCTCGACCGCGCCCGGACGCTCGCGCAGCAGGACCATGCTGAGTCCCGGCGTCCAGGTCAGCGCCAAAAAGAGAGAGGTCAGCAGCGCAGCCGTCATCGTAACGGCCAGCGCGCGGAAAAAGCTTCCGGTGACTCCGGAAGTAGAAATAAGAGGAAGAAAGACAACAACCGGAGTAATGGTCGACCCGATCAGCGGAGCAGTGATCTCGCGCAGTGCTTTGCGCACTGCGTCGACACGCGACTCTCCGGAATCGCGATGCAGAACAATATTTTCGACCACGACGATGGCGTCATCAATGACCAGACCAATCGCGGCAGCCAGTCCTCCGAGAGTCATCAGGTTGAAGCTCTCGCCAATCACCCAGAGAAACAGAATCGTAACCGCAACGGTTACAGGAATCACCAGCCCGGCAACAACCGACGATCTCCAGTCACGCAGGAAAAGAAAGAGAATAATGCACGCAAGTATGAGGCCAATGAGAATCGCGTCGCGCACGCTGGAGATGCTCTCGCGCACCAGCTCCGATTGATCGTAATAGGGCTCCAGCTTCACGCCGGGCGGCAAAGTCTTCCGCAGCTGCTGGACTTCATCGGCCACGGCATTTGCTACGGCCACAGTGTTGCTCACCGGCTGGCGCGTGATATTCAGCAGCACCGCAGGCTTGCCGTTCGCAGTAACAACCGTGTAGACCGGCATCGTCGCAGGCTTCACCTCGGCAACATCAGCCACGCGCACCGGCGCGCCGCCGGGCGTGGTCTTAACGACAAGCTGTTCCAGGCCCGCCGCATCATGTACCTGCGCGCCAACCAGGCCGAGAATCAGCTGATGATTCTCTTCATAGAGGCCAGGCGAATCGATGATGTTCGAAGCCTGAATCGCATTCACCAGATCGGTGATGGTAACGCCGGAAGCCTGCAGGCGGGCCAGGTCAGGAACGACGTGGTACTCCGGCACCTTGCCGCCCTGGACCGTCACCATGCTTACTCCGGCGACACGATTCAGCGGCGGCTTCAGCTCATAGGTTGCCAGCTCCCAGAGCTGCGTTTGCGATAAGGTATCCGATCTAAGGCTGTAGCCGAGAATCGGGAAAGTCGCGAAGGTCAGCCGGTTTGTAGTAATGCGCGCCGTTGCAGGCAGCGTTTGCTCCACTTTTGCTAACGCGGCATCGGTAAGTTGCAGCGTCTGGAACATGTCTACGTTCCAGTCAAAGAAAAGGCTGATCTCAGCGGACCCGCGGCTCGTGGTGGAACGCACAGTCACCAGACCGGGCACGCTGTTGATTGCGTCTTCGATCGGCTTGGTGATCGTAACCTGCATCTGCTCGACCGGCATTACGCCATTGTCAACACCGATGACTATGCGCGGAAAATTGGTTTCCGGAAAGACCGAGATCGGCACCTTCGTGGCCAGATAGATGCCCGCAATGGTAAGGACCACGACAAAGAAAAAGATGGTTCGAATCCCACGCTTCAGCCAGAAACCCTCTGCGGTTTCAGGGGGCGGAATGGAGGTGCGCGTGATCACTGATCGTCTCCGCTCTTGCCCGCAGCGGGCTTATCGTCATTGGGCGCTGTCGCCAGCCTTACCTTTGTGCCGTCATCCAGTCCATAATTCCCCTGATTGATGACAAGATCAGAAGGCCCGAGGCCGCTGGTGATCTGCACCTCCCCGGCGTCCTGAACACCGGTCTCAACTGGTTTCTTGTGAGCAACGCCATCCGCCCCAACGACCATGACAGACTTGCTGCCGTCCTGCGCCGTGAGGATGGCATTCACCGGAACCTTCAGCGCATTCTGAATGGTTTTGCCGGCAATATTTGCATGAACAGGTGTGCCTACTTTGAGCAATCCATTCTTGTTCTCGATCCGCAGCCAGACTTCAATCGTCGTGCTGCCGGGATCGAGCGCCGGACTGATAAGCGAAACCTTTGCCGGAACAGGATCATCGAGTCCCGGGACTGTGATGCTCGCTGTATCTCCTGGCTGCAGGCTCTGCGCCAGCAATTGCGAGATGTGGACTTTCGCCAGCAAAGCCGATGTGTCCATGACAGTAATCAACGCCGCGCCCGCTGCGGCGGTCTCTCCGGCAAAGAGCGGGCGGTCAGTAACGACGCCGTTGATGGGGCTGCGAATCTCGGAGTAACTGACCTGCGCTTCGGCTCCCTTGTACTTGCCTTCAGCGGATGTCAGCGTGCCCTGCGCTTCTTTGAGCAAGGCCTCGTGGCTGACGCTCTTCATCGATTCAAGATGCTTCTTTGCCGCGTCGTATGCTGCCTGCGCCTGAACCAGGGCAGCAACAGCGGTATCGAGATCGCGGCCGGGAATCGCGCCTTCAGCAAAGAGCTGCTTGCGGCTGTTCACGATGCTCTGGTTCAGGTCGAGGTTCGCTTTTGCCTGGGCGAAGTCCAGCTCGGCTTTCTGGTAATCCTCTGGAACCTGCGCGCGTGTAGACGCTTCGTAAGCCGCCTTCGCAGCAGTGTAGCTCCCCTCGTTATCGAGAGCGGCAGCGGTCAGATCGCGGTTCTCAAGGACAGCCAGCAACTCCCCGGCTTTTACATGCGAACCGCGTTGCACGTAAAACTTCCTGACCGGCGCGCTGATCTTTGGGGCGATGGCGGATTGCGCCAATGGAGCAAGGACAGCATCCGCAGTAATGTGGGATGTAATCGGCCCTTGCGTAGGCCGCGCGGCTTGCACGTCTACCTGGACATCGGGAGCGGCTTCTTTCTTTGAGCATCCGATTGCCAGAAATAGTACGGCAATGGCTGGCGCAACTCGATACTGTCTCATAATGTACCCGTCAACGTCTGGAGATTGGCGAGCGCCGTTTCATAGCGGACCATGCCGTCCTCGCGCGCATTTTCAGCCAGCGTAAGAGAATTCTGCGCGTCTACGACTTCAAGCACCGTGGCATCGCCTCCGGTGTAACGCAGCTTCGTGAGGCGCAGGCTCTCTGTGGCAGTCTGTACGCTCTGATCGAGCGATGCCAACTGATCGTGTGCTGTCGTGACCTCTTTGTAAGCTTCTTCAAGATTTGCGATGAGCCTTCGTTGGGCAGCGGTAAGCGCGACACGAACGGCATCGCGCCGAATTTCACTCTGTTTCACCTTGTGCTGCGTGGAAAGCCAGTCCCAGACGGGAATATCCAGAGTAATGCTGGCAGAATAGCCGAGGTTTCGCACGCCGTCCGGACCATTCACCGCGAACTGCGGCGCGTCGATACCGTAAGTGAAATTCAGGCCCAGGTCGGGCAGATATGCGGCCCGCGCTGCCAGCACCTCGGCATCGCTCTGCTTCAGCGCGGCAAATGCGCTCCTCAGATCGGGATTGTTGTTGGCCGCCGCAGTCTCCACTGCAGCGCGAGCCGGAACTTCGGCCATACCGGATGGAATCTGCAAGGTGTACGGAGTGCGCGG
>Ga0070740_10005770_pt1 | contig 11263 bp, 7 predicted proteins | sample Coa_R2_FD_67286 | JGI IMG/M metagenome (GOLD analysis project Ga0070740, IMG submission 67286) | Surface soil microbial communities from Centralia Pennsylvania, which are recovering from an underground coalmine fire - Coalmine... | ecosystem: Environmental > Terrestrial > Soil > Unclassified ...
GGCCATTCCAGCGGACGGAGGCAATTGTGCCCGGTCCGTGCATAAGGGTCGTCGTGGCGTAGACGGGTTGGCCCCGCGGCGAGAGAATAGCGACCGACACCTGTGACCATGCCGAATATTGCATCCGGGCCAGAGAGCCCGTTCGTCCCGGGTTAAGCGGCCCGCGGGCGCTGCTCAACATCTGAACCCGCGGCACGGCTGTATCGATACGTATGGCGACACGCCTCAGATGTCCCCAGGTATGCGCCGCGCTGAGCGCGCGCACCGCGAAGTACCAGAGGCCGTCTCCGCGCGCCGTCACCGTCACCTGCTGCCCGCCGGTGCGCCAACGCAGCAACGGCTCTGTGTTCGGGCTGCGGCCAAGCGTATAGGCATAGCCGCGAATGCCCGACGGGTCGAACGGCGCAGACCACCTGAAGGTCAGACGCCGCGTCGGCAGCCACGAGTCCCCCGACGGCTGTCCGGCCACGATCACGTCCGGAGGCGGAGGCGTTCCGAGCCCCACGCGCAGATCCGGCCCGTTACCCGGCGCCGGCCGCACCCACGCAGAGTCGATGCCGCGCAGGTCGTGCACGCGCATTTGCCAGTGATAGGCAACGCCGTCGCGCAGGCCGAACAGGTGTATGCGGACGCCAAGGGCTGCACCGCGGTAGGTCATGATGGCTCCCAGGTGTGTCGGCTGGCCTGTAAACGCCCGGCCGACAGGTCGTAACTCAATCTCCGGCTGTAACTGCGCCGCACTCGCCGGGCTGGAAACGTGGGCCAGGATCGTCACGTCGCGGGAGTTGATCCAGGCGCCGGCGGGCAATACCCGCATGGCGGGCTCCCGGCCGCCAACCTGCCGTAAGGAGGTAGGGGGATTGGGCGACGGAATCGGGCTGGGTGTAGCAGTCGGGGGAACGGGCGTTGGGCTCGGGCTCGGCGTGGCCGTCGGAGGGATGCGCGTTGGCCGCGGCGCGGCGGGCACGTCGTTGCGCGTCGCCCGAGGAGCGACCGTGCGGGCCAGCGCCTTCACCTGCACCGATTCGGGCGGCATCGAGGCTGAGGCATGCGAGCCTCTGTGCAGGCCATCTGGCGCCGCTTGCTTCAGGACGGCCACCCCAACACCGAGCACGGCGCCGACCACCAGAACAAGTGCTATTGCTCGAGTCACGGACATAGCTCTCACCCCATCCTAGCAGCCCGTTGACGCATTAGACTACCACTCCTGCCCCTTCCAGCATAGTGCCATTCGACATGCCCCGCTAGATGTTATTCGGAGGAAGGCGGCCTGGCGCCGAACCGGCCGTGGTAAAGCGATGTGAACCTATCGCGCAGTCCGGCCTGTGCTACAATTGGCCTAGTGCCACTGACATATGGGCTTTGGGGAGTGACCCGACAGCCACCATGCCTGGTCCTTTCAGGGAGCGGCAGCGCAGACTCAGCCCTGTGCGCTACGCCCTCTTTTCGCTCATAGGCCTTGCGCCATTTTCCTCGCTGCTGTCACCTAACCCGGGGCCGGCCGTCGCCTCCCTGGTCAGGCCACCGGCCGCGGTGCGTGCGGCCGCGTCGCAGCGGCAGGCGCATAGGGCCGGCGTGGCTGCGAGTAGCCGCCATTCGCCGGCGCAGACCACGCATGTCGTCAGCTACGACCGCTACAGCATGATGCTCGATGGCCGCCGCGTCCTGCTCTTCGGCGGCGAGTACCAATTCTGGCGGACGCCGGCGCCGGACCAATGGCCCCACGTGCTGGCCCTGATGCGTGCCGCCGGGCTGAACACGGTCACGGTCGGCGTGAGCTGGCAGTATCACTCACCGGCGCCCGGTGTCTACGACTTCAGCGGCATTCGCGACCTGGGGCGCTTCCTGGACGACGCGGCGGCCGCCGGTCTGTATGTCATCGCCCGGCCGGGTCCGGCCTACAATTCCGAGTCCAATGCCTCGAACCTGCCCGGCTGGCTGCTGTCGCGGGCCGGCAATCTGCGCGCCAACAGCGGCCACGCTTACTGCGGGGCCGGAGGTCCGTCGTCCGCGTACGCAGCCGCCTATACCGAGTGGTTCCGGCACGTTCTGCCCATTATCGCAGCCCGACAGTACTCGCACGGCACCGGGACCGTAGTCGCGCTCCAGATCGAGAATGAGTACTCGCCGCTGTGCGGGACACCCACCTACATGCGCGAGCTACATGACCTGACGCGCGAGCTCGGCATCGATGTCCCGCTCATCGCCAACAACAACATATGCTGCACCAAAGCCGGCTCCTGGTATGTCACCGGCGACGACGGCGAGCCAATCGTCGACATTCCGGCCGAGGATGACTATCCCTGCCCGAAAGGCTGTTCGCCCACCTGGGATGCGACCACCCTACGCCCTATCGACTCGCTCGAAGTGCGCATGCGCGCGGCCGGCGTCTCGCATGCCCCCATCGCGGTCGCCGAGCTGCAAGGCGGCTATTTCAACGGCTGGGGAGGCGAAAGCTACCAGCAGATTGCCCAGTCCCTAACCCCTGGCTTCCGCGAAGTCGTCGACGGCTCCGTCCTGGGTCAGGGCGCCACCCTGGTCTCGATCTACATGATCGCGGGCGGAACGTCGTGGGGTTATCTGGCCGGACCCAACACGGCAACCTCCTACGATTACGGTGCGCCGATTCATGAGTGGGGTGTGCCCGGACCCGGCTATGCCGCGCTCAAGCGAACGGGCATGTTCGTGCAGGCGTTTGAGGATGCCCTGGTCGCGACGGAACCCGATGGCGCCGCCCTCACCGCCACCAACCGCAATCTGTTGTATGCCGTGCGCCGCAGCGTATCGAGAAGCCAGAAGAACGCCCTCTTCATCGTGCTGCGCAACGCCGACCCACACCGGACCATGTCCACGCAACTGCAGTTGCCGGTCGGCAGGACGCCTATGCGCACGGGAACCATCACCCTCGGCCCCCATTCCTTGCAGCTTCTGCTGGCCAACTTTCACATCACGCCAACGACACTGCTATGGTACTCGACCAGTCGCCCCTTGACCCAGGCGAGCATCGACGGCGGTCGGGCGCTCGTCTTCTATGGCGAGCCCGGCACCATGGGCGAGACGTCCCTGGCATTCGCTCGCCGGCCGTCCCTGCTGCGCGTCGACCGCGGCATCGCGGCGTCCTATGACTCGCACGCGCATCGATTGCTCCTGCGCTATCGACACGGCGAGACGCCGCGCTACGTGGTACTGGCAACCGACCGCGGCCGGCTGGTGCTGGTCTTCACCGGGCCGGACACGGCCGCCCGCACCTGGCGACTGGATTCCGAAGCGGGCCAGTTGCTGCTCATCGGCCCCCAGACCGCATACCTCGCGGGCAGCGGAGGCGGCACGCAACTGCAGATCGAGAGCCGTGATACAACCCCCCTAATTGTTTGGGCGCCGCGCCGTCTCGCGCTGGTCCCTCCTGTCGCGCAAGCCGCCCGCATTCAGCCGCGGGCCGGCGTCGCCGGGTCCCGCTCCGCGGCCAAGGCCCGGTTTGTAGCGGCGCGGCGAGATGCCACGCTGCGCGCGGTGATCGGCGTCGTGACGCCGGGCGACCACGCTCTGGTTCTACCCCAACTGACCACCTGGCGCTTTCAGCGGGAGGGCTTCGAAGCCAGCCCATCGTTCGATGACCGCACCTGGCGGCCGGTGACGGAGCGCCAGACCTCCAATCCCAACGTACCCTCCAGCGACGTGGCCCTGGCCGACGATTACGGCTTCCACTATGGATTCGTCTGGTACCGTGGCAGGTTCACGGGTACAGGGCAGGAGCGCGCCCTGCGGCTCTATGCCAGGAACAGCTACAGCGTCTGGCTCAATGGCCGCTACCTGGGCAGCTCGACGGTTCACAACGACCTCAAGAACATCGACGATCAGCTGGCCCTCGACGGTGCCACGCCGGACAACGGCACCTATGCAGACGGCCTGTTCTTCGGCATCCCGCGCCATCTTGTGCGCCGCAACGCGACCAACGTCATCGCCATCCTGGTCGAGAGCCTCGGCCACAACGCGGGCTTCGCCAACGGTGAGCGCGCGCGCTCGCCGTTCGGCCTGCTCGATGCGCTGCTAATAGGGCCGGCCAGACCGATTCCCATCCGCTGGAAGATTCAGGGCGCGCTGGGAGGGGAACAGAGCTACGCACTCAGCCATGATGGCGTCAACACGCCCCTGAATGCCAGCGGCCTGTACGGAGAGCGGCACGGTTGGTATCTGGTAAACTTCGACGATCGTTCCTGGCAGCTTGTGACTCTACCTCATGTGTGGTCAAAGAGCACCGCGGCGGATGCGGGGATTGGCTGGTATCGCACCTCCTTCAACCTGGATATCCCCCAGGGCATGCAGGCGCCGTTGGGACTGTACATCCCGCGGGCGCAGGACAAAGTGGCCATCTGGCTCAACGGCTTGCTGATCGGCCGGTACTGGGACGGCGTCGGGCCACAGCACACATTCTATCTGCCGGCGGGCCTGCTGAACGAGCACGGCCGCAACACGCTGGCCCTGGCCGTGTGGGACCGCGGCCATCAGGGCGGGCTGACAGGCGGCGTGTCGCTCCGCCCCTATGACGTCCATACGCTGCTGTCGTTCGGTCTGGTGCAACATTAGCCTGGTACCCGCAACAAGGTTGCAGAACGGGCCGAGCCTGCACATCCGAGCGCGTATGCTACAGTTAGAGTTCGAGGCCACAGACGGGAGGAGTGATGGACGAGCACCAAGCGCTGCGTACCATTGCTGAACGCCTTGCCGCGGAGTTCGCCGGACGACGCACCCCTGAGGGATCGAGTGGACCACCGCCTCGCCTGGTGCTGGCTGCCGTGCCTGATCAGTTCCCGAAGAACGTGCCTTTGCCCGAGGGTGCTGTGGTAATTGGCGCGATCTGTTACGGGGGCACAGAGCGGCACACGCACCTGATGGTTGATGTACCGCAAGACGCCCGCCAGGTGCGGGCTTTCTTCCTCGACAGATTGCGTGGAGCGGGTTGGACACCCCTGGAGTACATGCCGGAGCGCGGCGGTTTCATCCCGTTTGGCAGTACTGTCTACTTTGTGGAGGACATGGACGTCGCTGAGGGTGGGACAGACCTGCGTATGGACGTGCGGCCAGCCGGTGAGAGCAGCACACAGGTGCGCCTGACGGCGACGGTGTTCCCGCCGGGATCGCCCGGCCCGGGGGTACGGCTAGCGCGGCACGGCGTTTCGGGCATACGCAGCCCGTTTCCGGGCATTCACCTCCCGTCTGATGCGGAGGTTCTGCCGGGTGGTGGGAGCACCGGGAGTGGCGGCAGGTTCGAGACAGCCCTGGTCATGCGCACCGACATGGACCAGGCCGGCTTGGCCGCGTTTATCACGGGTCAACTCGAAAGGGCAGGCTGGGCGAGAGTTGGCGGCGGGGAGGCTGGCGCGTTGGCATGGAGCAACTGGGACTTCGCCGACGGTGCAGGCCAGCCCTACCGTGGCACCCTCTCCATGCTGCGCCATCCCGAGCGGGCGGGCCAGTACCGGCTGATCCTGGAGGCCGAGTGGGTGCCGCGGCGCTAGCCTGCATTATTCACGAGGACCGCGGGGCACCGTTCCTGGGACCGCCGGCATCCTTGCCGGCAGGGATGCCGGCGATCCCAGGCAGGGTCGTCCCGCCCGATCAGACGCCCATGAATAATCCAGGCTAGAGTGCGAAATCACCGTTCCCTATGAGGCAGGCATCGAGCGGCGGTCGCCGTTGTTCTTGTGCATGAAGCAGCCTATGCGGGCCGCGTATGGCCGTCGCCGCGGATCAGCCACTTGTAGGTTGTGAGCGCCTCCAGGCCCATCGGTCCGCGCGCGTGCAGTTTTTGGGTGCTGATGCCGATCTCGGCGCCCAGGCCGAACTCGCCGCCGTCCGTGAACTGGGTAGACGCGTTGACGTAGACCGCCGCCGCGTCGACCTGATCCTCGAAGCGGCGCGCCGCCGCCAGATCGTTGGTGACGATCGCCTCCGAGTGGCCCGACCCGTGGAGGGCAATGTGGTCGAGCGCCTCATCCAGGCTATCGACAACGCGCACGGCAGCGACCAGGGCCAGGAACTCGGTACCCCAATCGCCCTCCTCGGCCCGTCGCACGGGCGTGCCCGGCGGCAGCAAGGACAGCGCCCGGCTATCGGCGCGCAATTCGACGCCTTTGCCGGCCCACCGTTCGGCCAGCAGCGGCAGGAAGGCCGGCGCTACCGATACATGCACCAGCAGGGTGTCGAGAGCATTGCAGATGCTGTAGCGCCGCGTCTTGGCGTTGTCCACGATCTCCAGGGCCATCTGCAGGTCGGCCGAGGCGTCGACATAGGTGTGGCAGACGCCGGCGCCCGTCTCGATGACCGGGACGCGCGCATGCTCGACCACGTGCCGTATCAGGCCGGCGCCACCGCGCGGAATCACGGCGTCGAGCAGCCCGCTCAGGCCCAGCAATCGCGTGACCGACTCGCGCGATGGATCGGAGACGAGATAGACGAGGTCCGGGGACAGTCCGGCACTCTCCAGGCCCCGGTGCATGGCCGAGACCAGGGCCGTGTTGGTGGCCAGCGCATCCGATCCACCGCGCAGCAGCACGGCGTTGCCGGACATCAGGCAGAGGCCCGCCGCGTCGACCGTCACATTGGGCCGGGCCTCGAAGATGATGCCGAGCACGCCCAGGGGGACGGTGCGCCGCTCGAGGCGCAGCCCGTTCGGCAGGATGCGACCTTCCAGGGTGCGGTTTAGCGGATCGGGCAGCGCCGCGGTGACGCGCAGCGCGGCGCTCATGGCTGCCAGGCGCGGCCCGGTCAGCGTCAGCCGGTCCAGAGTCGACGCGGAGGTTCCAGCCGCTCGGGCCGCCGCGACGTCGCGGGCATTGGCATCGAGAACTTCGGCGGCAGCCTGATCCAGGCTCGCGGCCACCTGCTCCAGGACCTGCCTGCGCCGGGCGCCGGACAGGCTCGCCAGCGCCCGACCTGCCGTACGTGCGGCTCGCGCCGCGTCCTCCAGGGCGGTCCCGGCCATTGCATCCGCCCGCTGGATCGTCTCCGTCGCTGCCACCGTTCTCCCCCCACTCACACCAATACCAGGTTATTGCGATGAATCGCCTCGTCCCCATAATGATACCCCAGGGTGCCGGCAATCTCGCTAGATCGCCGTCCTTGCAGGCGGCTGAGATCGTCGGAGCTGTAATTGGCCAGGCCGTGGGCGAGCACGGTTCCATCGAGCCGCAGCACGTCGATGGGATCGCCGCGCTGAAAAGTCCCGTGCACCTGGCGCAGTCCGGCCGGCAACAGCGAGCGGCCCCCATGTTGCAGCGCCGCCGCCGCGCCATCGTCGACCGTCACCGTCCCGCGTGCCCCAAGGCGCGTATGCAGCCAATTGCGGCGGGCGCGTGGCCGCCGGCCGGCCATGAAGCGCGTGCCGACCGGCTCGCCGGCGACGACGCGACGCAGGACATCTCGCTCTCGCCCGGCGGCAATGACCGTGGTGATCCCGGCCACGCAGGCCAACCGTGCCGCCTGCAGCTTGGTCACCATGCCTCCCGTGCCGAGGCCGGAAGACGATGGCCGCGCCAGGGCCTCGATGGCGGGGTCGAAGCGCATCACCAGCGGGATCAGGCGGGCGCCGGGATCTTGACGCGGATCGGCGTCGAAGAGCCCGGCCACGTCGCTGAGCAGCAGCAGAACATCGGCATCGACCAACGTGGCGACCACGGCCGAGAGGCGATCGTTGTCGCCGAAGCGCAGCTCGTCGTCGGCCACGACGTCGTTTTCGTTGACGATGGGGATCACGCCCCGCTCCAACAGGGCCAGCAGCGTACTTCGCGCGCTGAGATACCCGGCTCGGCCTGCTACGTCGCCCTGCGTCAGCAATGCCTGGGCGACCACCAGTCCGTGCCGGGCAAAGGCGCGCTCATAGGCGCGCATGAGACGCGGTTGCCCCACGGCCGCCAGCATCTGCCGGCCGGGGATGTCGGCACGTGCCGCCACCTCGGGCAACAGGCCCCGCCCGGCCGCCACGGCGCCGGAGCTGACCAGCAGGACGGCGCGTCCATCCTGCCTCAGGGCGGCGATGCCGGACGCGATACGCCGGATAAACGACTCATCCAGCAAACCATCGGGGCGCGCCAGCAGCGAACTCCCCAGCTTGACGACGATTCGCCGGGGATCAAAGCCGGCGCCGGCCTCGGAAGCACCGGTGACTTGCGCCCGTGTGCCGGATCGACTGATGGATCGGCCCGCGCTGTCGTGGCCGTCGGCCAGGGGCAATCGGCGTTTCTCCATGCGGCGAGCTACAGCAAGATGATCGTTCGACCGGCCTCGCCCCGGCGCATGCGCTCAAAGGCGCCTTCGATGTCGTCGAGCTCGATGCTGCGATCCAGCGACACTTGCGGCCGCGGGCGCCCATCGCCATACAGGTCCACCACCAGCGGGATGTCGATCATTGTCGTACTGCGTTCTAGAATACAGGGTCGTGCAGGTAAATCTGCAAGGGCTCGCCGGAGACGATGGTCTCGCCGCGACTAAGCCCACCGGAGGCGACCTCCAGAATGGTCGCCAGCAGCTGTTCGCCGACCTCTTCCAGGGAGGCACTTCCCTCAAGCAGGGCGGCTGCACAGAAGTCAAGGGCATTCGGAGCATAATCGAAGGTGCGGCGGTTCGCGGTTGTCCAGATCAGCGGCGAGCACAGGCTGCTGCAGACGTCCGGCAGGTCGGTCCAGGCGGAACCCAACTGATAGATGTTGATGGTAGCCCCGGAGGCGCAGTAGCCCAGGAAGATCGATAGCGAGCCCATCCAGTTGTCGACGAAGTAGAGGCCGGGGGCGGCCGGCTCGCCACCATACGGCAATACCGCCTGGATCGCGGTCGTCCCGGACTTCTTGATGGCGCCGCGGCTCTTCTGGCTCGGCGTCTCGATGCCACCGGCCCGATTGGCCGGAATCAGGTTGGCATCGGCCCACTCCTGGCCGGTTGCCGCCCCACGCTCTCTGGCCAGGGCGGCGACCGTCCTGATCTGCTCCGCCACCTCCGGCCGGGCCGCGCGAGCCAGCAGGTCCTCCTCGGCGCCCAGTATCTCCGTCGTCTCGCCGAAGAAAGCACGCCCGCCGGCAACGACTACGCGATCGAAGACGTGGCCGACCACCGGGTTACCGGCCCTACCGCTGGTCACGTCGCTGTTGCCACACTTCACCCCCAGCGCCAGGTCGCCCAGGGTGCACCACTCGCGCTTCAAGCGGGACGCCTCCCAGAGGAATTGGCGGGCTGCCGCCACCGCCTGCTCCAGCGCCGCAAAGGTGCCTCCGTGCTGCTTGTCGGGATTGACCACCGCAACGCGGGTACCCGTCTCCGCGATGGCCGCGCGGACGCGCTCCGTCGCCAACTCCTCATAGCCCCAGTCCAGGGTGTCCACCAGGACGACGGCGTAGACGTTTGGATTGCGTCCCAGGCCGGATAGGACGCGGAAGATGGTCTCGCGGTCGCGGGCCGTATGCCCGTACCCCTTGTCCGCCGTACGAAGCGTCAGCACGCCCGGCACCATGCGCACGACCTGCTCGGCGATGAACCCGCCCGGCAGAACGGCGACGTGATTGCGCACGCCGGCGCGTCCGTCGGGCCGTCTGTATCCCCAGAATCCTGCTCCGCTCATGGCCTTTAAGCTACGGTGTGACGGCCATTTTGTCAAAGAGCCGGTCCATCATCGAACGTGCGCCGAGGTATGGCATAATCCGACCGTAGGGGGGCGGGCCGCGCTCGTCGGGGCCGGCATGAGAGCGCACACTATACTTCTCGACTATAGAAGCAGCGCACGTCTGCCTTTTCTACTGCAACACTCCACTTGAGGCGGTATCGCATGCGAGTTCTTCTGCTGGCCGGAGGCGATTCACCGAGCGCTCAGTACTTGCGCACCTGGGCGGAACGCCTCTGCTCCGCGATGAACCTACAACCGATCTACCTACAAAGCAGTGATACAGCCGCTATCGAAGCGGTTGCTGCGCTGGCAGACTACCGCATCCTTCCGCTGGACGATGCGGCCGTCGCGGCAACCGCCCGGCTCAGCGCGCGCATGGCCCGCCCACTACTGGAGGGCGACCCGGAATCTCTGTACGACAAGCTGGGCCAGCGGCTCGCCCTGGTCCGTACGGGTCTACTGTCGCCCCCCTTCGCGCTGGTCGACGGCGCCGGCGACGTGCGCGCCTTCGGCGAGCGCCACGGCTACCCCTTGATGCTCAAACCGAGCCGCGGCACCGAATCACGCGGCGTGAGCCGCGTCGACGGCGAGGCGCAGATTGAGAGGGCCCTGGCGTGGGCGAGATCCGCTGCCCGCGCCACGGGCGTGGATCGCGTCATGGCCGAAGGGTACTTGGACGGCCCCGACGTGGCGGTGGAGAGCATGGTCATCGACGGCGTCACCACCCATCTCACGATATCCCAGAGTGGCTGGAACGGCCAGGTCTGGCAGGCTGCCGCGCCAGTGGGATCCGCGCTGCGGCCACACCTTGGCGCCATCGGGGAGGCAATCGCCCGGGCCAACAGCGCGCTCGGTCTGCGCTGGGCGGCAACCAGCAACGAGCTTCGCGTCACCGCCGATGGGCCGGTCATCGTTGAGATCAATGCCCGGCTTGGCGGGGGCTGCTGTGAGGACGCCGTACGGCTGCATTCCGGGATCGATCGCATCGATCTGATGCTGCGCATGCTAGCAGGAGAGGAGATTCGCCTGCCCGTTCCCCAGCAGCATCCGGTGGTGCAGGCCGCCATGCTGGCCGGCGTCTCGGGCCGAGTGCAGCGGATAGAGGTGCCCGACGACCTGTTCGCCGATCCCGACGACATCCTGCACCTCTATCTGGCACCGGGCCGGCGCATCGACGCCAGGGGCCGGCAATCCCTGGGCTGGATGGTGTTGCGGGGGCGGGACGGCGAGAACGCCGAGCAGCTCCTGCCGCGGGCGGCCGGCTATGCCCGCCGGATCCGGCTGATCACATCGGAGTAGCCTGCATAGGTGTATGGCGTCTGACACCGCCTGCCCGGAGGGGAGCCCGGTTGGGGAGCCGGCCGTTAAAACCGCCGGGCAGGGGACAGGCACTGACCTGCCGCTGAAGCAGCCGGGTACCCGCTTGCGGATCCCGACTTTAGTCGGTCCGTCCCTGCCAGGCGACTTCAGTCGCCGGTTCGGTACTGCTAATGGCTAGCCTGCTTTATTCACGAGGAGCGCGGAGTACGCCCTGGGACCGCCGGCTTCCAGCCGGCACGCGGAGGCCGGCAGGGATGCCGGCGGTCCCAGGACAAGGCTGCTACCGCCGTAGCA
>Ga0070740_10005772_pt1 | contig 11258 bp, 10 predicted proteins | sample Coa_R2_FD_67286 | JGI IMG/M metagenome (GOLD analysis project Ga0070740, IMG submission 67286) | Surface soil microbial communities from Centralia Pennsylvania, which are recovering from an underground coalmine fire - Coalmine... | ecosystem: Environmental > Terrestrial > Soil > Unclassified ...
CACGGTCGAAGGCCAGACCCTCGGTGAATGCTTCGGTTGGGTGCGGATATTCCGCGACGATTTGCCAGGCCAGCGTGGTCGCAGTCGGTCCGGCTTGGACCGGCGCGGCCACGGCGCATGCCGAGACGGCTAAAATCCGCAGGCCGCGACCAAGGGAGCGCCAGAAGTGATCCGCAGTATGACGGCCTACGCCCGCGCCGAAGAACAGGGTCCTTGGGGGCGCCTGAGCTGGGAACTGCGTTCCGTCAACCACCGCTATCTCGATCTTCAGTTCAAGTTGCCGGAGGATTTCCGCGCGCTCGAAAACGAGCTGCGCGCGGCAACCCTCGCACATGTCGCGCGCGGCAAAGTGGAAGCCGTGCTGCGGTTCGATCCGGCGCCCGAAACGCCGGCGCCGCTCGCGCTCGACGAAGAGCGGCTGCGCCAGTTGCGCCTGGCACTGGATGCGCTGAACGCAGCGCTAGGCCTCATGGCACCGCCGGAGCCGATGCGGGTCCTGGCGTGGCCTGGCGTGCTGCGCCAAGGCGATCCGGGAGAAAGCCGCGTGCCGCTCGCCGCGGCGAGCGCTCTGTTTCGCGCCGCTCTGGAGGATTTCGCGGCGACCCGCAGGCGGGAGGGAGAGCGGACCGCAGCCTTGCTCGACGAGCGCGTCAAGGCGCTGGCCGTCCTGGTGGAACAGGTGCGCGTGCGCGCGCCGCAGGTCCGCGCGAGTTGGCACGAACGTCTGCAGGCGCGGCTCAAGGAGTTTGCGGTCGAAGTCGAAGCCGGGCGTCTGGCCCAGGAGGCGGCACTCGCGGCCCAGCGGCTGGACGTTGACGAAGAATTGTCGCGGCTGGCAAGCCATGTGACCGAAGTGCGCGCCACCCTGAAGCGCGGCGAGCCGGTCGGACGCCGGCTAGATTTTCTGATGCAGGAACTCAACCGCGAAGCCAATACCCTGTCCTCGAAATCGCAGGATGCCGAGATGACGCGCTGCGCGGTGGAGATGAAGGTGATTATCGAGCAGATGCGCGAACAGGTGCAAAACATTGAGTAGCCCGGCACCCGGTGGTTTGTGGATCCTCTCCGCGCCGAGCGGCGGCGGCAAGACCAGCCTGGCGCAAGCGCTGGTGCCGCGCCTGCGCGAACACGGCATCCCGGCGGCGCGCTCGGTTTCCTACACCACGCGACCGCCGCGCGCCGGCGAGGCGCACGGCGAGCACTATCACTTCATCGACGAGCCCGGTTTTGCGGAAATGACCGAGCGCGGCGAGTTTCTGGAACACGCCACGGTGTTCGGCCGCCGCTACGGCACCGGCCGCGCCGAAACCCAGCGGCTGCTCGCCGCCGGCGTCGAGGTTCTGCTGGTGATCGACTGGCAAGGGGCGCAGCAGGTGCGCGCCCGGATGCCGCAGGCCCAAAGCGTTTTCATCCTGCCGCCTTCCCCCGCCGAACTCGAGCGTCGCTTGCATCGACGCGGACAAGACGATCCGGCGGTGATCGCCGAGCGCATGCGCGCAGCGCGCGAGGAAATGAAGCATTACGCGGAATACGACTATCTCATCGTCAACGACGTGTTCGAACGGGCGCTGGAGGAGTTGACCGCTTTGGTACTGGCCCGGCGTTTGCGGCGCGAGGTGCAGGCGGTGCGCCACGCAGCGCTGTTGCGCAGTCTGTTGGACGGTGAGTGAATCGCGGCGCGCGAGCGAGTCCTCCAAGCCGCGCCCATGGGATTCGATGATATAATCCACAGTTCTACGTTCAGACGCACCGATTGCCATGGCTCGTGTCACCGTCGAAGATTGCCTCGCCCGCATCCCCAACCAGTTCGAACTGACCCTGGTCGCCGCCAAGCGCGCGCGCCAGCTGGCGCGCGGCGCCGAGGCCAAGCTGCCCTGGGGCAGCCACAAGTCCACCGTGCTCGCGCTCAAGGAGATCGCCGAAGGGTACGTGGATCCCTCGGTGCTCAGCGAAGCCGACTTGCCGGTGATCCAGCAGCCGAAAATGGAGCTGGAAGCGCTGGATCCCAGCTTTGATCTATAGTCGCAAGTCTCACAAGTCTCTGATTCACAAAGGGACCCACGCGGTCCCTTTTGTTTTTCCAATGATGGGGCTCAGACGGCATCGGCTTGCACTGGATGTACACTGAGCACATGGAATTTCCGGTCATCCAGCGCATCGGCACTGCCATCCGCACCCAGCGCGTTGCCCGTGAATACGGCATCGACGCGCTGTGCCGCGTGCTGCAGGAGTATCTGCCGGAAGAGCAGATCGCCGAGGTGCGTCGCGCGTATGAGTTCGGCGCGCGTAGTCATCTGGGGCAGGCGCGCGACTCGGGTGAACCCTATATCTACCACCCGCTCGCGGTGGCGCGCATCCTGGCGGAGATGCGTCTGGACGCGACGACGCTGACGGCGGCGATTCTGCACGATGTGATCGAGGACACCGCGGTCGACAAGGACGAGATCGCCAAGCACTTCGGCAAGGACGTGGCCGAGCTGGTGGACGGCGTGTCCAAGTTCCACAAGGTCGAGGGCATGACCCGGGCCGAGCAGCAGGCCGAAAGCGTGCGCAAGCTGCTGCTCGCGATGGCCCAGGATCTGCGCGTCATCCTGGTCAAGCTCGCCGACCGTTTGCACAACATGCGCACGCTGGAGGGGGTGGAGCCGGCCAAGCGGCGCAGGATTGCGCGCGAGACCCTGGAAATCTACGCGCCCATCGCCCAGCGTCTGGGCATCAACACCCTGCGCACCGAGCTGGAAGACCTCGCTTTCCAGCATCTGTATCCGCGGCGTTTCCAGGTGTTCCAGAAGGCGGTCAACAGCCGTCTGGGTGACAGCAAGAGCCTGATCAAGGAGATCGAGACCAAGCTCGAACGCGCGCTGCGCGAGGAGGGCATCGGCGCTTCGGTGGTCGGTCGCCAGAAGAATCTGTACAGCATCTACGAAAAGATGCAGCGCAAGAAAATGCGCTTTCTGGACGTGATGGACCTGCTCGGGTTCCGCATCCTGGTGTCCAAGGTGGACGATTGCTACCGCGCGCTGGGCGTAGTGCACCACGTCTATCGGCCGATCTCGGAGCTGTTCAACGACTTCATCGCCAACCCCAAGGTCAACGGCTACCAGTCGCTGCACACGACCTGTGTCGGTCCGCAGGGGCGCAAGATCGAGGTGCAGATCCGTACGCGCGAGATGCATCACATCGCCGAGTCCGGCATCGCCGCGCACTGGCAATACAAGCTCGGCGGCGCGCGCGGTTTCGGCGGCAAGAACGATCCGCAGTCGGCTCCGCAACTGCGCGCGCGCGAATGGCTGGGCAGCCTGGTGGAGCTACAGAGCGGCGCCGGTGCACTGGACTTCATCGAGAACGTCAAGATCGACCTGTTCCCCGACGAGGTATACGTCTTCACGCCGAAAGGTCAGATCCGCCGTCTGCCGCGCGGCGCCACGCCGGTGGATTTCGCCTATTCCGTGCACTCCGAACTGGGCGACCGCTGCGTGGCCGCGCGCATCGACCAGCAGCTCGAACCGCTCAGCACGCCGCTGCAAAACGGCCAGACGGTGGAGATCATCACGTCGCGACACGCGCGGCCCAATGCGGCCTGGCTCAATTTCGTCAAGACCGCCAAGGCCCGCAGCCACATCCGCACTTATCTCAAGAACCAGCGCGAGGACGAGGCCATCCGGCTGGGCCGGCGCATGCTGGAGATCGCTTTGCGCGAGCTGCAGGTACCGCTGTCCGTGCTCAAGGGCGAACCTGCCGAAAAAGTGCTCAAGGCGTTCGGACTGCAGGACTTGGAGGACCTCTATGCTTCCATCGGGACCGGCGCGCGGCTGGCGCCGCTCGTGGCGCGACACTTCCTGCCGGACGGCAGCGGCCCGGTCGCCACGCCCGGCGAAAGCCTGCCGCTGGCGGTGGAGGGCACCGAAGGACTGGTGGTGGATTACGCCAAGTGCTGCCGTCCGATTCCCGGCGATGACATCTGCGGCTATGTCAGCGTCGGCCGCGGCATCGTCATCCACCGACTGGAGTGCCGTCACGTACAAACGCGCAAAGGCAGTGCCCAGGAACGCGTGGCGCTGGTCTGGTCGGACAAGGTCCAGGGCGATTACCTCGCCGAGCTCAAGCTCAAGGCCGAAAACCAGCGCGGCTTGCTGGCCAGCGTCGCCGGGGAGATTTCCAGCGCCGGCTCCAGCATCGAGAACGTGCAAATGCCGGAACGCGACGGTTCCGAAGCGGTGGAGATGCGCTTCCTGATCACCGTGCGCGACCGCGTGCATCTGGCGCGCGTGCTGCGGCGTTTGCGCAGGTTGCCGGCGGTGGAGCGCGTGAACCGCATCTGAGTGGCGCTCGGCGGTCGCGTGCCGACGTACCTTCCGGGGCGCCGAACGTGAAAGGAGTGACCGTGACTCGCGAAGTGATCCGTACCGACCTCGCTCCCCAAGCCATCGGTACTTATTCGCAGGCCGTGCGCTGCGGCAAGAACGTCTATCTTTCGGGGCAGATCGCGCTCGATGCCAAGACCCAGCACCTGGTCAATCACAGCGTCGAAGCCGAGATCCATCAGGTCTTCAGAAACCTTCGCGCGGTGGCCGAAGCGGCTGGCGGCGGTCTGGCCCAGGTGGCCAAGCTGACGATCTATCTCACCGACATGGCGCACTTTCCCAAAGTCAACGAGATCATGAGCGAATACTTCGCGCCGCCCTACCCCGCGCGCGCGGCGGTGGGCGTGGCCGCTCTGCCGCGCGGCGCGCGCGTGGAAGCCGACGCCATCCTGGTCCTCGAATGAGCGGCGCGCCGCGCACGCTGATTGCATGACGCAAACGGTGCGCGCCGCACCCATCGCCCGTAGTCGCGGCAGCAAACCGCCGACCACGCTCGACACGCCGGTCACCTATCTCAAAGGTGCGGGACCCGCGGCGGCCGAGCGCCTGCGCGCGCTGGGCATCGAGCGCGTCGCCGATCTGCTGTTTCATCTGCCCAGCCGCTACGAAGACCGCCGCCGCATCGTGCCGCTTGCGCAGCTCAAACCGGGCATGGAAGCGCTGGTGCGCGGCCGGGTGGTGGCTGCCGACGTGCGTTTCGCGCCGCGGCGCAGCCTGCGGGTCGCGATCGAGGACGGCAGCGACAGCCTGCTGCTGCGTTTCTTCCACTTCAACGAAACGCAGCGCGACGGCTTCGTCGCAGGCCGCTGGCTGCGGGCCTATGGGCAGGTGCGCGCCGGCGCCAACGGTCTGGAGATGGTGCACCCGGAATACCGGCTCGCCGACGACCCCTCGCTCCTGCCGCCGGAGCCGCGCTTGACCGCGGTTTATCCGACCACCGCCGGCATCGCCCAGGCGCGACTGCGCAGTCTGATCCGGCAGGCGCTGGACATCGCCGCCAAAGATTCCGCGTTCAACGCCGAGCTGCCGGGACTCCCGCCGCCGGATACGCTGTCGGCGCTGCGCATATTGCACGAGCCGGACGGCGAGGACCTCGGCTCCCTGCTGGTCGGGCGCCACCCCGCGCAGTTGCGGCTGCTGCGCGAGGAATTGCTGGCGCACCAGCTGTGCATGCGCTGGCTGCGCCGACGCAGCCAGGCCGCCGCGGCCGCGCGCATCGAAACCTTGCCGGCGATGCAGGCGGCGTTGCAGGAGCAACTGCCTTTCGCGCTCACCGGTGCGCAGCGCCGGGTGCTCGCCGAGATCGCGCAAGACCTGGCTTCCGGCCGACCGATGCTGCGCCTGGTGCAGGGCGACGTCGGCTGCGGCAAGACCGTGGTGGCGGCCGTGGCCATGCTCGCCTGCGCGCGCGCGGGCCTGCAGGCGGCGTTGATGGCGCCGACCGAGTTGCTCGCCGAGCAACATGCGCACAACCTCGCGCGCTTGCTGGGCCACCTCGGCGTCGAGGTGGGGTGGCTGTCGGGCCGCATGAAGCGCGCGGAACGCGAGGAAGCCCTGCGTGCGGTCGCTACCGGGGAACGGCCGCTGTGGGTCGGCACGCATGCCTTGTTCCAATCCGAAGTGCGCTTCGCCCGGCTCGGGCTGGTGGTGGTGGACGAGCAGCATCGTTTCGGCGTGGCCCAACGGTTGGCGCTGCGCGACAAGGGCCGGCTCGGCGCGGGCGACGGCCAAGCCTGGGTGCCGCACCAGCTGATCATGTCGGCGACGCCGATTCCGCGCACCCTGGCGCAGACGCTGTACGCCGATCTCGACGTCTCGGTGATCGACGAACTGCCGCCGGGCCGTCGTCCCGTGCAGACCGTAGTGATCTCCAACGCCCGCCGCGCCGCAGTGCTGGAACGGATCGGGCAAGCCTGCCGCGCCGGGCGCCAGGCTTACTGGGTGTGCACGCTGATCGAAGAATCCGAGCAGTTGCAGGCGCAGGCGGCGGAGGAGACCTACCGCCAGCTCCGCGCCGAGCTGCCGGAGCTGCGCGTGGGCCTGGTGCACGGTCGCATGAAGCCCGCGGAGAAAGAAGCGCAGATGCGCGCCTTCGTCGGCGGCCTCACCCAGCTCCTGGTGGCGACCACGGTGATCGAAGTCGGCGTCGACGTGCCGAACGCCAGCATCATGATCATCGACAACGCCGAGCGTCTGGGCCTGGCGCAACTGCATCAGTTGCGCGGTCGCGTCGGCCGCGGCGGGCAGGCGAGCCAGTGCCTGCTGCTGTATCAGCCGCCGCTGTCGGACAACGCCCGCGCGCGGCTGGAGGTGATGCGGACCTGTCACGATGGGTTCGTCATCGCCCAACGCGATCTGGAGCTGCGCGGTCCCGGCGAGCTGCTCGGTCGCCGCCAGACCGGAGTGATCGGTTTGAAGATCGCCGATCCGGCGCGCGACGCCGGAGAAATTCCCATGCTCACGCAGCTCGCCGACCGCTGGTGGACACAGGCCCCGCGCGCGGCCCAGCGTCTGATCGCGCGCTGGATCGGCGACGCCGGGCGTTACGCCCAGGTCTGATTGCCGGCCCTGCGGCCCGCTTATGATTGCGGCATGAACACCGCGATCACGATGGCGCCGTGGCGCAGGAAGTCCCTCGATTACCTGCGGCTGATGCGCTTGCATCGGCCGATCGGCATCTGGCTGCTGTTGTGGCCGACGCTGTGGGCGCTGTGGCTGGCCGCCGGCGGCGTGCCGCCGCTGCCGATCCTGGCGATCTTCATCGCCGGAACCGTGCTCATGCGCAGCGCCGGCTGCGTCATCAACGACTATGCGGACCGCGGCTTCGATCCGCACGTCGAACGCACGCGGGAACGGCCGATCGCCGCCGGCTGCGTCGCGCCGCGCGAGGCGCTGGTCCTGTTCGTGGTGCTGTGCCTGGCCGCGCTGCTGATCGCGGCGCCCTTGCCGGCGGCGGCGTTGTGGCTCGCGTTGCCGGCGGTCGTCTTGGCGGCGAGCTATCCCTTCGCCAAACGCTTCCACTCGCTGCCGCAGGCGCACTTGGGGCTGGCGTTTTCCTGGGGCATCCCGATGGCCTACGCCGCGGTGCGCGGTCGCGTGCCCTGGGCCGAAGCGGGCTGGCTGATGGCCGCCAACGTGTGCTGGGTGATCGCCTACGACACGCTCTATGCGATGTCCGACCGCGAGGACGATCTCAAGATCGGCGTGAAGTCGAGCGCCATCCTGTTCGGTCGCTACGACCGCCTGGCGGTGGCGGCCTTGCACGCCGGTGCGCTGCTCGTGCTGCTGTGGGTCGGCGTGCAGGCGCAACGCGGCGCGTCCTATTTCGCGGGCCTCGCGGTGGCCGCCGCTTGCGCGCTTTACCAGCAAAGGCTGGTGCGCGGGCGCGAGCCTGCGGCGTGCTTCCGCGCTTTCGGCCATAACCAGTGGTTCGGGTTGGCGGTGTTCGCCGGGCTGGCGCTCGACTACGCGCTGCGCGGCTGACGATCAGTCGGCACGCGCGGCGGTCCACACCTCGATGCGGCGCGCACCGGCGGCGCGGCAGACGCGGGCCAGCTCGGTCGCCGTGCTGCCGGTGGTCATCACGTCGTCGATCAGCGCCAGGTGCCGCTCGGCGATCCGGGCAGCGTCCACCGCAAAGGCTTTGCGCACGTTGCGCCGCCGTGCGGCGGCGCTCTTGCCGATCTGGTCTTCGGTGGCGCGCAGGCGCCGGGCGGCGTCGGCGGCGACCGCGATTCCGAGCGAGCCACCGATCACTCGGGCCAGCTCCAGCGCCTGGTTGTAGCCGCGGTGGCGTAAACGGCTGCGGTGCAAGGGGACCGGCAACAGCAGTTCGGGCAAAGGCGCGCCGCGCAAAGCCAGCGCGGTGGCCATTTCCCGGCCGAGCCAGCGTCCGGCGCGAAAGTCGGCGTGGTACTTGAGTCCCTGGATCGCGCGATCGACGGGCGGCGCATAGCGGAAGGCCGACCAGGCGGCATCGAACGGCGGGAATGCGCGCGCGCAAGGGGCGCAGAGGGTGGCGGTCTGCTGCGGGCGCGCGCAGCGCGGACAGGCGCTGCGGTTCCAGGGCAGTTCCCGCCGGCAGGGAGCGCACAGCATCGCATTGCAAGGCTGAGCGCAGACCACACAACGCTCTGGCAGGACTTGCTCGCGTAAACCGCGCCACAGTCTGTCAACTTTCACTGGAGCCCAAAGGTTGACAGCAAGCCGCCGGAGACGGAACACTGCAGCCAGTCCACGCCGAGGAAGCCCGGTGAACCCCACCCAGACCAGCACTCGCCACGATTGGCGACGCGAGGAAATCGCAAGTCTGTTCGCCTTGCCATTCAACGACCTTCTGTATCGGGCGCACGGCGTCCATCGCGCGCATTTTGATCCCAATCGGGTGCAGCGCTCCACGCTGCTGTCGATCAAGACCGGCGCCTGTCCGGAGGATTGCGCCTATTGCCCGCAGTCGGTGCGTCACGACACCGGCCTCAAGGCCGAACCGCTGATGGAACTCGAAGCGGTGGTGGAAGCGGCGCGGGCCGCCAGGGACAACGGCGCGACGCGGTTCTGCATGGGCGCGGCCTGGCGCTCGCCCAAAGACCGTGACCTGGAAAAAGTCGCAACGATGGTGCGCGAGGTGAAGGCGCTCGGTCTGGAGACCTGCGTCACCCTGGGCATGCTGGAACGCCACCAGGCGCGGCGGCTGGCGGAGGCGGGCCTGGACTACTACAACCACAATCTCGATACCTCGCCGGAGTTTTATGGCGAGATCATCCACACGCGCACTTACCAGGATCGGCTCGACACGCTTCGGCATGTGCGCGAGGCGGGTCTCAAGGTGTGCTGCGGCGGCATCGTCGGGATGGGCGAGACGCGCGAGGACCGCATCGGCTTGCTGGCCGAGCTCGCGCGGCTGCAGCCGCATCCCGAAAGCGTGCCGATCAACGAACTGGTGGCGGTGCCCGGCACGCCCCTGGCGCAGGCGCAGAAGCTCGATCCCTTCGAGTTCGTGCGCACCATCGCGGTCGCGCGCATCCTGATGCCTCGGGCCCATGTCCGTCTGTCCGCCGGACGCAGCGCCATGAGCGACGAACTGCAGGCGCTGTGCTTCTTCGCCGGGGCCAATTCGATCTTCTACGGAGACAAGCTCCTCACCACCGGCAATCCGCAGAACGACAAAGATCGCGCGTTGTTCGCGCGGCTCGGTCTGGAACCCGAGGCTCCCGCCGCCTCCGATGCGGTGGACGATTCAGGAAACGATCCGCGCATCGCGGAAGTGCGCGCCTTCCAGATGTCCTGTTGCAACGAGTGAACGTCGCGCCCGCTTGCGAGACGCCCTTGGAGCGCCGGCTCGCCGCCGAGCTGGAGCGCCTGCGCGCGGCACAGCTCTATCGCCGGCGCCGACAGGTCGGCGGCAGTCACGGTGCGCAGATCGTGGTGGAGGGTCGCCTGTGCACGAACTTCTGCAGCAACGACTATCTGGGCCTCGCCGCCGATCCGCGCCTGGCCGCCGCCGCCGCGAGCGCCCTCGAGCGCTGCGGAACCGGCAGCGGAGCGGCGGCGCTGGTGTCCGGCTACAACGTCGAGCATGCGCGCCTGGAAGAAGAGCTTGCCGATTTCGTCGGCCGGCCGCGGGCGCTGTTGTTTTCCAGCGGCTGGGCCGCCAACCTCGGCGTCCTGCGCGCCTTGCTCGGCCGGAACGACAGCTTGATCGCCGACGAACTCAACCACGCTTCCCTGATCGATGGCGGGCGGCTGTCGGGAGCGCGCTATGTGCGGGTCGGGCATTGCAACCTCGAAAGCTTCGAGCGGGCGCTGGCGGAGGCGGGACCGCCAGACCCTGAAAAACGAAAGCTGCTGGTCACCGACGCGGTGTTTTCGATGGACGGCGACCTGGCCGATTTGCCTCGCCTGGCCGAACTCGCGCAGCGGCACGAGGCCGCGCTCATGGTCGACGATGCCCACGGCTTCGGCGTGCTGGGCGCGCACGGTCGCGGCAGTCTCGAACTGTTTTTCTCGAGTCCCGAAGCCCGGGCCCCGAGTCCCGAGGTCTACGTGGCCACCCTGGGCAAGAGCCTGGGCTGTGCCGGCGCTTTCGTGGCCGGCTCGGAGACGCTCATCGAATACCTGATCCAACGCGCTCGCACCTCGGTGTTTTCCACCGCGCCGCCCCCGGCGCTCGCCGCCGCCGCGCGCGCCGCGCTGCGCATCCTGCAAGCGGAGCCCGAGCGGCGCGAGCGCCTTTTCGAGAACGTGCGACATTTCCGCCACGGCGCCGAGCAGCTCGGCATCCCGCTGGGCTGCCCCGAATCTTCCGTCTCGCATCCGCAACTCCGCGTGCTGACACCCATCCAGCCGCTGATCCTCGGTACTCCCGAACGCGCGCTGGAATTCGCGCGCTGGCTCTACGAACGCGGCCTGTGGGTGGCAGCGATTCGCCCGCCGACCGTGCCGGCGGGCACCGCACGACTGCGGATCACCTTGTCGGCCGCGCATCAGCGCGCGCAGATCGATCGACTGCTGGAGGCCTTGGCGGAAGGTTTGAAGGTGTTTCCTGGTTCTCGGTTTCCGGTTTCCACATCGGAGCGTTCGAGCCGTTCCGGAAATCGCAAGCTCGCGGCGCACTGACGATCATGGCCACGCCCACGATTTTCGTCACCGGCACCGACACCGGCGTCGGCAAGACGCTGGTCACCCGCGCACTGCTGCTGCGCCTGCGTGCGCAAGGTTTGCGCGCGGCCGGTTTCAAGCCAGTGGCCAGCGGAGCGCGGCGCACGCCGCAGGGCTTGCGCAACGAAGACGCCCTGGCCCTGTTGACCGCCTCCGCGCCTGGTCTGGACTATGCCGCGGTCAATCCCTATTGCTTCGAGCCGCCCATCGCGCCCCACCTCGCCGCGCGCGAGGCGC
>Ga0070740_10005773_pt1 | contig 11256 bp, 7 predicted proteins | sample Coa_R2_FD_67286 | JGI IMG/M metagenome (GOLD analysis project Ga0070740, IMG submission 67286) | Surface soil microbial communities from Centralia Pennsylvania, which are recovering from an underground coalmine fire - Coalmine... | ecosystem: Environmental > Terrestrial > Soil > Unclassified ...
GGCGTCGAGCTGGCCGACGTCACCGTCCTGCATGGGGACACCGCCGTGAGCCCCTACGGCATGGGGACCTTCGCTAGTCGCAGCGCGGTGGCAGGCGGGGGTGCCACCCTGCTGGCAGCCCAGGCCCTGCGCGAGAAGCTCCTGACCATTGCCGCGCACCTGCTGGAGGCGCCCATCGAGGACCTCACGCTCCAGCAGGGCCGGGTCACCGTGCGCGGCTCGCCCGACCGCGCCCTGACCTTGCGCGACATCGCGCGCGTGGCCTACTATACCGTCTTCCAGCTACCGCCAGGAATGCCGCCCGGCCTCGAGGAGACGCGCTACTACGACCCTCCGTTGGGCACGTTCTCGAACGGCGCCCAGGCGGCGGTGGTGGAGGTCGACCCCGAAACGGGCCAGGTGCGAGTGCTACGGTTCGTCATCGTGGAGGACTGCGGCGTGGCGATCAACCCGCGCGTTGTCATCGGCCAGGTGCATGGCGGGGCGGCGCAGGGCGTCGCCGCGGCGCTGTACGAGGAGGTCCGCTACGACGCGAACGGCCAGCTCCTGACCGGCAGCCTCATGGACTACCTGATCCCCACAGCGGCGGAGACCCCCGCCTTCGAGGTTGCGATGCTGGAGACCCCCTCGCCCATCACGGTGGGCGGCTTCAAGGGAATGGGCGAGGGCGGAACGATCTCGCCTCCCGCGGCGATCGCCAACGCGGTGCGCGACGCCCTGGCGCCGCTGCCGGTGCGGCTGGTCGCGCTGCCACTCACGCCCGAGCGCGTCCTGGCGGCTATCGAGGCGGCGCGGGCGGGGGCGAGCGGCGAGCGCCCGGCTAGCTCACAACCAGGTTGACGAGCCGGTCGGGCACGTAGATCAGGCGCCGCACCTCGCGGCCGTTCAGGAGAGCGCGGATCTTCGGTCGCTCCAGCACCAGCGGGCGGATCTCCTGCTCGCTCAGGCCCGGCCGGACTGCGATCTGGTCGCGCACCTTGCCGTTCACCTGGATTACGATATTGACGCGCTCCTCGACGGTGAGCGCCTCGTCCCAGGTGGGCCAGGGCTGCAGGTGGACGCTCTGCTCGTGGCCGAGGCGATGCCAGAGCTCCTCGGCGAGGTGCGGCGCCGAGGGGGCCAGGAGCACGACCAGGCGCTCCAGCGCTTCGCGCCAGAGGGGGGCCGACACGCGGCCGCGCAGGCGCTGGAGGGTGTTGCGGTAGCTGTGGAGCTCCGCCAGCATGGTGTTGAACTGGAAGGCCTCGAGCCGCTCCGTAACCACCTTGGTCGTCTTGTGCATCTGGCGGAGCAGCTCGGTATCGGCCTCGGGCTCGCCGGTGGGCGGCGGCGGCTGCTCCAGGGTCTCGACGACGAGGTCCCAGACGCTGTTCAGGAAGCGCCACGGCCCTTGGATCCCCTTGCTGCTCCAGGCCCCGCCGGCGCTCCAGGGCCCCAGGAACATCAAGTAGGTGCGGACGGTGTCGGCCCCCAGCTGCTGGACGTAGTCGTCGGGGTTGACCACATTGCCCCGGCTCTTGCTCATCTTCTCGTTGTCTTCGCCGAGGATGATGCCCTGGTTGAACAGCCGCTTGAACGGCTCGTTGAACTGAACGAGCCCCAGGTCGCGGAGGACGCGCGTGAAGAAGCGCGCGTAGAGCAGGTGCATGACGGCGTGCTCGACGCCGCCCATGTACTGGTCGACCGGGCACCAGCGCGCCGCCAGCTCCTGGGGGAACGGCGCGTCGCGCAGGTGGGGATCGAGGTAGCGCAGGAAGTACCACGACGAGTCGACGAAGGTGTCCATCGTGTCGGTCTCGCGCTGGGCGGGCCCGCCACACTGCGGACAGGTGGTGTTCACGAACGCGGTGTGGTACTTGAGCGGCGACTCGCCGGTCGGCCGGAACTCGGCGTCCGGGGGTAGCCGCACCGGCAGGTCATGCTCGGGAACCGGAACCGTGCCGCAGCGCGAGCAGTAGATGATGGGGATGGGGGTGCCCCAGTAGCGCTGGCGGGAGATCAGCCAGTCGCGCAGCCGGTAGTTCACCTTGCGCTGGCCCAGGCCGCGGGCCTCCAGCCAGTCGGCCATGCGCTCCTTGGCCTCCTCCGACGGCAGGCCGTCGAAGGGGCCGCTGTTGACCATGATCCCAGGCTCGACGTAGGCTGCGGTGAGCGGGGCGGCCTCGGTCTGACCGGGAGGGCGGATCACCTCGCGGATGGGCAGGCCGAACTTCTGGGCGAACGCGAAGTCCCGCTCGTCGTGGGCGGGCACGGCCATGATGGCGCCGGTGCCGTAGGTGAGCAGCACGTAGTCCGCGATCCAGATGGGCACGCGCTCCCCGTTGAAGGGGTTGATCGCGTAGGTGCCCAGCGGCACCCCGGTCTTCTCCCGCTCCAGCGAGAGCCGCTCGATCTCGCTCTGGCGCCGGGCCTGCTCCTGGTAGGCGGCCACGGCCGCCCGCTGCGCGGGGACGGTGAGCTGCTCGACCAAGGGGTGCTCCGGCGCCAGCACGACGTAGGTCATGCCGTACACCGTGTCGATGCGGGTGGTGAAGACGGCGATCTCCACCCCAGGATGCCCCTCCACCGCTAGGCGGAACTCGACGCCCTCGCTGCGGCCGATCCAGTTGCGCTGCATGGTGATGACGCGCTCGGGCCATTCCAGCTCGGAGAAGTCGAGCAGCTCCTCGGCGTAGGCCGTGATGCGGAAGAACCACTGCTCCAGGTCGCGGCGGATGACCGGCGTGCCGCAGCGCTCGCACAGCCCGTCGAGCACCTGCTCGTTGGCGAGGACGGTCTGGCAGTGGGAGCACCAGTTCGCGGGGGCCTTCGCGCGGTAGGCCAGGCCGCGCTTGTAGAACTGGAGGAAGAACCACTGGTTCCAGCGGTAGTACTCCGGGTCGCAGGTGGCCAGCGAGTGCGACCAGTCGTACATCGCGCCCATGCTCTTGAGCTGGGCGGTCATGCGCTCGATGTTCTGGCGGGTCCAGACATAGGGGTGGATGCCGTGCTTGATCGCCGCCTCTTCGGCGGGCAGGCCGAAGGCGTCGAACCCGATCGGGAGGAAGACGTTGTAGCCCCGCATCCGCTTGTAGCGGGCGTGGGTATCGGCCGGCGCGAAGTTGTACCAGTGGCCGATGTGGAGGTCCCCCGAGGTATAGGGGAACATCACCAGCGCGTAATACTTGGGGGCCGGGGCGTGGAGGTCGACACGATACAGGCCTGCGGCCTCCCAGCGCGCCTGCCATTTCGGCTCGATCTCTCGGGGATTGTACTTATCGGCCATGGCGCCTCCGCCCATCCGCGATGGTCTCGGGTCCGCTTGCTGCCCGCCGCACACCGCCCCGCCCGCTTAAGGGGGCGCCGCGCGGGCGCGGCCGGCGCGCGACAAAAAAACAAGTGGCAGGAGGCGAACCTCGCTGGCCACTTGCCGCTGCCACCTGTGGTGGAGCAGAGGGGAATCGAACCCCTGACCTCTTCCATGCCAAGGAAGCGCGCTCCCGCTGCGCCACTGCCCCACGGGACACGCTGCAGGTGGCGGATGCCACCCGGCGTAAGGATTCTAGCAAAAATGGGCCGGCCCGACAACCGGCTACACCCGCTTCGCCTCGGCCTTGACGAGCTCCCAGAGCTGGTCGCGCAGCGCGTGGAAGCGGGGGGTGGCCCGCACCTCGTACGCCCAGCGCGGCTTGGGGAGGTCGACAGGGACCACGGCCTTCACCCGCCCCGGGCGGGCGGTCATGACCACGATGCGGTCGCCCAGCGTGATCGCCTCGTCGATGCTATGGGTGATGAACAGCACCGTCTGGCGCATCTCCTCGCGCAGCTTGAGCAGCTCCCCCTGCATGACCTCGCGCGTCATGGCATCGACCGCGGCGAACGGCTCGTCCATGAGTAGGATGCTCGGATCGGTGATCAGCGCGCGCGCGAGCCCCACGCGCTGGCGCATGCCGCCCGAGAGCTCGTGCGGGTAGTGGCGCTCGAAGCCTTCGAGCCCGACCAGGCGGATATACCGCTGGAGCTTGGCCTCCACCTCCGGGCCGCGGGCGCGGCCGCGCAGCTCCAGGCCGAGCAAGATGTTCTGGCGCACGTTGCGCCAGGGCAGGAGGGCGTATTCCTGGAACACCATCGCGCGGTCGGGGCCGGGGCCTTCGACCTCGCGCCCGTCAATGGTGAGGCTGCCGCTGGAGATGGGGAGCAGCCCGGCCACGGCGTTGAGGAAGGTGGTCTTGCCGCAGCCGCTCGGGCCCACGATCACGAGGAACTCTCCCGCTTCGACTTCCAGCGTGACGTTCTCTAGGGCCACGAACTCGGTGCGGTCGCGCGCGTTCGGGTAGACGACGCGGACATCCTGAGCGACGATCTGTGGCATTGGCCATGCTCGCTCGAGAGGTACGGAAGGAGACGCCCGGCTTAGTCCTCACCCTCTAGCACGGCGCTGGGTGCGCCGTCAACCGCGGCCGCCGGCGGGCGAGAGGGCGCTATGGTAAAATACGCTCCGACGACTGGGAGAGGTCGCCTAGTGGCCTAGGGCGCTCGCCTGGAGAGCGAGTAGGCGTTAACCACGCCTCGTGGGTTCGAATCCCACCCTCTCCGCTCTGCGGCGGGAAGCACGGCTTCCCGCCGCTTAGTTTGTCTTAGGGCTTAGACTTTCATGCGCGGGTCGAAGGCGTCGCGGAGTCCATCGGCCAACAGGAAGATGGAGAGCACGGTGAGGAAGATCATCGTGCCGGGCGCCGCCACGAGCCACGGCGCGCGGGTCACGTAGTCCAGCGAGTTCTGCAGCATGTTGCCCCAGCTCGCAGTGGGAGGCTGGACTCCCAGGCCGAGGTAGCTGAGCCCCGATTCGAGCAGGATGCCGGTGGCGATCTCGAAGCCGGCCATGACGCTCACCACCGAGACGAGGTTGGGCAGGATGTGGCGGAACAGGATCCGGGCGTCGCTGGCCCCTAGCACGCGGGCAGCGTCTACGTAGTCGCGGCGCGCGAGCGAGAGCGTCTGGCCGCGGACGAGGCGGGCGGTGCCCATCCAGCCGATGAGCCCGATGATGACGGCTAGGCCGGTGGGGTCCGGGCGGAAGGTTACGGAGAGGATGATCAGCAGGAACAGCCCCGGGATGTTCTGCAGGACCTGAATCACCGCGTTGATGGCGTCGTCGACGCGCCCGCCGTAGTAGCCGGCCACCAGGCCGATGGGCACGCCGAGCAGCAGCGAGACGAGCGCCACCATGAAGCCGATCCGCAGCGACACCTGGCCCGCGTAGAGCACCCGCGTCAGGTTATCGCGCCCCAGCTCGTCCGTGCCCAGCCAGTGGCCCGGACCGGGCGGAGCGAAGTTGTTGCGCAGGTTCTGGGCGTTGGGATCGGTCTGGAGCACGTAGGTGGCGATGAGCGGCGCCGCGAGGGTGAGCAGGCAGATCGCCACGAAGAGGTACAGGGCGGCCATGGACACTCGGTCGCGGCGCAGCCGCCGCCAGGTGAGGGCGAGGTAGCCCGGGCTGGGCTGCACCGTGAGGGGCGGGGCGGGCGCGCGGACGCCGATCCGCTCCTTAGCCTGCGTTACCTCTGCCATGGCGCTCCTGAATGCCGTGGCCGTACCGCGGCGGGGCGCTCGCGACTAGTCGTAGCGCACACGCGGGTCGACCCACCCGTAGGCGATGTCGGCCAACAGGTTCCCGAGGATGACGAGCGTGGCGCCGAGCATGTTCAGCGCCATCAGGACGGGATAGTCGCGCTGGAACGCGGCGGCGACAGCCATGCGCCCGATGCCGGGCCAGGAGAAGGTGCTCTCGAAGAGCACCGAGCCGCTGACGAGCGCGGCCAGGGTGCCGCCCATGATCGTCACGACGGGGATGAGCGCGTTGCGCAGGACGTGGCGCCCCATGACCAGCCGCTCGCTCAGCCCCTTGGCGCGGGCGGTGCGCACGAAGTCCTGTCCCAGCACCTCGAGCACCTCCGAGCGGATGTAGCGCGAGTAGGTGATCCAGCCGCCCATCGCGCCGATAGTCGCGGGGAGGAGGAGGTGCCACAGCCGGTCCAACAGGGTGTCGTTGCCCGGCGTGTACATGCCGCCGAGCGGGAAGATACGGATCGTGTTCGCCGAGAGCACGAGGATCATCAGGCCGAGCCACCAGTGGGGCACCGCGTTGCCGATGACGGTGAACACCCGCACGGTGTTGTCGATCCAGCTGCCGCGGTGCATGGCGGCGTAGACGCCTAGGGGGATGCCCAGCAGGCCCAGCAGGATCGAGGCGAGCGAGAGCTGGATCGTGGCCGGCAGCCGCTCAGCGATCTTGTCCACCACCGGCCGCTGGTCGATGAGCGAGTAGCCGAAGTTGAGCTGGAGCACGTTCGACAGCCACTTGAGGTACTGGACGGGGATGGGGTCGCGCAGGCCGAACTGCTCCTCCAGCCGCTCGATGGTAGCGGCCGGGATGCGGGGGTTAGCGTAGAGCGTGGTGAGCCCGCCCGGCGCGGCGTGCATGAGCGCGAAGCTCAGCATGCTCACCCCGAGCAGGATGAAGACCGACTGGATGAGGCGCCGGATGACGAACCGCAGCATCGTCCCAGGCTACGCTCGCGGGTGGGATAGTGTGCTACTTCACGTACCACTGTTCAATATTGTAGCCGATGCCGAGCGGCGAGACCTCGACGCCGCCGATGCGGTTGCTGATGCCGGTGTAGGCCTTGTTCATCGTGAGGAAGATGTAGGGCACGTCTTCCGCCAGGATGCGCTGGATCTCCTGGTAGATCTGCTTGCGCCGCTCGCGGTCGAACTCGCGAGCCCCTTGCTTGAACAGCTCCTCCACGCGCTTGTTGACGTAGGCGCCGGCGTTGAGCTGGGGGATGTTCTGCTCGGCCCACACCTGGTACATCCAGTGAGGATCGACGGTGCTGACCCAGCCCAGGACGACGAGGTCCCAGTCGAAGGGCGGACTCTTGATGGCCTGCAGGAAGGCGGCCCATTCCAGCCCCTGGATCTCGACCTCGACGCCGAGCTTGCGGAACTCCTCCTGCACGACGGTGGCGATGCGCTCGCGCACCTTGTTGGAGTTGGGGCCGAACAGCAGGCGCAGCCGCAGGCGCTGGCCGTCTTTCGTGAGGACGTTGTCAGGGCCGGGCACCCAGCCGGCCTGAGCGAGCAGGGCGCGCGCCCGGGCGGGGTCGTAGTCGTAGCGCGGCACGTCGGGGTTGTAGCACCAGCAGGTGGGGGTGAAGGCCGAGTAGGTGGGCTGGGCGAGCCCGTACTGGATCTTGTCGATGATGAGCTGGCGGTCGACGGCGTGGGCCAGGGCGCGGCGGACGGTGACGTCCTGGAGGTAGGGCTTGCGGAGGTTGAAGCCGATGTAGCTCCAGGTCGCTGCGGCCGGCCACCACTCGTAGACCGTGATGTGGTCGAGCCGCTTCGCCTGCTCGTAGTCCTCGGGGGGGATGCTCGCCTGGTCGACCTCGCCGGCGCGCAGCTTCTGGAAGGCCATCTGCGGGGTGCCCACGACGCGGATCTCGTAGGTATCGAGCTTGGGACGCCCCTTGAAGTAGAGGTCGTTGGCGACGAAGATGGCGTGCGAGTCGCGCACCCATTCCTTCAGCTTGAAGGGGCCGGAGACCACGGTGGGCGCCATGATCTCTGGGTTGCGGTTCGGGTCGTTCCAGTCCAGCTTCTCCCAGATATGCTTGGGGAGCGGGACCACGGCGTCCGCGTTCTCCAGCCCGACTGCAAGGGGCTCCTTGAGCGTCACCACGATCGTGCGGGGGTCGGGCGCCTCGTAGGCCGCGATGGTGTCGAAGTTGCTCACATAGGGGTAAGCGTTTTCGGGGCGCCGCGCCTGCTCGAAGGTCCATTTGAAGTCCGCCGAGGTGATCGGCTGCCCGTCGCTCCAGCGGATGTCGGGCCGCAGGCGGAACGTGTAGGTCACGCGGTCCTCGGCCAGCGACCAGCTCTCGGCCAGCTCAGGGATGAAGTTGTCGGGGTTGTGAGGATCGCGGGAGAGGAGGCCGTTGGCGTACACGAGGCTCTGGTAATCGCGTGAGGCCGCGTCGGTGGTCTTGTAGGGGTGGAAGCTGACGGCGTCGGCGGTAACCGCTACCGTCATCGCGCCGCCCTGCCGCGCGGCCCCGCCGCTGGTGGGCGAGCGCTCGGTGGAGCGGCTCGGGTCGGTTCCGGTGCAAGCGGCGAGCAGCAGGGCGATGAGCATCCCGAGCGCGGGGCGGCACCAGCGACCGAAGCGCGCGGCGATCATCGGCGATCTCTCCTGGAGCTTGTGCACCATCCTTCCATTGCAGGATCCGCGCCGTGTCGGCGCGTCGCGGCGGCACGGATCAGACCCCGCCCTGGGCTAGCGGTAGCCTAGTATAATGGGAGCCCCGTCAGGGCGCCAGACAGCGGTCAGGCGTGGAGCCTGTGGGGCTCCGGGCTGGGTGAGGGGCCTGGCGGGGAGTGACGAGCGCGCGCTGGTGCGCACGTGCCGGAGGGCGGGTCCCAGCGTTGCGGTAGAGTCGCGAGCGCGGCGGTGAGGCCGGTACAATGTGACGTGGTGCAGCGCGCGCGAGGCGCGGCGCCAGCTAGATGCCGAGGTGGCGGAACTGGCAGACGCGGCGGACTTAAACTCCGCTGCCCGCAAGGGCGTAGGGGTTCGATCCCCCTCCTCGGCACCCCGTTCATCGGCTTGCTGAAGCCCTTCCTGCCAGCAGCCCCGCCGCCCGGCCTCGGTCCCCAGGGGCGGTTGACAGCAACCCGAGTGAACTCACGGTGCTTTGCAAAACCTGGGCGCCGGCCTGGTATACCGGCGGGCCTGAGCAAGCCATCGGTTAGCGACGCACTATGGAACCTGATCGCACCGTTATTGCCGCCGGAGCCGCCCGAGCCGAAAGGCGGGTGGCCCTGCCTGCCGGACTGGGCCGCGCTCACGGGCATTCTCTCCGTGCGGCGTACAGGCCTCCCAGGGGCGCTGCTGCCCCCCAGATGGGTGCGGCAGCGGCATGACCTGCTGGCGGCGGCTCCGCGACGGGCAGCGCGCGGGCGTGGGGGAGCGGCTCCACCGCACCCTGCAAGAGCGGCTTGGGGAGGCCGACCAAAGCGCTGGGGCCCGCGCGAGCCTGGACAGCCGCGCGACCGGCCCGCCTCTGTGGCTCGCGGCAAGGCGGGCGGCAAGCCGCATGTTATGGTTGACCGCACCGGCCAGTCGGTGAACGTCCTGCTCAGCGCCGCGAACTGTCACGACGCCACGGGCTTCGAGGCCGTGCCCGATGGGGGCGGCCGCGTCGAGCGCCTGCTGGGCCGGCCCTGCCAGCGGCCGGACAAGCGGCACGCGGACAAGGCGTAGGACGCGGCCCGCTGGCGGCAGGTATCACGCCAGGGAGCGCCCGCAAAGGCAGCGAGAGCAAGGAGAAGCGGAGCTGGTATTGGTGGGTAGCGGAACGGCCGCTGGCGTGGCGCTCGCGCTGCCGGCGCCTGGGGGTGCGGGAGGAGCGGCTGGCGGAGATCCATCGAGCCTTCCTGCAGCTTAGCTGTGCTCTGGTCTGCCTGAACTACTGGCTCAACCGGTTTTGAAATGCACTGTTAGTAGCACTCTGTCTGGCAGGAGCTGCCTGCGCTCCGGTAGCTGTGTCCGAGAGTCCGCTTTCCCCCTTGCTAGCAGTGACGTCGTCTGAGCCTGCCGGGCAAATCACCACTTGTACTGGTATTAGTCTACAACGTGTTTTCCTGTGGGTGGTGCGAAGTTTCTCACTGCAGGTTTTGGGACTATCGTGAAGCTCGGAAGTGCTCTACATCCTAAGGTCGCTACAGTGTTCATCAATTGGTTTGCGTCGAGGAAAGCCCAAGAGCTCTACGAAGTTGCTCGATCTCCTCGAACGATAGTCGTCCCGACATAGTCACGCTAATTGACAGCAATCGCTAGTTCGAGAAGGCTGTGCTGACAGTCTAGTCTGTCGATGAGATATCCTGTCAGCAGGTCGTCACGAACCGGGTGGCCTGCAGGTATCCTGGTCAGCGATGAGGCGGATAGCCCTGGCTATGCTGGAACGCGTCCTGAACGTCGGTGTTCCCCAGCCGCTGGGTTGTGAGCAGGGAGATGTCTAGCGGCGGCAGCAAGCGATGTAAGGCCTGGAGGCCCGAGGACTGGGCTATGTGCCGACGGTCTGGAGAACGGTGTGTGACCTTCTGAATCCATCGGTGCCTCGAGACTGCCGCTCGCTTGACGAAGGTCTAGTCTAGTTGGCGATGGCAACACCAGGGATCGCCCAGGTCTGCCACCGGCGGCGCTGCTTGAAGCGAGAAGAGGAGCTACTGTAGTATGAAGTACTATGCTATCCTGTGAGGCACCTCATGACCTATCCAGTGGCTCGTGACCTGGCCGCCGGTCCACGCTATAGGCTCGAGGCGTTGGAGGCTTTCTACGATAGTTTCCGCGCAGCCTCCATCGACTTCGCTGTCTTTCTGCCCGACAGTTTGCTAGACGGTCTCGAACAACTCATCCTAGAGCGGGGGGAGATTGAGTGCTTCCAGTGCGCACGCGAGGATGAGGGGGTGGCGATGGCTATGGGCGCCTATCTAGTCGGGCGTCGTCCGCTAGTCATGATGGAGGGCTCAGGCATTGGCTTATCTGCCCTCATTCTGGCACGAGGGATCGTTCAACGTACCCCGACTCTGTTGGTTGCCAGCCACAGCAATACATTGGGTGAGTGCTTCGATTATCACGCTGCCACACGTGTAGTCGCCGAGCCCGTTCTTCGAGCACTGAACATTCCCTACTACGTGCTATTCGATCCTACACAGATCCGCACTGTAGTAATTGAGGCGCAGCGGACGGTGGAGGGGCAGAAGGTGCCCGTCGCTATTCTGGTACCCCCGCATGTAATCCGAGCGGCGTGAGCAGGAGGGGGTATGAACCGTATTGACGTGCTGGATATACTTTGCGACCTTCGCCAGGATGCAGCGCTCATCATCAGCCCTGGTCTCTCGAACTACACTATTGCTGCCCATGGGGACCTCCCACTCACCATCTATAATATGGACATGCCCTACGCAACCCCCATTGCGTTGGGAGCGGCGCTGGGCTGGCCAGCGCGACGGATCGTGTCGGTCGAGGGAGATGGTTCCCTGCTGGCCGGCCCGAGTGTCTTGGCCACGATCGCGCGTTATCGCCCGTATAATCTGATCGTCCTGGTGTTCGACAACGGTGCTTATCTCACCACCGGCTCCGGCCGGGCGCCGACCGCCACAGCCTGGGGAGCAGATATCGAGCAACTGGGGCGTGCCTTCGGACTGAAGCAGTGC
>Ga0070740_10005774_pt1 | contig 11255 bp, 11 predicted proteins | sample Coa_R2_FD_67286 | JGI IMG/M metagenome (GOLD analysis project Ga0070740, IMG submission 67286) | Surface soil microbial communities from Centralia Pennsylvania, which are recovering from an underground coalmine fire - Coalmine... | ecosystem: Environmental > Terrestrial > Soil > Unclassified ...
AGACGGGGCGGCGCGCAGCGAAAGATCTCGGGCTCGACGGGCTCTCAACGGAGGTGATCCTCCCGCGCACCGTTTTCCGGGCGGCGACAGCCGTCGCTGCCGCCGTTGCCGCGACTGCGATGCCGGCGAGCGCGACGCCGGCGCCGAAGGCGCTCGCGCTCCGGGCGGCGGACTTCCCTGGTCGCGCGATCGCCACCCGCATCACCGACCTCTCGGGGGTCGTGCAGGTGTACTCGGCGGCGTTCAACTTCGAGGTCGGCGGCCGCGAGGAGGAACTGACCGAGCTCGTCTTCGCGGCTCGGAGCCCGACCGGGGCGACGAGCCAGTACGCAACCTATGCGCAGACGGCGCAGGACGTGCGCGGCGGCTCGCCGCTCCGCCTGCCGCCCTACGGCGACGAGCAGACGGCCAACTGGGCGTCCTACACCGTTCCCGGCGGCGCAAGACGGGCGCGCGGCGAGCTCGTCGTGCGGGAGAACAGGGTCGTCTGGACGCTGACGATCGAGGACTGCGGGACGGTGTCCCCGGTCGGCTGCTTCTCCGACACCGCTCCGCGCGAGATCACGAAGATGCAGGCGGTCGCGGAGCTGAAGAGGTACGCGGCGATGCTGAAGGCACGCGTCGGATCGGGCTAACGACGATCCTCGCCGCGGGAGGGATGCTCGGGCCGAGGCTCGCAGGGCCGACGCTGCTCGCACGAGCGACCGCATCCGGCCCGCCTGCTCATGAGCAGGGACGGCGAGCTCCGGCAGCGAGGCGAGGGCGGCCTCGGCTCGCGCCCCTCGGCATCAGACGGTGACTGCGACCTCGGTCTCCTTCGCGAGCTCGCGGACGACCTCGACGATGTCGTGGTTGGCGTTCCAGATGCGGAGCTGCTGCTCGGCGCCGTTGCCGCGCGAGAGGATCTCACGGACCCCCTCGAGCTCGCGCTCGGAGCCGAGCTCGCGCGCATGCGGCTCGACGTCCCGCAGCGTCCGCCGCACGAGCTGGGCGAGGGGCACGCGGTTCCGGCGGCCGGTGGCGAGGTCCATGATCGGCGCCTCGAGCCCGTGGCGCGCCGCGAGCCACTTGTTCTCGACGACGAGGATGCGGTGGTAGCTCGGCACGCTGCCGGTGCGCGTGAGCTCCTCCGAGTACATCTTCACGAGCCCCTGGTAGAGGGCCGTGATCGCGACCACGTCCTCGACGCGCGTGACCGCGTCGCAGATACGCAGCTCGAGCGTGCCGAGCCGCGGGTGCGGGCGGATGTCCCACCAGATGTGCGTGTAGTCGGCGATGCAGCCGGTGCGCTCGAGCTGTCCGATCACAGCCGCGAACTCGTCGTAGTTGCCGAAACGCGGCGGCACGCCGGAGCGCGGGAACGCGGAGAAGATCATCTGCCGCGAAGACATGAGACCGGTCGGCTCGCCGCGCCAGAACGGCGAGCTCGCCGAGAGCGCGAGCAGCTGCGGAATGTGGGCGCTGACCGCATTCATGACCGCGATCGACTGCTCGGGCGACTCGACTGCGGCGTGCACGTGCATGCCGAAGATCAGCTCCTGCCGCGCGATGTACTGGAGCTGGTCGACGAGCTGGCGGTAGCGGTCCTTCGCGGTGATGCGCTGCCGCTCGAAGAGGCTGAACGCGTGCGTGCCCGCCGAGGCGAAGCGGCAGCCTTCACGGCGGGCGAGCTCCGCCACGTACCCGCGCAGCGCGCGGAGCTCGGCCTGCACCTCGGCGGCCGTGTGGCAGACCGGCGTCGTGATCTCCAGCACCGACTGCATCAGCTCCGGGTTGATCCGCGCCTCGAACTCGCCGTCGTCGGTGACGCGCGCGAGCATCGAGTCGATGTGCTGCACGAGGTCCCACGTCTCCGGGTCGAGCAGCATGTACTCCTCCTCGACGCCGAGCGTGTACGGAGCGCTCGAGCCGAACCGGTGGTCGAGGACGCTGCTCTCGTGCACGCCGATAGTGTCGGGCCGTGGACGCCCTGCGGCAAGTCGACAGCTGGCCGTGCGCTCATGCGGCCGTCGCCGTCACCGGGCGTATCGAGGCCGCATACGGCGACGTCGACCGCCCCTTCGCCTGGGCGTCGGTGACGAAGCTCGCGACCGCGGTCGCCGTCCTCGTCGCCGCGGAGGAGGGGATCGTCGACCTGGACGAGCCCGCCGGCCCGCGCGGCTCGACCGTCCGGCACCTGCTCGCGCACGCGTCCGGACTGCCCGCCGACGACCTGACGCCGATCGCGGCGCCCGGGACGCGGCGCATCTACTCGAACAGCGGCTTCGAGCTCGTCGCCGGCTTCGTGCGCGGCCGCGCGGAGGCGCCGTTCACCGAGTACTTCGAGCACGTGTGGGGCTTCCCGCTCGCCGGCTCGCCGGCGTCCGGCGTCGAGGCGCCGCTCGGCTCCTTGCTCGAGGTGGCGCACGAGCTGCTCGAGCCGCGACGCCTCGCGCCGGAAACCCTCGCCGAGGCGGCGAGCGTGCAGTTCCCCGGCCTCGACGGCGTCCTGCCGGGTTTCGGCCGGATGACCCCGAACGACTGGGGGCTCGGCTTCGAGCTGCGGGACGCGAAGGCGCCGCACTGGACGGGCAGCCGCAACTCGCCACGCACGTTCGGCCACTTCGGCCAGGCAGGCGGGTTCCTCTGGGTCGACCCGGACGCGGGCCTCGCGCTCGCCTGTCTCACCGACGCCGGCTTCGGCGACTGGGCGAAGGCCGCGTGGCCCCGCCTCGCCGACGACGTGCTCACCTGACGACGGCCGAGGCGTCGCCCGTGCCGAGCGGCAGGCGGGCGCATCGCGGCCGCCTCAGCCCACCGGGCGTCAGCCGGGCGTGATGCGCAGCACGGCGTTCGAGCCGTCGCCACCCAGCACGTAGATCGAGCCGCCGCGCGCGACCGCCGCCGCGTTCGCGAGCGGGGACGGCAGTCGCCCGGCGACCGCGACCGCTCCGTTCGGCTGGAGGCGGAGGATGCTGGCGCCTCGGTCGCCGCCGATCAGGTAGAGCGCGTCGCCGAGCGCGACGAGCGGCGCGTGCGCGACCGGCGCGGGCAGCGTCGCGATCCGGCTCACCGAGCCGGTGCGGGGGTCGAATGCGTACACGGCGTCGCTGTCGCCGCTTGTCGTCACGCCGCCGGCGACGTAGAGCACGCCGTTCAGGGCGGCGACGCCGGCGTAGCGCAGGCCGACGGGCAAGCGCGCAGCAACCGTGGGGGCGCCGCCGCGGAAGGCCAGCACCGCGGTCGCGAGCTTCGTCCCCGTGTACCCGCCGGCCACGTACGCGGTCCCGCCGATCACGGCGGCGCCGAGGTCGGAGAGCGGCTCGCCGAGCGAGCCGACGCGCACGGCGCGGCCCGCGGCCGAGACGCGCACGACCGCGTCGCTCGAGCCGGCCTGGCCGCCGCCGAGCAGGTAGACGGCGCGACCGAGCGTGACCGCGGCGTCGTCGTGCGTCGCCGTCGGCAGCCGCCCGACGAGGTGCAAACCCGTCGGCGGCCCGGCGAGGATCTGCGTCGACGACGCGCCGTCGACGAGGCCGCCGAGCACCATCAGCCGCCCGTCCGGCAGCACGGTCGCTGCGAGCCGCGACGCCGCCGCCGGGAGCGAGCCGACGCGCTTCACCCGGACGGACGCGCTCGCGACGAGGCGCGGCGGCGGCTTCGACGCGGCGACCGCCGGCGCCGGCAGCAGGTCGATCCCGTCCGGCTTGTCGAGATAGCCGCGCGCCGACGAGGGGACGCCGGTGTGGCCGTACTGCCAGACGATCCGCTTCGTGCGCGGGTCGATCACGATCACCCGCTCGCCGTAGTCGTCGTTCGCGGCGATCATCCCGTTCGGCCACCGCACCGCGAGCGACGGCTTGCGCAGCATGTTCGGCCCCGACGAGTCGCCGAACGACCACGTCACCGTGCCGGACCGCGTCAGCTCGACGATCCGGCCGGGCACGGAGAACGAGCAGACGAGGATACGGCCGTTCGGGAGCAGTTGCGCGTCGGACGGGTAGTAGACCGGCGAGCGCACAGACCAGACGAGGCGGCCGCGCGCGTCGAGGCGGTCGATCCAGCCGCCGATCTCGGTCACGAGCAGGCCCCCGTCCGCGAGCGGCGTGTCCCCGTTCGGGCTCGAGAACCCGTACGGCGGGTCGTGGGCGCAGCTGCCGCCGACGACGCGCGCGAGCTTCCCGGTCCGCGAGAGCGTGACGATCCTGCAGTTGCGGATGTCGGCCACCGTCGTGGTGCCGTTCGGCAGGCGGTAGGCGTCGTCGGGCGTGTCGAGGTAGCCGGGGCTCGAGCCGGGGATGCCGGCGTGGCCGTACGCCCAGACCACCTGCCTCGAGCGCAGGCCGACCTGCTTCAGCGTGTCGTTGAACTCCTCGTTCGTGATGATCGACGCGTAGCCCGGCGAGAAGAACGCGTCGTCGGGGCCGTGCAGCCCGTCGTACTCCCAGACGATCTGCTTCGCCGGCGAGACGAGCAGCACGCGGTTGTTGTCGCGGTCGGCGATCAGGACGTAGCCGGGGACCGGCCCCCGCGGCACCGGCGGCAGCCGCAGGGCCCGCCAGGCCGGGTCGGTACGCGCGGCGGGGCGGGCGGGGTGGCGGTCGACGGTGCGCTTCGCGGCCGCGGGCGCGTCGCGGGACGGCCCGGCGGCGACGCGCGCGGTGCCGCAACCGGCCAGGAGCGCGACCGCTCCGAGGCATGCCGCCAGCGGAACCCGTCGCAGCATCCGGCGCATCCTCACGTCCCGAGATTAGTGGCCGGTGAGAGGCGCCGACTATCCTCGCGGCGTGGGCATCCTCGACGGTTGGCGGGTCTGCCCACGCTGCGGCGCCGAGCTCGCGCGCGTGGCCGGCGGCCATGCCGAGTGCCCCGCCTGCGGCTCGCGCTATTGGGCGAACTCGGCGCCGGCCGCCGAGGGACTGCTCGAGCGCGACGGCAAGGTGCTGCTCGCGCGCCGGAAGCGCGAGCCGCGGCGCGGCTTCTGGGACATCCCGGGCGGCTTCCTCGAGGAGGGCGAGGACGCGATCGACGGTCTCAAGCGCGAGTTCCGCGAGGAGACCGGGATCGAGGTCGAGCCGATCGAGTTCCTCGGCCCGCACGTCGAGCCGTACGACCGCTACTTCGTCCTCGGCCTGACGTGGCTCGTGCGCGGCGACGGCGAGCCGGCGCCGGCCGACGACGTCGAGGAGCTCCGCTGGTTCGGCCCCGCCGAGCTACCCGCGGAGATGGCCTTCGCCCACCAGGACGAGGTCCTCCGCCGATGGGCCAGGACGCGGCGCTAGGCACGTCCGCCCGGCCAAATGGGCCGAACGGCTCATGCGTCCCGCCGCAGCGGCGGCGATGATCAGAGCGTGGAGGAACGCGACACCCTGCACCGGATCGAGGACGACCTCGCCGACGGCTGGCTCGAGACGTGGGCGCGGACCGGCGTCGAGGCGATCGAGGCCTACCTCGCGAAGCACCTCGCCTTCCTCACCTACCTCGACGATTCCGCCACCGCCTAGCCGACGGCGTCGGGCTAGTCCGCGTCCGCGCGGCTGCTAGGCCGCCGCCTCTTCGTCCGCGAGCCCGAGCGCGCGCTCGAGCATGCTCTTCGGCATCGCGCCGACCGCCGTCGCCTGCGGCTCCCCGTTCTCGAACAGGATCATCATCGGGATCGAGGCGACGCCGAAGCGCTGCGCCAGGCCCAGCTCCTGGTCGATGTTCACCTTGACGAGCTTCAGGTCGCGCTCCTCGGCGATCCGGTCGAGCACCGGCGCGACGGCGTGGCACGGGCCGCACCACTCCGCCCAGAAGTCGACCAGCACCTTCCTGTCGCTTGCGACGACCTCCTGCTCGAAGGTCGCATCCGTCACGTCGAGAGCCATCGGTTCCTTTCGTCGTTTGCAGTCTTCAACGCGCACTCGATGCGGGCTCTTCCCGCCCGGGTCCGGAGTCACGCCCGGCTCGAGACGGCCCAGAGGTTGATCCCGCTCTCGGTGGCGTGGCGGTCGATCTCCGCCAGCTCGTCGGCGCCGAAGTCGGCGCGGTCGAGCGCCCGCAGGTTCTGCTCCAGCTGCTCGACGCTGCTCGCGCCGATCAGCGTCGAGGTGACGCGCGAGTCTCGGAGCGTCCACGCGAGCGCCATCTGCGCGAGCGACTGGCCGCGGCGGGCGGCGATCTCGTTCAGGGCGCGGATCTTCGCGAGCGTCTCGTCCGTGAGGAAGTCGGGCGGGAGCGAGGCGTGGCGTGTCGCGCGCGAGCCGGCGGGGATGCCCCGCAGGTAACGGTCGGTCAGCATCCCCTGCGCGAGCGGCGAGAAGACGATGCAGCCGACGCCGAGCTCCTCGAGCGTGTCGAGGAGCTCCGGCTCGATCCAGCGGTTGAGCAGCGAGTACGACGGCTGGTGGATGAGGAGCGGCGTGCCGAGCTCGCGCAGGATCGCGGCCGCCTCGCGCGTCCGCTCGGGCCCGTACGAGGAGATACCGACGTAGAGTGCCTTCCCCTGCCGCACGGCGGTGTCGAGGGCGCCCATCGTCTCCTCGAGCGGCGTCTCCGGGTCGAACCGGTGCGAGTAGAAGATGTCGACGTACTCGAGCCCCATCCGGGCGAGGCTCTGGTCGAGGCTCGCGAGCAGGTACTTCCGCGAGCCGAGCTCGCCGTACGGGCCAGGCCACATGTCCCAGCCCGCTTTCGTCGAGATGAGGAGCTCGTCGCGGTAGGGCCGCAGGTCCTGCGCGAGCAGCCGCCCGAAGTTCTGCTCGGCCGAGCCGTACGGCGGCCCGTAGTTGTTCGCGAGGTCGAAGTGGGTGACGCCGAGGTCGAACGCGCGCCGCACGATCGCGCGGCTCGTCTCGAGCGGCCGGTCGTCGCCGAAGTTCCACCAGAGCCCGAGCGAGATCGCCGGCAGCTTCAGGCCGCTGCGGCCGCAGCGGTTGTAGCGCATGTGGTCGTAGCGCCGCGGCGCCGGGGCGTACGTCATCGATCGTTTTCTACCTGTGTCGCACCGGTCATGATCGCCACCGCCTCCGCCATCGAGTGGGTCGCGGGCGTCACGACCGCAACCCGGCGGCCGAGCCGCATGATCTGGATCCGATCGGCGAGCTCGAAGACGTTCGGCATGTCGTGGCTGATCAGGATCACCGGCAGCCCACGCTCGCGCACGCGCCGGATCAGGTCGAGCACCTGGCCCGTCTCCTTCACGCCGAGGGCCGCCGTCGGCTCGTCCATGATCACGAGCCGCCGGGCCCACGCCGCCGCGCGCGCGACCGCGACGCCCTGACGCTGCCCGCCCGACAGGTCCTCGACCGGCTGCGCGATCGACTGGACGCCGATCTTCAGCTCGGCGAAATGGCGGGTCGCCTCGCGGCGCATCGCGCCCTGGTCGAGCATGCGGAGGATCCGGCCGAGCACGCCCCGCCGCCGCGCCTCGCGGCCGAGGAAGATGTTGGCAGCGATGTCGAGCGCCGGTGCGACCGCGAGGTCCTGGTAGACGGTCTCGATCCCGGCGCCGCGCGCGTCGCGCGGGGTGCGGAAGTGGACCGATTCGCCGTCGAGGCGGATCTCGCCCTCGTCGGGCTGCAGCGCGCCGGAGAGCGCCTTGATCAGCGTCGACTTGCCGGCGCCGTTGTCGCCGATGATCGCCAGGATCTCGTTCGGATAGAGCTCCAGGTCGGCGCCCCGCAGCGCGACGACGTGCCCGTACCGCTTCACGAGCCCGCGCGCCTCGAGGATCGGGGCGGCGCTCACGCGCGCCGCCGGTGCGTGAGCTGGTCGACCGAGACGGCGAGGATGACCAGGATGCCGGTGACGAGGTACTGGTAGATGACGTCGACGCCGATCAGCGTCAGGCCGTTGCGGAAGATGCCGACGATCAGCGCGCCGATCAGCGTCCCGACGATCGTGCCCCGGCCGCCGAACAGGCTCGTCCCGCCGAGCACGACCGCGGTGATGCTGTCGAGGTTCTCGGTGGTCTGGCCGGCGTTCGGGTCGCCGACCTCCGTGCGCCCGACGAGCAGCATCGCGGCGAGCCCCGACGTGAGGCCCGCGAGCGCGTAGACGCTGAGCAGGATGCGGCCGGTGTGGATGCCGGTCAGCCGCGCCGCCTCGCGGTTGTCGCCGACCGCGTAGACGTGCCGCCCCCAGGCCGTCTGCCGGAGGGCGAACCACGCGAGCGCGTAGAGCGCGAGCATGAAGACGACGCCGTACGTGACGGACGCGCCTGCGATCCGGAACGTCCGGCCGAAGAAGAGCAGCGTGCTCGGGAGCCCGGTGAAGGTGACGTCGTTCGAGACGACGTGCGTGAGGGCGAAGGCGATGTTGAACGTCCCGAGCGTGACGATGAACGGCGGCAGCCGCACGAGCGTGACGAGCCCGCCGTTCAGCACGCCGAGGCCGAGGCACGTCAGGATTCCGAGCAGGAGCGACGGCAGCGCCGGGACGCCTCCGACGACGGCGAGCTTCGTCATCAGGATCTGCCCAAGCGCCATCACGGTCCCGACCGAGAGGTCGATGCCGGCGGTCAGGATCACGAGCGTCTGGCCGATCGCGAGCACGCCGACAACGAGCGTCTGCTGCAGGACGAGCGACAGGTTCTCCGTCTGCAGGAACCGATCCGTCTTGACGCTGAAGAACGCCATCGTCAGCACGAGCGCGAGGAACGGCCCGACAGTCGGGGTGGCGAGCACGCGCCGGCCGGCGTCCAAGATCGCGTACGTCCTCCCTGGCGCCGTGGCCGCGCGTTCGGTCGTCGTCGTCACTTCGCCTCCCGGAGCGAGGTCGCGATCCTACGGGGTGCACCATGCCGCCGCGACCGGGGCGGCGTGGGCGCGAGCCCCGGTCGCGGCTGCAAACGGCCGTCTACCCCCAGCAGTGGGCGAGGCCGTAGGCGACGCTCTTCGACGGAACCCCGGCCGTCGGATGGTCCGTGATCAGGTTGACCCCGGTGTCCGTATAGCCGGAGACCTTCTCGCCCGTCTTCGCGTAGTTGACGACGGCGTCGACGCCCTTCGACGCCATCAGCAGCGGGTACTGCTGCGACGTGGCGTCGATGACGCCCGCCTTGACGTTGCGCACGCCGGCGCAGCCGCCGTCGACGGACACGATCGTGACGTCGCTCGTCGTCTTGCCGGCGTTCTTCAGTGCCGTCCAGGCGCCCGCGGCGCTCGGCTCGTTGATCGTGTAGACGACGTCGATGTCCGGGTTCTTCTGCAGGCAGTTCTCCATCGCGGTCTGCGAGTCCGGCGTGTCGCCGCCGCCGTTGGCCACGCAGACGATCTGCTTGTCGCTGTTCTTGATGCCGAAGCCCTGCGTGAAGCCGTTGTGTCGCAGCGCGCCGACCGACGAGCCGGCGTGCTCGTCCAGCATCGCGATCGTCACGGTCTGCCCCTTCGTCACCGCCCGCGCGTACTTGCCGATCAGGATCCCCGCGTTCAGGTTGTTCGTCGCGAACAGGGCGTCGACGGCCGTCTTCGGGTCGGTCGGGGAGTCGAGCGCGATCACGAGCACGCCCGCCGACCGCGCCTTCGCGATCGCGGCGTTCTCCGCCTTCGCGTCGGCGACGGTGATCAGGATCCCCTTCACGCCCGCCGTGACCATGTTCTCGATCGCGGTGATCTGGCTCGCGTTGTCGGAGCTGTTCTTGCCCGCCGCGTAGAGGAGCTGGGCGCCGAGCTTCTTGGCCTCGGCCGTCGCGCCCGCCCTCATCTTGACGAAGAACGGATTCGTGACGTCCTTGGTGATCAGGCCGACCTTGATCGCGGCTCTGTCGGCCGACGTGCCGGCGGACGCGCCCGTGGCGAGCATGGCGGCCGCGACGGCGAGCACGAGCGCCGCCGTCAGGGCCGACCTCCTTCCTCGGACGGGCCGTCCCCGCAACGAATGACGCATGACTCGTGCCTCCTTCCAGTCGAGTGTGGTACCGATAACACAGTCGAAACGTCGAAGTCAAGGATTGCTACGGGCGGGTGCGACCGGATACGCTGATACCGATCACATGGCGCCGGCTCCGAACGTGACGATCAAGGACGTCGCCCGCAGCGCGGGCGTGTCGGCGATGACCGTCTCGCGGGTGATCAACCGCAGCGAGCGGGTCAGCCCCGAGACGCGGCGGCGCGTCGAGGCGGCGATCGAGCAGCTCGGGTTCGTCCCGAGCCGCCTTGCGCGCGGGCTCAGCCGTCAGCGGACCGGCGCGATCGCCGTCATCGTCCCCGACGTCGCGAATCCCTTCTTCACGCTGATCGTCCGCGGCGTCGAGGACGTCGCGCGCCGCAGCGGCTACCGGGTCATCCTCTGCGACACCCGCGCCGACCTCGCGATCGAGCGCGAGGTGATCGAGGAGATGATGGCGCACCGGGTCGAGGGGATCGTGATAGCCCCCGTCAGCGACCGCTCGCGTGCGCACCTCCGGCGGCTGCAGGAGTTCGGGGTGCCGTTCGTCCTCATCGACCGCCTCGTTCCGGGGATCGACTGCGACGTCGTGCTGGGCGACAGCGTCGGCGGCGCGCGGATCCTGGTCGAGCACCTGATCGGGCTCGGCCATCGGCGAATCGGCTTCATCGTCGAGTCGGACGAGGTCTCGACCGCGCGCGATCGCCGGCGCGGCTACGAGGAGGCGCTCGCCACGGCCGGAATACCGCTCGACCCGACCCTCGTCGTGCGCGCGAGCGTCGACCCGGCGGGCGGGCGCAAGGGAATGGCGCGGCTGCTCGCGGGCGAGCCGCGGCCGACTGCGGTCTTCACGGTCAACAACCTCGTCGCGCTCGGCGCGATCGAGGCCGTCCGCGCGGCCGGGCTCGAGGTGCCGGACGACGTCGCGCTCGTCTGCTTCGACGACATCGAGTACGCCTCGCGGCTCTATCCGTTCCTGACGGTGATGATGCAGCCGGCGGAGACGTTCGGCACGCTCGGTGCGCAGCTGCTGCTCGAGCGGATCGGCGACGGCGCGCGTCCGAGCCGGCGGACGGTCGTGCTGCCCGGCGAGTTCGTCGTTCGCCGCTCCTGCGGCGCCGCGGGATGACGCCGCTCGGCGGCATCGAGACCGGCGGGTCGAAGTGGCACTGCGCGGTCGGGACCGGGCCGGGCGGCCTCCTCGCGACGGAGACGATCCCGACGACGACGCCGCGCGAGACGATCGCGCGCGCCGTCGCGTTCTTCGAGCGCGCGGGGCCCGTCCGCGCGCTCGGCATCGGCTCCTTCGGCCCGCTCGACCACGATCCCGCGTCGCCGACGTGGGGGCACATCACGACGACGCCGAAGCCGGGCTGGGCCAACACCGACGTCGGCCAGGAGCTGCGGCG
>Ga0070740_10005779_pt1 | contig 11247 bp, 8 predicted proteins | sample Coa_R2_FD_67286 | JGI IMG/M metagenome (GOLD analysis project Ga0070740, IMG submission 67286) | Surface soil microbial communities from Centralia Pennsylvania, which are recovering from an underground coalmine fire - Coalmine... | ecosystem: Environmental > Terrestrial > Soil > Unclassified ...
TTCTTCCTGAGCGGGAAACTGATCGAGTACGCTCCGACCGTGCAATTATTCGAGCATCCGCAGCGCAAAGAGACAGAGGACTACATCAGCGGGCGTTTTGGTTAGCCTGCTGCGCTCGCGTGGTGAAGCAGCGCACAGGTATCTGTGACAGAAGATCGCGCCGCAAGCGCGCGAGCAGATGAGCGTGCTGGGAGGCGGGCGCTTTCAAGGTCGGAACGCCCACCCGGAGAATACATATGACGAGCAAAATACTGGTTGTGGATGATGAAACCGTTCTGCTGGAGACGATCGTCTACAATCTGGAACAGGCGGGATACCAGGTATTCACGGCGGCGGACGGTGCGAGCGCTTTGGAGGCGGCTCACCGCGAGAGGCCGGATTTGATTATCCTGGACCTCATGCTGCCGGTGATCGACGGCCTGGAGGTCTGCCGCAGATTGAGGCGCGAGGCCGACACCGCCGGGATTCTGATTCTCATGCTCACGGCCAAAAGCGACGAGATCGATAAAGTTGTTGGCCTGGAGGTGGGAGCGGACGATTATGTCACCAAGCCTTTCAGCAAACACGAACTGATGGCGCGCGTCAAAGCCTTACTGCGCCGTCTGACCAAATTCTCTCCCACCGAAGAGAACGCTCCCCATGAGTCAAACGGGGCCGTCCGCCGTCCGCGCACATTGGAGGCCGGCCCGATCGTCATGAACCTCGACGGACGCAATGTCTATCGCAGCGGCCAGGAGGTGGAATTGCAGCCCAGACTGTTCGAGCTTTTGCGCTACCTGATCCAGAATCGCGGCACGGTGCTCACCCGCGACCAGCTCCTGCAGAACGTCTGGGGCTACGATTACGCCGGCGATACCCGCACGGTCGATGTCCATGTGCGCTGGCTGCGCGAGCGACTGGAGGACGATCCCGCAAATCCGCGCCTGATCCAGACCGTGCGCGGCGTTGGCTATTGCTTCCGCGCGTAGATACTCTATTTTTCCTGATAATAAGGAGAGGGCCTGGCAGGCAAATTAGTAGTCCTGGTCATATATAGAATATACTTAGCGTAGTGTTCCATTTTTCCTTACAACTGGATGAAGGCAATGCAGATCAGCAAAAAGCGTCCTTTGGGCGCGCGGCTTCAGGGATTGTTTCTGCTCGGCCATCCGCTGCCCGTGTTTTTTCACCTGCTCGCGGTGACGCTCTTTGCGCTGCTGGCGGCGTGGCCGCGCGTGATCTGGCCGGTGATTCTGCTGGTCGTGGGCGCGCACACTGCCATGCAGCTTTCCATCGCCATGCTGAACGACTACTGCGATCGGGCGCGGGACGCTGTGGGCAAGCCGGAGAAGCCGATTCCGCGCGGTCTGGTCACGCCGCGCGAGGCCCTGATCGCCGGGTGCGGTATGATCGCACTGATGCTGCTGCTGCTCATCCCGCTGCCACCGCCGGCCTGGCTGCTCTCCCTGCTCTATCTCGCCCTGGGCATGGGCTACAACCTGGGCCTGAAGGGGACGCCCCTGAGCGGGGTCGTCTTCGCCCTGGCTATGCCCTTGATTCCCCTGTACGCCTTTGCCGGCGTGGGACGCAGCGTGCCCTTTCTCGCCTGGCTGGTCCCGCTCGGCTTCTTGCTGGGCGTGGCGCTCAACCTGGCCAACTCGCTGCCGGACCTGGAGGAGGACGCTGCCGGTGGGGCCAGAACGCTGGCGGTCGCGCTGGGTCTGCGGCGGGCCTTTCTCCTGAGCAATATGTTGCTCGTCCTGGCGGCGCTGCTCATCCTGGCTCTTGACCTCAGCGGCCTGCTGCGCGTTCAGCCGCTGGTCCTGCTGCTCACTCTCAGCCTGACCGCGCTCCTGCTGCTCGTCGTTCTGCTCTCCACCGGTCCGGCAAAAGCGCGCGCGACGCGCAAACGCTATTTCTACCTGGTGACGCTGACCTGCCTGCTGCTCGCGGGCGGCTGGCTGATAGGAGTACTTATCGCATGACCTTGCGTTTAACCGCGCCGGAATGGCTGCTGGCGCGCCTGAATCTCCTGCCCACGCCGCTCATCGATACTCCTCTGGCTCCGGGGATTGCGAAGGCGCTGACCACTGCGTGCGAGCTGGGCCTTTTCGATGCACTGAACGAGCGAGCGATGACGCTGGACGAGCTGGCCGCGCGCCTGGACTGCCAGCCGCAGAGCCTGGGCTTCCTGCTGCACCTGCTGGTCCTCGCCGGCTATCTGCGCATGAGACGGGGACGCTATGTAAATCGTGCGGTCGCGCGGCGCTGGCTCAGCAAAGATTCCGCGCTCAACCTCTCCCCCTATGTCGTCCACGCCCCGGATATCATCGCTATCTGGGAACACCTGCCGGAGGTGGTGCGCACCAATCGCGCCTCTGTGCGCATGCCCTACGAGGAGGACAGCACGCGACCGGAGGTGCGCGCTGCGCTGGAGCGCCATTACGCGGGTCTGGCCGCGCTGGCGATGGTGCTGGGTCGCGAGCTGGTCTATCGCGCGCCTGTGCCCAGAGGAGCGACGCGACTGCTGGATGTCGGGGGTTCGCACGCGGCCTACAGCGTCCTGTTCTGCCGCCGCTATCCACACCTGCGAGCCACCATTCTCGATCTGCCCCCGGGCATCGAGGCCGGCAAACGCACTGCCGCCGCGACCGGCATGGGCGAGCGCCTGGACTTCCGCTGCCAGGACATCGTGCGCGATGAGTTCCCGCCCGACTTCGCTGGAACCTTCGATGTCGCCTGCTACTTCCACATCGCGCATCTCCTGCCGGCGGAGATCAACGAACAACTTTTGGCGCGCGTCGCCAACTGTCTCAGGTCGGGCGGCGTGCTGCTCTACGTGGACCAGGTGACGGACCGGGGACACTTCTCGCGCCTGGGCAACGCAATGGTGCAGCTTATGGCCCTGACCGTCAATGCGATCGGGGGAACCTGCTATCCCTTCTCAACCGTCAAAGGCTGGCTGGAACGAGCCGGCTGCGCGCAGGTGCGCACCCGACGCCTGCTCACGCCGGGCGCGACCATGATCGTCGCCAGGAGAAGTTAGCCGAGGCTGCCGGGGCCTATGGTCCCGCAGAGTTCATAAGCTGGCAATAGAAGATATCGAGCCTGGGCGACTCGAAAGGCGAGACCGTGCGGCTCAAAGGAATCACCACCAGCACATCGATTCCCGGCTGCGAGGAAAAACGCGCGGATGTATACGTCACATGCAGGGCATCCAGTTGCTGCAGCAGATAGGGATGGGAGTCAGCGCGCTTCACAAAGACCAGCAGCGCCGGGCGATCGGCGTGATTCACCGCGTCGGTATACGCAGGAATGCGATTGATCGTCGTCTGTGGCTGCGTAATCGCTGTCGGATCGGCCATAATAATCTGATTATTCGTCAGGAAAGAGATGGGATAGCCCAGGAGATTCGTAGCCCAGGCGTAGCGCACGTGCTCCCGCTCCATATAGGCAATGATCGGCTGATAATTTGCCGGGGCCAGCACACACCAGGGCGACTGAAAAGCGAGATCCGGGTTCGTCAGGCCATACGTTGTGGCCTGCCCGGCGAGATAGGCCACCAGCACCACAGCCAGCGCAATCACAGCCAGAGGAACGCGCCGGAGGGCCGGAATGCTCGTCAAGCGGCGCGCCGGCGTGGACGCTGCCTCCTCTGGTTGCCGCTCCGAGCGATTCTCGAAGAGATAGAGGCCCGCCAGCGTAAAGATCGCAGCGAAGAAGAACGGCAGCGCCAGAACGAGCGGCGCAGCGTAGCGTCCCCCGAAGTCGTCCTGGCACGAAATAAGAATTGAGGTAGAGGCGGAACTCACGCAAAAGAGAGTCGCCGAGCAGAGGCCCAGGAGGGCCGGCAGAGCAACGAGCCGGCGGGCGCGCAGGAGCGCGGGCTGCTGCCAGCGCAACGAGCAGGCGACCAGAGCCAGCGAGCCGAGCGTGCAAACGACGCCAATGAGCAGGAGCGGCGCATGCAGAACGGTCAGCAGCACATTCTCAGAGGGCGTCGCGCCCCCGATAATGCGGGGAGAGACGCAGCCTACGTAACGCGTCGTCACGCGCGCCACCGTCACAAGGCGCTGGAGGGTCCAGCCGCCTCCCAAACCAAAGATATACCTGATATTTTCCCATTGATGCGTGACTCCCCAGATCACGCCGGGGGTAAAGCCGACCACGCAGGCGGGGAGCGCGGTTACGCCCGGCAGCAGAACCTTCAGCGAGCGCAGCAGAGCGGCGGGCAACGGCACCGCAGTCCTGACCAGCGCAACAATCTCAGCGAAGCGATCAATGATAATCCAAAGGGCCGCCGCCATGATCGCCACGCTAACCAGGGGATAGATCCACATCCCGAAGCCGACGAGAAAGCCGACGCCGGCCCAGCGCAGCGCCAGCTCGCGGTACGAAGCCTTCTCATGCCAGCGCGTGGTCAGGCGCTGAACCGCAATCAGGAGCAGGAGCATCAGGACGAACGATTCGATCCATCCGCCGCCCGTGCGCAGTTCCACAATGCCGTCGTAGAGGGGCGGAAGCGCGGCGATCAACGCAGCGACCAGGGTGAAGCACTTGCGAGCGGAAGGAGACAGGCGCGCGGCCTTCGCCAGCAGCGAGGCAAGCCACCAGGTGACGCAGACCAGAAGAAGCGAGAAGGCCGTTGTCTCCGCGCGCAGGGCCGTCACGGAGGGACCAAAGAGAGCAAACAGGATGGCCACCACATAGGCTTCCAGGCTGCCAAAATACGGAATCCCATAGAAATAAATCGGACGTTCGCCCTGCAAAATATGTTGCGCCTGAATACCGAGCAGCGCCTCGTCGCCATCAAGCGTGCCATGCGTGCGCACAATCAACACGACGCGTATGACGAGCGCCAACAGCAGGCACAGCCAGAGAGGAGAAAGCAACCAGCGAAAGCGGCGTCTCCCCGGAATTTCTTCAGCGCTGGAGGTCCGAGCGGCAGAAGCGCGCGGAAGCGTTCTCTCGGGCGGCTCCCCCTCGCCGTTGTCGCCTGCTGATAGTGACTCAACCACGGGCTGTCTCTCAACGTTCATAGCAAATTGTCTAAATCCTTCCAATCACAAGATCTCTACAACTGAGACGAACGAAGCGACAACCGGCGAGAGACGCTTAGCATAAACAGGCTACGTATTATTAACTACTACCGGAACAGTAAAGCTGGTTTTCTGGTCATCCGTCAGCACACTTTGCCAGGTTGTATTCTCAGTGCGGAAGGTAAAGCCGATGAACGGGCCATGCCGAAGCACCTGGGGATGAGCGACGGACGTAGAGACCTGAAGAGCAAGCTGAGAAGGGAAGGGAGTTCCAGGCGAGACGTAGTGAAACGCGAACACCTGGTCGCCCGCCCAGGTGAGAGTTGGCGTACAGTTCTGTGTATCAGACAGGGCAGGGCCGGCGACCGAGCGCACCTGCACACGAAAGTTATAGGTCGTGCGGAACGCGGGTGGATGAGCGTCCTGCACGCTCCAACGCGTCACCAGCCACCGATCCTGCAAGAGTTGAGCAGTGGGAGAAAGCAACTGCATCGTCCGGGTAAACGCGTGTGGCACCGGGGCCGGAGCCGGCTTTGCCGTCACCACAAAAATCCGATAGGGCGGTGAGCCCAGGTGGGGAGAGGTAGCCACCAGTGTCGCATTCGCATAGTAGGCGAATATGAAATCGGCCACGGCATCGTCGCCGTTTGTGATAAAAATAACCGGTCCGGCAGAGGGTGAAGGCAGAATAAAACAGCTTTCAGAAGTAAAGAAAGCAAGCGGCATCTGGCGCTGCTGGGCCAGGTAATCCATCGCATTGACCTTGACGTAGATGGGAGATGCCGTAAGATAGATGCGACCTATATGTCGCTGCTGAGCCACCTGCTGGGCCACCTGGAGAGCATGCTCCTGATCGGATAGATCGCTAAACGTGGGATTCTGGAAATGGCCCGCGTCAATATCGACAATCGCGCTCCCCAGGCCGATCAACTGTGCCAGAATGACCAGGGCGGCGAGGGCGGGCACGGCCAGGCTGGCGAGCCGTTCCCATGCTGGACGAAGCCGCTTTACCAGGGCAATGATGTGGGTAAAGCAGAGGGCCATCAGGATAAACTGGCCGGGCAGGAAAAAAATAAAATAGTGGACAAACAGAACAATTGAGTGGCGCGTTAAGAGCAGTAAGGGCGCGACCTGCCAGAGCAGGAGAAGCGCAAGGCCCTGCCTGTCGGGACTGTTCCAGAGCTCGTTCCACCAGCGCACAACGATATTCGTCTTGGTTGCTGCTTGAGCGGGCAGAGCAAAGATCTGCGCGAGCGCGAAAAGGATGCCGCCTACCAGGAGCAGAATGGAGAGCAGGTATACCGGCGAGAGAAGCAGATGCAACTGGCCGGCGAGCGGACTATTCGGCAGGAGCAAATGGGTATCGCGCACACGCGCAGCGGGGTCCACATAGGGATCGACGAGCGCGGGGTGGATATAGAAAAGATAAAAGCGGAGAGCCTGGCTGTCGATATGTGCCTGCTGGCCAGTTGCTTTGAAAAGCAGGATCAGATCGGCGAAATGGACGTGGTATTCCCAGAGCAGGTACGGCGCAAAAAGGACCAGCAGAGCCACAATGCCCAGGGCGATATCGCGCCAGCGGATCGTCCTGTACGCGAAAAGCACAGCCGCTGCCAGCGGAAGAACCAGGTAGACCGAACTTTCATGGAACTGATAGAGCACGCCGAGTAGCAACATGGCCCAGATGAGCCAGCCCTTGCGCCGGTCAACCACCCCGCGAAATAGGAAAAAGATAAAGAGCATGACAAAGAACGGCAGAAAATTCTGCGGCCAGATATTCCGGCTGTAGGTCCAGGCCCCGGCGGAGGTCGCGTAGAGCAGCGCGGCGATCGTGCCGGCCAGGCGTCCATAATAGCGACGCACAAAAAAGTACGTGAGCAGAATCGCGGCCGCATTGAACAGCGCCACCAGCACCTGCCCCCCCAGCGGGTTAGAGCTGAGAGCCGCAGGCAGCAGAAAGAAATACACAACGAGCGGAGGATTTAATCCCCCCAGGGAAGCCGGCGTGCTGGTCAGGGGTATCCAACCAGAGACGAGAGCATCATGAGACAGGCTAAAGATTTTCACCTCGTCATCATTAAATATAGCTGTATCAATATTGATCAGACGTAAAAACAGGGCGAGGAAAATAATGAGATATATTTCCCAATTTTGCAGTGACCACCTAAGGAGAGCAGAAAGTCTCATCAACACAGCCGCTCGTCTGGAAAGCGTCTCTTGCCTGTCAGGTTGAGATAACTGTATCATGTTTATCCGGGACTCCTATATGTAAATTTCTCTATAGAGAGACGATTCAGAGGACTGAAATGTTCTGGGTGTGCTGAAAGTCCTGGTAAGGATGAGCGCACAGAAAGGCAGCTTGCCGGAGGGAGCAATCTCAGTCCGTCCATCTGTCCCCTCCACGATGCGGGGAGCAGCCATGAGCCGTGAGAGAATTTTAGAAGCGCGTCCGCAAATTGTGCAGTGAGCGGCGGGCGCTCTCCAGCGAGGGCATTGTGGGATGATCGTGCTCAACGATCAGCCAGCGCGTCCCACCCTCTTCTCCGGCGGCGATAATCCCGGCCATGTCGAGCGTGCCGTCCCCGACCTCGCTCATGCCCCGTTGCGCATCCATGTCCTTGAGGTGCAGCAGGGGAACGCGTCCCCGGTGCCGGTGCAGGTAGGCAAGCGGATCGATCCCGGCGAACGCGGCCCAATAGACATCGAGCTCAAGCCCCAGCAGCGCGGGATCGCAGGCGGCCAGCAGCTCATCGAGCAGCAAGCGCGAGTCGTCCAGGCGCTGGAACGAATAGTCGTGATTATGGTAAACAAGCTGAAGTCCCGCCTCCCGGCAACTTCGACCGATCGTCTCTAGCCGCTGGACCAGGCTGGCAAAGGGTGTGCGGGTAAACCGCTCGGGTCCAATCCAGGGGATGACGGCGTACTCGCAGCCGATCTCCCGGGCAAAGGCCAGTTCTTGAGCCAGCCTCTCCTCTGGCATATCGAGTCGGAGACAATGCGAGGACGGAGCACGCAGGCCGATCTCTGCGAGCAGGGCCAGCAACTCGGGCGCGCTGAGGTTCCCATAGCCGGCGCACTCCACCGCGTGATAGCCCAGCGCCGCCACCTGACGCAGCGTACCCGCGAAGTCGCGCGCCGTCTCATCGCGTACTGTATAGAGTTGCAAAGCAATTGGCAGATTGGTCATCTCGGCCCGATCCTTTCCTGATCTGTTTAGATATCAAATACCTGCTCGATGTCTCGTCTGTTCAACGCGAGGGAAGCCGGGCGCTCGCAGGTGCTGGCAATCTCAAGATAGCTGCGCTGCTGGAAAGACTCGTCAAAGCTCTGCATGATATCGAGCACATGATAGGCCATCTCACCATTGGCTCGCTGCCGGCGTCCCTGGCGCAGCGCCAGCGCCAGGTCGGCCACGCCCAGGCCGCGATCGTTCACTGCATGATTGTAGACCAGCGGGATCTGATTCCACTCGCGCTCTCCGGCGCGCAGCAGCCAGATTGGACCGCCGAAGGTGTTTGGATCGGGCAGGCGGAGCGAGCCGAGCGTGCCGTGTATCTCCAATGGCGGCTGCGCGCTTCCCCAGACATCGAAACTGGTGATAAAAGTCGCGGGCACGCCCCCGGCAAACTCAAGCAGTCCCGCCACGTGGGTCGGGGTATTGACCGGCACGGTCCGGTAGGACGCCTGCGGACTGGTCACTTGTCGTTCGGCAAAAGCCTGCCTGGTGAAACCGGCAACTCTCTGCACCGGCCCCAGCAGGGAGATCAGGGTGGTCAAATAATACGGTCCCATATCGAACAATGGACCGCCTCCCGGCTGATAGAAGAAGAACGGGTCTGGGTGCCAGTGTTCGGGACCGTGCGACTGCAACGAAGCGTGGGCCGCGACCGGCTCGCCGATCCAGCCATCGTCCAGCAGCTTACGGCAGGTTTGCAGTCCCGCGCCCAGAAACGTGTCGGGCGCGCACCCCAGCAAGACCCCATGCTCCCTGGCCGCCTCCAGCAGTCGCCGACCATCCTCGCGCTTCGTCGCCAGCGGCTTCTCGCTATAGACCGACTTTCCGCGCTCCAGCGCGGACAGGTTGATCTCCGCGTGAAACTCTGGAATGGTCAGGTTAACGACCAGCTCGATATCCGGGTCATCCAACAATTCGGCGCTTGAGTACACGCGAGGTATCCCAAACTCGGCGGCCCGCGCCTGAGCACGTTCGGGCACCGCATCAGCGCAGCCGACAAGCTCAAGAAACGGGAATTGCCTGATATTCTTGCAGTACACCCCGCTTATCGTACCGCAGCCGATAATGCCAATCCTGACAGGTTGAGAAAATCCTCGCATGCCTCGCTCTTCCTTTTATGAGTTTTCGCCAGTTTACGTAAAATTTACCGTCATTCTTATCAATAATGATAAACGGCTATTGAAGAGTTGTCAAGGAATGCGCCAGACTCGGTTCTGCCAACCATCGGGTGCTGGCCACTGCCCCCGTTGTACGCAGCGGCGAGGCAGGCCCTCGCCGTGCGAGCATTCCCAGCAGGCAGGCCCGGCGAGGCAGGCCCGTGCCGCTGCGTACAACGGAGGGATCAAGCGAGCTGTTTGGCACCTGAAAGGTGGTGGAACTGCCATACTCCACTCTGAGGTGATCTCCTCCCTTCGTCTTGCGCAGCCACAGACTGCCATTCCCACAATAGGACAGCGTGGGGAGCAAGAGGCAACTTCGTTACCCTGGTCTTCGTAAATTTTTACGGTGCCTGGGCAATGGAGCAAATGATCGTGATCTATTGCGGGCTGGCCGTGCGCATTCAAACGATGGCGTACAAAATAATCCCGTTCTCCGTGTGCTGCTGCTCCACCCGTCCGACCGAGCGCATATGCTCCAGATGGGCCAGGATCTCGGCCACAGCCATACGCAGTGCCTCATGACTCTGGATGCGCCGGTCGGGGAACATCTGCCGTGTAATCTCAGCCGCGTGCTGGGGACGTTCGCGCAGCAGGGCGAGAATCTGCTCCTCGCGCTCGTAGTGGTGCTGAACAATCTCGCGCACCCGCCCGGCGAGGTCCGCGAACGGCTCCCCATGCCCCGGCAGGACGATACTGGCGGGCAGATTCTCGACCTTGTGCAGAGAATCCAGGTAGTCGGCCAGTGGATTGAGCCGATCGTATTCCGAGTAAAGCCCGACGTTCGGAGTGATACGCGGCAGAACGTGATCGGCGGCCACAAACACCCCATCGCGCTCGCGGAAGAGCACAATCTGTCCATCGGCGTGGCCGGGCACCCAGATAATCCGGTAGCGTTCGCCGGCCAGCGTAAGATACTCCCCGTCCTCCACCAGCGTAAAAGCCTCATGCGGAGGAACGTGCAGGATCGTGCGCACAACTTTGGGATCGGTCTGTGTATACCAGAGTTCAGTGCGTTCCAGGCCATGTTTCTTGAAAAAGCTGGTGACGCGGCCAAAACGTTCCGGCATCGTCCCCTCCCAGATGATACGCACGCTCCTCTCATCGAGTGGATGCATATAAACCCTTGCCCCGCTCTGCTCCTGCAGTTCGCCGGAGAGGCCAATGTGATCGGGATGGTGGTGGGTCAGAACAATTTCCTTCAGATTGCCGACCTGCAAGCCCGCGCGTTCCAGTCCGGCGGCGAACGCCTCGCGGGCATCAGGCGTTCCCATGCCGGCATCGACCAGCGCCCAGCCATCACCGTCCACCAGCGCATAAACATTAACCGTGCGCAATGGGAAAGGAATCGGCAGGGTAATTTTCCAGACACCAGAAACAACCTCGCGAGCTTCCGGCAAAGGCTCATCAGCGCGGCGCGCGGGCGGAGATTCTTGCATAAAAGAGGGTCCTTTATCGTTTGCTAAAAATTGACTGAAAGGTTAGTTTATCGATCCTCTCTGATTGTATGGCCTGAGAGGAGCCGCTGTCAATGCTGCAAGCTCCCCGCGCCCTGAAGAATTTCACCAGACCACTTGACTCCCCGCCCATTTTTCTGCTAAAATGCGTGTATCGAGGCGGACAGTAATGGTCGCCCAACGAACAGACCGGGGTGTGGCGCAGTCCGGTAGCGCACTTGTATGGGGTACAAGTGGTCGGAGGTTCAAATCCTCTCACCCCGACTCAACAACCAAGCGAGAAGCAGTCGAGTGAACTGGCTTCTCGCCTGGTTTTATACTTCTCTCACTCCTCTCTTTTATTCTAAATCCTCTAAAAATGTACCGATTGTGTACCAATT
>Ga0070740_10005780_pt1 | contig 11246 bp, 12 predicted proteins | sample Coa_R2_FD_67286 | JGI IMG/M metagenome (GOLD analysis project Ga0070740, IMG submission 67286) | Surface soil microbial communities from Centralia Pennsylvania, which are recovering from an underground coalmine fire - Coalmine... | ecosystem: Environmental > Terrestrial > Soil > Unclassified ...
AACATCGCGCTCGGCGTCAACTGGCAGGGCAAGCCGGATTACGCGGGCCTGATCGCGCGCGCACGCGCGGCCGACGCCGCCGGCGCGCACTCGATCTGGGTCGCCGAGGCCTGGGGGCGCGACGCCTTCACTAGCCTCACGCTGCTCGCCGAGCACACGCGGCGCATCGCGCTCGCCACCGGCATCGTCAACACCTACTCGCGCACGCCGGGCGCGCTGGCGCAGCATTTCGCCACGCTCGACGAGCTGAGCGGCGGCCGCATGATCATCGGGCTCGGCACCAGCGGCCCGCAGGTCATCGAGCACTTTCACGGCGTGCCGTTCAATCCGCCGCTCACCCGGATGCGCGAGTACGTCGAGATCGTCAATCGCCTGGTCGCCGCCGAGCCGCTGCACTACGACGGCAAACTGTTCAAGCTCGGCCGCGGCTTCACGCTGCGGTTTGAACCGCCGCGCAAGCACATCCCCATCTGGATCGCGTCGCTCAATCGCAGGAGCGTCGAGTTCACCGCCGAGCGGGCTGACGGATGGTTGCCGGTGATGATTCCGCTCTCGCATCTCAGGCAGGCCATCGCCGAGTTTCGCGCGGCCGCTGCACGTGCCGGACGCGAGCCCGGCTCGGTCGCGGTGAAAGCCCCCGGCACGGTTCATGTGACCGGGAATCTCGAGCATGCGCGGGCACAGCAGGCGGGCACGCTCTCGTTCTACGCGGCACGGATGGGCACCTTTTACGCCGAACAGCTCGCGCGCTTCGGCTTCGCCGACGACGTGCGCCGCGTGCGCGAGGCATGGGCGGCGGGCGGGTCGAAGGCCGGCAGCGAGGCGGTCTCGCGCCGGCTACTGGACGAGATGGGTTATGTCGGCGACGTCGCCGGCGCGCGCGAGCGCCTGGCGGCGCAGAGCGCGGCCGGCGCCGATCTGCATCGCGTCGAGATCGATGCGCCCGATCCGGCGAGCTACGAACGCACGCTGGCGGCGCTCGTCGCGTGACGAAGTTGTCGGCGAAGATGTTTTTGCGTTTGCCGGCGCGCCGCAGTAGAAGAGGATGGTGGCGCTTCATCCTTCGCTTCGCCAAGGGGGGAAAATGAACACACGGGACCTGGACCGTCTCGACGAAGAGCACAGGGCGATCCTGGAGAATCTCAGCGAGTCGCTGCGGCTGATCGAGAAGTCGCTCCAGGACATGCGAAGACAGTCGCTCGAAACCGGCCAGATTCTCGCCCGCCTGATGGAGGCGCGCCGGCTCGCGCTGCAGAGCGATATTCAGATCAGCAGGGCGGGCGAGCTGCTGATGCTCGGATCCGTGAAGAAGGAGGACGCTGCCTGAGGAGCAACACGCACGGGCGGACCAGCCGCGGTTGGTCCGAGGAGGGAGAAAGCCGCCATGGCCATCAACTCGCGCAGGGCGGACACGCTGGACGGTGAGGCATGGGACATGGTCTCTGCGGAACATGAAGCGATCCTCGAAAATATCGGAGCCTCCCTGGCGCTGGTCGAGGAATCGCTGATGGAGATGCGCAGCCAGACCGCCGAAGTCGAAAAAATCCTCGAGCGCCTGCTTTCCATGCGCGACCTGGCGCGGCAGACCGATGCGCAGGTCGCGCGGGCGGGTGAATTGCTGACGCTCAACCGCTACCTGAACGACGCCGGCATCCCCCGCACATTCTTCCGCCCGCGATCCACCAAGGCTGGATAGCGGCCGGCGAACCCTTCCCGTCGCACGCCGGTGCTCCTCGCACTGCGCCGGGCACGCGCACGCGACGCGCCTCGCGCAAAGCCGCTGCAGCCTGCGAAAGATGGCCCGTCAGCGGCCGCGGGCCGTTCGCACGCGCGTGATGACCCGCCGCGGCCAGCGAGCCCATGCCCCCGCCCGGGTGCCGTGCTTAATGGTTCAGGAGCGACTTTCTGAGCGCCGGGTTCTTCGTGCGCGGGTCGAGCCAGATGCTGAAAAACGCGGCGCCGAAGGCCGGATCGTCGATCTCGCCGCGCTCCGCGCCGTTGTAGTAAAAGAAAGTCTTGTGATTCGGTGCGCAGAACACGACCAGCTGATCGCCGCTCTTCACCGACGGCAGCACGCGCTCCATCTGCCCGCGCCACGCCGCTATCTGCTGCGGCGTGCCGACCGCAAGCCGCGTCATCTCGCCGACACCGGCGGCGGTGAGCTGATCGCCCGGGATCGCGCGGTTGGATTCGAGATCCAGCGCATGGGGCTCCGCGGGATTCCAGCGCGCACCCGTCGCCCACAGCGCGACGTGGTAAACCTTGAGTCCGAAGTAAGTGTGCGATCCCTTACCGACCTGATGGAACGAGGGCACCCGCTCGAGCACCGCGGAGGGCAGGGTGGCTGCGGGCGCGGCGCGCAGGCCGGGCGCACTCATCGCGGCCAAGCTTCCGGCGATCGCACCGGCAAGCAGCACGCGAATGATTGATCTCGGCGGCCTCATGATTATCTCCGGATTCAAATTTTTCTTCTTGGTCGCGGCGTGTTTGGAAACCTCCGTCGGACCTCCGGCTCAAGAGACTTAGTCGCACGTGCATCCCGCGTCCAGCGGTTTGCTGGCCGCGCCGGATTGATGCTCGCAATCTTTCAAAATGTCGGCATCGACTGCTTTCGCATGTGAACGTCAGGGTCGCTCAAGCCGCTGCTCGAAGGCCGCAGTAAACCCGTCCATCCCGGATCGATCCGCCCGTGCTTGATTTGCTGATGCACGGTCTGCGTCGCGGAGATGCACCTTTAGCGTCATCAACGAGTGGTCGCCCAGTCATCTCGCTACAAATAACGCGAAAAAGGCTAGCGCCGCCGAATTGGCGCTCGATGGCATCCCTTATGCTTTATAGCCAGCGCCATCAGCAGGGCGCGGTTGGCCAAAGTGACATCTGCTGGTTGCCGAGGCTGAAGGAGCAAGGAAGACGATGTCCACAATGATTCGCATAATCGCGGTGATAGCGACGACGGCGGCGTTCGCCATGCCGGCTCGCGCGCAGATGGATCCGCTCTCCGCATACGAGAATTTCCTGGCTCAGCATCCCACGGCCGCCGAGGCGCTCTCGACCAACCCGAGCCTTTATCGCAGTCCCGGCTTCATGGCCGCCCATCCCGACGTATGGTCATACCTCAACCAGAATCCGGCGCTGTATCAATCGCTGGCCCGCAGAGCGCCGGCCTATTCTCCGGACGTGGCGGCATTCAATCTGTCGAACTACCTGCACTACCATCCCGACATTGCGCAGGCGCTCGCCGCGAATCCGTCGCTGGTCAACAACCCGGCCTATCTGGCGCAGCATCCGGATTTCAAGGGCTTCCTTCAGCACCATCCGGGCGTCGCGCAGCAGTTGAGCAGGCGAGGGTGGAGCTTCTCGCGCTGGGAGCAGACGCATCCGTGGGACCAGCGCAACCAATGGCGCGACGTCGACGCCTGGAGCGATCGCGACTGGCGTCAGGACTGGCAACGCCAGCAGCAAATCCTTGAGGAACGCCGCGAGTCCGAGATCGCCGAAGAAGAGGAAGAGCACGAGCATCACGACCACGGCAAGCATCTCGGGTGGTACAAACATTCCGGTAAACATCACGACGAAGACGAAGATCACGGCCATCACGAGCATTACACTAAGCATCACGGCAAACATCATGGGGACGACGACTAGAACGAGGCATTATCTGATCGAAACCGCGGCGCTTGAACCCTTAGGGCTTAGCGTGGGCGGCGTTTGAATCCTCCACGCATTTGATCGACGGGATCGCGCGCGCCAGGCGTCTGCGTCGATCGGTGTCGGTGCGGATGGTGCCTTCTTTGACCTGGGTTTCGAAGTTGGATCGCCACTTCGCTCCCGCCTCTTCGCAGGCGCGTTTGGTCGGGAAGCCGGTTTGCGTGGTGGGAGCGGAATTCCCCGGCATCTTGATGACCAGCGTCCAGGTCACGAGCATGAGCGAGGCAATAAGTTCTGCCGCCGGACGCGACGCCATACGATGCCAGCGCGCCGGTTGGCGGAACATCTCCCGGACCTTTTTCATCGCGCACACCTCCTGTTCGATGGCTTCGCGTCGAGCGCCAGATCCAGACCGACGCGTCATTCACACGGCGCTCCACCGTGGCGCAGGAGATTGCGCCGGTTCTTCATACCGTGAGCGACGCGGCCGTCTCGGCTTGCGGCACGCTCTCGGAGGCGCGCGCGCCCATGGTCGTCAGGACCAGGACGGCCGCGAGCACTATCAGGGAGCCGAGATACGCCGCTCCACCGTAAAGCGCCGACTCGAACAGCCGCGTGCCAAGGTTGAAGATCAGAGCAATGGCGAGGACCCAGGTCGCCGCTCGCGCACGATTTTTACTCTCTCCGGCGCTGAATGCGATATGCGCCAATGCCATATAGGGCACCGCGAGCGCCATGTAGTATTCGAGCCACGAGATCGGAGAGATTGCCGTGGCAATGCAGAACAACGCCGCCACTGACAACCGGGCATCCGGCCCGGCGATGTGACCTCGTCGGAATACGAGCCATCCGATGACGCCCATCATCAAAGCGCACTGAAAAGCAAATCCGGCCGTCGCCGCAACCTTCTCGGTCGCGAGGCTCGTCGCTCGCGGCGTGAACCAGCGCACCGCGAGCGCGGCCGAAGATTGGTTGTATCTGTTCCACAGATCGTGCGAGCGTTGGATGCCCCGGGTGGTGAGAGCCGTCACGTAATTGCCGCTCGCATGCGCGGTATATCCGACGCCCAGGAGCAGGCTGGGAAGGAGAATCAGCGCCGCAACGAAAATCACCAGCGAAAGCAGGGCCACGAACTGCTTGCATGCGAGCAAGTAAATCAGCACCGGCAGCGCGAACGGCTTCGCCAGCAGCGAGGCCGCCAGCAGACAGCTCCCACTGACGGGTCTCGATTCATTCACCAGCGCGAACCCCCACACCACCGCCGCGAGCAGCAGCAGATTTATCTGTCCGTGATCGAAGTTGGGATGGATGAATCGGACGCACAGCAGCACCGGAATCACGATCAGCTCCGCGCCGGGCTTGAACCCGCGGCCAAACAAGAGTCGGCTGGCGCCAAGGATCATCAGGGGCAACGCCAACGCCATGCTTACGGCGAACCACAGCAGCTGAGCCGGACGCTGCGGAATGAGGCCCAGGGGGATGAAAGCCATCGCATATATCGGCGCATATTGAAACGGGCTCGGGTCGTGCAAATTGTAAATGGGCTTTCCATGCAGCGCCGCCAGGCCTGCATTTCTGTAAATTACGAAATCGCTTTGCGAACGAGACGCGGCCGAGATGGCGAATCCCGAGATATACAGCGCGAGCAGGGCCCACGCCGCGATTCGGAGCAGCTCGGGATTCAGCCGGAGACGTTGCCGGAAGGCAGGGTTGGACAGGCAGCCTGGGTTTGTCATCGTCCCATCACCGATGGCGTTCTTCGATTTCTTCGAGCCGAAAGGAAAATGAGCGCCGCGGCAATTCCAGGCATGAACTCATCGCATGCAGCTTGCTCTCTCGATCGGTGTGCGACAATAGCCACCCGACGACCGAGTGCGAAAAGGCCGGGCGGCTCCCCGACGCCGCCCGCGATTCCCAGTCGGGAAATTCCCGATTTCACGGTCGGCCAGGGAGGCGGCGCTCCGCGATCGAGGCTCGTTTGCCTCTCCTCACGCGGAATCGGAAACGCGACTGAAATCCGCATGAAGGCCGATTCGGGGAGATCCCCGGCGCACAGACGAATTGATGAATCCAGACACTGACTTACAGAACGATTGTGCTTCGGCGCTAATTTTATACAAATTCCTAAGACAAAATCTGAGCGAGAGGAATACGAGGACCGGATTTACTCCGACTTGCCTGCATCCTGGTGCACCGGAGGCTGACTGGCAGCCGCGGCGACAGCGTCGCGGTAGGCGATAGCGTCGCGGTAAAGGAGCACCCCTATGGCTGACATGCAACGCATTCAGGAGCTCTGGCACTCCGCCGACTTCGATTACCGCGCCGGGTCGCCCCACTTAAAACATTGGGCCTTGCACGAACGCCTGGTTTCTACAACCAAAGTAGCGCTGGCGGACGTAATTCGAAGGAACTTGCCCCGGACGGTTCTCGAGATCGGTGCCGGCCACGGCGGCTTTACCGAACCAATCCTCGCATCCGGTTTTCTCATGACCGCGACCGAAATGTCGCGTTCCTCTCTGGCCGAATTAGAGACGCGCTTCGGCTTGAATCCGGGTTTCCGCGGCGTCTTCGATCCCGATGGGTCTCTTAATCCACTTGGCACAGAGCGCTTCGCGGTCGTTTTTTACGCTTCGGTCCTCCATCATATTCCGGATTACATGTCGGCCATTCGCAGCGCGATTGCGGAGCACCTACTCCAGGGGGGAGCTCTGGTTTCAATTCAGGATCCCTTGTGGTATCCGGCCCTCCGTTGGAAAGATTCCTTTGCGTCGAATGCCGCGTACTTCGCCTGGCGCCTGGGCCAAGGCAACTACGTGCGAGGCGCCAGAACTCGAGTTCGCCGGGCTCTTGGCGTTTTGTCTGAAGATGAACCGGCGGACATGACCGAATATCACGTGGTGCGCAATGGAGTGAATCAAACCGAAATCCTGGATTTCCTCCAGGGTGTTTTTGAATCTGTACAGATTATCCCATATTGGTCCACACAATCCGCGCTATTCCAAAGAGCCGGCGAGCTGCTGGGATTCCGCAGCACTTTTGCAATCGTAGCAGTCGGGCTGCGGACCGGCCCGAACACTGCACGGGCAGGGACGGAGCTTTAGCCATCGGTCGCGGCATTCCTTCGCCTGCCAAAGGTGCGACCGCGATTCGTTCGCTCAACGCTGACGCGTAGCGTCTCAAGCCGTCATCCGCCAGACGTGTCCCGTTGACTGCCAAACACACGGCAAGTGACCGTGTCCCAAAAGAAGTTGTCTCGTCTCGATCATCAAGTTGACATGACATTTGAAGACCGTGCGCATGTCGGAACAGAGCAGGTTGCCATCCCGCGCCACAATGGGGTTCGCTTTAAGTTCAGCGAACGAATAGAGGTAAGCACGCAAGGCTCAGGGGAGGTAACGACGACGATGAAACCTGAAAGCTTCGCCACTTTACCCGGACAGGAACCGGTATGGAACATGGCGCCCGGTAGGAAGGTAGCGCTGAAATTGCAGAACCAGCAGACCGGGCAAAACGTGATGGCGTTCGAAGAGGTAGCCCCGCGCGGCACCGCGACTCCGCTCCACCTCCACCATGACAGCGACGAGGTGATGTATATTTTGAGCGGACAGTTCAGCTTCAAAGTCGGCGACCAAACCATTTCCGGGGGACCGGGGACGTGCGTTTTCATGCCGCGCGGCGTTCCCCACGCTTGGAAGTACGTCGGCGACGAAACCGGAAGAGCGTTCATCTGCTACACGCCCGGCGAGGCGGGGAAGGCATTTGAAGAGGCGGTGACGTTACAGGGCGCTACGACACCTGCGATTTCGGTCGACGACAATCCGTTTGCGCCGCTAGGTGACGCCGAAATTCTAGACCGCCACGGCTGGGAACTCGTCGGACCTCCGCCATTCTGAAACGCTTCGGTTGCATCATACGCGGTCGGCTGGCGGGGCAGCGGCGAAGCGCCCGCGCGTATCGCGCAGCGCTGCGCGCGCGCGGCAGCGCCCCGCATAGACTTGATGCGGGTTGCGGAGTCGTGCTGGCTCCGAACGAGCCGCGCCTGTCCGGCCCATGCTGGCGTACCACGCTTTTTTCAGGATCAGGTTCGTTGCGTTAGTTGACATAATATTTCTTATGCGAAGTTATGGGTAGTGTCCTAATTTGAAGTCCGCTCCAACAATTCATCAATCGACCAGACGTGATCCTCTATCCCGTGGGCCATCGCAGGTGTCTGCTTGAGTGTCCGATGGACGCGACACAGATTGTAATGCGCGAAGTGCAGCGCGATTGCCGCCGCATGATTCGCGCGCTTCTTTGAGAATCCATTAGTGAGCCGCGTAAACCGGCGCATCTGCATCCGCATCGTAAGGTTCTGGCGTTCGACATAAGACGTGCTGATATGGTCGGGATCGGGTCTGCCGATCATCTCGTCTTTGCGGCTGCCGATGCACGCTGGCGGAGAATAGCGCCCCGCCCCTGCCGTAGTTTCCTGGAAAATCTTGATCAGCTTGGCGTAATCGCAATCATTTCCAAAGGCCGACATGATGGCGTTGTAATACGGCTGAAAAGCATCGCTCGTAATCTGCGGACGATTCGCGACGCGCTGGCGCAAATCCTCGATGAACTGAACGGTATGAAACCAGTTGCGCTTGCCGACGTGCCAACACGGAACTAGCTTGGAATCTGCATCGATGGCGACGAACGTATAGAGATCGCCAAACTCGTCCGTCTTATTCAGGCGCTTCGCGGTTTTCTGCTTCATCCCAACGTAGGCCCAAATCTCGTCCAGCTGTAGGCGCTCGCAGGTAAGGTCGCGCATCATCTCGTCGAGCAAGCGGTCGCAGCCTTCGGCGACGCGAACCATGAGTCGTATGATCGTGTCGCGATGAGTGCCGGTCATCCGTTCTACACTGCGAATGGAGTTGCCCTCGACTAGCGCAGCGACGACTGTCGCTCGTTCTTGTTCGTTCAACTGGTTCATCGGTTTGCCTATCTACATAACAAACAATATCGGAAATAGCATATTGTGTCAAATGATATGGTTGACTACGAATATATTTTTTGCCAATATCGAATAGAGGAAAGGTTAGATGGCGAGAGTACCGATCACTGTCATGGGTTATCGTTGTGAACGGTGCGGGCACGAATGGATCCCGCGCCGATCAGCGAGCGCCGAACCCGAAACGTGCCCGAAATGCAGAAGCCCGTTTTGGAATCGTCCGAGAAAGAGCATGATGAACTACGATGATTTCAGCGCGAAGATTGTTGCCACGCTGAAAGCAGCGGCGAGCCCCTTGACTTGGACGGAGATTCGGACGAAAGCCGGATTGCCGCAACTATTCCCCAATAATCAATGGGTTCACCGGATGGAAAAAGACGTTGGGCTGCGTAGACAGAAAGACCAGCATGGGATAATTCACTGGCAGTTGACCGATGGAACAGATACAGCGCCCGCTGAAACTTCCAAGTCGATCCGCACGCGAGCGGCTAGACAGTAAGGACAAGTGGAATGAGGCCCGTTCACCAGAGAAGGCACATTTCTTTACCATCGGCTATGCCGGACGCTCTGCAGAAGAATTGATCGAACTTCTAGCGCGAACTGGCGTGCGCTCACTTGTAGACATAAGGTTCAATCCCATCAGCATGTATCGTCCCGAGTTGAGCAAGGGCAATCTCCAACGCCAAGTAGAGCGCGCTGGGATGTTTTACCTTCACAATCCAATGCTGGGCGTTCCCCGCGACATTCGAGCGAAAGCGCTTGCCACCGGCAATAGAGAAGCGATCTGGGACTGGTACGACAAGTATGTTGTGGACCGATTCGTGAGCAACCTGCACGAGTTTTTCAACGCTCTGGAACACCCCGTAGCGCTCATGTGTGTAGAGGCAGATCCAACCGAGTGCCATCGTCACCGGCTTTTTCAGGCGCTCGAAGAAAATGGATTGCGGGGATTCGATCTGTAGGACGACTATGGCTTGGGAAACCAAGCGCGTGTTCGTTGTCGTAAAGACCTATCCCAATCCCGCTCACAAGGGCACAGAAGTGTCATGCACGGCGGCGATAACCCAAGCCGGCTCATGGTTAAGACTCTTCCCAGTCCCCTTTAGGTTTTTAGACGAGGATAAGCAGTTCCCACGGTATTCCTGGATCGATGTGAGCGTCCGAAAGGCTTCCGATTCGCGGCCGGAAAGTTTCAATCTAAATCCCGACTCCATCCGAATCGTCCGTGAAGTAGGTCCGGCGCATAACTGGCGCGAGCGCAAAGACCTAATTTTCCCGTTGAAACGACACTGCTTGTGCTGCATCAAGAAAGAACAAGAGACCAACGGTAAGACGGCCCCAACGCTTGGAATCTTCAAGCCGGCTTCGATTGAACGGTTCTCAATCGTTCCGTGCGCTGCCGATTGGACGCCAGAGGAAAAGGCGATTCTGGGTCAGCAAGGTTTAGAGTTTTCGAAAGCTCCGCAGGCGCCGCTTGAAAAGGTGCCCTTCGATTTCAAGTACCGGTTCCGATGTCCAGAACAGACGTGCAATGGACATGAAGCGAAATGCCTTGATTGGGAAATCTATCAATCTTACCGACGTTGGCGTCAGAAGTACGGCGAGAATTGGCAAGCGAAATTAAAAGAGCGGTATGAGCGCGACGTCACGCAGACGTTCGATACTCATTTTTTTGTGGGAACGTTTCGAGCGCATCCGAAAGAATGGGGAATTGTGGGCCTGTTCTATCCGAAGCGCGATCCGCAAGCGTATATGTTTTAGGCTTTCCGCTTTTTCTTGACGTGTCGCCGGGTAGTGTGAGACTTGCGGCGCGGTTTGGGTTTCGGCGAACTGTTTGCGATGGCATCGATGAGCTTCGATGCCATCTGATTCACATCAGGCTCGTCTTTTTTTGAGCTCCGCATACGTCCAAATGATTACAGATGAGGCCGACGGACGCGAGCGCCTGTCAGAGACAATTCAAATTAGGACACTACCAAGTTATGGCGCAGGCATGGGAATGCAACGCCGGGCCGAGCGGCCCTCCGTGCTGCCTCGAAAACCCCGGCCCGCGTGCGCGCTCGACACCCCGCGCCGCCCCGGCTGGCGCGCGTCCCCATGCCTCTCTATGATTGAGGGCCGTTATGACCCTAAAGCTAGAATCGAAGTCCGCCGCGATAATCTGCGCGGCGCTGCTCGCGCTCGCATCCTCGGCCGTCGCGGCCTTCGCCGCCTCGTCGACCGATACCCACGGCGGCCGCGGTGAGACGGCCGGCGACACCACGCGGCTCCAGGTCTTCCTCCAGCGTCGGTTCCGGCTCCCCAGCGCCTCCGACGTGCAAATCGGACCGCCGCGTCCGGCGCCGATCGCCGGCATGTCCGAGCGTACCGTGACCATGCACAACGACGCCGGCGCCTCCGGCAGCTTCGTGCTCTACGTCGATGCCGGCGGCAAGACCGCGGTGCTGAGCGACGTCGAGGTCGGCGCGGCCACGCCCGGCCCGCTGCGCGGCCTGTGGAGCCGCCCGCTGCGCGCGGCCAACCAGCCGCCCGGCTCGCCGGCCAAATCGGTGCTCATCACGGACGCGCCCGGCAAGGCGATCCTCGGCACCGAACTCGACCTGACCAAGGATCCGTGGGG
>Ga0070740_10005781_pt1 | contig 11246 bp, 9 predicted proteins | sample Coa_R2_FD_67286 | JGI IMG/M metagenome (GOLD analysis project Ga0070740, IMG submission 67286) | Surface soil microbial communities from Centralia Pennsylvania, which are recovering from an underground coalmine fire - Coalmine... | ecosystem: Environmental > Terrestrial > Soil > Unclassified ...
CAAGTGATGAGTGATGAGTGATGAGTGATGAGTTAAAAACAAGCTGCATTCAACTCATCACTCATCACTCATCACTGTCTTTATCCTTCCGCCGCCATCTGCTGGGCCTTCTCGCGGGCCTCTTCGATGGTGCCGACCATGTAGAAGGCCTGTTCGGGGAGGTCGTCGTGCTTGCCGTCGATGATCTCCTGGAAGCCGCGGATGGTGTCGGCGATCTTGACGAATTTTCCTTTGAGGCCGGTGAACTGCTCGGCGACGAAGAAGGGCTGCGAGAGGAAGCGCTGAATCTTGCGGGCGCGCGAGACGATCAGCTTGTCCTCTTCCGAAAGCTCGTCGAGGCCGAGGATGGCGATGATGTCTTGAAGGTCTTTGTAGCGCTGCAAGACCTGCTTGACCGCCTGCGCCGTGTTGTAGTGATCCTGCCCGACGATGCGCGGGTCGAGGATGCGCGACGACGAGGCGAGCGGGTCAACCGCCGGATAGATTCCGAGTTCGACGATCTGGCGCGAGAGCGCCGTCACCGCGTCGAGGTGCGCGAACGTCGTCGCGGGCGCGGGGTCTGTGTAGTCGTCCGCGGGAACATAGACCGCCTGAATCGAGGTGATGGCTCCGGTGCGCGTCGAGGTGATGCGCTCCTGGAGTTCGCCCATCTCGGTCGCGAGGTTCGGCTGGTAACCGACCGCCGAGGGCATTCGGCCCAGCAGCGCCGAGACTTCCGAGCCGGCCTGCGTGAAGCGGAAGATGTTGTCAACGAAGAGGAGCACGTCGAGTCCCTGGTCGCGGAAGTATTCGGCGACGGTGAGTCCCGACAGGGCCACGCGGAGGCGTGCGCCCGGCGGCTCGGTCATCTGCCCGTAAACGAGCGCGACCTTCGACTCGCCGATGGCGTTCATGTCAACCTTCGTCATGTCGAAGACGCCGGTCTCTTCCCAGTTGTGGTAGAAGCTCTCGCCGAAGTTGATGACCTTCGACTCGACCATCTCGCGCAGGAGGTCGTTGCCCTCGCGCGTGCGTTCGCCGACTCCGGCGAAGACGGAGAAGCCGGAGTGCGCCTTGGCGACGTTGTTGATCAGCTCCATGATGAGCACGGTCTTGCCGACGCCCGCGCCGCCGAACAGGCCGATTTTGCCGCCGCGCAGGAAGGGCTGGATGAGGTCAACAACCTTGATGCCCGTCTCGAACATCTCAAGCTCGGTTGACTGCTCTTCCAAAGTCGGCGCGTGGCGGTGGATCGGGTAGCGCTCCTCGGATTTGACGGGGCCGAGGTTGTCAACGGGCTGGCCGATGACGTTGAGGACGCGACCCAAGGTCGTCTCGCCGACGGGCATCGTGATCGGGCCGCCGGTGTCAATCGCCGTCATGCCGCGGACGACGCCTTCGGTCGGCTGCATCGAGACGGTGCGGACGCGGCCTTCGCCGAGGTGCTGCTCGACTTCGGCGATGATGTCAATCGGCGTGGGCACGTCGAAGCCCTCGCTCGTGACGCGAAGTGCGGTGTAGATCGGCGGCAGGTGTCCCTCCTCGAACTCAATGTCGAGGACGGGGCCGATGACCTGTACGACGCGCCCCGCGGGGTTGCCGTTCGTCGAGGTGTTGGCGTAAGTGGACATACTTTGCTCGAATACTCCTCTTCAGGTTAAAGCTTGTGTGGCGAGAAAATCCGCTTCGGTTTTAAGCCCGACAGGTTAGCACACGCCGCGCCGCGAAGGCAAAAACGCCGCCGCCTTCGCCGTGCCGCGCTCGACGCCGCGTCTTTTGTGTTTGACTTTCAACAGGTTTTTGCGTAGATTTCATCGGCCTTTCCAGCCGTGACAAGGCGGGCTGATCTAACCAATCTTTTCAAGACGGAAATCCCCCGCCGGGCAGGGCATCAGCCCGGCAACAAACCAGAGGACAATAAATGAAGAACAAAACACTGCTCGGCGCGACTGCCGTCGCGGCCCTGCTGCTCGCGTCGGCCTGCACGGCGAACATCACGACCAACACGTCGAACTCGTCGAACGCTTCGAGCGCCAACGCGAACAAGCCCGCGAACACGAACGCGAGCACCGCATCCACCCCCGCCAACACCAACGCCGCGTCGTCGAACAGCGCGGCCACGAACAGCAACTCCGGCGCGGGCGACTCCGCGTCGAACGATAAAGGCGCGGTGCAGGACTTCACGCTCAACAACGAGACGGGCGTGGAGATTCACAAAGTTTATATCTCCCCGCACGACTCGAACGACTGGGAGGAGGACATCCTCGGTCGCGACACCCTGCCCTCGGGCCAGAGCGTTGACATCAAGTTCAACCGCAGCGAGAAGGCCGCCGAGTGGGACTTGCGTGTCGAGGACAGCCAGGGCAACGCAATCGAGTGGGAGAACCTGAACCTGCTCAAAATCTCCAAGCTCACGCTGCACTACAAGGACGGCAAGGCAACAGCCGACATGGAGTAGCGCGGGCTTGGCTCAACCAACCTCTAACTTAATTTCAAGGAGTAACCCCGAAGTATGAAATTCGCACGGCTTTACAAATCGCGGGCGGCGGTCGCGCTCGCTCTGGTCTTCGCACTCTCGACGCTCGTCGCCACGGCGGCCTTCGCGCAGGGCAAGCAGGACTTCACGCTGCACAACATGACGGGCGTGGAGATTCACGAGCTTTACGTCTCGCCGCACAGCTCTGACGACTGGGAGGAGGACGTTCTCGGTCAGGACACGCTCGCCGACGGCGACAGCGTGGACATCCACTTCTCGCCGAAGGAGAAGGCGAAGCTCTGGGACTTGAAGGTCGTTGACAGCAAGGGCAACAGCATCACCTGGGAGAGCCTCAACCTGCTTGAGATTTCCGACGTGACGCTGCACTACAAGAACGGGAAGGCCTGGGCCGACCTGAAGTAGTCGCTCGGATTGTCTGAAGCGCGTAACGGGCGGGCCGTGTTTCCGCGGCCCGCCCGTTACGATTTTATGAGTACGAGTCGGGCGACGCCCGGCTGCGTGGCCGCCGGGCCGAAGGCGTCACACTAGCGACGCCTCATTCGGAAGAAGCCGACGAATCCGCACACCGTGAGGAAGAGGCTGACGATGACGAGGAACCAGCCGCCGAACATCCTGCCGAAGAAGGGCACGTTCCCCGCCTGCCCGACCGACAGCAGCCCCATGATGAGAAGGAAAAGCCCGAACAGACCGATCAGAAAAAGTATAACGCTCGCAACGTTCATAACCCCTCCGCTCGTTTGACCGCTTGAAACTTCGCCCGCCGGTTTGAAAACTTCTGCGGCCCGATTAAGACTCCGACCGAACGTTAAGACTGTGCGCGGGGGCGAATCTTCAGTCGGCGTCGTCGAAACGAATCTTCATGCCCCGCAGCGTGCGCCGGTCTTCGTCCGTCAGCTCTAACCACGCCGGCGGCTCGTCGGCCTCGTCTTCGTCCTCCGCCTCGCGCGCGTGCTCGCGCAGGCCGATCTCCAGCTTCAGCGTCAGCTCCAGCTCGTAGCCCGCCTCGCGCAGCCGCTCGATGGCCGTGGCGACTTCCGCCGAGCGCTCGACCGCCGAGTTGATGGCCGAGCCGAGCTGCTGAACGATCTCCTTTGCCTCGTCGTTGATTTCCAAATCGGTACCAGCGCGTCCGAAGTTTCAGTTGTTAATGTCGCGGGGGATGTCTGCCACGATGCTACGCGAGCGCGCGGGCGCAGGTCAACCTTGACGCCGCACGCACGGCTTCACAGACGCGCAAATCGAAAGGGCAGAGCCGAAGCTCCGCCCTTGTTCACACGTCGTTTTTGGAACCCGCTGACTCGCGGCGAGTGATATCCGTTGATGACAGGCTTCGGACTCTATGGTGACTTCGACTTCGCGACGGTGTGCGTGCCCGGAGTCATCATCGTCTTGTTCGTCCTCTACGTGTACTTCAGAGATAGAAGCAAACGCCTTTGAGAGCTACGAGAGGTTCTTGAAGTCAATGTCGCCGTCAACCGCCGAGTAGATTCGCAGATACATCTTCGTCTCTTCGGGTATCAACTCGCGCCAGTCCGCGCCGCCCGACTTCAAATACTTCGGCAGGCGCAGCGGGTTCGAGTTGTAGCCCGCGGCCAGAAGCTCGGCCTCGGTCGCGCGCCCCTCGTCGAGCGCGGAGTTGACCTCGTCGCTCTTTCGCAGAGTCTTCCAGGTGTCGTTCATGTAGAGCAGCATCGCGCGCAGGGCGTTCGAGTGGTCGCGCATCCCTTCGACGAAGTCGGGGTTGAGCGCCGCTTCCGGGTGGTCGCGGCGGATGCCCTCGTAGGTCTTCGGGATCATCTGAATCATGCCGCCCGCGCCCGCCGTGCTGACCGAGTAGCGGAAGGCGTCGCCGGAGTTCAGCGCGTATGTGGCCTGAATGTCTTTGAAGATCGAAGAGGCGTCTTCGGTCATGAAGCGCTTGTGATCCGTGTGCTCAACGACGCAGAGGTGCTCGGCCACGTCAACGATGTCGGGCGAAATCTGGTCGCCGGCCTTCGCGAGCTGCGCGGCGGCATCTTCGAGACTCGCGCGGACGTACTCGCCGCCCGCCTCGACAACGTCTGCGCTCTCGACCGCGGGGTGCGCCGAAGTGTAGTAGGCGACCTCGGAGAGCGAGCCGCCCTTCTCTACGGGGTAGCGCACGGCGAGCGGCTGAAGCTCGCGGCCCGCGTCGTCGGTGACGCGGACGGCGGTGTTGACGTAATTCGGGCGCACGACCTGAACGTTGAGCTTCGCGCCCGCGGAGGAGACGGCGGAGACGACCGCGTCCTTCCGCAGAAAATCATCCTTCGAGAGTTCGAGCGTCTCGACCTTCGAGCCGTCCGCTTGTCCGACGGCGAGCGCGACGCGGTCGGTCGGCAGGGCGGGGAGTTGTTCGAGCGCGCGGCGCGCGTCCGCGATTCGCGTGCGGAGGCGCGAGACGGCTGGGTTCGTGTCGCGGCGCTCGGAGGCCTCGACGCGCGTTGACGAAGGCACCAAGTCCGCCGCCGTGAAGTTGAAGCCGGGGCGGACGGGGCCGAGAAACACGAGTAGCGAGAGAACAGAAAAAAGCGTCTTTCTCATCGTCGTAAAATCCGTCTGTCGGAAGAGTGTGATTAAACCCGGAGTGACCGGAACACCTTGCTCGCTCGTTGCAGCCGCGTTGCCATCGCGTTGCAACCACCCTCAGACGTTTGAGAATCGCTTGCAGTTGCATTGCCTCGCCCGTTCAAGTTGGCGAAGCGTTTGCACACACGGAAGCGCCGCCGCGCGTGTACAAAGACCGTCCGTTGTCGCGCCCGCGCGCCGTGTGCTAGGCTTCAATCAAACCCGAAGGCAACAAAACGAACGCGCCCGAACCATCCCGTCCGAAGGGAAAATTTTTATGAGTACGAAGACAGACGCGCCCTCGGCCCGCAGCGAACGGCGCGAGCATTTCGAGACCTCATCCGGCATCCCGCTCCCCAACGACTTCAACCCGTCGAACACCGAGCCGCTCGAATACGACCGCGATCTCGGCGACCCCGGCGTCTTCCCCTACACGCGCGGCGTCCGCCGCACGATGTACCGCGGTCGGCTCTGGACGATGCGCCAGTACGCGGGCTACGCGACCGCCGAGGAGTCGAACGCGCGCTACAAGTTTCTGCTCTCGCAGGGGACGACCGGCCTCTCCGTCGCCTTCGACCTGCCGACGCAGATCGGGCTTGATTCCGACGACCCGCTCGCCGCGGGCGAGGTCGGCAAAGTCGGCGTCGCCATCGACTCGCTCGAAGACATGGAGCGCCTGTTCGACGGCATCCCGCTCGGCGAGGTCTCGACATCGATGACGATCAACGCGACCGCCGCGATTCTCTTGTGTCTCTACATCGCGGTCGCGAAGAAGCAGGGCGTCGCCGCGGACAAGTTGCAGGGCACGATTCAGAACGACATCCTCAAGGAGTACATCGCGCGCGGAACCTACATCTTCCCGCCCGCGCCGAGCTTGCGCCTCGTCACCGACACCTTCGCCTTCTGCTCCGAGGAAGTGCCGAACTGGAACACGATTTCAATCTCCGGCTATCACATCCGCGAGGCCGGCTCGACCGCCGTGCAGGAGGTCGCCTTCACACTCGCCGACGCCGTCGCCTACGTCGAGGCGGCGGTCGCCGCAGGGTTAAAGGTTGACGAGTTCGCGCCGCGCCTCTCCTTCTTCTTCAACGCGCACAACAACCTCCTCGAAGAGGTCGCGAAGTTCCGCGCCGCGCGCCGTCTCTGGGCGCGAATCATGCGCGAGCGCTTCCACGCGCGCGACCCGCGCTCGCAGATGCTCCGCTTCCACACGCAGACCGCAGGCTCGACGCTCACCGCGCAGCAGCCGGAAGTCAACGTCGTCCGCACGACGATTCAGGCGCTCGCCGCGGTGCTGGGCGGCACGCAATCGCTCCACACGAACTCGATGGACGAAGCGCTCGCGCTTCCAACCGAAGCATCCGCGCGGCTCGCGCTCCGCACGCAGCAGGTCGTCGCCTACGAGTCGGGCGTCGCCGACACGGTTGACCCGCTCGCGGGTTCCTACGCCGTCGAGCAACTGACGAGCGAGATCGAGCAGCGCGCGCTCGACTACATCGAGAAGATTGACGCGATGGGCGGGATGCTCCACGCCATCGAGATCGGCTACGTGCAGCGCGAGATTCAGGAGGCGGCCTATCAATATCAAAAGGCCGTCGAGACCGGCGACGCCGTGGTCGTCGGCGTCAACCGCTTCCGCGCCGAAGAAGAGACTGCCGTGCCCACGCTCCGCATTGACCCATCGGTCGAGCGCGCGCAAATCGAGCGCGTCCTCGCGCTGCGCGAGCGCCGCGACAACGAACGGGCGGAGGTCGCGCTCACGCTCCTCGAAGACGCCGCGCGCGGGACGGAGAATCTCCTGCCGCGCATACTCGACTGCGTCGAATCGCTCGCCACCGTCGGCGAGATCAGCAACCGCCTGCGCCACGTCTGGGGCGAGTACCGCGAGGCCGTGACGGTTTGAGAAGTTAGAGTGGTCGCGGATTTGGAAACGCAATTTGCGATCTCGAACGACGTTCAGGGAGCAAGGAGGTGAAACGGCGCGTATGTTAATCGGCTTTTCTAAAATCGCGACGGTCTGGCTCGCGTCTTCGCTCATGCTGGCGGCACTCGCGAGGGACTGTGACCATCAGAAGAGTGTCAACGCCGGCGCGAACAACGCGGGCGTTCAAACAGTGAACGTCAACACTCAGGATAAGAACATCAACGCTCGGCAGGGCGGGGTGGACGCGAAGATGGACAATGTGAAGACGGGGACTTGGGGCGGCCAGCACATCTCTCTTGAAGTGACGGCGGAGGGCGCGCAGGTCGAGTACGACTGCGCGCACGGCACGGTTGACCAGAAGTTCGTGGCGGACGCCGAGGGCCGCTTCGACCTGCGCGGCACGCACGTCCGCGAGCACGGCGGGCCTGTCCGAAGGGACGAGACGCCGGACAGCCACCCGGCGCGCTACACGGGCCGCATCAAAGGCGACACGATGACCCTGACCGTCACCGAGACCGACACCAACGAGTCGGTCGGCACGTTCACGCTCGCCTTCGGCCAGCCGCCGCGCGTGATGAAGTGCAGGTGAGCGCCGCGCCGTGAAGGCACTGACCGCAACCGAGAACGACCACGTTTAAATAAAAAGGAAGGCCGCACGGGATGAACCGTGCGGCCTTCGTGCTTGTCGGTCGCGCTCGACTAGTGGCAGGTCGAGAGCTTGAACGACGCGATGCGCGTGCTCCAGTTGAACGAGCCGCTGGTCTTCAGGTACTCGGTCGTGTACCAGAAGGTGCAGTCGTCAGCCGGGTCAACCGTGATCGCGCTGTAGTCGCCCCAGCGGCTGAGCGAGCCGGTCTGCGAACCCGTGCCCGCGATGATGCTCGACTCCGCGCCGAGCGTGCCGGCGGCGTCGCCGGGCGCGCGCGTGGCGAAGCGGATTGACGGGTTCAGGCTCGTGCCCGAGACGCTGTATCCGACCGCGATGTTGCCGACCTTGTCCATCGCAATCGAACCCATCCAACGGCTGTTCGAGTCAATCGCATACGTGCCCTGCTGGAAGACGCTCGGCGTCCCCGAAGAGATGCGTAGCTCGTACCACCTGACTCCCGAAAGCGGCCCCGTGTTCGGGTTGACCGAGTGGTTGAGCACCATCGCCTCGTGGCCGTCGGCGAAGTGCCGGTAGGCGAGACGGTACATCAGACGGTCGGCGAGCGAGTCGAGCTTCTGCGTCGTGCCGGACTGCGGGATGCAAGTGCCGCCCGAACAAGCCTCGCTGAAGGCCGCGACCGAAAGAGTAGTCGGACCCGTCAGCGTCGAGTTGGCCGGCGTCACGAAGTCGGCGTGCAGCTTCCAGACGTTGAGCGAGTTCGCGCCGAAGTTGACGAAGTATTCGGGCGCGCCCGCGGGCGGCGCAATCGTCCCGTCGATGTCGGCTGGCAGGACGCCGCCGAAGCTCGAACTCAACTGGAAGCACTGCTCGGTCGCGGGCTGGCCCGCGAGCATCTTCGAGCGGTCGTAGGCGCACAGGCGCGCGCCGACGAACGTGTTGCCCGAAAACATGTTGTAGGTCGCGTAGTAGCCGTCGGCCCAGACGCCGAACTTCGGATAGTCGTTGAAGTTCGGCTCCTTGAACGCATAGACGTTGTAAGCGCCCGTCGCGTCCGAGGTCTGCGAGACGGCGACGCACTGGTAGAAGCCTTTGGTCGTCCCGTTGGTGACGGAGAACTGCGTCAGCACCCAGCGGTTATTCGCCTTGTCGTATTGAACTATCGGGTCGCCGTCGTTGTTGACGGCGCACTGGTGCGTCGCGCCGAGCGCCTGGAAGAGCTGGTTGCCGTTGGTCGGCCCCGCGATGCGCGCGCCGGTCGTCTTGTCGTAAACGGCGAACGCCTCGTTGACCCACTGGACGTACTGCGTCGCGCCGACCGCGCCGTTCGTGTCGGGCGGCGCGGCGTTCGGCGTGTAGCCGCCGCCGTTGCCGAGGCCGTCGAAGTTCAGCAGGGCCGAGATGACGGGCGTCGGGGTCGGCGTGGGAGTCCCGGTCGGCGTGGGCGTCGGTGTCGCCGTCGGCGTCGGGCTTGGCGTGGGCGTCGGCGTCGGCGTGCCCGTCGTGGCGTTGAGCGCGAAGTCGTCAACGACGAAGGAGGTTTGCAGCGAAGAGTCTTCGGTGGCGGTCAGGAAGACGTTGACGGTCTGCCCCTGGAAGGAGGAAACGTCGAAGGACTTCTGCGTGTAGCCCGTCGCCTTGTTGAGATTCGAGTAGGTCGCGAGCGTCGAGAGAACCGTGTTCGAGGTGTTGCGTATCTGAACCTGCATCTTGTCGAACGCGGTGGTGGTCGTCGTCTCGGCGGTGTCAATGTGCAGCCAGAAGGTGAGCGTCGCGGTCGCGCCCGTGGGGATCGTCACCTGCTGCGAGAGCGTGTCGGTGTGCGTCGTGCCGTAGCCGTCCATCCACGCCTTCCACGAGCCGGAGTGCGGGGCCTCGCCGGTCGAGCTGTCGATCACGCCCGCGGTCGGAACCCACGGCGCGGGGTTCGACGAGCCGTTCTCGAAGCCGGGGTTGCCGATGAGTTGGGTTGTTGTGTTCAGCGAGGGCGCGTCCGAAGCGGTAGCGGGCGGTTGCGCCATCAGCGGCGTGGCCGAAGAGTCGGCGACCGAACTCTGAACGACGGGGTCAATCGTGTAGCCGAGACGGGTCAGGCCGTCCGGGTTGAAGCGCGGCTCGTACTCCTTGTCGGGCACCATGTGCTTGCCCTTGTCATTGCCCTTCGTCATGTTCCTGACGCGCGCGGAGACGGCGTGCTCGCCGAACTGAACTTCGGGAATGCGCTGGACTGTTTCCTGAACGGCCTGGCCCTGCGTCTCGGATGACGAGGACTGCTGGGCCAGAACTAGCGGCGGTAGTAGCACGGCTGCGACCACGAGCAAGGCGAAGAATTTTTTCACTGATCCCTCCAAACTGTTTAGGTTGCGTCGGAGAAGGGGTGCCGGCTGAAGGCACCCTTCCTGTAAGGGCGAAAGTGGGGCTTAGTCATTAGACCGTTACCGCGCGACGAGAATGATAGAGATGTGTACGCGCGGCATCGCGGGGCGCGAGCCGATTTACAGCCTGACCTGTCGAACGAATAAAGACGGAAACGAGCACGGGCGCGCGGCGCGAGTTCTTTGAGGGCAAGAGAAACGTTGATCCGGTCGCCGCGCGGGAGCGAGAGTATAACATCGCGCCTCCGGCGCGGCAAAACGAGCGGGCGAGCGTGGCCCGCCGCGCGCCCTCCGGCCAACAGGAGCGCGCGCCGCAGCCGCGCTTCTTGGCATCGGGGCCGCGCGTCGTTTACTCTTGCACGCGGTGTCGCACCTGCTCGAAGTCAAAAATCTTCAGACGCACTTCCGGACGCGCGCGGGACTCGTGCGCGCGGTTGACGGCGTGAGCTTTCAAGTGGACGAGGGCGAGTTGTTGGGACTCGTCGGCGAGTCGGGGTGCGGCAAATCAATCACGGCGCTCTCGGTAATGCGTCTGGTCGCGCCGCCCGGAAAAATTGTCGGCGGCGAGGTCTGGTTCGGCGGCGAGAATCTCCTGAAGGCATCCGACGCACGGATGCGCGAGATTCGCGGCGACGACATCGCGATGATCTTTCAAGACCCGATGACCTCGCTCAATCCCGTCTTCACCGTCGGCGAGCAGATAGCCGAAGCGCTCCGCCTTCATCGGAACTTGAATCGGAAGCAGGCGCGCGAGGCCGCGGTCGAGGCGATGCGCGAGGTCGCGATACCCGACCCGGCGCGGCGCGCGGGCGACTACCCGCACCAGCTTTCGGGCGGGATGCGCCAGCGCGTGATGATCGCGATGGCCCTCGCGTGCGACCCGAAGATGCTCATCGCCGACGAGCCGACGACCGCGCTCGACGTGACGATTCAGGCGCAGATACTCGAACTGATTGACGAGCTGAGAAGGACGCGCAACCTCGCCGTGCTGCTCATCACGCACGACCTCGGCGTGGTCGCCGAAGTCGCCGACCGCGTGGCCGTGATGTACACGGGTCGCGTCGTCGAAGAGTCGCCCGTCGCGGAGTTGTTCGCGCGGCCCAAGCACCCTTACACCGAAGGGCTGCTGCGCTCCGTCCCGAAGCTGACGGCGGCGGGCGTGAAAAAGGAGGAGCGCCTTTCGACAATCGAGGGCACGGTGCCGAAGCCGACGAACCTCCCCGAAGGCTGCCACTTCGCCCCGCGCTGCCCGCACCGCATGCCGCGCTGCACCGAGGG
>Ga0070740_10005783_pt1 | contig 11235 bp, 10 predicted proteins | sample Coa_R2_FD_67286 | JGI IMG/M metagenome (GOLD analysis project Ga0070740, IMG submission 67286) | Surface soil microbial communities from Centralia Pennsylvania, which are recovering from an underground coalmine fire - Coalmine... | ecosystem: Environmental > Terrestrial > Soil > Unclassified ...
CTCCCGCGCCCGAAATCGACCAGCAGGCGCGGATGGTCCAGGCGCGCGCCGAGCTCGGCCTGGGCGGCGCGCGCATCGCCTATGACCTGCTGCTCGGGCTGCGCGAGAAGTATCCGCAGGCCGATACCGACGCGCCGGCGCGCGCGCTCGCCGCTTCGATCGCCGCCGCCCATCCCGATCTGATCGACACGCGCTCGCTCGCCTATCATCGGCGCGAGGCCGCGCTCCTCCTGCGCGAGGGCCAGCCGGCGTTTGCCCTCGGGCATATTGACGACGCGCTCGCGCTCGGGCCGGCGCCGGCTGTGCATGCCGAGCTGCTCTGGCTGCGGGCGCGCGCCCTGCGCTCCAATTCCGACCGCGAGATGCGCGCGCTCAATGCGTACCTCGCATACGCGCCGCGGGGCGCGATGGCACCCGACGCGCTCTATCGGCTGGGTCATCTGCAATGGCGCACGGGCGACACCAGGGCCGCGCGCGCGTCCTTCACGCGGCTGGTCGCTTGGTTTCCGGGCAGCGAGCGCGCCCCGGCCGCGATGTTCGATATCGGGCGCGCGTACGAAGATGACGGCGACTGGGCTTCAGCGCGCACGCAGTACCTGCGCCTCGCGCATACCTATCCGCACAGTGCCGAAGCCGCCGACGGCCGCTTCCGCGCGCCCTTCGCGCTGTACATGACCGGCAGCTTCGATGCCGCCGCGCACGAGTTCGCCGCGATGAAGCCGCTCGCCGCGTCGGCCTCCGAGCGCGACGCGCTCGAGTACTGGCACGCGCGCTCGATGGAGCGCGCCGGACTCGGCGCCGCCGCCAACGCGCTCTACCAGGCGCTGGCCGCGAGCACCGCGAGCAACTATTACCCCGAACTCGCCGCGCGCCGGATTGGCGCGCCCACGATGCCTTCGATTGCCGCCGACGCGCTGCCCTCCGAACCGCCGCTGCCCGCGGCGGCGCCGGGCACGCTCGCCGCGTTTCATATCGGCCGGGTGGCGACGCTCAGGCGGCTCGGTTTGAGCGACCTCGAACCGCCCGAGCTGCTGGCGATCGCGGCCGAGGACCCAGGCAGCCCGCGCGTGCGCGATTTCGTCCTCGCCGAGCTGCAGCGCACGGGCGAATGGTATGCCGCGATCCAACTCGCCGTGCGGCTGGAGAAAAGCGGCAGCCTCGATCCTTCCGCGACCGAGCGCGTGCGCTATCCGCGCGCGTATTGGGACATGATCGCGCAGGCGGCCGGCGGCGAGTCGCTCGACCCTTACCTGGTGCTCGCGCTGGTGCGCCAGGAGAGCCTGTTCAATCCGCAGGCGCGCTCGGTGAGCGATGCGCGCGGCCTGATGCAGTTGATGCCCACGACCGCCGACCGCATCGGACCGTCGGCCGGAGTCGTCGAGGCCTCGCTCAATCTCTACGATCCGGCGCTGAGCGTGCGCGTCGGCACGGCGTATCTGAAGAACCTGTTCGAGATGTTCGGCGGCGATCCGTTCCGCGCGGTTGCGGCCTACAACGCGGGCGAGCATGCGGTCCAGCAATGGAACGCGAAGTATCCGGGCGACGACGATCAGTGGGTCGAGAATATCGGCTTTCGCGAGACCCGCGATTACGTCAAGCGCGTGATCGGCGGGCTGCGCGAGTACCGGATGCTTTATCCGGCGCATACCGTGTCGAGCGGGGCGGCGCGCCCGCCGAGCTGAAGCGAACGCCATTGCCCGGCAGCCCGAATGCGGCCGCGCGCACGCCGGCGGATCCTGTTGCACTTGCCCGCCTTGCCGCGAATCCCTCCGCCGCTTTTGTTGGAATCGACGTCGGCGAGGACTTTCTCGATCTCGCGATCGTCAGCGAGCGCTCGCTCAGGTTCGCCCGCGTCGCATTCGCCGGTTTAAGCGGCCAAGCCTCTGCCGCGCTCGCCCGCCGAATCATCGAAGCCGCGCCGGAACTCGACCCGCACACCGTCACGATAGTCGATTCGCCGCGATGGCCCCGCGATCTTGACTGGTCGCGCTTCGAGCAGGCGGGCGAGCTTCGATACCGCGAGCCGGCGCCGCGCGGCCGCGAACTCGACCACTCGCTGCGGCGAATCTATCGCGAGCTGATCGCGCCGTGCGTCAAACGGAGGCCGGCGCGCGGGCTCTCGATGTTCCCGACGCCGCCGGTCGCGCATTTCCTGCGCTGGATGAACGATCCGCGATGCAAGCCGCATCTGCGCGCGATCGCTCTCGAATTGTTCGGCCGGGTGCGCTGCGACTCGGACCGAGCGGCGAGCGGCGGAACCTTCACCCGCTTCATGCTGGCGGGATTCGCGACCTACCGCGCGCTCGCGCGCCTCGGCGCGCCGGCATTCGAAGCCTACCCGGACCTGCAGCTCCGGCTCTCGTCTCCGGCGACGCAGCTGCCGCCCAAGAGAAGCGCCGGCGGCCGGGAGACGCGCCGCCGCATCGTCGCGGCGCTGGCGTCCGGGCTTGCCATTCGTGGCGCGCCGCGGCCCGCCACGCTCGACGAGGCCGACGCCGCCGCGCTTGCGCTCGCGGCGGCTGACGCGGCCCGGCGCGGCGCGCTCGGCGTGCTGAGCAACTCATGCGAGGGCCGCTTCCTGCTCGCGCTCGACGCCGCGCAGTCCCGCCGCATCCGGCGGCGCGCTTGACAACCGGCGTCTCAACCCGCATCAAGGTTGCGAGGCGGCACGGTGCGCCCGTCCATTAATGCCCGCGCAGCGCGAGTTCAAGGCGGTCTTTTTCGATCTCGACGGCACCCTGGTCGATATCCACGGGCCGCTCTACAACGCCGCGCGCAGCGCGCTCGACGCGATCGGCCACGAGCCGCCGCTGACCCGCGAGCGCTACCGCCGGGCGCTCGAAAGCGACGACTTCTATCTGGGCCTGCCCGAGGAAAAGCGCGCCGAGTATACCAAGCTCGCCTTCGCTTATTTTCTCGCCGAGATCGATCGCACCGAGCGGCTCGAAGTGCTGCCGCACGTGCATGAGACGCTGGCCGAGCTCAAGCGGCGCGGCTATGCGACCGCGATCGTCACCAGCCGTCCCGGCGATTCGCAACGCCTGGTCGAGAAGCTCGCGATGGTTGGCGTCGCCGCCTATTTTGACCAGGTGATCACGCAGACCGGCACCTCGATGCGCATTCTCGACAAGACCCAGAGCCTCAGGCAGGCGGCGATGCGCGCCGCGGTGCTGCCGCAGGCCTGTATGTATGTCGGCGACGAGCCGCGCGACGTGATGGCGGCGGCGAACGCGGGCTACGGCGCGTCGGTTGCGGTGGCGACCGGGCCTGCCAGCTTCGGCTTGCTCAGCCGGCATCCGCAGTACCGCGCGGATTTCGTGATGCGTTCGATGGGCGAGCTGATCGGCCTGCTCGAGCGCCTCAAGGGCGGCGCCGGCGCGCGGGCCGACGAACATTCATAGCCGGCGCGATTTCGTGCGCCGCGCCGGCGCGCTTATTTGTAGATCCACAGCGGTGTCGGCTCGCTCACTCCGACGATGCTCTGGCCCGCGATTCCCACGAAGATCTGGCGCCCGAAGAAGAACGGCAGTCCCCAGTCGAAGAAGCCGCTTCCCGCGCCCAGGTCCGCGCCGAGATCCGAAAAGGCCGAATTCCCGGTCAGGAACAGGCCGTATGCGTTATTGATGAAGAAGAACTTGGTCTTCGAGTTGACGCCGTCCCAACCGGTGGTGATAGCGGACAGCTCGGTCAATGCCGCCGGGCAGTACCACGACGGCGGCGCCCCGCTGCACAACGCCAGGCCGGCATCGTGGAAGAAATAACCGTTGGATCCGCTGTCGATGATGCCGGGCAAGATCGTGCCGCCGAAATCGGTCGTGAACGTCAGCGTCGACGGATTCGCCGTGAACGCCTTGTAGCCCGCCGGTACCTGGTTGTTCAGCCGCGTATTGATGCCCAGGACCAGGCGGCCGGTAAGCGGCGGCGAGCCCCCGCTCGATATCGCAGGCATACTCAGCATTACGCCATTGTGGTCCACCGGTAGCAGCGGCACCGGATTCTGCACCTGCTGAGCGGCGGGCGGCGCGGCAATCGGACCGCACGAGCTTGCCGTGCACGCGTAGTAATCCGTGAAGCCGCCGTCATACTGAAGCAGGCCTACGCCGAGGATGCCGTTGAAGTTCTCCTGTTGCGGCGTTCTCGCCAGCGGCGCTCCCCCTCGGTCGCAGGCCGCCGGCCGGTCCCCCGGGGCGGGGAATGCCGGATTTATGATCTGCACCGGCAGGTTGCTGATGGCGGGCTCCGCGGCCAGCGTCACGTCGGCCAGACCGACCCGCCCCCACGCGGTGGCCGAGTCGAAGAAGGCGCACTCGGCGACCGTCTCGCCGCCGGAGGTCAGCGACGGCAGCTTGATACTGAGGGCGGAGCGGAAAATCCTGAGCCCGAAAGAGCCGGTGTCGATCAGAAGGTTGCCCACCACCTGGCAAGTCGATGTACCCGGAATGCACACCGTTATGTGGCCGTAGACTCCGTTGACGCCGCCGCCCGCGGGTCCCGGCTTGACGTTGGCGTTCATCACGTTCGGGCCGACGGCGAAGGCTGGCGCGGCGATCCCGAATGCCGCGACGATCGTCAGCGCGGCCGTCGCCACCGCCGAGGTAATCGTCGAACTACGATGCTTCACTTGATCTCCGAGAGGTTGACGCCGGCGGGAATCGCGCTCCGCAGATACGCCCGTCCCCACATCAGGCCCATGTGCCCCATCGTTTCGACCGCGACGTCGCCCGCCGCCACCGACGAAGCATGCAGTCCGAAGGGGCTCGGCGCGCCGCTATCGGCCGCGCTGCGGTACGCCTTGTAATAGGGGCCGAGCAGCGTGGCCACGTCCGGCGGCTTCGGTCCGCGCCAGGTCACCGCGAACACGTTGCCGTCGCGCCCGCTGTATTCGCTGACCACGGTGCCCGCCGGCGTGGTGAACTGGTCGATCCGAAAAAGGCCGGAGGCAGGCGCAAGGGGCGTCGGCAATCCGACCGGAGGATGCGCCGTATTGACGCCCGCGGTCGCCCGCATCTCCGCAGCGTCCGCGGCGATCGATGCGCTCGATCCACCGAGCGTGGCGCTCACCAGGGACGGGGTAACAAGGACGAGGAGGGGTATGGCAAGCAGGATCGTCCTCGATGGGGTGGTGAAATTGAACATGCAAAGAGACTTTAGCCCGACAAATAATAAGGGACAAATAATAACGGTTCCTGATCACCAAACCTTCGCCAAACCGTCAAATCCGGCACACATCGGACATTATCGAATGGTTTATCAAGATTTATAACAATTATCTCAGTTTTCTTATTGCACGAGATGTTGAAAGATGTTTAGATAAGAAACATGATGCTTCCGAGTGAAACATCATCGATCGCTCAGGCAAGCTCCACACCCACGGAGCCAGCCGAAAGAGGAGGACACCGAGGCCATGGTCAGTTTCGCAGGTCCTCGATGGAAACCCGCAGCGATGCGTGCCTGAGCGGTTTTGACATCCGCCGCCGGCTTGGAAAACGCCCTGCCTGATGCCGGTGCTGCCCCGCTGAACGGTTCCGAAGTGGCGTAGCTCGCTGACCCCGGCCACGCCACACCCCGACCCGCCGCCGCGAGCCCCCCGACCCGCGGCGGCGGGCGCCCACCTCGCAGTCATCACGCCGCAGGACCCGGCGGCCAGCCCCGGGCCGGCGACGCGGTCGCGCGCCGCGAGCGCCGCGAATGCGACGGCGGTTCGCGCCGTCATTCTTTTCGTCTTGCGCGATCCGTGAAATTGTAGGGTTGGCAATGGCCCATGGTTGCCCCAGTGCAGGGTACTCATCGGGACCACAGGACCTTCCTTCTTCGCGAAAGGGGCATGGCAATGAAGAACAGACAGCGTTGGAGCAACTTTTTCATGGGAATCGCGGGCGGCGCAGTGGGCGCGCTGCTGGTCGAATCGGGAGTGCCGGCGGCGCTTTGGCCGACCGCGCTGGCGGAGGCTGCAGCGCGCCACGTCCGCTCGATCCAGGCCGAGCAATTCGTGCTGGTCGATCGGATGGGCGTGAAGCGCGCGGAACTGACGATGGAGCGCGGCGAGCCGCTGCTCGAGTTTTACGGCCCCTCGGGGCGCACCGAACGCGCGTCGATCGGCGTGGACATGAAGGGCACGGCGCGCGCGCGCTTCTACTCGAGCACCGGAATTTCGCAGGCCGCGCTCGGCGTGACCGGCGAAGGCCGCGCGGGCCTGGCGTTGCTCGACCGCTCGCAGCATCTGCGCGGCACCTTCGACGTCGCGATCGGCGGCGAGCCGACGCTCAGGCTGTACGACGAAAAGGGCGCGCGGATCGGGCTCGACATCACGGAGGCGGGCTCTCCGGGGCTCGCCTTGCTCGACGGCGCGGGTAAAACCCGAGCCGCGCTGGTGCTGAGCAACAACAGCAGCCCGTCGCTGACGCTGTACGATGCCGGCGGCAATCCCTCCAGCACGCTGCCCTAGCCGGGCCGGCCGCAGCCGCGCGCCGCGCCTCAGGCGCGGCGCGCGGCTGCGGCCGGCGCCAGCAACGGCTCGTCGGCCGCGGGCTCGGGCAGCCCCAGGCGCTTGAGCACCGCGCGCTGGCCCACGCGCAGGCCGCGGTCGGCCAGCGCGGCGACAATATCCGCGAACAGCTTGACGTCGTTGTCGGAGCTGAGCCCCAGCGTAATCCGCGGATAGCGCTGTTGCGGCCCCAGGTTGAGATCGACGATCGGCCGCACCAGGTCGCGCGTGAGCGTCGCGCCCAGCCGGCGTGCGTCGGACTCCATGATGTCGCGGCGGACCGCGTCGTGCACCTGCGCCGCCGCGCGCGAGCCGCCGCCCTCGCGCGGCGTCTCGGTGGTCAGGGTCTGTCCCAGCACGGCCTTGCTCACCTGCCGGTCCAGGTACTCGCAGAAGCGCTCGTAGACCTCGGCGCCGCCCGTTTGGCGGGCCTCGACGAATTCGATCAGCATCGACTCCGGCACGATCGCCGCGGCGTCAGTGCCGATATTGGCGACGGCGCTCAGGAGCGCCTGCTTGTCGGCCTCGGTCGCGCCCGGGCCGTATTTGCCCAGGCGCAGGGGCTGGCCGAAAATTTCGGCGAACGTCACCCAGTCCTTGAGCACGTAGTTCTTGAACAGGTAGGCCCATCCCGCGGCCCGCGCGATTCCGCCGCGCACCGGCAATCCGGACTTCGCCCCGGCGACATGAACGATGAACTTGAACGGCGCCAGCGGCGCGGTGAGCGGCTGGATGCCAAGGCGCGCCGGGTCCGCACCGGCGCCGGCGTACCAGCGCGCGCGGTAGTGCGGCGCGGCGGCCGTCGCCGCGTTGGCCGGCGCGATCGGCCCCTCGTCGCGCAGCGTGCGCACCAGCAGTTCGCTGCCGGTTATCCAGTCGAACATGAAAAAGCGCGGGTCGCGCCAGATGAGCCGGCGCGGAATCCATTCGCGGCCGCCGGTGTCCCAGACGATCTCGGTCGCGGAGAAGCCTTTGCCGACCGCGTCAAGGATGTCGTAGAGCGCGCTCTCGAGGTCGAGCGCGCCGCCGCCGATAACCTCGCGCACCAGGTCGGCGGCGCGGCGGTCGGCGGCCGCTTCCGAGGCCGGCGTCACGATCAGCTCGGCGCCCGCCACCGCCTGCTTGCGCGTGCTGATCACGGCGAGGTAATGCAGGTCCTTCTCCTCCATCTCCTCGGCCAGCTCGAGATACAGATACGGATCGCCCATCTCGGCTTCGCGCTGGATCGCGATGAGCCGCTCCGGCGTGAGCCCGGCCGACGGATGCATCACCGAATAGATGTTGCGCACGCCGGCCATGGTCGGCGCCGCCTGCTCCTCGCGCAGCGCCTCGGTGGCGACTTCGCGCCCGTACGCGTCGTAGAGTTTCATGCTTGCCTCACAGCATCGCGAAGGCGCGCGCGCGGCGTCCGCGCAGCGGCAGCGGGGCCGCGGTCGCGTCGTCCTCCCGCGGCGGCCCGAAGGGATCGAGGTTGGCCGGCGCGTCCGCGCCGGCGCGCCGCATCGCGGGCGTATACGCGCAGGGCTGCGCGCGGATCGCGCTCGCGTAGTATGCGAGCGCGGCGGCGATCGCCGAGTCGCCGTGGCGGCCGTTGCGGTCGCGCCGCTCGGGCACGTGCGCGTATCCGCGCTCGACCTCGAGCGCGCGATGGTCGGCGAGAATTTCCGCGTCGCGCGGCAGCTCGATTGTCCCGTCCTCGAACGCCGCCTTGTAGCGCGGCATGTGCTCGCGGTACCACTGCGCCGAGAGCATCACCTGTTCGATGCGCGCGCCGTAGCGCTGACGCGCGGTCTCGGCGAGATACTGGCCGTTGCCGCGCGCATCGAGCGCGCCGCCGATGAGCCGCGGCAGCCGGTCCGCGATATGGAACAGGATCTGCTCCTGCTGGCGAAACGGCACGCGCCTGAGCTCGACCACGAACGGCGTGCGCCGCACCAGGTCGGGCCCGATCTGCATCGGCCAGAAAACGCTCAGGTCGCCATTGCGCCCGAAGTCCTCGCCAAAGCAGCTCATCAGGTTCCCGAGTCCGGCCAGCAGCGGGTCGAGGTTGCGCTCGCACCATTCGCGCGCCGCGCCGAAGCGATACTGCTCGAGCCGCTCGCTGAACTCTTCCGCGACTTCCCAGCGCAGCACCGGCACGCCCGCGCGCATCCGGCTCTCGATGAGCAGCGAGCTCAGAAATGCGCCGCCGCTCGCGCGCGGGATGCACGCCAGCTCCTCGGCCGCCGCCTCGCCGTACTCGGCGAAGAGCCGCGCGCGCCAGGCGCGCTCGCCCGCCGCGCTGTAACCGAGGCCCGCCCGGGCGCAGATACGATGGTAGAGGCCGTCGGCGATCGCGTCGTCCAGCGTCACGCGATGGAGCGAAAACGGACGGCGGCCGGCGCGGATGTCGTTGACCAGCTCGTTGAACGGATTGTCGGCGCCGTTGTGGGTCGAGATGACGTGCACGCGCCCGCCCCACATCGTGAATGCCAGCGCCGCCTTGAGCAGCTCCGGCAGATCGTCGTGGAACGCCGCCTCGTCGATCACCGCGCGGCCCTGCTTGCCGCGTAAATTCGACGGCCGCGAGCTGAGTGCGACGATCTTGTGCCCGGAAGCGAAGCGGATGCGGTAGGCGAGCAGCGCGCGGCGCTCGTCGTCGAGCGCGACCTCCTCGATTGCTGCCGCCGCCTTGTCGAACTGGCGCGCCCACGCCGCCGCGGTCTCGACGAACTCGCGCGCCATGTCGCGGTTGTAGCCGAGATACCAGGTGTCCGTTCCGGCGGCGGCGGCGGCGGCAAGCGCGGCGTCCGCGGCTTCGGCCCAGGTGATGCCCACGCGGCGCGACTTCTCGGCCACCTTGACCGGCGCGTCGTCGGCGATCCATCGCACCTGGTACGGCAGGAGCACATCGCGGGCGATCCGATGAATCGCGCTGGGCATTTTACCCGCGCGCGCCTCCGATTTCCGGTCGGCGCGCCCTGCGGCGCGCGCGGCGGCGCCGGCCGCGGTCTTCGTCACACGCCTTGCGCTCATCGCTCGCCGCTCTCCTGTGCCGCGGCTTGCGGCGTTTGCGTCTCGGCGCCATGCGTCGAGGCGCCGTCGCGCGCCGGGCGATCGTTCGCGCTCGGACGGTCGTCTTTCGCGGGACGCCCGTTTTTCATCGGATGATCGTTGCGCGCCGCGGCCGCGGACTTATCGGCGGGCGTCGCATGCGGCGGCGCGGATACGGGCGCCGCGATCTCGAGCAGCGCGGCGCGAATCCGCTTCTCGGCCGCCGCCGACAGGCCGCCGCGCGCGCCGCGGCGCGCCGCTGCCATCACCTTGCGCTCGGCGGCGAGCACGCGCCGGCCGATGCCCGCGCGCATCTCCTCGACCGTGCGCCGCATCTGCACCGAGGAGCGGCAGATCATCGCGACGTTGCGCGCGAGCAGGTTGAGGTTGACCTTCTTCGGATCGATTTCCCTGAGCTCGATCAGCACGCGGAAAAGCTCACCCTGCACCAGACGCATCAGTCCCTCGTTGACCACGTCGTTGGCGCCGCCCGCCGCCTCGACCACCTCGCGCGCCTGCATCGTCGCGAGCCGCAGCGTATGTAGCTTGCCCTCGATAACCGGCGCGCGGCGCGCGCGCCCGACGCGGCCGATCGTGTAGCCGCGTCCGAGCAGCCATTCCTGCAGCGCGCCGTAGCCGCCGAACGCGCCCGCGAGCAGGCGGTGCTCGAACTCGACGCCGAGCGCCGCCGGCGCCTTCCTTGCATGGGTGCGAGAAGCGGGCGCCGGCGCGACCGCGCCGCCGCTCGCTTCGTGAACCCCGGCACGGCAATCGCGCTCTCGTTCGTGAACAGCGTCCGACATTGCCCGCGCCGGCGGGCGCGCCGCGGCTTTCATCGCGGGCTTCACCAGTACTTGCGCGGGCGCGCAATCCCGGGCGGCGCCGGCGCCGTGTACTCGACCACGTCAACCCCGCTCGCGGTGAGGCGCGCGTACCAGGTGTCGTGGTCCTCGCCTTCGATTTCGACCAGGCCGCGGTCGCGCAGATAGCTGAGTTCGCGGCGCAAGGCGTTGAGCGTGAGCGCGAGCTTGATATCGGCCAGCACGCGCCACACGATCGTCTCCGAGACCGCAATCGGCCGGCCGGCGTCGAGCACGCGCAGCACCCGCCATCGCGCCTCCTCGCGCTGCTTCTGTTCCAGGTTCATCGCGTCCATCTGCCTCACCGATCGTTGGGCGCGCATCAGAGCGCGGCGGCCTGTGCGCCCACGCGTTCCTTGATTTCAGCGATCTCGGTGCGCAACTCGGCGCGCATCGCGTCGAGCTTCGCGTCGAGCGTGCTCGAGAACCGGATCCAGTCCTCGCGCCGCACGTATTCCAGCGGCAACTGCGCCTTCAGGCGCATCACCTCGCGCTCGATCTCGTGCGAGAAGTCGCTGCCCTCGCGCTTGAGCGTCGCGACCTGCTCGGCCAGCACGCCCTCGTGCCGCTCGAACAGCCAGCGCAGCGTGCCCACGTTGAGCGCGATGAACGCGATCAGCGCCGCCGCCATCGTCCCCAGCGCATCCCAGCTCATCATTTGCGCTCGGGCTCCGTATGCGCCTTGATCGCGAGCGCGCCGGCCATCGCCAGCAGCACCACGCCCAGGCCGCGGCCGTAGGCGTCGGCATCGCCGGGCGTGAAATGGCGGGTCGCGGCCACCTGCACGACCCAGAACACCACGTACATCAGCGCACCGAGCACGCCGATGACGCGCGCCGCGTCATAAGTCAGGTTGTC
>Ga0070740_10005787_pt1 | contig 11231 bp, 6 predicted proteins | sample Coa_R2_FD_67286 | JGI IMG/M metagenome (GOLD analysis project Ga0070740, IMG submission 67286) | Surface soil microbial communities from Centralia Pennsylvania, which are recovering from an underground coalmine fire - Coalmine... | ecosystem: Environmental > Terrestrial > Soil > Unclassified ...
TTGAGGTTGTCGAAATAACCCCGGTAAACATGTTAGTCTATTCGCACCGGACTTATCTGAAGATGTATTTGCTGACGCTCCGCGTGCCGGGCTGATGTGGTTGGACGTGCCCCGACGCGCGGACACACTTGGGAGAGACTCACTCGATGACGAAGCTCAAAAAACTGACTTACACGTCGGCCCTCGCGTGCGCGCTCGCGGCGGTCGGCTGCGGGACGGAACAACCGCGGAACTCAGCCGGCGCGACTCAGCCGACGCCGACGCCGAACGCGGCGCAGACCCAGCCGCAGAGCACGCGGATAACTTCGCCGCTCCCGGACGGCGCCTTCAGGGCCGCGCTGACGCCCTCCGACCCGCCCGCGCAGATGCGCGCCGGAGAGAAACAGGTCGTCGCGGTTCACGTCAGGAACGCGAGCCAGGTCGCGTGGCCCGCGGACGGCGCGCCGGACGGCAAGTTCGCCGTCACGCTGCGCGACCGCTGGCTGAGCGCCGACGGCGGCAAGGTCGTCAACGACCTCGACGGCGGCGCGAGCCTGCCGCACGATGTCGCGCCCGGAGGCGAGGTTGACATGCAACTGCGCGTCACCGCGCCGAAGCAGAAGGGCGACTACGTGCTCGAATTCGACATGGTGCAGGAGCAGGTCAGCTTCTTCCGCGAGAAAGGTTCCACCCCGGCGCGCGTCAACGTGCGCGTCGAGTGAGCGCGCGGCTGAGCAGCCGTCTTTCGGTAAACGCCTTTGAGACTCGCATACTTCAGTCCGCTCAACCCGCTGCGTTCGGGCATCTCCGATTACAGCGAGGAGCTTCTGCCGCACCTCGCGCGCGGCGCGGAGATCACGCTCTTCGTCGAGGGCTTCCGCCCGTCGAACGAGGAACTGCTCGCGCGCTTCGAGGTGCGCGACTACGCGCGCGACCCTTCCGCCCTCGACACGCTCGGCGAGTTCGACGCCGCCCTCTTCCACTTGGGTAACGACCACCGCTACCACGCCGGCATCCTCCGCGCGATGCGGCGACGGGCCGGCGTCACCGTCTTCCACGACTTCGCCCTTCAGGACTTCTTCATCGGACTCGCGCGCGCGGGCGGCGACGCGCGCGTTTATCTCGACGAGGTCGAGGCTTGCCACGGCGCGGCGGCCCGGCGCGAGGCCGAGGAGTCGCTCGCGCGCGGCGGCACGCCGTCTCTGCTCGCGCGCCCGCTGGAGTTCCCGCTCAACTGCCGGCTCGCGCGCGAGTCCGAGGCCATCGTCGTCCACTCGGACTGGAGCCGCGAGCGCTTCGAGAAGATCGCGCCCGGCGTCCCCGTCCGCCGCGTCGCGCACCACATCACCGAGCGCGCCGCGAACTCTCCGCGTCCGCCGCGCGATGCAGGCGGCCCGGTTCGCATCGCCTCCTTCGGCCTCATCAACCCGGACAAGGGCGTCGAGCGCGCGCTGCGCGTGCTGGCAAGTTTGCGCGACGCGCACGACTTCCACTACACGCTCGTCGGGCAGACGAACAGCTACTTCGACGTGCGCTCGCTCATCCGCGAGCACGGCCTCGAAGACCGCGTCGAGATCACCGGCCACGTCGCGCTCGAAGAGTTCGAGCGGCGCATGGGCGAGACGGACATCGCGCTCAACCTGCGCGAGCGCACGGTCGGCGAAACTTCGGGGAGCCTCTGCCGCATCATGGCCGCGGGCGTCTGCGCCGTCGTCTCCGACGTGGGCTGGTTCGGCGAGCTGCCCGCGGACTCGGTCGTCAAGATTGACGCGGGCGCGCACGGCGACGAGCTTCTGCGCGCCTACCTCGAAAGGCTCATCGTTGACGCCGGGCTTCGAGAGCGCATCGGCGCGAACGCGCGCCGCCACGTCCTCGCCGAGCACGACATCCGGCGGAGCGCCGAAGGCTATCTCTCGTTCATCCGCGAAGTCGTCGCCCGCCGCCCGCGCCGCAAACTCGTCGGCGGCGTCGCGGAAGAACTCTCGCTGCTCGGCCTCGACGCGGCGCGCGACGACGAGTTCCTGCGCGCCGTCGCCGCCGAAGTCTCAGCGCTCGCGCCCGAAAGTTTATTCGCCGGGTCGCACGCCGAGCCTCCCGCCCTGCGGCGCGTGCCGGCCACTCCGCACGCCGGCGCGAACGGCGACGCACTTCTCGCGTCGAACGACGACGCGCGCCGGTCGAACGGGAACGGTCGCCTGCGGAAGATCGAGGGCGTTGACTACAAGAGCGCGGCGGTCGAGTACCCGCGCAAGCTCGACGCCGAGCGCCGCCATTACCTCTACACAAAGCCCTTCTACAACCTCGCCAACAAGCCGCCCAAGCACGCGGGCGACGGCATGGACGCCGAGACGTTCCGCCACTTCTGCGACTTCGCCAACGCGGCGGTCGCGCTCGCGCTCCCCGCGGGCGCGCGCATACTCGACGTGGGCTGCGGCTCCGGCTGGCTCAGCGAATACTTCGCCCGTCTCGGCTACGACGTGACGGGCATAGACATCAGCCCCGAACTCGTCGAGATGGCGACCGAGCGCGCCGCGCGCGTCCCCTACGCCGCCGACCACGAGACGCCGCTCCGCTGCCGCTTCCTCGTCCACGACGCCGAAGCCTCGCCGCTCGCCGAGCAGTTCGACGCCGTCGTCTGCTACGACTCGCTCCACCACTTCGAGGACGAGCGGGCCGTCGCCCGCAACCTCGCGGCGATGACCCGCTACGGGGGCGCGCTCTTCATCCTCGAAGGCGACCGCCCGCCCGAAGGCTCGGCGACGGAGGACGAGTTGATCGAAGTGATGCGGCGCTTCGAGACACTTGAGTCGCCGTTCAGCCGCGAGTACCTGCGCGCGCTCCTCGACGAGAACGGGTTCGCCGTCGTCGGCGACTTCGTGAGCGTCAACGGACTCTTCGAGCGCGACGCGCTCGAAGGCGGGCGGCTGCGCGTCGAACCGCCCGAAGTCAACTACCTGCTCTGCAAGAAGGTCGTCGCCGCGCCGGGCCAACGCGCCTCGTCCGTCCCCGACAGCCGCCGCCCCGTGTCGCCCGCCGCGCGCATGAGTTTCGCCGAAGCGTGGCCCGAAGAGGTCGCGCCGGGTGCGCTGCTGAAGGCGACGCTCGTGGTCGAGAACGTGGGCGACACGCTCTGGCTCGTCGGCCCGGCGGAGCGAGCCGGCTCGTGCATGATCGGAGTTCGACTCTTCGACGAGTCGGGCGCGCTCGCCCGCGAGCGGCACGGCACGCCGCCGCTGCCGCGCGCCGTCGCGCCGGGCGAGTCCGTCCGGCTGCGCTTCGAGCTTCGCGCGCCGCGCGCCCCCGGCCTCTACACGCTCAAGCTCGACGTGGTCGCGCAGCACGTCTGCTGGTTCGAGGAGCGCGGCTCGACGCCGCTCACGGTTCGCTTCCGCGTCCTCTGAGACGCCGACGAAAAAGATGACACGAGAGGAAATCCTTTCACGCATTGACAAGCTCGGCCCTTGGTTTCACCGCATCGAGCTGGGCGGCGGTGTCGTGACGAAGACCGAGAGCGCCGTGGGCGAGCCGGTCGAGCACCCGCGCCCGACCTGGGAGAAGGTCAGGGCGTGCCTGCCCGAAGACGTTTCGGGCAAGGACGTGCTCGACGTTGGCTGCAACGCGGGCTTCTACTCGGTCGAGTTGAAACGGCGCGGCGCGCGTCGCGTCGTCGGCGTTGACTCGCAGCGCAACCTCATACGACAGGCCGCGTTCGTCCGCGACGCACTCGGACTCGACATCGAATACCGGAGGCTATCCGTTTACGACCTCGACCCGCGCGCCACGGGGCAGTTCGACATCGTGCTCGCGCTCGGCCTCATCTACCACTGCAAGCACCTCGTGCTCGCGCTCGAACGACTCTTCGCGGTGACGCGCGAGCTTCTGATTCTTGAGACGGCCATCTACCCGCCGAAGAAGTCGCCCGGCTCGTTCGAGTACGAGGTCGGGGGCTTGAGGCCGACGCTGCACCCGCTCGCCTACGTCGAGAACCCGCCGGACGCGAAGGAGGCCGTTTACAACTGGTTCCTTCCGAGCGTCGAGTCGCTGCGCGCGCTGCTCCGAAACGTCGGCTTCGACGAGACCGAGGTCTTCCCCGCCGCCACGCGCGACCGCGCGATACTCGCCTGCCGCAAGAGCGAGCCTTACCCGGACAGCCGCTCGGTCGCGTACCTCGCGGCCTCGCTCGCGCTCGAAGACGGCCCCGCGCGCTGCCGCGCCGGAGAGGTTCTGCGCTTCCGCGTCCGCGCCGAGAACACGGGACAAGCACGCTGGCTGCGCGAGGGCGACGCGGGGACGGACAGGGGGGCCGTGCATCTGGTCGCGCACCTGCTCGGCGCGGACGAAGAGCCTGTGTCGTGGTATCACGCGGGCGCGTACCTGCCCGCTGATGTCGCGCCGGGCGAGTCGGTCACGGTCGAGATCGCTTTGCGCGCGCCGGACGAGGCGGGCGAAAATCTGCTTGAGTTCGACATGGTCTCGGAACACCTCGCGTGGTTTGAAGACCTCGGCTCGAAAGTCCTGCGGCGCGCTCTGGTCGTCGAATGAGGCCGAGGTCGAGTCGGAAGTTTTTTACGTCCGGCGGCGCGAGGGTTGTCAACTTTTCGGACTTTCTCGGCGTCAAAAGCACCGTGACGCAAACGCCCGAAGCGCCGACCGTTCCGGCGTAAACCTTCGCAAGTGTTTAAGTTGACAAACGTCCGGGGCGGTGTCTAAACTCCTTTTTGATCGTGACGAGAGCAGCCCCGCTCCCGACAGGAGTAAGCGACGCTCGCGCCTTCCGTCGAAGGCCAGTGTCAGGAACTCACCGCAACTTTCCGAAAGTTTTGGAGCAAGAAGATGCGTAAGATTTCAGCCGTCGTGTTCGCCCTCTTCGTCCTCTCGTCCGTCGCCCTGGCGCAGAGCCAGCAGGCGCCGACGCTGCACATCGTCTCGGAGGACGGCAACAAGCTCCCCTCGGATTTGCTCTACGGCAACACGAAGGTCAAGCCGCTGCGGCTCAGGCCGGGCACGAACGTGCCGATCACGATTGACGACTCCGACTTCTTCGTCCAGCAGCAGTACGTTGACTTCCTCTCGCGCTTCCCCGACCAGTCGGGCTTCGCCTTCTGGCAGGATCAGATCAACAGTTGCGGCGCGGGCGACGCGCAGTGCGTCGCCGTCCGCCGCGTCAACACTTCGGGCGCGTTCTTCCTCTCGATTGAATTCCAGAACACGGGCTACTTCGTCTATAAGACCTACAAGGCCGCGTTCGGCGACATCAACCCGCCCGCCGTGCCCGTCCCCGTCCGGCGGGAGACGTTCATGCCGGAGACGCGCTCCATCGCGAACGGCGTCGTCGTCGGGCAGGACAACTGGCAGGCGCAGTTGGACGCGAACAAGAACACCTACGTCCAAGCCTTCGTCCAGCGCCCGGCCTTCACCGCCAAGTACCCGGCGGCGATGAGCGCCGCGCAGTTCGTTGACGCGCTGTTCGCGAACGCGGGCGTGACGCCGAACGCGACCGAGAGGCAGGCGGCGATTGACGCCTTCAACGCGTCGGGCCGTGCCGCCGCGCTCCGCTCGGTCGCCGACAGCAACACGCTTCAGCAGAGCGAGTTCAACAAGGCATTCGTGCTCCTGCAATACTTCGGCTACCTGAAGCGCAACCCTGACGACGCCCCGGACACGAATTTCTCCGGCTACAACTTCTGGCTCTCGAAGCTGAACCAATTTAACGGCGACTTCACTCAGGCCGAGATGGTCAAGGCTTTCATCTCGTCCGACGAGTACAGGGGAAGGTTCTAGCTCGAACGGGCCACGCGATACGAAGGATTAAAAAGGGAGAGGGCGCTCGAACGCGAGCGCCCTCTCCCTTTTTTGAAGTCTTGTCAGCCGAAGCCTTTGGCAACTCGCAAGGTAGTCGGCTTACGCCGGCCCGCATTTCTCAAACGGTTCCGACCCGGCTTCGCTCGCGCGCCGCCACGATGGTGAAACGCTCCTCGAAGCTCTGGCCGTAGTCGTAAAAATACTTCGAGGACGTGACGCGCTCGATTCGGAAGCCGAGCATCGCGAAGACCTCGCGATAGACGCCAACCGAGTAAGTCCACCACGTGAAATCGTAAGACGGATTGCTCGCGAGCGGCTCGAACCGCGCGACGCGCTCCTCCGTTTGCAGAAGCGGCGTGACGACGACCAGCACGTCCTTCGCCACGCGCGCTATCGAGCCGAGCGCGGTTATCTGGTCGCTCAGGTGTTCCAGCACCGCGCCGACTATCACGACATCGAACTGTCCCAGCGCGGGCGGGATTTCATAGACGTTCCCGTAGAAGACTTCGGCGCGCGAGCCGAGAAGCCTGTGGCAAAGCCAATAGGCGTTCTTCCAGCGCTCCATCTCCGCGCCGTAGATTTCGGCCCAGCGCTCGTGATCCTGATAGTAAAGTTTGTCGGCGAACGGCAGGAGCGTCTGCTGTCGCACGTCGCTCATGTCGAACGAGACGACACGCGAGGCCCCGCGGCGCTCCGCCTCGAAACTGAGGAAGCCCGTCGCCGTCCCGATGTCGAGAACCGACTTCCCCTCGACGCCCACCCCGCCCACGTACTCGTCGAACCTGCCGCGCAAGTCCCACTGACCGTGAACGACGCCGAAGCCCGGCAGCTCCGTCGTGTGGTAGAAGAAACACTCGTCGAGGTTCTCGACCGCGCGCGGCGCGGCGAACTCCAACGGCGGACTCTTCCCTTCGCTCGTCATCTTCAGACTTCCTCCCGAACCGCGGCCTCCGGCTTTCGCCCCGCGCGAATCACGCGCGCGAGCGTTCGCGCCGCGCGCTCCTCCGGCAGCACGCGCCACGCCCAGAGTCCGAGCAGCGCGGCGGTCAACAGCGAGACCAGAAGTCCGATGAGCGCGGACTTCGGGCGATAGACGAAGCTGACGTTGTGCGCGCCCGCGTCGAGCAGGACGCCGCGCAGGTTGTAGTCAACGCGCAGGACGCCCGCGGGACGACCGTCAACGTATGCGCGCCAGCCCGGATAATGATTCTCGCTCAACACGAGCACCGAGGGCGACGGCGCAGATGTTCTTAAGTCAACTCGGTTCGCTTCGTACCTCGTTATCTCCGCGCTCCCCTGCGCGCCGCCCGCGAGCGGCGTCGGCGTCTCCGATTCGAGAAGCGCCGTCGCCCGCGGCTCCCAGCGCGAGCCGTCGGGCAGCCGCCCCGTGTTGATTGCTTCGAGCGTCGTCTGCTCGCCGAGCGCGCGCGCCTGCGTCGCGAGCCACGCGCGCGGGAGCGCGTGCGCGTTCTCGTAGATGTCAACGTACTGCGTCTGTGCGAGCAGACGCCAGCGCCCGCCGCGCGCGTCGTCAGCCGCTTGCGTCTCGCCGCCCGAAGCCTTCTGCGAGTCCTGCCCTCCGGCCTCAACCTTCTCGACGCTGAACTGCTCGCGGCCCAGAGCGTATGCCCTGTCGCCCTCGGCGAGCGACACGCGGAAGACTCCGAGCAGGAGTTCGGGCCACTTCTCCGAAGGCTCGGCGACGATCTCGCCGCCCGCGACCGCGACCCTTTCGGGGAGCGAGAACGTGGCGACGTATGTGTGCCCCGCGTACTGCGCCTGCGCGTCGGCGACCGCGTAGCTCGTCCCGACGTTCGCGCGACTGTGCCTGACGTGCGCGCGAATGTCGGGACGGTCGTAGGCCCACTCCGACGTGTCCACGCCCGCGCGCAGGGGGAACTCGAAGGTGCGACCGTCGCGCGAGCGCACGCGCACGCGCGCGACCTCCGTGCCGTCCGGCACAGCGTCAGACCATGAAAGATTCGTCAGCAGCGAGACGCGGTCGGCCTCGACCGGCGCGACGCTGAACGTGATACGTTTTCCCGCGCCCACGTTCGGCAGGCCGAGGTCGCCGTCCGCGAAGAGCGCGCCGCCGAGTTTCGTCGTCGCCGGCTTCAGTTCGGGCGTCGGCTGAGGCGCGTTGCCAGGCCGCGTCGCGCCCGTCTTGTCCGGCTGTTTGCGCATCGAGAGGAGGTAGCGGACGTTCAGGATGTCCAACGCGCAACTGTCGCCGCGGAGCGTCGAGTCGGGGTCGGTCAACTCGCCCCAGACCTTCATGTCTCCGGCGAGGCGGCTGTAACGCGCGAGGCCGAAGCCGTCGTAGCCCGCCGCGTTCTGTATGCCCTGCGCCATGTACACGTCGGGCTGCGTCCAGACGACCCAGTCCTGCGAGTGCGAGACGGACGGCGGCACGGGCGCGACCGCCGGGTCGAAGGTGTGCGGCGCGGTCAGGATTCTGTAAGAGGAAGTGTCCGGCGGCGCGTGCGCGCGCAGGAGTTTGACCGTCTCCGGCACGCGCCAAAGCTCGTCGTCCGCGGCGGGGCTTCCGACGCGCCAGCCGCTCGACTGCCCCCAGAGCGCGAGGTCGAGGGCCAGCACGCAGACGAGAAGCGCCGCCGCGCCGCGCCTGCGCGCGCGCGCGAAATTGAAGAGCGCCCACGCGCTCAAAGCGGCGACGAACACGGGCAGGAAAAGCTCAGGCGCGCGCATGAAACCGAGCGGCGCGGCGCGGCCTAGCTCGAAATTGCCGGGCCGCCCGACAGTCACCGCGAGGCACGTCAGCAGAAGCACGGACGCGCCGACTATCGCCGCGAGTCGCAGCGTCCCGCGCTCGCCCCTGCGCGCGGCGAGCGCCGTCAGGCCGCGGCCCGCGAGCACGGCGAGCGCGAACTCCGCCTCCAACAAATGACGCGCCGGAACGCGGAAGAGGTTGAGGACGGGGACGCGGTAGATGAGTTTGTAGATTCCGAGCGGCGCGTGACCGCCGAGCGCGAGCGTCAGGCAGACGAGCGCGGCGACCGCCCAGAACTTCGTGCGCGCGTCGCGGCGAAGCAGAATGGCCGCCGCCGCGAGCATCAGTCCGAGCGAGCCGACGTAGCCCGCCATCTCCGCGTAGAACGGCGGGCCGACGTAGGCCGCGCGAAACAGGCGACCGTCGCCGCCGCCGAAGACGTATGGCGCGAAGAAGGTCTCGACCATCCGGCGCGGCAGCGAGAACGAGACGAAGAACTCGTACGAGGCGTCGGCGCGCAGGCTGTTGCGCAGCAACTCGAAGGTCGGTAGGATTTGTACCGCGGCGAGCAACAGGCCGGCGGCGACGAGGCCGAGCGACTTCAGGTAAAGCCCGCGCGCGCGCCTGTCGCCGAGGGCCATCACGACCGCGTAGGCCGAGACGAGCGCGAGCGAGTAAGCGAGCGTCTGCTGGTGGCCGACGAACGCCTGCAACGCGACGAGGAGCGAGACGAGCAAGCCCGCGCGACGACCGCCGCCGCCGCAGTAAACCTCGACAGCCCACAGCGTCCACGGCATCATCGCCGCGACCTGCACGATGTTGATGTGCGCGAGCTGCGCGACCGTGAAGCCGCCGAACTCCCACGCGAGCGCGGTCACGAGCGCGCCCGCGACGGAGGAACCCGTGCGGCGTGCGAAGAGGTACGCGCCCAGCCCCGCCGCCGCGTAGGTCGAGATGACCATCAGGTTCGTCGCGGCGACGGTCGGGAAGGCGAGATAGAACCAGTTGAGCGGGAAGAGCAGTCCGCCCTGCGCCGAGGCGAACAGCGGCATCCCGCTGAAGATGTAAGGGTCCCAGAGCGGGAGGCTGCCGCCGAGAGTTATCCGCGCGGCGGCGGCGCGCAGCGGCACGTTGAAGAGAAGTCCGTCGTCCGGGCAGAGCGCGATCAAGCCCCGCACGGCGGGCAGGAAGTAGAGGACGGGCGCGAGCGCGACGGCGAGCGCGGCCAGCGTGTCGGACTTTATCCGCAGGCGAGGGTTGAATGGACGAGTCATTGAATCAGGAAATCCCGGCGCGTGCGGAATCGGGCGTCGTCGTCTTCGAGCCGCGGCGCGCGTTCTCGTCTGCGCTCGCGTGGGCGCGCGGGCGCGCGGCAGCGTTGGCGTGCGCGGCGCTTCTGGCCGTCATGTCGCTTCAGATGCTCGCGGTCATCTCGCGCAAGAGCATCACCGTTGACGAGATCGTTTTGATTCCGGCGGCATACTACCACCTCGCCGCGTTCGACTGCCAACTCGTCAACGAGCACCCGCCGCTCGTCAAAATCCTCGCCGCCGTGCCGCTCCTCTTCATCCAGCCGAACGAGATCAACCCGCGGAAGCTCGACGCGCCCGCGGACTCGCCGCAGGGCAAATGGGAGCACGCGGAGAGATTCTGGCAGGACAACGACGCGGCCTTCTACTCGATCTCGTTCTGGCCGCGCGTGCCGATGATTCTGCTCTCGGTGGTCACGGGACTTGCGGTCTTCGCCTTCGCGCGCGAGACGTTCGGCGACCTCGCCGCCGTGCTCGCCGTCGCGCTCTTCACCCTTGAGCCGACGGTTCTCGCGCACGGTCGCGTCGTGCAGACGGACATGGCCGCGGCGCTCGGCTACCTGCTCACGGCCTACGCGCTCCGACGCTACGCGCGCGCTCCGACGCCGCGGCGCGCGCTCCTGCTCGGCGCGGCGGGCGGCGCGGCGTGCCTGGCAAAGTTCTCGATGCTCATGGTCGCCCCGCTGCTCGGCGCGGCCTTCGCGGTGCTCGTGTGGCGCGCGCCGCGCGAAGGCCGCGCGAGGAAGTCGGTGATAGCGCACGCCGGACTCGTCATGCTCGCGGCGCTCGTCCTGATCAACGCGGCCTACTTCTTCGACCACCGACCGCTCAGCCCGGACGACGTGAGATGGCTGAAGTCGGTCTATGGGCCGAACGGCGACGCGGTCGTGCGGGCGGTCGGCGCGCTCTCCTGTCTGCTCCCGACCGACTTCGTGTACGGCGTCTTCTATCAGGCGTGGCACAACCGCGTCGGCCACAACGCGGGCTTCCTCGGCATGTACAGCGCCACGGGCTGGTGGTACTACTTCCCCGTCGCCTTCGCGCTAAAGACGACGCTCCCCTTCCTCCTGCTCTCGCTCGCGTCGCTCGCGTGGGGCGCGCGCGAGTGGCTGAGGACGCGCGACGCGCGGTTCGCGTGGCTGCTCGCGCCGTTCGCCGCCTACACAGTGTTCGTCCTCTTCAGCAACATTGACATAGGCGTGCGCTACTACCTGCCCGCCTACACGTTCCTCTTCGTCCTCGCGGGCGCGCTGCTCGAACGCCTGCTGCGCTCGCGCCGTGCGCGCCGCGCGGGCGCGTTCGCCGCCGCCGCGTTACTGTGCTGGGTGGCGGTCGAGGCCGCGCGCGCCTTCCCCGACCACGTGAGCTACATGAATCAACTCGCCTCGCGCGCGCCGCACTGGTGGTAT
>Ga0070740_10005790_pt1 | contig 11226 bp, 10 predicted proteins | sample Coa_R2_FD_67286 | JGI IMG/M metagenome (GOLD analysis project Ga0070740, IMG submission 67286) | Surface soil microbial communities from Centralia Pennsylvania, which are recovering from an underground coalmine fire - Coalmine... | ecosystem: Environmental > Terrestrial > Soil > Unclassified ...
GCGCGGCGGTCGACGCGCAGGTCGGCCGCGAGCGTGCCGAAGGCCGACGTGAGGCCCGGGCTCGGCGGCACGAGGACGCCCGCGAGCCCGACACGCCGCGCGAGCAGCGCCGCGTGCAGCGGCCCGGCGCCGCCGAACGCCATCAGCTCGAACCGGCGATAGTCGAGCCCGCGGTTCGTGGCGAGCAGCCGGATCGCGTTGGCCATGTTCTCGGTCGCGACCTCGACGACCGCCTGCGCCCCCTCCTCGAGCGAGACGCCGAGCCGCTCCGCGATCGCGGCGACCGCGGCGCCGGCTCGCCCGGCGTCGAGCGCGACCTCGCCGCCGAGGAAGTAGTCGGGGTTGAGGCGGCCGAGGACGAGGTTCGCGTCGGTGACCGTCGCATCGGTCCCGCCGAGGCCGTACGCCGCCGGGCCCGGCTCGGCGCCCGCGCTCTCGGGCCCGACCTTCAGGAGCCCACCCTGGTCGAACGAGACGATCGAGCTGCCGCCGGCGCCGATCGTCGTCAAGTCGACGACGGGCACCGCGATCGGCAGCCCCCACTCGAACTCGTACTGCGTCGTCGAGCGAATCCGGCCCTGCACGACGACGCCGACGTCGCAGCTCGTCCCGCCCATGTCGAGCGTGACGACGTCGGGCCTGCCGAGCTGCGCCGCGAAGTGGCGGCCGGCGATCAGGCCGCCGGCGAGCCCGGAGAGGATCAGGTTGACGGCGTTGTCGGCCGCCGCCCGCGCCGGGATCTGGCCGCCGTTCGACTTGACGAGCAAGCACGGCACCCGCGCGCCGCGACGCGCGAGCTCCTCGTCGAGGTCGCCGGCGAACCGACCGACGAGTCGGCGCAGGTAGCTGTTGACGATGACGGTGTTCGCCCGCTCGTACTCGCGCCAGATCGGCGCGATCTCGCTCGAGACGGACACGGGGACATCCGGGACCCGCTCGCGCAGCGCCGCCGCCAGGCGCCGCTCGTGGTCCGGGCGCACGTAGGAGAAGAGGAGGCTGACGGCGACGGAGATCGGCTCGGGCGACTCCTCGGCGCGCCTCGCCACCTCCGTCACGACGCGCTCGAGCTCCTCGTCCTCGAGCGGCACCCGCACGGATCCGTCGAAGGCGACGCGCTCGCGGACGCCGATGCAGTCGGGCCGTGCCACGTACGGCGTCGGCTTCACCCACTGGATGTCGAACAGCGACTTGCGGTTGATGCGCTGGATGAACGGAATGTCTTCGAAGCCCTTCGTCGTCAGGAAGAGCACGCGCTGGCCCTTGCGCTCGAGCAGGCAGTTCGTCGCCACGGTCGTCCCGAGCACGAACAGCTCGATCTCCTCGGCCGGGACGTCGCTGCGGCGCAGCGCCTCGAAGACCGCCGCCGCCGGCTGACCGGGCGTCGACGGCACCTTGATCGTGCGGCGCCGCCCTTCCGCGTCGTCGACGACGACGAGATCGGTGAACGTGCCGCCGGTGTCGACGCCGATGCGAAAGCTAGGCACGCAGCGCTCCGTCGATCACGAGCGCGGCTCCCGTCAGGTACGGCGGCGCGTCCAGGGCGAGATAGCTTACGAGGCCGGCAATCTCGCTGGGCGCGGCGTAGCGTCCCGCCGGAACCGCGTCGACGAACGAGACCTCGGCGCCGGTCACCGTCGCGAGCCCGCGCTCGATCCGCTCCATCATCGGCGAGTCGATGCAGCCCGGGCAGACGGCGTTCGCGCTGATGCCGTACGGCGCGAGCTCGCGTGCGAGCGACCGCGTCAGCCCGACCAGGGCGTGCTTCGAAGAGCTGTACGCCGCCAGGAAGTCGACGCCGCCGAGACCCGCGCCCGACGCGACGTTGACGATCCGCCCCCGCCGCCGCTGCTTGAGATGCGGCAGGACGGCCTTGAGCAGCCGGAAGGGCCCGAACAGGTTGACGTCGTAGAGGTCGATCAGCTCGTCCGCTGACACCTCCTCGAGCGGCGCGACCGGGCCTTCGACGCCGGCGCCGTTGACGAGCGCGTCGATGCGTCCGAACGCGGCCAGCGCGCGGCCGACGAGCGACTCGACCTGCTCGCCGTCGCGGAGGTCGGTGGGGACGGCGATGCTCGCGTCGCCCGCGGCCCCGCCTGCCCGCTCGAGGCCGACGGGGTCGCGGTCGGCGAGGACGAGCGCCGCCCCGCGCCCCGCGAGCGTCTCGACGATCGCCTGCCCGAGCTGCCCGGCGGCGCCGGCGACGAGGACGACGGGGCCGTTCACAGCTCGATCGCGTCGAGGCCGAACTGGGCCGTCAAGCCGCCGTCGACGAGCAGGACGGCGCCGGTGACGAACGAGGCGAGGTCGGAGCAGAGAAACGCGACCGCGGCCGCGACCTCGTCGGCGCGGCCGACGCGGCCGAGCGCGTGCAGCCGCGCGATCCACTCCTTGCGCGCCGGCGGGTGGCTCGACTCGAACATGTCGCTCTGGATGAAGCCGGGCGCGACGCAGTTCACGCGCACGCCGAACTCGGCGAGGTCGAGCGCCATCTGCCGCGTCAGGTGGTGCAGGCCGCCCTTCGACGCGCAGTAGGCGGACAGGCGCTTCATCGCGACGACGCCGTTGATCGAGCCGACGTTGACGACCGCGCCGTGGCCCGAGCGGCCAAGCTCCCCCGCCAGGTGCAGCGTGCTCAGGTACGGGCCGGTCAGGTTCGTGTCGAGCACCTCCTGCCAGCCCGCGCGCGTCCCGTCGGCGACCCCCTCGGGGATCGCGATGCCGGCGTTGTTGACGAGGATGTCGACGCGGCGGAAGCGAGCGAGAACGGCGTCGGCGAGCGCCTCGATGCTCTCCTCGCTCCTCACGTCGACGCCGAACGCCTCCGCCTCGCCGCCCCCGTCCGTGATCTCGCGCGCCGTCTCCGCGGTCAGCCCGGCGTCGCGGCTCGCGCAGGCGACGGCGGCGCCGCGCGCCGCAAGGTCGAGCGCGATCGCGCGTCCGATCCCGCGGCTCGCGCCGGTCACGACCGCGACGCGGCCGGAGAGATCGAGCGCCGCCACCACGCCTAGCCTGCCTCCGTCAGCGTCGCCAGGCGTTCGGCGAGCTCCGTCACGCTGGCGAAGGCGGCGACGTCGAGCTCGGCGCGCACGCGCCCCTCGTCGACGACGAGCACGCGGTCGCAGAGCTCGAACACCTCCGGCACCTCCGTGCAGAGCGCGACGACGCCGCCGCCGTCGCGCGCGAAGTCCTGCAGCATCCGGTAGATCTCGCTCTTCGCGCCGACGTCGACGCCGCGCGTCGGCTCCTCCAGGACGAGCAAGGTCGGGCGCGCCGCGAGCGCGGCGGCGATCGCCACCTTCTGCTGGTTGCCGCCGCTGAGGCCGGTCACGAGCTGCGCCACCGACTGGCAGCGCACCTGGAACCGCTCGCGCAGCTCTGCGGCGATCTCGTTCAGCCGCGCGACGCGCAGCCGGCCGACCGCGTCGGCGATCTCGCCCTGCCCGAGGCGACTCGTCAGGTTCCGCGCGACGCTGAAGTTGGGGAAGAGGCTGTGCGCTCGCTCGGCGGGCAGGAAGCCGATCCGCGCCTGCGTCAGCGCGCCGCCGTCGAAGCGCACGCGGCCGGTCGCCTTCTCCACGCCCGCGAGCGAGCGGACGAGCTCGCGCGCACCCGAGCCCTCGACGCCGACGAGCGCGACGACCTCGCCCGCGTGCAGCCCGACGCGAACGTCCGCGAAGGCGCCCCCCGGGTGCGTCCACGCGTCGACCGACCACTCCCACTCGGCGCTTCGACGCTCCCGCCCCTGCTGTCTCGCCTCGGCCTCGCTCTGCGCCCCGACGACGAGCTCGCGCGCCACCGCGGCCTCCGACAGGCCGTCCTTCTCGAGCGTCGCCGCACAGACGCCGTCGCGGATGACGACGACGCGGTCGGCGAGCGCGACGAGCTCGCCCAGCCGGTGCGTGACGAGCACGACGATCTTTCCCTCCTCCTTCAGCTTGACGACGCGCGCGAAGAGCTCCTGCGACTCGGCGTCGGTGAGCGCCGAGTTGGGCTCGTCGAACAGGAATACCTCCGCCGCATCCTCCTGGAGCAACGCGCGGGCGATCTCGGTCAGCTGCTGGACGACGAGGCTGCAGGCACCGAGCTCCTCGTCGGCGTAGCTCTCGATGCCGAGCTCCGCCAGCATCGCGAGCTCGACCGGGCCGGGCCGCGGCCGTCGGCTGGTGGCGCGGCCGTCCTGTTCCAGCACGAGGTTCTCGGCGACGCTCAGGTTCGGGAAGAGCTGTACCTCCTGGTGGACGACCGAGACGAGCCGCGCCGCCTCGGCCGCCGACAGCGGCGCGTCGCCGAGCGCGATCGTGCCGCTGTCCGCCGTGTCCTCGCCCGCGATGATGCGCATCAGCGTCGTCTTGCCGGCGCCGTTCGGGCCGGCGACGCCGAGCACCTCGCCACCGCGCGCGTCGAGCGAGATCCCGCGCAGGGCGTGCGTGTCACCGAACGTCCTGGTGACGTCGCTGATCGTCAGACGGAGTCGCGTCTCAGCCGCCATCCCACGAGTCTCCGCACGCCGCCGCTCCTCGCGGCCGTCCAGCGGTCGAGCGCAACGGCGCCCGCGATCGCGGCCCCGACGAAGATCAGCTGGCCGTACGAGCCGACGCCGATGATCGAGAGGCCGTTCGTCAGCGTCGCCAGCAGCAGCGCCCCGAGCACGGTCCCGACGATCAGCCCGCGCCCGCCGCTCAAGCTCGCGCCGCCGATCACGACCGCGGCGAAAACCGGGAACAGGAGCGACGACCCCGCGCTCGGGTCGGTCGAGCCGAGGAACGAGAAGTCGAGGATCCCGGCGAGCGCGGCCAGCGTGCCGCAGAGGACGAACGTGACGAGCTTGTACTTCGTCACCGGCAGCTTCGCGGTCCTCGCGGCATGCAGGTTGCCGCCGATCGCGAAGAGCCTGAAGCCGAAGAGCGACCGGTGCAGCAGGAAGCCCACGACGATCGCGAGGCCGATCAACCAGACGACCTGGATCGGGATGCTGAACGGCAGGATCGTCGCGCCGAGCGCCGAGAACCAGCCGAGCTGCCACTTCGGAGGGGTCGGGTTGCCGAACGCCGGCGCGATGCTCTGGGCGTTGCTGATCCAGAGCGTCAGCCCCTGCGCGACGTTCAACGTGGCGAGCGTCGCGATGAACGACGGCATGCCGACGACGAGGGTGAGCCCGCCGTTGACGAGCCCGACGGTCGCGCCGGTCGCGAGCCCGATCACGAACGCGACCGGGAACGGGACGCCCGACAGCCAGACCTTCCCCATCAGCATCGCGGCGAGGCCGTAGGTCGCGCCGACGGAGAGATCGAGCTCGCCGACGATGATCAGGAGCGTCAGGCCGAGCGCCATCAGCCCGAGCGAGCTCATCGAGCGGATCATCTCGATCAGGTTCCCGGTCTTCGCGAAGTTCGAGTTGATGATCGAGAAGACGAGCATCGCGATCCCGACCGACACCGTCAGGCCGATCACCCTCGCGATCAGCGCGGCGGAGCCGCCGTGGCGCCGGCGCCCGCTGCGGAGCCGCCCGGCCGCGGTCGTGCCGGCACGCGGCCGCGGCTGCTCCGTGACCGTCTCGCCGCTCGCCATCAGCCCGGCGCGCCACCGGGGGTCGCCCGGCGGCGCGTCGTCGAGGTTCGAGAGAAGCTGCTCACGACGGCGTCCGTCGACGCGACTCCGGCGGACGTCGTGACGATGGGTCTACTGATTGGCGGGATTCGTCCAGTTCTTCGACGCGACGTTCGCCTGCGTCACGGCCTCGGGCGGGATCACGACGTGTCCGGTCTGGTACTTGCCGGCGTAGAGGAAGTCGCCGCACGCTTTCGCGCCCGCCTCCGCCTGCCGCGCGAACCCCTGCACCATCGTCACGACGACGAGGCCGTTCTTCACGGCGCTCGCGATCGGCGGGTCGATGTTGTAGCCGGCGGCGTAGACCTTGTTCTTCAGATGGAGGTCGTTGATCGCTTTCGCCACCATCTCGACGCCCTGGTCGGTATGGAACACGAGCTGCACCTGCGGGTGCCCCTGGAGGTACGCCTTCGCGTCCGCGTAGACGGTCGCCTGCGTGAACCCCTGCGACTCGATGCCGCTCGTCGGCGAGTTGACGAACTTGATGCTCGGGATGATCGAGGTGATCCCCTTGATGAACCCCTTCATCCGGTTCTGCGCCCACGGCCCTTCGACGCTCCCCGTCATCAGGGCTGCGGTCGTCAGCGAGATGTGGTTCTTCTTCGCCCATTGCCCGACGACCTTGCCGGCCGTCTCGCCGCCCGCGAACTCGTCCGGGCCGAAGAAGGCGATGCGGCGCGAGCTCGGGCTGTCGGCGTTGACCGAGAAGACCGGCACGCCCATCTTCATCGCCTGGTTGACGACGCCGACGTACGGGCCCGGTGCGTGCGCTTCGAACGCGAGGCAGTCGACCTGGCCGGCCTTGAGGAGCGAGTTGATCTGGGAGACCTGGGTCGGGATGTCGGTGTTGACCGGCCCGATCACCTGCTCGTGCAGCTTGACGCCGTACTTGGACTCGACCTCGGAGACGCCCTTCTTCCAGCCGTCCGCCATCGCCGGCCCGAAGATCGGGATCCCCGTTCCCTCGATCGAGAGGACGAAGTTCAGAGACTGCTTGCCGTTGACCTTGTTCCTGATCGTGCTGCTGAGCGTGAACGTGCCCGACGGCAGCTTCACCGTGGACGGGGGCCCCGCCGTCGGAGCCGCGAACGAGACGCAGGTGACGACCAGCATCGCCAGCGTCAGCAGCCCCGCACTCGTCACTCGCGCTGCCATGACTCTCCTCTCCTCTGACCTTGTCATGCGGGAGCGGCCGGTGCGGCGCCTCGTCGGCCCTCCCGAAACCGATTCCAGCGATCCTAGGGTGGCCGGAAGAACGAAGTCAAGACGCGCCCGGAGCGACGCTGGAGCCAGTGACGGCCGCCGCGGCGCGTCGTAGACTCGGGTCGTGGGCTCGAGGCTTGTCTTCGCAGCGACCGTCGCCGCCGCCCTCGCCGTGGCCGGGAGTGCCGCTGCCGGCCGCAGCGACTCCGTCAGCACGGCGACCGCGAGCGGCCGGGGCGGCGTCGCCGCCGTCTCGGCGGGCGCCTCGCGTCCGCGCTTCCTGACCCTCTCGATCGTGGCGACGCCCAGCCAGCGGATCTCGCTCACCTGGCGCGTCCGCTGCTCGAACGGATTCGCGGCCGGGTCGAAGAGCGGCGAGACGAGGGCGGTCGCGCCGCTGACTCGGACGTTCAGGTTCGGGACGAGCGGCCCGGCGACGTGCTCGGCGCAGGCGTCGGCCGAGCTGAGCCGCGACGGCCAGCTCACGGTCAGGATCGTCCGCGGCTAACAGCTCGTCGGCGCCGAGGTGAGCATCGACCTCAACGCCGATCTCGGCGAGGGGTTGGACGACGTCGACGAAGCGTTGCTCGAGGTCGTCACGAGCGCGAACGTCGCGTGCGGGTTCCACGCCGGGGGGGAGGCGGCGGCGCGCGCGGTCTGCCGGTCGGCGGCCGCCCGCGGGGTCGCGGTCGGTGCGCACATCGGCTACCGCGATCGCGACGGCTTCGGCCGCCGCGAGCTCGGCATCGCTCCGGAGGTCGTCGCGCGCGAGGCCGCCGAGCAGATCGAGGCGCTCTCGACCTGGGCGCACGAGGAGGGCGCCCGGGTCGTCTACGTCAAGCCGCACGGCGCCCTCTACCACCGCGCCGGCGCCGACCGCGCGTGCGCGGCAGCGATCGTCGGCGCGGCGGTCGACGCCGGCGGGCTGGGCGTGCTCGCGTTCCCAGGGTCGGAGCTGCTCGCGCAGGCGCGGACGGCCGGACTCGCCGCCGTGGCCGAGGGGTACGCCGACCGAGGCTACCGGCCGGACGGCTCGCTCGTGCCGCGCGGCGAGCCGGGCGCCCTGCTCGCGCCCGAGGACGCGGTCCGGCAGGCGGTCCGGCTCGCGCGCGAGGGCGTCGTCGCGTCGCTCTGCCTGCACGGCGACACGCCGGGCGCTGTCGCGCTCGCACGGCGGGTCCGCGACGCGCTCGCCGCGGCCGGCGTCGAGGTACGCCCGTTTGCATGAGCGACGTGACGCTGCTCCGCGCCGGCGACCGCGGCTGGCTCCTCGAGCTGGCGGACAACGTAGCTGCGCTCCGCGTCGCCCGCCGGCTCGGCGCCGAGCTCCCGGAGCTCGTCGAGGTGGTGCTCGGGCACCGCACGGTGCTCGCGGTCGGCGACGTCGCCCGCGACACGCTCCGTGCGACCGCCGAGCGTGCGTTCGCCGACCGGCTCGAGCCGATCGACGTGAAGGACGTCGAGATCCCGGTCCGGTACGACGGGCCCGACCTGGACGAGGTCGCGCGCCTGACCGGCTTCGCGGCCGAGGAGGTCGTCGCGCGTCACGCGGCTCCGACCTACACGGTCGCCTTCCTCGGCTTCGCACCCGGCTTCGCCTATCTCGTCGGCGGCGACGCGGCGCTCGAGGTGCCGCGGCTCGCCGAGCCGCGGGAGCGGGTCGCGGCGGGCAGCGTCGCGATCGCCGGCCCCTATTCGGGCGTCTACCCGCGCGCGTCGCCCGGAGGATGGCGGTTGCTCGGCCGCACCGACCTGACGCTGTTCGACGTCGAGCGGCGGCCGCCGGCGCTGCTCGCGCCGGGCGACCGGGTGCGCTTCGCGCCGCTGCCGTGACCGCGGTCGAGGTGCTGGCTGCCGGTCCGCTGACGACGTTCCAGGACCTCGGCCGGCCCGGCTTCGGGCACCTCGGCGTGCCCCCGTCCGGCGCCGTCGATCCATGCGCGCTCGTGCGAGGCAACCGGCTGCTCGGCAACGCCCCGGGTGCGACCGCGCTCGAGGCGACGCTCGTCGGCCCGCGGCTCCGTTTCCGCGCCGAGGCGCTCGTCGCGCTGACCGGCGCCGAGGTCGCCTCCGGCGCCGACCTCGTGCTGCGCCTCGGCGCGGGCGAGGTGCTGGACGTCGGGCCGTGCCGCGTGGGCGCGCGCGTGTACGTCTGCGTCCGCGGCGGCTTCGTCGTCGAGCCGGTGCTCGGCAGCAGCTCGACCGACCTCCTCACCGGCCTCGGGCCGGCGCCGCTCCGCGACGGCGACGTGCTCGCGATCGGGCCGCCGCCCGCCGACCCGCCGGCCGAGCAACCGCCCCGTCCCCGGGCGCCGGCCGGCGGCGCATTTCGGCTGCTGCTCGGCCCCCGCGACGAGCGGTTGACGCCCGCGGCCGTCGAGACGCTGTTCACGTCGCGGTGGCGCGTGACCGCCGCCGCGAACCGTGTCGGCATCCGGCTCGACGGTCCGGTGCTCGAGCTCTCCCGGCACGACGAGCTCCTGTCCGAGGGGCTCGTCACCGGCGCGCTGCAGGTGCCGCCGTCGGGACGCCCGATCCTGCTCCTGAACGACCATCCGACGACCGGCGGCTATCCCGCCGTCGGCGTCGTCGACTCGCGCGACCTGCCGCGCGCGGGCCAGCTGCGACCCGGCGACACGATGACGTTCGCTCGTTAGGCGCGGCGGCGAGCAAGCGTGTCGAGACCGGCCGCGGCGACGCCGGAGAGTCTCGGCAGCTCGCCCGAGACCGAAAGGAGAGGAGAGCGGCCCCGGTATATTCGCGCGCGGTGAACCAGACGGCGTGACCGGGGCGCGCGCGACGGACGCATGAGCGAGCGCACGGTGATCCGCAACGCCACCGTGATCACGGTCGACGAGCGCCTCGGCGACCTCTGGCGCGGGGACGTCCTGATCGACGGCACGCGCATCGCGGCCGTGGGTCCGCAGCTCGAGGCGGGCGACGCGCGCGAGCTCGACGCGACGGGCATGATCGTCATCCCGGGGTTCGTCGACGCTCACCGGCACGTCTGGCAGGCGGCGATCCGCGGCGTCGCTGCTGACTTCAGCTTCCTGCAGTACTTCTTCACGATCCACGGGCTGATGACGCCCGTCTACCGTCCGGAGGACGTCTACGTCGGCAACCGCCTCGGGATCGCCGAAGCGCTGAACGCCGGCGTGACGACGACGATGGACTGGTGCCACGTCGCGCGCAGCCCCGATCACACCGACGAGGCGATCCGAGCGCTCAAGGAGTCAGGCGCGCGTGCGGTCTTCGCGCATGCGCCACCGTTCGGGGCTGGGATCACGAAGTGGGCGGTCGAGAGCGTCCTGCCGCATCCCGACGACATTCGCCGCGTGCGCTCGGAGCACTTCAGCTCGAACTCCGGCCTCGTCACGATGGCCGCGGCGCTGCGCGGCGCCGAGTATTCGACGATGGAGGTCACCCGCCACGATGTCGGGCTCGCGCGCGAGCTCGGCCTCTTCGCCACCTACCACGTCGGTTGCGGCACGTTCGGTCCGAAGTACAAGGCGATCACGCGCATGCACGCCGAGGGGCTCGTCGATCCGGGCTCGAACTGGGTGCATTGCAACACGATCGCGGACGAGGAGTTCGCCCTGCTCGCAGACGCGGGCGCGACCGTGACCGCCTGCCCCGGCGAGGACACCGGCTCGGGTGAAGGGCCGCTGCCGATCGGGCGGGCGCTCGCCGCCGGGTTGCAGCCGAGCTTCGGGGTCGACATCGTCACGACAACCGGCGGCGACATGTTCACCCAGATGAAGGCGGCGTTCGCGTACGAGCGCGCCCGCGCGAACGATGCGGCGGTCATGGCGGGACGCGATCCCGAGCGCGTCGACTGGACGACCGCCGACGTGCTGCGCTCGGCAACGCTCGAGGGTGCGCGCGCCTGCGGCCTCGGCGACGTCGTCGGCTCGATCACGCCTGGCAAGGCGGCGGATCTCGTGCTCCTGCGGCCGGGAATCAACCTGGCGCCCCTCTCGCATCCGGTGGGGTCTGTCGTCACCGCCGCCGACCTCTCGAACGTCGACACGGTCTTCGTCGACGGCAAGGTCGTCAAGGAAGGCGGGCGGCTGGTCGGCACCGACCTCGAGCGCCTGCTCAGCCAGGCCGAGGAGTCGCAGCGCTACCTGTTCGAGGCCGCCGGCTGGCAGATCGGCGAGCCGGTGCGGCCGCGGAACGAACCGCCGCCGTCCTAGCGACCGGCGGCGGCCCGAGATCGTCCTAGCCGCAGGGCAGGAACGCGTTCGTCATCGCCTGCGAGACGCTGACCGGCTTCGAGATCAGCTTGTTGCGGAGCAGGAACTGCACTTGCGCCTGCCAGACTGACGGCGACTGCCACCCGAGGCAGTGCGCCTTCGTCTCCGGACTGGTCACCACGCGCGCGCTCGCCTTCCAGATCGCGAGGCTCGACGTCTT
>Ga0070740_10005793_pt1 | contig 11220 bp, 12 predicted proteins | sample Coa_R2_FD_67286 | JGI IMG/M metagenome (GOLD analysis project Ga0070740, IMG submission 67286) | Surface soil microbial communities from Centralia Pennsylvania, which are recovering from an underground coalmine fire - Coalmine... | ecosystem: Environmental > Terrestrial > Soil > Unclassified ...
CTGGCGTTAAAGCGCCTGGAGGCGCAGCGCCGCGGCGTCGCCACCATGATCTTCGACGAGGTTGACGCCGGGATCGGCGGCGCCATCGCCGAGGTGGTAGGGCGCAAGCTCAAGGAGTTGTCACGTTTCCACCAGATTTTGTGCATCACCCACCTGCCGCAGATTGCCTCCTTCGCCGACCGCCATTTCCTGGTCGAAAAGGAGGAGCGCCGCGGCGCCACCACCAGCCGCGTTGTCGAGCTGGACCAGCCGCAGCGCGTGGAGGAGCTGGCGCGGATGCTGGGCGGCGCCCAGGTCAGCGAGCGCTTCCGCCGCGCCGCGCGCGAACTGCTCGACCGCGCGCAGTAGTGGTCGCGATTGCCCGCCTTGGGCGCAATGCCATCAGATATGACAATGGCATCGTCGAATGGCACGACTTTAAGGATCGATAAGGCCGCACGGATCGTGCTTGCCAAACCGTTGCGCGAGCCTCAGGGGCTGCGCCCGGGAACCGAATTGGAGGCCGTGGATGAGCAGGGCGGCATTCCTTTACGCCCGGTCGAGGAGCGGCGCCGGTTGATGAAGATCGACGGTTTGTGGGTCTACCGGGGGGCGGCGCAGGCAGGTGGGAAGTGGGAGCGGCTCATTGAGCAAGTGCGCGAGGAGCGGCTCGGGGCAACCGGTACCTGCTGAAAAACTGCCACATCAGTTCGTTGGCTTCGATCAGGTCGGTGCTGCGGCCCAGCACGCGCTCGAAGTGCGCCTGGATGCCGCCCGGCCAGACATGCCCCGCGCCGGTCAGTTTCCACAGCACGATTTGGGTGCCGTCGCGGCACGGAGCCCACTGGTAGCGGGTTGCCGTGATGCCCTGGTTGTTGGTGCCGGCCTGCCCGTCAACGGTCGGGGCGATCTGCGGCTGCGCGGGGCATCCGTCGAACTTGCGCCACTTCGCCAGGCCTGCCTCGACGCCGGGATTGCCCAGCTTGCGATGAAACAGCGAACTAACCGAGCGCCCGTAGCCGCCGTTGTAATGGAGCAGCGGATCATCGACGCTGTTGAAGGCCATGATCGGTATCGGCCGGGCGGGCGCGAAGTCGCCCGTCACCATCGAGCCCGCCACTGGCGCAATCGCGGCGATCGCGCCTGCGGCTTGCGCCGCCAGGCGATATGACAGCATCGCGCCGTTGGACAGGCCGGTGGCATAAACGCGCCGGCGATCGATCGGCGTGCGCGCCGCCAGATCGTCAATCAGCGCCATCACGAAACCGACGTCGTCCACCCGATGCGTCATCGCGTAGGCGCAGCAAAAGCCCGCGTTCCAGGTGAAATGGCCGTCCAAGCGGCCGCTGCCGTTGGGATAGACGGCGATAAACCCGTCGCGATCCGCGGCGCCGTCCATTCGCGTGTAATGCTCCTGCTGCCTGGCGTTGCTGCCCGCGCCGTGGAAGTTGAGCACCACCGCAAGCGGCGCGCCGCGCGCAGCCTGCGGCGGCATGTGGACCAGGTAGGTGCGCTGGGCGCCGTCGTGCTTGAGGCTGAAGGAATAATCGCCCGGAGCGAGCACGCTGCGGGTATGCGCCGCCGCGTTAGGCAAAGCGGCGGCGCACATCGCTAATGACATTGCTGAGAGGCATCCAATGGCGCGGGTATGCACTTGTCACCTCGATCGACAGGTGATGATAACGGCTGGATCGCATCGCAGCCAATCGCCGCCGCCACGACACCCACGACGGCGCCTATTGCCGGTGGACCGGGCGCGGCACATGATAAACCAAGCCCTGACAAGGCGGATCGCCATGGCCATAGACCGAAATCGCCTCAAGGATCTGATCGGCGACATCGACGAGTTGTTCGAGACCTTCTCGGCGCCGCTGGGCGAACGCGCGCGCGAGTGGATTCAGACCGCAGTGATGGGACCGGCGTTCACCGAGTTGCGCGAGTTCATCGAGGACAGCCGCCCGCCGGTGCTGTTTTTGGCCGGGCGCAGCGGCCACGGCAAGTCCTCGGTCATCAACGCGCTGGCGGGCAGGAAGATTGCGCAGACCGGCCACGTCAAGCCGACCACGCCTGAGGCGGTGGCGCACCTGGTAGCCTTTCCCGAACGCTTCGCGACCTGGCAGGTGGTAGATTCGCGCGGCATCTTCGAAACCTCGCCGCCCGGCGGCGCGCCCACGCCCGACGCCACGCAGGCGCTGAGCGAGGCGATGCTCAAGTACCGGCCCGACGTGGTCCTGCACGTCATCTCCACGCCCGAGGTGCGCGCGCTGTCCAACGACCTGCGCGTGATGTCGGAGATGATGGCGGGACTGCGCGAGCGCACCGGCGGCGAAACGCCGCTGGTGGTGGTGCTGAGCAAGCCCGACATCATCGGCAATCCGCGCGAATGGCCGCCCGAGCGCTATTCGCGCAAGGCGGCGCAAATCAAGGAGGCGCTGGATTACTTTGTCAGCGACGCGCTGCAAATCAAAACCGGGGTGCGGGCGCTGGACCTCAACACGCCCTACCGCGGCTACGAGTTCGATCCTAACCAGCGCAACGTATTCTGCGTGGTGCCGGTCTTTAGCTACGAAGAGGACGAGCCGTGGAACGTGGAGATGCTGGTGCAGGCGATCGGAGACCGGCTGCCCAAGAGCGCGCGGCTTGATTTCTACCAGGCCCAGCAGCGCAAAGAGTTTTTGCGCCGTCTGTCCGATTCGATAATCAAGCGCTTTGCCGGCATCGCGACCGCGATCGGCAGCTCGCCCATCCCGGTGGCTGACATCGCAGTACTCACCCCGCTGCAACTGATGATGATCGCGGTCATCGCAGGGCTTTCCTGCCAACAGCTTTCCCTCGGCTCCGCCACACAATACCTGGCCGCCGCCGGCATCAACGTGGGCGGCGCGGTCGGGATGCGCACCGTGGCCCAGCAACTGATCAAACTGATCCCTGGTGCGGGCCCGGTAGTATCGGGCACAATTGCGGGCGCCGGCACCTACGCCCTGGGCAAATCGGCGCAGGCCTACTTCTTCTCCGGCGAAATCAGAAAACCCGAGGAATTCGAGGACGGCTAGCCAAGCCCATGTGGACGGATTTCAGACAAGACAACCGGGGCGACGGGCAGAACGGTTCGTGGCGGGAATAGGGCGGAGCCAACTGAGCCCGCCGTGTGATTCGCCCCCGAATCGCGCGGCGAGTGCAGGCAGTAGCCCGGATCACTATCCGTTGATCATCAAGCGGCTTTTTGGCTACACGCGCAGGATCGGGCTGATCACCTTTTCGGTCAGGAAGTTGGACAGGTCGCGCAGGCCCTGGGCGTTGATTTCGTGGCCGCAGTCGTATTCGCGATAGACCAGCGGCATCTTCAGGGTGCGCAGCGTTTCCACCGCCTGACGGGCGCGCGCCACGTCGATCGCAGGGTCGGAACTGCCATGCTGGATGAGCGTGGGCAACTGTTGGAGCGCCTCGCGATTGGCGGCCTTTTCCACCAGTTCGGGTGGGAACCAGGTCGAGATGCCAACCAGGGCGGCAAAGCGTTGGGGCTGACGCATCGCCAGATTGTAAGCCATTACGCCTCCCTGGCTGAAGCCGAGCACCACCAGCTTGCGCGCATCGATCGGATAGCGCGCCATGGCGTGGTCGACAAACTCCGCCGCGGCCGCGACGGTTGACTCGACGTCGGCGCGGACGGGACGGTCGCCGCCCATCGATATCGGATACCATCCGTAACCGACCGCTCCGCCCAACGGCACTTCCAGCGGGCCCTGCGGGCACAGCATCAGGAAGCTGCCGCCACCGACATAAGGAGCCAGGCCGAGCAGGTCCAAGGCGTTGGCGCCCCAGCCGTGAAACGCGAGGATGGCCGGGAAGGGACCCGCGCCGGCGGGTTCAAACGCGGTGTGGATCAGTTTCATGAAACCCTCGCCGAGTGTTGCCGGATGCGCCATCATAATCCTTCGGGTGGGCCGCAGGCCAGCCATGGCTTGTCTGCGCGTTATCCGATGGTGCAGCATTAAAGCGGCAAAGCCAGAGGATATGCAAAACCGCAGGCCGTTTCGTGCAAGCTGTCCCGCTCACCGACCGTCTTGGCGCCGGGTGGCGGCTGGAGCAGGCTTTGGCCTGCTCGCCCTGGCCGCGTTGACGGCGCTGGCCGCTTGTTCACAGGGAGGAGAAACGGTGCGCGCCAGCACGACCGCAGTCACTGAGGCCGACAACCGTCACGCCGTGACGATCGCCGTCGGCGACACTTTGGTGGTGTCACTCAAGACAACGCCGGGGACGGGCTTTTCCTGGAAAATAAGCCAGATCGACGACAAGGTGCTGCACCAGCAGGGCGAGCCGCAGTTGTTGAAGGCGGCCAATCCGATCCCGGGTGCGCCCGCCACGCAGGTCTTCCGCTTTGTTGCGGCCAGCGGCGGCTCGACCGATCTTGAACTTGACTACGTGCGGCCGTGGGAGAAGAGCGCACCGCCCCAGCGGACCTTTTATCTGGGTGTGACGGTGCGCTAAGGGCTGGCAGCGGTCCGCGGTATGGACGATGCCCATGCGCTGCGCTATGGAAATAAAATGCCGCAACTAAGAAGCAGGACCATCACCCAAGGTATTCAACGTTCTCCCAATCGCTCGATGCTGCGTGCGGTGGGCTTCGGCGATAACGACTTCACCAAGCCCATTGTCGGAGTGGCCAACGGCTACAGCACGATTACCCCGTGCAACATCAGCCTGGGAATGCTCGCCGAACGAGTTCAGGCCGCGGTGCATGAGGCGGGCGCGATGCCGCAGGTGTTCGGCACCATCACGGTCAGCGACGGGATCGCGATGGGCACCGAGGGGATGAAGTTCTCGCTGGTCTCGCGCGAAGTGATCGCCGATTCGATCGAAACCGCCTGCAACGCACAGTCGATGGACGGATTGGTTGCGGTGGGCGGCTGCGACAAGAACATGCCCGGCGCGATGATGGCGATTGCCCGCATGAACATCCCCGGCATCTTCGTCTACGGCGGCACCATCAAGCCCGGCCATTGGGCCGGCCGCGACCTGACCATCGTCAGCGCCTTCGAAGCGGTGGGCGAGTACAGTGCCGGGCGCATCACCGAGGAGGAGCTGATGGCGGTGGAGCGGCGCGCCTGCCCGGGCGCGGGCTCGTGCGGCGGGATGTACACCGCCAACACCATGTCCTCGGTGTTCGAGGCGATGGGGATGAGCCTGATGTTTTCCTCGACCATGGCGGCCGAGGACAAGGAAAAGGCCGACAGCGCCGCCGAATCGGGACGCGTGCTGGTGCGCGCCATCGAAAAGCAACTGCTGCCGCGCCAGATCCTGACCCGCAAGGCCTTCGAGAACGCGATCGCGGTGGCGATGGCGATCGGCGGTTCAACCAACGTCATCCTCCATCTGCTGGCGATTGCGCACGCCGCCCAGGTGCCGCTTTCGCTGGATGATTTCGAAGCCATCCGCAAGCGCGTGCCTGTGCTGTGCGACTTAAAGCCCTCGGGCCGCTATGTCACCACCGACCTGCATCGCGCCGGCGGCATCCCGCAGGTGATGAAGATCCTGCTCGAACACGGCGTGCTGCACGGCGAGGCGTTGACCATCACCGGGCAGACTGTGGCCGAGGTGCTCAAGGACGTGCCGGCAACTCCGCGTCCCGATCAGGACGTGATCCACCCGTGGGAAAACCCCGTCTATCCGGAAGGGCATCTGGCGATTTTGCGCGGCAACCTCGCACCTGAAGGATGCGTGGCGAAGATCAGCGGGCTCAAAACACCGGTGATGACCGGTCCGGCGCGAGTGTTTGAAACCGAGGAGTCGGCGCTCGAAGCGATCCTGGCCGACCGCATCAAGGCCGGCGATGTAGTGGTAATCCGCTACGAGGGACCCAAAGGCGGGCCGGGGATGCGCGAGATGCTGTCGCCGACTTCGGCCATCACTGGCAAGGGACTGGGCGGGTCGGTCGGGCTTATTACCGACGGGCGCTTTTCCGGCGGCACCTATGGGATGGTGGTGGGGCACGTCGCGCCCGAGGCTCAAGTGGGCGGTCCGATCGCGCTTATCAAGGAGGGCGACTCGATCACGATCGATGCCCATCAGCGCATTCTGCAGCTCAACATCTCCGATGATGAGATGCGCCGGCGGCGCGAGGCCTGGCGCGAGCCGCCGCCGCGCTATACGCGCGGCGTTTTGGCCAAATATGCAGCGCAGGTGTCTTCCGCCAGTTTGGGCGCCGTCACCGATTAGGGCGCACACGGTCAGGCTTGAACACGCGTTGACAGGCGAGTAAATTCCCGCCGTGCCGAAGCGGCAGTGGGAGGTGCCACGCTCAGGCCTTTGCGCGGGATGGCGTTCGGGGGGCATGACGCCAGGGCGCTTAAAGCCCTGCTGTTGGCACATTACGCCGCCCCTTGATGGATCGCACAGGACAGGGCTCGGGCACGCGACGCTGTAGGCGGAGTAAGCGCCGGGCCATAACCAGGTTGCGGTGAACGGCCATGACCGGTCGGCGTGAGCGCAAAAAGCACTTGACGCGCCAAGCCTTGTTGCAAGCCGCCATCGTCTTGTTCAGTAATCGCGGATTTGACGGCACCCGCATCGAGGACATCACCGAGCGCGTCGACCTTGCCAAGGGCGCCTTTTACAACTACTTCGACTCCAAGGAGACGCTGCTGGCGGAGTTGATCATCCAGGGCATCACCATCCTGGAACAGGACCACTTCTCCGCGCTGGATAGTGCCAGTCCGCTCGACGGGCTGGTGCAATGCTATTGCGCGTTCCTCGACCATCATCCCGAGTACCTGGGCCTGATCAATCAGGCGCGCGGTCTGCTAACCCACGGCCGGGGCGGCAATCCGCGGCTGCGCGAGGCGATGGGCGACTTGTTGCGCCGGGTCGCCAGCCGATTGGCGCCCTCCGATCAGACCCAGCGATGGACCGAGGACGAATCCATCGACATGGCGGCCCTGCTGGCCGGAAGCGTGACCGGTTACCGCTCCTTCCGGCTCGCCGTGGGATTCTCGCCTGCCACCCCCGTCTCACATCAAGCAATCGTGGCCGGGCTGTCCCGGATGATGGACGAAGTGCGGCGCCGGCGCGAAACCGGCGCGCCGTCCTGAAGGCGGCCGGCCTCATCCGACCTCTGCCTTGCACGCGGCTGAATGTCCATCGGTTTACGGGCGCGCGGCAGCGGCATGCTTGAGGGCGCCGCACGCTTTCTGATACTGGCTTCAGACATGAAGATCCTGGTCACGATGCGGCTTACCGACCGTCAACGTGCGCTCATCCAGGAGGCCTCGGGCGGGGCGGAAATTCTCGAAGGTTTCAGTCCCTTCGAGCCGCAGCGTATGGAGCCGGCGCTGGCCGATTGCGATGTGATGGTGACCTTTCGCGTCCCTGCCGCATTGGCCAGCAAGGCGCCGAAGCTTAAGTGGATTCACCTGATGAGCGCCGGCGTGGAGCACGCGCTGGCCGCGGGTGTCTTCGAACTGCCCGGCCTCCTGCTCACCAACAGCAGCGGCATCCACGGCACCACGATCGGCGAGTACATCCTGGGCTCGATGCTCGCCTACGCCCATCAACTGCATCTGCCGCTGCGCGCGCAGCAGCGTCATGAATGGCTGCCCAACCGCTATTTCATGAAGACCGTTTTCGACCTGCGCGGCAAGACGGTGGGCATCGTCGGCTATGGGTCAATCGGACGGGAGACCGCACGTTTGGCTCAGGCCTTCGGCATGGAGGTGCTCGCGCTCAAGCGCAATCCGCATGATCGTGCCGACCCCGGATGGTGTCCGGCGGGGGTCGGCGATCCGCAGGGGATGATTCCGCAGCGATGGTTCGGTCCCGCAGAACGCATCGAGCTGATGCAGCTTAGCGACTTCGTCGTGGTGACGCTGCCGCTTACAGCCGAGACCCGCCATTTCCTGGGCGCGCGCGAGTTCGCGGTCGCGCGGCCCAAAGCCTATGTGGTCAACGTCGGACGGGGCGAGGTAATCGATCAGGACGCACTGATCGAAGCGCTCAAGAGCGGCAAGCTGGGCGGTGCGGGGCTGGACGTAACGACGCCTGAACCGCTGGACACCCAAAGCCCGCTGTGGGACATCGAAAACGTTCTGTTGACACCGCACATCTCCGGCGCCAAGCAGGGCTATAACGAGGAAGCCTGCCAGGTGTTCGTTGAAAACCTGCGGCGCTGGAAGGCCGGACGCCCGATGCTGAACCTGGTCGACAGGACACGCGGGTATTGAAATTGCCTTTTTAATTTACGGTCAGGAGTTTTGCTTGATGCGAGTACGGGTCGACGCCAACAAATGTCAGGGCCATACGCTGTGCCACCGTGTGGCGCCTGAACTGTTTGGGCTGCGTGAGGAAGACGGCCATAGCGAAGTCATCCTCAGCGAGGTGCCCAAAGGCCTGGAGGAGAAGGCCCGCAAGGCAATGCTCGGCTGTCCCGAACAGGCGATCGCCATCGAAGAGTAGCGTGTTCGGGTGGGGGCGCGGTAACCACACCGGGGCTGGGGTGCGTTGGCGGTGATTCCTGAATTTGCCTCGCGCGTCCGCGCAAGGCTCTGACGCATTGGGGTTGTGCAGTCGTTCTTTTTTGGCAAGCGTAAACTTGCGGCGCGCCAGCACGGCTTCGACAATAAGTAGAGGATGAAGAGCCGGCGCGTTTTCGCATCGGCGGAGAATTTTGCTCGTAAGGGGTGGGAACACATGAAATTTCACTGGTCGCCAAATATGATGACCTTTGTCGGGGCACTGATCCTCGGCTTGGTAGTCAGCCTGGCTTTCGTGGCGGCGGTCAAGGGACAGGGCGGCGGGGCGTTCGCCTTTATCGCCATCTCCATGATCGGTACCGGGATGGTGGTGGCCGGGCTGCTGATGAACCACGACGCGGCGGTCAACAATCACCAACAGATGGCGCAACAACAGGGACAGATGCAGCCGAGTCAGAGCAGGGGAACGCTCGGATAGCGGGGGATGCGGCCTGTGACTCTCCCGACCTCGGGCTGCTTGAGCCGCCCGATGACAGTACCATCGCGATGTTGAGGACAGGGCAGGGAGTTTTCGGCCCGCTCAACACGGCAAATAGAATCTGCCCGCTTGCACGATTCGCCCGCAAAGCGCCCGGCGGATGAGCGCGCATGCCCACTTCAACCAACTGACCGGTCTTTTGATCATCAACTGGGGTTTTTGGGCCAGGCCAAGGCAGGCTGGAGGGTGGCCGGCTTGGCCTTCTGGCCGCCTCGGCGGCAGCTTTCGTTTGCGGGGGCGAAACCGTTATCCATCCGAATCGAGCAAAATACCGTGCTTTGGTGTAAATTCGGACCCCTCTCAGATGGAGGAGGACACCGATGCAGGATCTCTTGCCGCGCGCCCAAGGACTGGCAGCCGCCCTTAAAGCCCGCCGCGAAACAGTCGTAGTAGCGGAGTCGTCAACCGGCGGTCTGATTTCGGCCGCATTGCTCGCCGTGCCCGGCGCCTCCGCTTATTTTCTGGGTGGCGCTGTGGTCTACACGCTGAGGGCGCGTTGTTCCCTGCTCGACATCCAGGACGCCGCCGTAGCCGGGATGCGCGGGGCGAGTGAACCATACGCGTCACTGCTGGCGCGGGTGGCGCGCGAGCGCTTCGCGGCAAGCTGGGGTATCGCCGAAAGCGGCGCGACCGGTCCCACCGGCAACCGTTATGGCGACCCGCCGGGCCACACCTGTATCGCGGTGTGCGGCCCGGTCCAACGCGTCATCACGCTGGAGACCGGCGACAGCGACCGCGTCGCCAATATGCGCGCCTTCGCCGCTGCCGCACTGGACTTGCTTGCCCAAGCCTTGGTGGCCGCCGAGCAAAAATAGGCTGGAACGGGCGCCGCCTGGGCGGCTAAGATTGGACCTCAACCGGAGAGAAGCGAGGCGGCCTTAGGATGGACCTGGGACTGAAGGATCGGGTGGCATTGGTGAGCGGCAGTTCGCGTGGGATTGGGCGGGCAACCGCGGAGCTTTTGGGGCGCGAGGGGGCGCGGGTTGCGGTTACCTACCACAGCCTGCGCGAGCGTGCGGAGGCGGTGGCGGCGGGGATCCGCGAGCAGGGCGGCGACGCTTTTGCGATTGCGCTTGACCTCAGCTCGGAGCAGTCAATTCGGGCCGCGGTGGAGGCCACGGCGGCGCGATGGGGCCGCATCGACATTCTGGTCAACAATGCCCTTCACGCCGGCGAGCGGGCCGTGGTCCAAAGCCGCTTCGAGGAGGTGCCCGCAGAACAATGGCGCGACTTGCTGCGCGGCAATTTGGAGGGCGCTCACGTCGCGATCGCATCGGTCCTGCCGCACATGCGGCCGCAGCGATGGGGCCGGATCGTTAATGTTTCCTCGGTGGTGGCGGCGGACGGATTCCCCGGCGGGGCGACCTACGGCGCTGCCAAGGCAGGCCTGCACGGGCTGACCCGCACGCTGGCCAAGGAGCTGGGTCCTGAGGGGATTCTCACCAACGTCGTGATGCCCGGCCTGACCCTGACCGAGGCGGTGCGCCGCGCGATGCCGCAGGCAGTGGAACAGGCGGCCAAAGTCTCGCCCATCCGCCACGTGCCGACCCCAGAAGAGGTGGCGGCGGTGATCGTGTTCGTGGCGTCGGCGGCCAACACCACCGTCAACGGCGAAGTGATCCGGGTCAACGGCGGCGCGGTTGCCTGAAGCGGGCTATGGCGAGGGCGGCCGGCGCTCCTTGCCCGTAGGCGGGCTGGGCGGTTGCGCCTGGCGGCGGTGGGCAGCCTCCAGCAGAGCGATCACCTCTTCGTCGCTGGTCTGGCTGAAGTCTTCGTAAAACTCGCCGATCGCCAGGAAGAATTCGGGCGATTCCAGACACACGATTTGATCGGCTTCCCCGCGCAAGGATTCGATCGTATCCGAGGGTGCCACCGGCACCGCCAGGACCACCTTCTGCGGCCCCATTCGCCGCACCCCGCGCAGCGCCGCCCGGATCGATCCACCGGTGGCGATCCCGTCGTCGACCAGGATCACCGTCCGGCCCTTGACGTCCACCGGCGCCCGCCCTTTGCGGTAGGTCTGTTGACGGCGGCGGATTTCCTTGAGTTCGTTTTCCATCTCGCGCTGCAGGTATTCGGGAGGAACGTCGAGTTCGCGGATGATTTCCTCATTGAGGACGCTTTGCGGGTGATCGCCGTCAACGATCGCGCCCAGCCCCAGTTCATGCTGGCCGGGCGCGCCCAGCTTGCGCGCGACGATAACATCCAATGGCGCCTCAAGTGCGCGGGCGATTTCGA
>Ga0070740_10005801_pt1 | contig 11214 bp, 7 predicted proteins | sample Coa_R2_FD_67286 | JGI IMG/M metagenome (GOLD analysis project Ga0070740, IMG submission 67286) | Surface soil microbial communities from Centralia Pennsylvania, which are recovering from an underground coalmine fire - Coalmine... | ecosystem: Environmental > Terrestrial > Soil > Unclassified ...
TCGACCAGCCCGCCGCCGCCGTGCCGCAGCCCCAGGCCAGCCCGACGGTCCGCCTCCAGAAGGAGGACGACCCCTTCGCCGACGCCAACAGCCGGCCGGCCCGCGACGCTCGCGCCCTGCTGGAGAAGGCCGAGCAGGAGTTCAACGCCAGGCGCTATGACGCCGCCGCCCGGCTCTACGAGCAGGCCCACCAGGCCGACCCGGCGGCGGCCGCCGCCGGCCGCGACCGCTGGGCCTACTGCCGCATGTTCGCCGTCGCCCAGCAGCTCAACCAGCCCCCGTCCGGCGGCCCCGCCTACCCGGAACTGGAGCGCGAGGTCCGGCAGGCGATGTCGCTGGCCCCGCGGCTGGACGGCTTCGGCAAGGACCTGCTGAAGCGCATCCAGGAGCGGCGCGGCGGCCCCGCGGACGACGGCACGCCGGTTGAGGTGCGGCACCTGGAGCGGTCGGCCGACGGCTGGGCGGTGGCGGAGACGGCCAATTTCCGCATCAAGCACAACCAGCCGCGCGAGCTGGCCCAGAAGGCGGCCGAGACCGCCGAGCGCACGCGGGCCGCCATGTCGCGCAAGTGGTTCGGCCAGGCCGACGGCCCCTGGTCGCCGAAGTGCGACATCTACCTGCACGCGACCGCCCAGGACTACAGCCGGGCCACCGGCGTGCCGGCCCAGTCGCCGGGCCATTCGACCATCCGCAGCGAGGGGCCGCGCGTCCTGGCCCGGCGGATCGACCTGCACTGCGACGACCCGAACCTGCTGACCGCCGTGCTGCCGCACGAAACCACCCACGTCGTGCTGGCCGGCAAGTTCGACGCCCCGGTGCCGCGCTGGGCCGACGAGGGCATGGCCGTGCTGACCGAGCCGCGCGAGAAGATCGACCGCCACCTGCGCAACCTTCCGCAGCACCGGCAGGAGCGGCAGATGTTCTACCTCCGCGACCTGATGAACCTGAACGACTACCCGCACCCCAGCCGGGTGGGCGCCTTTTACGCCCAGAGCGTGTCCGTGGTGCAGTACCTTTCGGACCTGAAGGGGCCGCAGACGTTCACCGCCTTCCTGCGCGACGGCATGAGGGGCGGCTACGAGACGGCCCTGCGGAAGCACTACGACATCAAGGATTTCAACGACCTGGAGCAGCGCTGGCGCGGCCGCGCCTTCGCGGACGGCGGCGCTAGGTCGGCGTACGTCGGCAAACCTCGCTGAGCAGGGCGGCGACGGCCCGCCGCCCTCGCCGCCGGCGGCCGTCGAACCGCTGCCCTTCGCCGCTGAGGAGGGAACACAGGCGGACGCCGGCCGGCTCCACGCCGAGCAAGCGCCGGGCCGCCTCGGCGAGGACGACCGGGACCGCCCGCCCGCCGGCGGGCGGCGCCGTTTCCGGGACGAAGCAGAGGGCGTGCCAGCCGTGGGCCTCATCCCGGAACAGGAAGTCAATGACGCCGGCCACCCATAGCCCTTCGGTGCCGGGCCAGGGCAGGGAGAATTCCACGTCGCGCCGGCACTCCACCGCCGCGGCGAGGTCCTGCCGCGTCGGCGACGCCGCGAACCGTTCGAGGGCCGCGGCCAGTTCGACCTGCAACTCCTTCGCGTCCCCGGCAGTCCATTCCGCTGTCAGCGCTTCCTTCAATGCCCGCTGCCAGCCGTGCGCGTCGCGGAAGTCCCACCGGCCCAGCACATCGCGCAACAACCGTTCTCGCCGATCCTGGCAAGGGGTGATCCGGTCGTGCGGTCGGATCCAGCCGCAGCGGTCGGAGCCGTCCTCGGTGTCGAACTGCGGGGCGAGCGCTTCCGCTGACAATGGGGCGTCATCGGCGAGGTGATGCAATTCGGCCAGCGTGAAAAGGCGTTTGCCCGCCAACCGCACCGGGACCGGGTTGGTAGCCGCGGCGGAGCCGGCTTTTAGCGGCGCTTCGCAGAAGCGTTGAGGCGACGGACGCTTCTGCGAAGCGCCGCTAAAACCATCAAAAACTCGCACCTGCGGCACTCGCTCTTGCGGCACGTCCTCCGCCCGGCACGCACCCGCCTCCAGGTCGAAGCGGTCGGCCAGCGCCAGCATCCAGGCGTTGTCCGGCCGGAACGGCCTCGCCAGCGCCGCCGACAGCACCAGGTAATCCTGCGCCCGCGTGCAGGCCACGTACAGCGTCCGCAAGTCCTCGTGCCAGTCCTCGACCTTCTCGCGGGCCTCCCACAGCCGCCAGCCGTACTCGGGGAACGGCGGCCCGTCCTCCTCGGCAGGCGGCCGGGCGACGCAGCCCAGCACCGGGTCCCAGTGGGCCGCCGGCGGTTGCGGGCCGCGGCCGGCGGCGGCCACGTCCGGCACGAACACCACCGGGAACTCCAGCCCCTTCGCCTGGTGGATCGTCATCAGCCGCACCACGTCGGCGTTCTCCGGCTGCGTCGCCGCCTGCTCCTCGCGCGGCTGCGTCCGCACCAGATCGCCCAGCCGGGCGATGAAGTCCGCCAGCCCGAACAGGCCGGAACGGTCGAACGTCCGCGCCAGGTCGATCAGCTTCCACAGGTTCGCCAGCTTGCGGTCGCCGAGATGCTCGAACTGCAAGGCCGCGTCGTACCCCGAATCGGCCAGCACCTCGCCTAGCAGCCGGGCGATGGGCAGCCGGTCCTTGAGGCCGCGCCACCGGCCCAGGTTCCGGCGGGCACGCTCGGCGGGCGCGCGCTGGCCCTCCGGCAGCCGATGAAACAGCACGTCGTCGTGCAGCCCGGCCCACAGCCCTTCGGGATGCCGGCCCAGGACGAACAGCGCCTCATCCGACAGGCAGCAGAACGGCGAGCGCAACGTGCCGGCGAGGCTGACGGCGTCCTGCGGGTTCTCCAGGGCGCGGAGCAGGTTGAGGAGGTCGTAAATCTCCTGCTGGGCGAAGAAGGCCCGGCCGCCGACGAGGTAATAGTCCAGGCCGTGCCGCCGCAGGGCCGCCTCGTAAAGGTGCACGTTGCTCATCGCCCGGAAGAGCAGCACCACGTCGCCGGCCCGCACCGGCCGCAGCCGCTCGCCGTCTTCGTCGCGCTCCGCCACCAGCTTCTCGCGGCCGATCATGGCGGCGATGCGGCGGGCGATCCAGTCCGCCTCGCGGGCGCGCGACTCGGCGACGCTCTCCCCGTCGCCGCGCGGCGCCCACAGGAACTCGACGCACGGCCCCGGGTTGAGCTGGCGGTGATGCGGCACCAGGTCTTCGTAATCGGTCAGCCGCGGGCCGAGCAGGGCGTTGGCGAAGTGGAGGATCGCCGGCTGGCTGCGGAAGTTTTTCGTCAACCCTAGCCGGCCCTCCGAGGGGACCCGCTGGCGCAGCCGCAGGAACAGGTGAACGTCGGCCCCGCGAAAGCGGTAGATCGACTGTTTGTGATCGCCCACCGCGAACAGCTTGCCCTCCGTCAGCCCGCCGCCGCAAAGGTGCTCGACCAACTCCATCTGTACCGGGTCGGTGTCCTGCAATTCGTCGATGAGGACGAATTGATAGCGCTCCTGGAGGCGGGCGCGGACATCCTCATGGTCGCGGAGCAGGTCGCGGGCCAGCACGAGCAGGTCCTGAAAATCGACGACGCCGTGCTGCCGTTTCAGCTCGCGGTACGCCTGCACCGCCTCGCCGGCCACGCGGAGGAAGCGCCGGCCGACGGCCACGGCTTCGGCCACATCCTCCGGGGCCGTGCGGAACTGGCCCAGCGGCAGTTTATCCAGCTCCTCGCGGAAGCCCTCGAACGCCCCCCTGATCTCCTCGTAGACCTCCGGCGTCGGCCATGCCTTCTTGCCGTGGCGGCCCACCTTGGCCGCCTCCCGGAGCCTCTCGACGGCTGCCGCCAGGTCCGCCGCCTCCGCCAGCCGCGGCGTCTCTTCGAGGAGGGTTTGCACCTGGGCGGTCATCGGCCCCGGCAGCGGCGGGTGGCGGCGGAGCAGCGACAGGCAGCGGGCGATTTTCGGGCAGGCGCCGGTCAAGTAGTCCACGAACCGCGGCAGCAGCACGGCCCCGGCCAGTTCCTGCCAGCCGGCGGCGACCTCCTCGGCGGGCCGGGCCAGCCACTGCCGCCAGGCCGGCTCGTCGCGCTGCTCGACGAGGTGCTGCACCGCCTCGACCACCGGCCGCCAGCCGTAGAGCAGCACGAGCTGCCGCAGGTCCTCGCCGGCCTCGGTGCTTGCCGTGAGGAGCCGCTGAAGGCACGCGGCCAGCGCCTGGGCCTCGAAGTTGACCGACAGCACGTCTTCCAGCACGTCGAACTGCGGGTCCAGCCCGGCCTCGATGGCGTGCTGCCGGAGGAGGGCGGCGCAGAAGGCGTGGATGGTGCTGATGGGGGCGGCTTCGAGGGCGCGGAGGTGGCGCGCCCAGCGCTCGGCCTCGGCGTCGTCGGCGGCGTTACGGACGTGCTGCACGACGGCGGCGCGGATGCGGCGGCGCATCTGCCGCGCGGCCCGGTCGGTGAAGGTGATGGCGACGACCTGGCCGACCTCGGCGCCGTCGTCGCGGAGGTGGGACAGGTAGCGCTCGGTGAGGACGTGCGTCTTGCCGCAGCCGGCGCCCGACGACAGGACGACCGACACCTGGCGGGCGGTGACGGCGTCGCGCTGCTGGTGTGTCAGGGGAGGAGCATTCATTCCCGCTGGGCCAAGGTACTCAACAACGATTGGGCCCTGTTACAAGTGGTCATTGGCCAGCGCTGCCGCCACCGCTTCGGGGTCGGCCGCCGCGACGCGAAGCAGCGCCCTAACCGGCCCGTCCGGCCGACGCCTCCCTTGCTCCCAGTTCTGCAAGGTGGCAACGCTCACGCCGATCATGCGCGCGAACTCCGACTGCGACTTCCCCAGCCGGCGCCGGATCGCTTTCACGTCCACCGATTTGAACTTCGTCACCCGGCTTGGCCTGGCCTCCCCGCGGCGGATGCGGCCGGCCTGCCGGATGCTCTCGACCAGGTTCTCGAAATCCTTCTTCTTCATCCGAACTCCAAAGGCCGGTCGCTATGGTTCCATTGGGCCGGGCGGGCGGTTCTTCTCGTACTTCTTGATCAACTAACCCGTCGGCGCTACACCACCGGCAGCTCCCACTCCTTCTCCACCGGCCGCGCCTGGTTGATCCGGCACGCCTCGGCGAAGTCGCACGTCTCCGTGCAGCGCTCCGACTGCGGCCGCAGCGGGAAGGCCCCGCGGCGGATGCCGGCCGCCAGCGCCGCCACCCGCTTCCGTAACTCCTCGCGCACCGCGCGCCACTTCTCCGTCTCGTTGAGCCACGCCACCTGGTTGCGCGTCGGCAGCACCACCTTCGGGCCGCCGTCGGTCACCAACCAGTACGCCAGGCCCAGCGGCCGGGCGCCGCGGCCGGCCAGCAGCACCTCCTCTACCGCCAGGGCGTAGAGCGTCAGTTGCAGGCGGCGGAACTCGCTCAGGTCGCCGGCGGTGTAATGGCCGGCGCGGCCGGTCTTGTAGTCGATGATCCAGAAGCCGACGCCGCCCTCCCACTCGGCCACGTCCACCCGGTCGATCCGGCCGCTCACCCGCACCTCGATGTCGCCCACGCGGATGACCAGCGGCGGGAAGCGCTCGGTGCCGTCCGGCGCGGGCAGGCCGAAGTCCACCTCGAACTCGTAAGGCCGCGGGGCCGTGCCGAGCGGCAGCCACGGCTCGACGAAGCGCTGCCAGTGGGCGCGGTAGCGCGCGGCGGCCCGCAGCAGCCGTTGCCCCTCCAGCTCCCACAGCGCCTTCGACGCCTGGCTCGGCGCCCGGCGGACGTACTCGCCGACCGCCTCCCCCAGCCGGGCCACGATCCCGGCGTCCACGGATTCGTCGGGCTGGTGAACGCCGGCGTCTTTGAGTTGGCGGTGCAGCCGGGACAGGGCGCGGTGGAACGCCTGGCCGCGGCGCGTCACCTCGATCTCCTCGCGCGGCTCCTCCAGCGGTTGCAGGCGCAGGACGTGCCGCAGGAAGAAGCGGAACGGGCAGGCGACGTAATCCTCCAGGGCGGTCGGGCTGAACACCTGGCCGGGGTGGAACAGCTCGGCCACCTCGGCGATCACGCGGCCGTCGCGGAACAGGCCGTCGTAGGGGCTGTAGTGCCGGTCGCCGAGCCGGCGCCGGGCCATCTCGCCGGCACGGGCCAGGTGGTCCGCCAGGTCGGCGGGGAGCTGCAACCCCGCGGGGCAACCACCGCCCGCGTCCCAGAGGCGGGCCGCGCGGACGCGGTACTCGGCCGGTGACAACGGGGTGTCACGGTCGTGGCCCTCGATGAGCATGGTCCGCCGCTCGACCGGGATGGCATTGGGATGGAAGCAGTCGAGCACGGCGCTCAGGAAGGAGCTGGGCAGGAGCGGCTGGCCCTTGTCGTCCACGGCGGGGCAGCTCAGGACCAGCAGGCGGCGGGCGCGGGTCGCCAGCTGGTAGAACAGCAGCATCTCGTCGGGCATCAGGTCGGCGGCGGCGGGGAAGTCCAGGCCGGCCTGGCGCAGCGCCTGCCGCTCCGGCTCGTCGAAGATCGGCTCCGGGGCGGCCAGCCGGGGGAAGCCGCGCTCGCCCAGGCCCAGGAGGAAGAGGCAGGGCACGTCCAGGTGCCGGGCCAGCTCGGCCGACAGGACGCGCACCCGCCCCGGCCCGCGCGGCGCCCGCGCCAGCCCCGCCTCGGCGGCCAGCGTCCCCAGGCGCTTCAGGAAGGTCCGCCGGTCCAGCTCCCGGCCGCCGGGGTGCAGCAGCCGCTCCAGCGCTTGCCACGATTCCAGCTCGGCCCACAGCCGGGCCAGCGCCGCCCGGTCGCGCGGGTCGTCGGCCGCCGAGCGGATGATGCCCATGCCTTCCGCGAAGCGCCGCAGCCAGGCGACGTGATCGGCGAGGGGCGCCTTGTGCGGCGCGTCGTCCCAGCCGCGGAAGAAGCGCTCCAGGAACGGCCGGCAGCGGCGGGCCAGCTCGTGCGTCATCCGCCGCCGCGACTCCTCGGCCGCCTCGTCCTCCAGGCCCGGCTCCGGCTGCTCCGCCCAGCGGGCCACGGCTTTCCGGTAAGCATCGCGGCCGCGCGGCTCGCCGAGCAAGCGCAGGAGCGCCTCGGCGCGGCCGGCCATCTCGGCGTCGCCGCCGGCTTCCGGCCAGTCGGGGCGGAAGTAGCCGCTGCGCAGAAGCGCCGTCACCGCGGCGAACGGCCAATCGTCCTCGGGCAGCCGCAGGGCCCGCAGCAGGGCCGCCACCGCCCGGTTGCGCGCCAGCGGCTCCGCCCCCTCCACGTCCAGCGGGATGCCGTACTCGGCGAACACCTCGCGCAGCAGGTCGGCGTAGGGGGCCAGGTCGCGGGCCGCGATCAGGATGTCGTCGGCCGGCGTGCCGTCGAGCAGCAGCCGCTTGACGTGCCGGGCCGCCAGCCGCGCCTCGCCGACCAGGCCGGGCGCTTCCAGGCGGAGCAGGCCGGCCGCGTCGCCCGACGGCTCGATCTTCCGCAGGGGCCGGAACAGCTGCCGGGCCAGGTGCGCCAGGCCGGCCGGCCGATCGCCGGCCCTGGCGTCGAGCCATTCGACGTGCGGCCGCAGCAGTTGCAGGCGGGTCAGCGTGGCGCGCGGCCGGGTGAACAATTCGGCCCGGTCGTCGCCGGGTTCATCGGGCAGGGTGATCCACAATTCCCCGACGAACAGGGCCAGCGCCTGGAGGAGGTCGCGCTGGGTGCGGGTGAAGTCGGTGAAGCCATCGACGAAGACGGCCTGCCCTTCCTCGAAGGGCCGGCGCAGGCCGCGGGCCAGCAGGTCGCGCGCGTGCCACAGCCGGCCCTCCAGGTCGAAGAGGGCATGGCGGGTGAGGAGTTGCTGGTAGCGGGCGTAAAGGCGGGCGCACTGGCGGTCCTTGTCGCCCACGGCGGCGCGGGCCAGCTCCTCCGGGCGGACCTCGTTGCGCTTCAGCTCCGCAAGCAGGCCCAGCACGCCCTCGCCGAAGCCGCGCGTCTCGGCGACGCCGGCGAAGTGGGGCAAACGACCGCGCTGGTGCAGGCCGTCCAGCACGTCCTCCGCCAGCAGCCGCCGCAACGGATTGGACAGCGGCCGGGCCGTCGGGTCGTTGGCGCGAATGATCTCGTCGGCCAGCTCCTGAAAGGTCACGAAGCGCGGCGCGACGCCGCCGGCCCCGCCGTGCAGCGCCCGCAGCCGCAGGGCCTCAATGGCGCGGCGGGTCGGGCCGATCCACAGCGCGGCCCCCGGCATTTCCGCGGCGGCGCGGAAGCGCTCCAGCAGACGGGCCGTCTTGCCCGAACCGGAAGGGCCGCAGAGGACATGGACACGGGCCGTCCGGTTTGCGGCAAAGGACACAGCTTGAGCGATGCCAGACATGTGTCCTATTGTCCACGTTTTCCATCCGGCCGCCAGATCGTTTGCACCGTCTCGCGGACGATCATTAAATCCTCCCGCGTGGCGATGACGAGGATACGGCCGGGGGACGCCGCGGCGGCCACGTCGGCGTCGGGCCGGCAAGCGTTGTTGGCCGCCGGGTCCAGCTGGAGGCCGAGGAAGCCCAGGCGGTCGCACGCCGCGGCCCGCACCTCCGCCGCGTGCTCGCCGATGCCGGCGGTGAACACCAGCGCGTCCAGCCCGCCCAGCACCGCCGCCAGCGCCCCGACCGTCTTGCGGACGCGGTGAACGAAGAGGTCGAAGGCCAGCCGCGCCCGTGGGTTCCCGTCCTTTCGCGCCGCCAGCACCTGCCGCATGTCGGAGGACACGCCGGAAACGCCCAGCAACCCCGACTCGTGGTTCAGCACGCCATCGAGCCGGTCCGGCGTCAGGCCCTCTTGCCGCAGGACGTACAGCAGCAGCCCGGGGTCCACCGAGCCGCTCCGCGTCCCCATCATCAGCCCTTCCAGGGGCGTGAAGCCCATCGACGTATCGACACATTTGCCGTCGTGCACCGCGGACGCCGAGCAGCCGTTGCCCAGGTGGCAGACGACCAGCCGCAGCCCGGCCCGGCGGCCCAGCATCTCCGCGGCCCGGCCGGCGCAGTAGGCATGGCTCAGGCCGTGGAAGCCGTAGCGGCGCAGGCCCCGGTCGGCGTACCAGGCATGGGGCAGCGGGTAGACGCGGTTCGCCTCGGGAATGGTGGCGTGGAAGGCGGTGTCAAAGCAGGCGACCTGCGCCACGCCGGGCAGGGCGGCCTCGGCGGCGACGATGCCCTCCAGGTTGGCCGGGTTGTGCAGCGGGGCCAGTTCCGCCAGGCGGGCGATCTCGGCCTTCACCGCCGGGGTGACGAGGACACTGGCCGTGTAGCTGTCGCCGCCGTGGACCACGCGATGCCCCACCGCGGCGATCTCCGACAGGCTGCGGAGCATCGGCGGGTCGCCCGCGGTCAGTTCGCGCAGCACCCAGCCCACCGCGTCGGCGTGGCGGCGCAGGTCGGCCTCGGTGCGCTGCTCCGGTTGGCCGGTTCGGCAGACGCTGAAGCGGGCGGGGGACGAGGCCCAGTCGGCGGTGCCGGAGCCGAGCAGCCGCTCGCCGTCCGACTCGAACAGGCTGAACTTGAGCGTGCTGGAGCCGGCGTTGAGGACGAGGACGATCACGGCAGCGCTCCCCGGCAGGTCGGAAATAGCAAAGGGGCCGCCCCCCGGCAGGGAGCGGCCCCGCCACCGGCTTGGCGGCCGGCTTACTTCTTCTTCGGGTTGGGGTCGGCGATGCCGATGACGCCGCAGGCCACCCGGCCGCCGGCCTCGCCGGTCGGGTCGGTCTTGAGGTCGTCCTCCTTGGCGTGGACGATCAGGCCGCGGCCGATGATCGAGTGGGCGCCGTGCAGCGTGATGAGCTTGTCGGTGATCTTGATGGTCGCCTTGCCGCTCTCGTCGGCGACGATGTTGCCCAGGTCGCCGACGTGGCGCTCCTTGGCGTGCGGGCCGCCGTGCTTCTTGCCTTCCGGGTTGAAGTGGCCGCCGGTAGACAGGGCGTCCGGCGAGGAGCAGTCGCCCCACTGGTGGACGTGGAAGCCGTGCTTGCCCGGCGTCAGGCCGAAGACCTCGCCCGTGATCTCGACCGAATCCCCCTTGGCCGTGAAGACGACCTTGCCGTGTACCTTGCTCCCCTTGGTCGGGTGCAGGACGCAGACGGCCTTGGTCGGGGCCATCATCTTGTGCGGCTCGTCCTTCTGGGCGGCGATGGCGCCCAGGGCCAGCGCGACCAGCAGCAGGGCCGCGGTCGCCGTTGCCAACCTTCGGATGTGCGGCATGTCCGGCTCTCCTCGTGCTAGAGACTCCAACCATCCACCGATGCGGCCGCCCCGCCGGGCGATCCGGGCGGCCGTCGCAGCCCTGGAAGATAACACCGATTCTCGCGTTGTCCAATTTGTTTTCGAGGGCGGGCAGGCTGCTTTCGCGGCGGTTCGGAGAGGCGTGCCGGCCCCATGTTTCCGTGAGGCGCCGCCAGGGCGTGCTTCAGGTACTGAAGCGGTGATCAGGTCCAAAGAGCGAGCGAAGGGGTGGTCCTTCGCGGGTGCCCGATCTCCCCTCGCCCAGGCGAATGCCGTGCTGCACGCTCCGGCGGCTGAAGCCGGCCCGCACGGCCCGCTCGACCGGCTCGGCCGCCGCGCTGGGGACGAAGCACTCCTGTTCGCCCGTCCGCCGGGCACCCGGGGTGTGGGTGCCGCCCTTGACGGTGCCGGTCTCGTCGTGCAGGCCGACGCAGCCGAGGCCGTCGCCGGTCCCTTTGTTCGGTTTGGCCGGCGGCCTGGAAATCTTCCGGACGACGCCTGACGGCTACCGGAGGGAGATCGAGATCATCGCCCAGCCCAACATCCCCGCCACTCAGGACGCCTTGCCCTGATCCCCGGAAGGGGCCGGCGAGGTTTGCACCGCCGCCACAATCTCCTCGATCTGCCGCACGCAGCCGGTCAGCGACCGCGCCGCCATCTCGAAGTTCGTGTGCGTCGAGACCCGCCGCCACTCGCGGTCGAAGAACTCCGCCTGCCGCCGCAGCTTCGGCAGCTTCCCCCTGACCCGGTGCAGGTACTCCTTCGCGTCCTTCCGCTGGTAGGCCGGCTCCACGGCGCGGATGTAGTCGAAGATCATGCGATGCACTTCGAGCATCTCCGCGTCGTCCTGCACCTCGTCGGCATGCTTGAGGAAGTTGCGCACCATCCACGCGTGGGCCAGGACGACGTTGATCCGCTCCATCGCCTCGTCGGGGGTCATGGCCGGGCGCCCTCGGAGCCGGGCTGCGGCGGGGCCGCGGTGATCCCTTCCGCCGGCGGGGGGGCAGGCCGGTCCGCGCTGGCCGCGAATGCGGTCGC
>Ga0070740_10005803_pt1 | contig 11212 bp, 12 predicted proteins | sample Coa_R2_FD_67286 | JGI IMG/M metagenome (GOLD analysis project Ga0070740, IMG submission 67286) | Surface soil microbial communities from Centralia Pennsylvania, which are recovering from an underground coalmine fire - Coalmine... | ecosystem: Environmental > Terrestrial > Soil > Unclassified ...
GATCCTCGGGATCGCGCTGACGAGTTCGCTACCGGCGGATCAGATCAACGCATGGGGCTGGCGCATTCCTCTGCTGGCAGGATGCCTGCTGCTGCCGTGGCTGTTTTTCCTGCGGCGGTCACTCGAAGAGACGCCCGATTTCCTCAAGCAGGCTGTGCACCCGCGCGCCAGCCAGGTGGCGCGCATGCTGGCCTCGAACTGGCGGTTGGTCCTGCTGGGGATGGCGATGTCCACCATGACCACCGTGACTTTTTATGTGGCCACCACGTACACGCCCACTTTCGGAACCTCTGTACTGCATCTGGCCGCGCGCGGGAATCTCATCGTGACCTTGTGCGCCGGCGCGTGCAATCTGATCGTTCTGCCGCTTTCGGGTGCGCTCTCGGATCGCATTGGCCGCCGCCCGATTCTGATCGGCGTCACCGTGCTGGCTCTCTCCACGGCCTATCCTGGGCTGCTCTGGCTGGTGAGCGAGCCGAAGTTTGCCCGGCTCTTGGTTGTGGAATTGTGGCTGGCGTTTCTTTACGCGGCGTACAATGGCGCGATGGCCGTATTCCTGACGGAGATTCTGCCCGCGGAGATGCGCACGGCCGGCTTCTCACTGGCCTACAGCCTGGCGACCGCGGTCTTCGGCGGATTCACTCCAGCCATCTGCACCTACCTGATCCACATCACCGGAAACCGCGCGATGCCCGGTGTCTGGCTATCCTTCGCGGCCGCTTGCGGGCTCATTTCCGCCCTGGTGCTCACCAGCCGGGCCGCAGTGTCCGCCCTAGGAATCGAATGCGCTCCCGCCGCCGCACGTTCCTGACCGCTGCCACGGCCGCGATGTGGGGCTGCCGCAAAGACGCCCGGCAAAGCCAGCCTGCGCCGCAGGTGGGTTGGCGGCCCATCGGAGCCTGGTCCGGACGCGGCGACTCGCAAACCGATTCCTTCAACATCGAATCCGGCGGATGGCGCATCAAGTGGGAGACGAAAAACGAAACCTCTCCCGAGGCCGGCGAATTTCGTTTGACCGTGCAGAGCGCGGTCAGCGGACGCCTCATCAAGGAAGCCGTGGATCACCGCGGGGCCGGCCGCGACATCGCCTACCTCAATGACGACCCGCGCCTCTACGACCTGGTCATTCAGTCGCACGACCTGGATTGGTCGGTCACCGTCGAAGAGGCGGTGGTGTACTATTCGCGCTGACTCTCGTCCAGCCCGAGCGGATGCTTCGGAACTTCCTTCGCCACCTGCTGGCGCTTCTGCGCCTGCCGGCGCGCCGCGTAGCGGATCCCCAGCAGCAGCGCGATGAAGAACAGCGCCGCCGGGCTCAAACGGGTGGCGCCGGGGTTCAGTGCGGCGTAAATCGCGAGCCCCAGAACCACCACGGCTCCCAGCGGAGCCCAGATGTCCTGTAACTTCACGCCCTCATATTACACCGGCGCCAGGAAGCCGCACCGTCCGGCCGCAGATGCCCCATCCTCTGCGATGAGGTTTGTGCTACCATCCGATTGCGCTATGGCGATCGCCGCCTCCCAAGTCGTCTATCGTTCTCACGTCCGCCTGGAGCGGGTGAAGGGGCCGGTCCGCAAAGCCTACCTGCCAGCCGAGCCGAATCCGGTGATTTTCGGCGTCCACGGCGCGGTGGCCGAGCACTACAAGGTTCCTCGAAATGTTCTGGAGCCCCACGCCACCACGCTCGATTACATTGTGGCAGCGGCCGCGGGTTGACTGACTGGAACCTTCGGAGGCGCGCTGGAGGCGCGTCAAATCGATGCATCCAACGGGAAACTTGTGTCCGAAACAGTGGGCGAGGTCGAGTTGGAAGACAACGTCCTGGTCATCCGCCGGATCCACGTCATTCTGATGCTTAAGGCCCCCGAGGCCGATCACGAAACTGCCCGCCGCGTTCACGGCTTCTTCGCCGATCACTGTCCCGTTTACCGCACGCTGAAGCCGGCGATTCAGATCACCACCGCGCTGCTGCTGGAACCCGAGACTGAGGACCTCATCCTCGGCGATCAGGGGCAATCAGGCGGCTAATCCGGAAGCGGTTAATCTGGAATGGGATGCGCCTGACCAAGCAGACCGACTACTCGCTTCGCGTTTTGATTTACCTGGGCACGCATCCGGACCGGCCCGCGACCATTGAGGAAGTGGCGGAGGCGTACGGTATTTCGAAAAACCATTTGATGAAGGTGGTCTATCATCTATCCACCGCGGGATTCCTCGAAACCCAGCGCGGGCGCGGCGGCGGGTTTCATCTGGCGCGCGACCCCGCCGCGATCCGCCTGGGCAGCGTGATCCGCGGCACGGAAACCGACTTCGCACTGGTGGAATGCTTCGATCAGGCGAACGAATCGTGCTCGATCTACGACGCCTGCAAACTGCGCAAGGTTTTGCACGACGCGCTGGAGGCCTGGTTCGCGACGCTGGATCGGTATACTCTTGCCGACCTGATCAAGCCCCGCTCGCGGCTGAGCCAGTTGCTTTCGGTTCCCGCACCAGCGGCGCGCCGCGAGTAAGCCGGCGGCTGCGCGATGGCTCTATCTCTCCTCGCCGGCGGCTTGCCCTCGCTGCTGCGCGCTTCGATGCCTGCACCCGGATTAGGCCAGCCCGAACAATCTCTGCGCGTTTTCTTTCAGAATCAGCGGCCGCACTTCGTCTTTAATCGGAATATTTGCGAAATCCGCCATCCACCGGTCCGGCGTAATCAACGGGTAATCCGAGCCGAACAGCATTTTGTGTTTCAGCAGCGTGTTCGCGTACTGAATCAGGTTCGGCGGAAAATATTTGGGCGACCAGCCGGAAAGATCGATGTAGACCTGCGGCTTGTGCAGGCACACCGAGAGGGCTTCGTCCTGCCAGGGAAACGAAGGGTGCGCGATGATGATCGGCATGTCCGGAAAATCCACCGCGACGTCGTCCATGTCCATCGGATTCCCGTATTTCAGACGGATGCCTCCGCCTCCGCGCATGCCCGTGCCGATGCCGCTGTGGCCAGAGTGAAAAATCACCGGCATCCGGGCCGAATTCAAAACTTCATAAAATGGATACGCGATTTTGTCGTTGGCGTGGAAGGCCTGAAGCGGAGGATGCAGCTTGAATCCGCGGATTCCTCCACCGGAAATCAGCCGCGCCGCCTCGGCCACGGCTTCGGGGCCGCGCGTAGGATCTACGCTGGCAAAGGCCATGACGATGTCGCTGTTTTCCGCCGCGAATTGGGCCACCTCGTCATTAGGCACCTGGGGACGGCCGGTGATGCGCTCGTCCACGGAAAAAACCACGCATCCGATCTTTCGCGAGCGGTAATAATCGGCCAGTTCTTTGCGGCTGTAGCCCACGCCGGCGTTGCCGAAGTACTTGCGGGCGGCTTCGCCGGCCGCGCCCTGGTCCTCCGACTCGATGTGTACGTGGGTGTCGATGGCAATCAGTTCTTTAACATTCACATAGCTAGTGTAAGATGTAAGCCGCTGCATGAGCGTGGATGCCATCATCGCTGCGGCCAGGACAGGCGATGCAAACGCCGGAGCCCGCCGGTTGGAACAGAACCCGCCGCGCGCCGCCGCCAACATGCCCGGGCCGCAGCCCGCGCACGCGGACTACTTTTGCGGCCAGGGCGTGGTCTCCGATCGGATGCGGGCGCGCGGGGGGACGCTTCCGTCCGCGCTCGCAGCCCAACTGGGCATGCTGGATATGGTGTGGGCCGGTCCGGACGGGGCGCGGCCGGCCGATGATACCCATGGGGTCACCCTGCTGCATCGCGCCTGCGATTGGGGGCAAGTTGCCGTGGCCCAATATTTGTTGGCGCGGGGAGCCGGTCCGGGCGCCCCAGCCCGCGATGGGCTGACCACGCTGGACGTCGTGCGATCGCGACACCAAGCCGCGGCGGCCGAACTTTTCTGCGGTGCCATTCCCCAGGAGACACATCCGTCATGAGACTCGCAGTTGCCTTGTCTGCTTTCGCACTGTTTCTCAACGCGCAGGCGACGCGTCCGGAGGCTCCGCCCTTCGATACGTCGCGAATTCAGATGCAGCCGCCTCCGCCGGAAGGCGTCGCGGTGCGGGCGGGCCGCCTGTTCGATCCCAGATCGGGCGCGAACCTCACGAATCAGGTGATTCTCATCAAGGGCGATCGCATCACGGACGTCGGCCCGGCCGACCGCATCCAGATTCCGGCCGGCGCGCGGGTTATCGATCTTCGGGGCGCGACCGTTCTACCAGGCCTGCTCGACCGCCATATTCACCTGATGCAGAACCAGGAGCCGAATGACGGCCGCCAGTCCTTCCTCGGCCTGCATTACGCCTTGATGGATCTCTATGCCGGATTCACGACGCTGCAAGACATGGGCTCGGCGTACACCTACGCGATCGTGGAGTTGCGGGACGCCATCAACAAGGGCCTGGTGCCGGGACCGCGGCTGCAAGTCGCGGGACCGCAGATCAATCCGCGCGGCGCGCAGTATTACGCCGCTCCGTCCTCGCCCGCGCCGTTCGGCCTCGGCCCCGGAGGCGCCGTGTGGCAGTTGACCAGCGACGTGAACTCGCCCTGGCTCGCGCGGGCGGCGGTTCGCGAGCACTCGCATTACGGCACGGATTGGATCAAGATTTACGAGACCGAAGACTACGAAGGCGGCGGCTATCCCGACCCGCCCGGCGCGGGCGCGTTCACGCCGGACGGAAAAATGATCAATGTGCCTTCGCTCACGCTCGAAGAGAATCAGGCCATTGTGGACGAAGCGCACCGGCGCGGATTGAAGGTCGCCTGCCACGCCTACGGCGGCGAGGGGCTGCGCAACTGCCTGGCCGCCGGAGCCGATCTGCCGATTCACGTCATCGTGGGGGTCACCGGCGCGCCGGGGCTCGACGACGAAACGATCCGCTATTTCAAGCAGCCGCTGCCGGACGGCAAAATGCGCCCGGTGCAGCAAACCCTGTGGGATCTGATCGGCGATCTGGAGGCTCGGGATCTGAAGGCCACGCACGGCAAGATCACGCGCTTTCAATTGACGGAAGCGAGTTTCAAACGGCTGGTGAAGGAAGGTGTCATGGAGGTGTTTGGCAGCGGAGCGTACACCGTCGGCCACGGCGTGCAGGCGTTTCAGTTTGGGTACTACGTGAAGTGGGGCATGAAGCCGGCCGACGCGCTTCGCATGGCCACCATCAATGCGGCGGAGGGCTTGAATTTTGAGCTCGGCAAACAGGTCGGGATCGTGGAAAAGGGCCGTTACGCGGACCTGGTGGCGGTGGCGGGCGATCCGCTGACGGACATCACCGAAATGGAGCGCGTGAGATTCGTCATGAAAGGCGGGGTGGTATTCCGGAACGAGCTGAAGTAGTGAGCGTGAAGCTGCTCATCGCTTCCGGCTCCGAGGCCGTCGTCTCCGCCACGCTCGAAAAATTCAAAACCATCTTTCCCGAGCTTCCCCTGGTGGTGGTCTCCGAGTTCAAGCCAGCGGACACCGGCTGCGAGTGGATTCCCTATCACATCCGGCGGAGCTGGGCCGATAATCGCGCCCTGATTCGCTCCCGGCTTCGCGGGCGGAAGATTCGGATCGCCGCGATCATTCTGGAGCCGCGCACGCCGCACCGCCGGATGCGTTTGCTGGGCGCTTCGCTCTCGCCGCTGCGGCTGATCGCCTTCAATGAAACCGGCCAGCACATCCGCGTGCGCCCCGACAACTTGGCGGTTTATCGAAATCTGTGGTGGCGGGCCGGGAACCTCCTTCGCAGCCAGATGCGGCCGGGCGGCTGGCTGCACAATTCGGCGGCGGCGCTCGCGCATCCGGAAAGCCGCCAGCTGCGATGGCTCTATCTCCAGGCCCGGCTTCGCCGGGGCCGTCCAGCCGCCGCCCCCGGCCCGATGCCCGCATGCGAACTCCCGCCCGGAATTTCGGTCGTGATTCCGTCCCGAAATGGCCGCGACCTCCTGGCGGCCTGCCTGCCGCGGATCGAAGGCGCGAATGAAATCATCGTGGTAGATAACGGTTCGGACGACGGCACGGCGGCCTGGCTCCGGTTGCAGCACCCGCAGGTTTTGATCGAAACCAATCTTGCGCCGCTGTCGTTTGCCGAAGCGGCGAACCGGGGCCTCCACCGGGCGCGCTTCTCGCACGTCTGCCTGCTCAACAACGATATGCTGGCCGAGCCCGGCTTCCTCGCCGCGCTTCGCCGCGCCTTCGATCGCAATCCGGATCTGTTCTCGGCCACGGCCCAGATCTTTCTCCCCGAAGGCCGCCGCCGCGAGGAGACCGGCAAGACCATTTTGCTGCCCGAGATCGCCGCCACCGATTTCCCCGTTCGATACGCGGAGCCCGTGGGAGGGGAGGACGGCGCCTGGGTCCTGTATGGCAGCGGCGGCTGCACCCTCTACGACACCGCCAAACTGCGCCAACTCGGCGGCTTCGATCCGCAGTGTGAAACCGCCTATGTGGAGGATCTGGATGTCGGCGTCCGGGCCTGGCGGCGCGGGTGGCCCAGCGTCTACTGCGCCAGCGCGCGCGTTCTGCACCGACATCGCGCGACGACCTCGCGATATTTCGATCCCCAAGAACTCGACCGTATTCTGGAGCGCAACTTCCTCCGGTTCCTGGCCCGCGAAATGCCCGATCTATGGCTCCCGAACCTCCGCCGGCTCCTCCAGCAGCGCAAAGCCGATGCGCTGAAGCTCGCGGCGCAAATCGGCAGAGGCCCAGGACGAAAACCTCTGCCGCGACTCTTTAGCGGGCGGGTCGCGGTCTTCCCGGGAAGATCTTCGTCGGAGCGGCCGCGAGTATTGATCGCGAGCCCATATCTCCCTTTTCCTCTATCGCATGGCGCAGCAGTGCGGATGTACAATTTGATGCGGCGATGCGCTGCGGAATTCGATCAGATCCTGGTGTGCTTCGTCGACCAGCTCGCTACGATTCCGCCCGAGCTTGCGGAGATTTGCAGCGAAATCATCACCGTCCAGAGGCCGGGCACCCACGCGCTCCCATCGACGCGGCGGCCCGACACGGTCGAGGAGTTCGATTCGCCGGAATTTCACTCTGTACTTCAACGGACGGTCGCTAAGTGGCAGCCACAAATTGCACAACTCGAATTCACCCAGATGGCCCAGTACGCCGCCGATTGCCGCCCCGCGCACACGGTCCTGGTGGAGCACGATATCACGTATGACCTTTACTCACAGATCCTAAAACAAAGCAAACAAGAGGATTGGGAGATCCGCCGCCAATACGAACGCTGGCTCGGTTTTGAAAGAAACGCCTGGAAAACGGCCGATCGGGTAGTGGTCATGTCCGCCCGGGACCAGGCGGAAGTTCAGCAGGAGGTTCCCGGCGCGGTTGCGATCCCGAACGGCGTCGATCTGGACCGCTTTCGCCCGAGCGGCCGGGCGCCGGAAAACCGCCGCCTGCTGTTTATCGGCTCATTCGCGCACCGGCCCAATGTGCTGGCCATGGAATTTTTCCTGCGCGAAGTCTTTCCACGCCTGCGCGAGACCACATTGCACGTGATCGCCGGGCAGCGCCACGAAGCGTTCTGGAATTTGAAGCACCCGGGCGTCGAGGTCGAAGGGTTCGTCTGGGATGTCCGTCCCGCCTATGAGCGAGCCACGGTGGTCATTGCGCCGCTGGTGGCCTCGGCCGGAACCAACATCAAGATCATGGAAGCCATGGCGATGGGAAAGGCGATTGTATCCACGGAAGCGGGTATCCACGGGCTGGAACTGGACCGCGGCGCGGACGTGATCGTCGCCGATCAGCCGGACGAGATCACGGCGGCCATTACCCGCCTGCTCGATTGCCCCCTAGAGCGCGAAAAACTGGAGCGCCACGCACGCCGCACCGCGGAGCTTCGCTACGGCTGGGACGCGATCGCGGCCGCCCAGCGGCGGCTGTATCGCGAACTGCTCTAACCGGGGACTACTTGCCCGCCAGGTGCGGAGCGTCTTTTTCGTTCTCGCCGCAGACGAATTCGATCAGATCGGTGTTCAGCATGATTCTCTGGTGAACCGTCACTGTCCACGGCTTGGTGTATGCTTTTGGATCGTCGATGGTGACCTCGATTTCCAGATGCCCGAAATCGGGGCGGCGGTAGCGCTCGATGATTTTTCCAGTCTCCGTCAGCGGGCTGCCCTCGACGTCCAGCCAGCCCAGATCGCGGAACTTCGCGCTTTCGACCACCAGCGTATCGCCATCCCAGTGGCCGGTCGAGTAGCCGTACCACCACGGCTCGGCATCCTGGGGCAGCGACCGGCCATCCAGGAAGAGCTGCCGGACGCCGCCATTGGCCTCATAGAGAATCACGATGACGTCTTTCGTCTGAATCATCTTGCGAGGCTGGCCGTGCGTATGGAGTTGCATTACGCCGAGCGGCAGACAGTGCGCGTCCGGGTTGTCCTTGCTGTTCGAAGCTACGCGCTGGCGGTGCAGTTCGGCGGCCCAGGGCTGGAACGGCAGGCCGTCCTTGAAGGACGCCCCGAGATTCCAGAACTGGCTGGTGCGCACTGAGAGCGGAATGATCTCGCGTTCTCCGTTCGGCGACGGCGGGGCGGGCGGCGCGGGGGGAGGCGATCCGGGCGGGCGCGTGTAGAGCCACACGCCCGAAAAATCGATTTTGCCTTCGGGGGTTCGCGGCGCGGGACCACTCAGGTCCGGTTTGCCGTCCGCGGTTTTGGGAACCCCGAGGGTCGGATAGTCCGGCCATTGGGCGAAGGCGGCTGGCAAAAGTAGCGCCGCCATTGCGAACGCTGCCGGCCCAAACGCTATCCCATGAGTCGCTTTCATTCGCCTCCCTTAAAATACCTTGCGGGTCCTACGCAGTCAATCTGGACGAAACTTCAAAAAACGCCGCGAATGCGTCCACGTATTTTGAGCCGGAGCCGGTGTTGTAGATCACGATTCGCTCGTCCGCCGAGAGGAAGCCATTGGCGAGGAGCTTTTTGCACGCAGCCACGCAAGCCCCCCCTTCGGGAGCCGCGAAGATCCCCTCGCAGGACGCCAGTTCGCGAACGCCGTCCAGGAGTTCGGCGTCGGTGACCTCGACGGCCGTGCCCCCGCTGCGGCGCACCGCATCGAGCACCAGGAAGTCGCCGAGCGCCTTGGGAACACGCAGGCCGCTGGCGACGGTTTGGGCGTTCCGGTAAAACTCGCTCGCAAGCTTGCCCTGTTCCAGGGCGCGAACGATCGGCGGGCAGCCCGCGGCCTGCACTGCGATCATCTTCGGCCGTGGCTTGCCGATCCATCCCAGCGACTCCATCTCCTCGAACGCTTTCCACATGCCGATCATGCCGACTCCCCCGCCGCACGGGTAGAGAATCGCGCTGGGAAGGCGCCAGCCGAACTGCTCAGCGATCTCGTAGCCCATGGTCTTCTTGCCTTCGATGCGGTAAGGCTCTCTCAAGGTGGAGAGATCGAACCAGCCCTCGGCGGCCTTTCGCTCGGCGACGATGCGAGCGCAGTCGCTGATCAGGCCGTCTACCAGCGTCACGTGCGCCCCTGCCGCGCGGCATTCGATGTAGTTGGCTCGGGGAACATCGGCGGGCATGAAAATGTGCGCCTCGATTCCGGCGGCCGCGGCATAGGCGGCGGCGGCCCCGGCGGCGTTTCCAGCGGAAGGAACCGCGATTTTCTTTATGCCCAATTCCACGCACATCGAAACCGCGCTCGACATGCCGCGCGCCTTGAAAGTACCCGTCGGGTTCACGCCATCGTCTTTGATCCAGACGTTCCGCGCGCCCAGCCTCCGCGCATGGACGAGAGGAGTGAAGCCTTCGCCGAGCGAAACGGCCGAAGCGGAGTTGGAAACCGGGAGGACTGGGGCGTAGCGCCACATGCTGGCCGGGCCGTCCCGGAGCGAATCGCGGCTCCATTCGCGGCGAATCTTCTCGAGGTCGTAGCGGACCAGCAGCGGCCCGCCGCACTCGCACAAACCGTGAATTTGTCCGGCTGGGTAACAGCGCCCGCAGCGGCTGCACTCGAGATGAGTCATTTTGGGCTATGGTAACGCGCCCCGGGACGCGGCCCGCCGCGCCCGGCGCGTGCGGGGCCGGCGGGAAGACCGGTTAGGACGCTGATAAAATCAGGGTTTGCGCTACATCCTTTCCATCACCGCCGCGCTTGTCGCGGGAATCGGGCCGCTTCGCGCCGCGCAACCCGCGGCGAAAGGCGCGATTCCGGCAAAGACAGCCGCCAAAAGGACGGCCGCCAAGAAGAGCGCCGCTGCGAAGAGCGCGCCTGCGAAGGCAACCAGCGCGAAAAGCGCGAGCACAAAGAGCGCCGCTGCGAAGACCGCTTCGTTGAAAGCGCCTGCGAAAGCCCCCCTCAAAACCTCGCGCGGCGGAAGCAAGACCGCCTCGGCCGCATCCCGAGCCGCGGCTGCGAACATGTCCAAAACCGGGAAAACGGGAGCGAAGAAAGCCACCGCGGCTAACTACCACCGTTCCCTCCAGCAGCAGCCCACGCCCGACCGCTACCGGGAAATTCAACAGGCGCTGGCCGACAAGGGCTACTTCGGCGGCCCGGTCGACGGCAACTGGGGACCCGATTCCGTGGAGGCGCTCAAGCGTTTCCAGCACGACCAGAACCTCACGGATGACGGCAAGATCGGTTCTTTATCGCTCATCGCCTTGGGACTCGGGCCGAAACACGATGCGCCCGCAACTCTTCCGGACAGATCCTCGCCGTGATCGTCGGAGTTCCTAAAGAAGTAAAAGATCACGAATCCCGCGTCGGCCTTCTTCCGAGCGGCGCGAAAACGCTCTCCGAAGCCGGCCACACGGTTGTGGTCCAGGCCGGAGCGGGGCTGGCCAGCTCGCTTACCGATAACGAATATCGCGAAGCGGGAGCCCAGATTGTTCCTTCGGCCGCGGAGGTCTGGTCTCGCGCCGATCTCGTGGTCAAGGTAAAGGAGCCGCAGCCCTCGGAGTATGCGTTGTTCCGGCCGGGGCTGATCCTGTTCACCTATCTGCATCTCGCGCCGCTTCCCGAGTTAACCGGCAAACTGCTCGACTGCCAGGTCACCGCCGTCGCCTACGAGACCATTCGCGAGGGCGAGCATTCTCTGCCTTTGCTGACGCCGATGAGCGAGGTGGCCGGGCGCATGGCCGTGCAAGTCGGCGCGCAATACCTGGAAGCTCCCAACGGCGGCCGCGGCATCCTGCTGGGCGGGGTGCCCGGCGTCGCGCCCGCGAACGTGGCCATCCTTGGCGGCGGCGTGGTGGGCCATCAGGCGGCGAAGGTGGCCG
>Ga0070740_10005804_pt1 | contig 11211 bp, 13 predicted proteins | sample Coa_R2_FD_67286 | JGI IMG/M metagenome (GOLD analysis project Ga0070740, IMG submission 67286) | Surface soil microbial communities from Centralia Pennsylvania, which are recovering from an underground coalmine fire - Coalmine... | ecosystem: Environmental > Terrestrial > Soil > Unclassified ...
CGATTTCGATTAACCCAGCCACGACCCTGAGGGAACTGCACGTCATCGAGTAAAACCATGCAGTCTGCCCTCATAGCCTTAAAGAAGAATCCGGGCCAGGGTAGAAAGATAGGCTGATGTGTTGTAACTATCATGGTTGTTATTAATTCTAATTTGTCTCATAACCATTGAATAGAGGGGCACCTTGAGTATGATCGAAAGGAGCGCACGGATTTCTGTATAACGCCTCATACGGGATGGGTTATATAGATAACCAATCTTCTATTTTTCAATTTTGCATTTACACTATTAGTATGCCAATGGTTTTAAATATATAAACGGGAAGTCGTCACGTGCCGGTACACATTGATGTTTGGTCGGATTTTGTTTGCCCATTCTGTTTTCTCGTCATTTCCACTCTTGAGAAGCTTCGGGAGGATTATGATGTAGGCATCCGCTGGCGTTCATTCCTGCTCCGTCCTCCGGGCAGGCCGCCTTTATCTACAGAGGGGCGGGGGATGATTGAGGCGGAGTATAGACACGTTCAGCAACTAGCACGCACACAGTATGGCCTTGAACTCCGTCCCGGCCCCATTGGCATTCATACCCTCACCGCTCATATTGCGGTCAAGTATGCCGAATCCCATACAAAAGGGGATTTGTTTCATTCTGCTGTGATGAATGCCTACTGGCAGGAAGCGCGTCCGATAGACGATAAGGAAGTACTCAAGAGTATCGCCACTCAGGTTGGCCTCAATGGCGAAGGCCTTGCGACCGCTTGGAAGGATTCTACCTTTGCCGCTGCCGTTAAGGCTGATATTCATCTGGCCGCGGCGTACGGGATACACAGCGTCCCTACACTCATTTTTAATGAGAAGTATCCGGTGATTGGCGCGCAGCCATATCAGGTGCTTAAACGAGTCATGGACAATATACAAAAAGAAGGGAGTAGCAATAATACAAAAGATTCGGGAGGTAAGAGCAAATGAAAGTAAACGCCGAAAATGTTGTAGTTGAAAACAACGAAGCCGCAAAGCAGTTTGAATCACAGGTGGACGGGCATGTGGCCTTCCTCCAATATCATTATTCCAAGGGCAGCATCGTATTTACCCATACCGAAGTGCCATCGGCACTCGAAGGGCGAGGACTTGGAGGTAAGCTGGCGCGCACTGCGCTTGATTATGCTAAAATCCACCAACTCACTGTAATCCCGCTCTGCCCGTTTGTGGCAAGCTATATACGCAAACACCCTGAGTATCAATCGCTTGTCCATGCTGATTACCGCGATCGGGTGCTGTCGGATTAACTTGGTGTATAGGGTGGGGTTCATCCCGTCATTTTGGTATGAAATTCAAAAAAGAGGTTAAGCGGAATGCAGTTTTTACGCACTGGGCTAAACGTGCCCAGGGAGAATAGAATCGAACATTATCACAAGGAGTTAAACCACGAATTACAGTTTTATACCATTTGTATGATTAGTCCGTCATTAAAATAAATGGGGTCTGTCGCTAATTTTTGTTGAATCAGGGAGATAGCTTAATTATACTCCTAACAATGGTTATCGCTTTTTCAAGAAATAACGATTGATATTGGGAGGAATAATGAAACGTAAAGCTTCAGCAGTATGGAAAGGTGGTCTCAGAGACGGGAAGGGTACTATTTCGACCGATAGCGGTGTCTTGTCAAACACCCAGTACTCCTTCAGCACGCGATTCGAGCAGGGAATTGGCACTAACCCCGAAGAATTGATCGCTGCTGCACATGCGGGCTGTTTCTCGATGGCTCTCTCCGGTCAGTTGGGGAATGCCGGTATGACAGCGGAGAGTATCAACACAACTGCTACTGTCACTCTGGATAAAACCGATGCCGGATTCACCATCACGGCCATCCATCTGGATGTTAGAGCAAGAATACCTGGGGCGGATCAGCAGGCATTTGAGAAGGCAGCGAACAATGCCAAGGCTGGTTGTCCGGTCTCAAGATTGTTGAATGCGCAGATTACAATGGATGCTAAACTCGAATCATAAAGGCATGTGCGAAGGTCAACATCCTATCTAAATGCCTATTGAAGCGGATCGCCAAGCGGCTTGTCTTTGGTATTCAGTGACTCTAGGCAGCGGACGAGTTATAAAAATGAGCAAAACATGAAAGCACACACCGCTGCAATCTCGTGCCTGCAGGCGATATGGTAAGGGCTTTGTCCTCTCCACAAGTACAAGCTTTTAATCAATTTCCCTTGTGATGTAACCGAACATTTCTATAATAATAGGGATGCGTATTTCAATCTGGCTATTTATATTTTGTCTCCTTATAGCCTCTTGCGGAAGGACCCCTATCAAACAGGCCCGACAGGCGATGCGGCTGACCAAGCCGCCTAAAACACTTATGGATGATCTTCCACTGGATCAGTTGGCAAGCGGTATAGAAGAAAACATAGAACAGTTAAATAAATTGAACATTCAGTCATTGACCTTCGGACCCAGAACCATATCAAAAGATGATTATGTTCTGGCTCTAAATTATCTTGTAAATCAAATCAAGTCAGGCACCTCAAGAACTCGCCTTATCGAAACCGTAGTCAACAACTTTGATTTCTACGAGGTCTACGGAAAGGATAGGTGGGGTGAGGTTTTAATAACCTCCTATTTTCATCCGATTATACCGGGGTCAAGAACAAAAACGCCCGTGTATTCTCAGCCCCTCTATTCCGTTCCGCCCGATTTAGTGAACATTCGGCTGGATGAGTTTGTTAAAGCTATTGAAAGGCTCTCTCCCATTAAGGATCAGGTGCTTGGTCAGATATACCAAATTGGTGTCCTGCAGGGGCGTTTAGTTCCATCCGAATGGGGGGGCGCCTCAGACATATTGCCTTATTACACGCGAGAAGAAATTGACGGTCAGCAGATGTTAAGAGGGAAAAATTTGGAATTGGCATGGGTAGATCCGGTTGACGCGTTTTTTCTCCATATTCAGGGATCGGGAACGGTGATATTTAAAAATGGTGAAGGGATTCGGTTAGGCTACGCTGCTAAAAATGGACGCCCTTTTGTCCCAATTAGCAAGTATTTGTCGGATGTAATCCCGGAGGAAAAAATGAGTATGCAGGCTATAGAAGGTTATTTGCGCCGATTGCCTGAAGATAAAATGAGAAGGATTCTATATAAAAACCCGAGTTATGTTTTCTTTCAAGAATTGAAGGGAAAACCTGTTACCACTCTGGGCGCGGAAGCGGTGGATGGGCGGACAATCGCTACGGATCAGGGTTTTTTCCCCAAGGGTGCTCTGGCATACATGGAATTTCCAAAGCCAGTATTTACGGATAAAACCTCAATTGAACCTGCGGGATGGGAGATGACTTCTCGATTTGTTTTGGACCAAGATACAGGAGGAGCTATACGCGGCCCATATCGTGTGGATCTCTATTGGGGAAGCGGGAAAGAGGCCGCCAGGTACGCAGGGTTTATGAAGGAAAGGGGTCGTTTGTATTATCTGGTTCCTAAGGCTGAGTTTTTGCAAGGGCTTTTAAAAGGTCGGGGTTTATGAGGCTCTTAGCAGACGGATAATTTATAACTTCCATCTTTATTTATAATAGTTTTTCGACACGGGGAGAGACATCTGTGATAAATTCAGATGTTATAGGGTGGATAGCCTTTTCTATCACGGTAGTCTACACATGCATCGGGCTGCCCATTCAGGTACGCAAGAACTACGTGAAGAAATCCACGGCGGGACTCTCTTTTTTTATGATGGTCGTATTGTTCTTCACCTTTTCGATCTGGATAACGTATGGGCTAGTAAAGTCTCCGAAAGATTGGTACATTATTGGCTCCAATATTCCAGGCATGGGCTGCGTCTCTATCATTTTATGTCAGTTCTGGATTTACCGTTCTAAGTAGATTTAGTTTGGAGGAGCGATAGATGAAAACACTGGACGACATCCGTCGGGATAAATCGCTGCAATCCCAAATCCACTGGGACATGAAGCCTCGGGAGAGAATCCGGCGAACGGGAATGGAGACACAGGAAGAGGCGGAACAAATTACGAAACAACTTCAAGAGAGGGTTGGCTACTATTTCTACATAGATGTCCGAAACCTTCAACCCGCTCTTTATCTATATGAAAATTACCCCGATGGCTCCGGCAGATTCGTTGTAGAAGTAACAGAGATTCCTGAACAAATGCTCCGCGAGGCAGTCCATGAGGCCGGTGGGAATATGAGGACCGACGGTCGCTACCCTATAGACGACTCGATAAAAGCATGGCTGAAGAATCAGATGGCTTAGTGGTGATATTCTAATTAATAATAAATAAGGAGAGCCGAATGTCTAAAGAACTAGATTCCTCACGTATTTTAGAGGTAGGATTGGGGTTCTGGCAATCCAGAACCCTACTTAGTGCTGTGGAGCTAGGAATTTTTACCCTCCTCGGAAATAGATCCATGATGGGCGAGGATATTGGAAAGGAGATCGGACTAAACCCGCGGGGTATCTGGGACTTCCTTGACGGGCTTGTCGCCCTTGGTTTTTTAGAACGGGATGGCGACGGCGTCAATGGAAGGTATTCTAATAACAAATTAACGTCGGTTTATCTCGATAAAAACAGCCCGGATTACATTGGCGGCATACTGGAGATGGCGAGTACTCGCCTATACCGCTACTGGGGTGATCTCACCGAAGCCCTGAGAACGGGGAAACCGCAGAATGAAAGTAGGCATAACGAAGAACCCATTTTTGATGTTCTGTACAGGGACCCTGTTAAGCTCGAGGGGTTTATGAGGGCTATGGCAGGACTATCCGCCAGAAACTTTGAATCATTTGCAGAGAGGTTTGATTTCTCAAGGTATAAAACCCTCTGTGACATAGGTGGGGCAACGGGTCAGCTCTCAATACTCGTTGCACGGGCTAATCCGCACATACGGTGTATTTCATTCGACCTCCCGGTAGTAGAGCCCATTGCTAAAAAATATATACATGATTCCGGCGTTGCCGACCGTGTAAAAACTGCATCAGGGGATTTCTTCAAGGACCCGCTGCCCAATGCCGATATTATAACGATGGGTATGATACTCCATGATTGGAACCTGGAGAAGAAAATGCAACTTATAAGGGCGGCATACGAGGCGCTTCCAGAAGGCGGGGCGTTTGTAGCTATTGAGAATATCATAGATGATGCCAGGCGTAAAAACGTATTTGGCCTTATGATGTCTCTTAACATGCTGATTGAGTTTGGCGATGCGTTTGATTTCACAGGTGCGGATTTTTCAAGGTGGTGTGTAGAGGCAGGATTTAAAGAAACCCAGGTTTTGCCACTGGGTGGACCTGCAAGTGCCGCAATCGCATATAAATAGGCATAATCTCCATTATTAATACACTCGAAAGGGGCAATCCATGTGGCGCACACGGTTAACGGAGCAATATGGGATTGAGTTTCCATTCTTTATTGGAATGCTTACTCATTATGGAACAAATTCTATCCTGAATTTTTAATGCTGAGCCAAAATTACAATATATTAAAATGATTAGAATAGTTCTATAAAAGGGCTGTAACATTTTACACCTTCTTTTTTCAGAAATTAGAACTATATGTTCTCAACAAACTCCGCAATGTTTTCGAGGTTTATCCCTTTTACGGCAATCTCCGGGGCAATCACAATCTCTTCTGAACCCCAGGTTAGAGTAGATTTTTTTTCCTTTGATATTCCCGTGATATTCTGGAGGAGTTTTACGAAGTTGTCGCTAATTCTCACGGTGTTTGGTTTGAGAGGCTCTTCTAATTTTCCATTTCTGATTATGTATGAATCCCCGATCACGGTGCCTGTAAAATTCGCCTTTGCGAGACCATAAACGGGGTAGAGATACCAGAGCCTTCCTATGTATATTCCGTTTTTTATACGGGAGATTAATTTTTCTGAAGTCACTTCCCTGGTTCCCTCAATCACGACATTTGTAGCAAATATAGAGGTACTTCGGCGAAAGCTCCTCTCTCCGCCGCTGAGTCGAAACCCGTTTCTCGGCGTGAATTTTCTCACATTGGTTTCATGCTTTTTTGCATAGTAATGGTTTGAGAGAAATCCGACCAATCTCCCCCTTTCAATTAAGTCCGTTCTTCCTGTGGGAAGCCCTTCGCAGGTGATTTTCTTGGTTCCAATCTCTCCCACTATTGTACCGTCGTCATATATGGAAACTGTATCAGAAGCGACCTTTTCGCCCAGCCTTCCCACAAAGGGCGAATTCCCTGAGTCTATTGAATTAAGAGATAGAGCAGAAACTATCATTTCGGAAAAGAGCATTGCAACGGCCTGCCTTCCAAAAACCACGTTGTATTTCCCCGATCCTATTCTCTTTCCTCCGATGGTATTCATGGCGCTTCTTGCGGCTCTCTCTCCAGACTCTTCGGGTCTGAAGTTATCAAGATGCGTTGCGGTGGTCCAACCTGTGCCCTTTGCATTTTTATCTTCAATCATCGCAGTAATCGAAGACATAAGGGCAGTTGACTCATCAAAGTCGTCAATTCCCTGTGTGTTTCCCACTGCCATTTTCTCTCTCAGAATCGTTACGTCGCCTCCCACAATCAGGCTTCTTGCGTAGCCAGATTCTTTAAAAGTGAACAAGGCTCCATTTAGTGCGCGCCAGCCGAGTGAGACCATCTCTTCATCCTCTAAATCCATTACCCTTTTATCGTGATATGAAGAGAGCTTAGGTGATTCACCTGAAGGAGAGGGAATAGACCTGAAATCGGGGTCGCTTACCGCACTTCGCCTTGCTCTCTCCAATGCCCTTTTTACTCCTTCCAGGCTCAAATCTCCAGTGCCGCTTCCAAATCCTATTTTTATCCCTTCAGATGTGTCAAATACCGCTAAAATTCCAACTCCATATCCCTCAATATTTTTTGGCTCATGAACGCCGTTGCATGGAATATCAGACGTGTAATTAATCCTCACGGTTACGTGGTCATTCCATGAGGCAAAGATTTCTGCGTCTTTTATATCCCTTTGGGATTTAACGTATTCGAGTCCATCTCTTACGCATCTCCTTAAATCTTCTATTTCAACCATTAGGTTATCTCCAAAAGTAGGGGCAATTAGCTTCGCTTAAATGCCCTGCCAGGGTGCCCATGCGTATAAGCCTCACCGAGACTTGCCCACGTTACCCAGTGGGTTCTGGTTCAGAGGGAGGGAAGTTGGGGAACCGCTTACACTGGGAATACCGATGGGTCCCCACCCGCATTTTCATGAATTGCCCCTACAAGTAAATTTAATTTGCCCGTATCAATTCCTGTAAATTCGTGGTTAAATAATCACTTCCCCCCCGCAAGCCTTGCCCTGCTTCGCATGGTTGGGCCCCCATTTCCTACTCGAAGTGCCTGCATCGGAACCCCCTTTCCGCAGTTGGGCATGGGAATTACGCGAAAGTCATTCCCCACGGCGTCAACCTTCATCAAATAATCCCTTGAGTCGGATGTTATCCCGCCACTTCTATAGAGCTTTACAATCTCGCCGTTTTTAATCTTGTAAACGCGCCTTGCGGAGATGGTGAAATTCTCGCGCGATTCGCCTATTGAGGGTGTGCGGTGGCTCACGAAGTAGTAGCCGTCATCTACCTCTCTAATTATGTCTTCGGGTTTCCTGTCGCCCGGTGCAAACACGGTATTTGTCATCCTGACGAGTGGGATGAAATAGGCGTCCGTTGCACGCATGGCGCCGTTTGGCTCTTCACCCAAAATCGCTGCTGTCTCGCGGCTGTTTAAAAATCCCCGAAATATCCCCCTGTTAATGTGGACTACCCTTTTTGCCATTACCCCTTCGGAATCGTATTTGTATTGCCCGTATCCCGCAAGCGATGTATCAGAATAGGCAGTTACCAGGTCCGATGCGACCCTTTTCCCGACTTGATTCTCGCTGAGGTTTCTCAGTAGCCAGCTCCTTCCCGCATAGGCGGTCTCCATCTTGAGCGCCCTATCGGCTTCAACCGGATGGCCTATAATCTCGTGGGCAAGGAGCGCGTTGTAGTGCGGGTCTGTAACGACTACAACCTCATTGTCTGTGGAGGGAAGTATATCGGCATTGGAAAGCTCTATGGTTTCCTTTCCGAGGTCTAATGCAAAATCACGAAAGGTCTTGTTAAATACATTCTCTCCGTGTATCGCTTCCCATCCGCACCTTCCACCCAGATGGTCATGGTGAGACTCATCACCTACAATGATGTAAACGAATCCCTCTGTTAGGGGATAGGTTTGGTCAATTAAGGCTCCTTCAGAGGACGCAAATAGTTGCCTTACCAGGGTCGTGTAGAGATGGATCATATTGTATCCGCGGGATTCGTAGAGGTTTTCAACCAACTCGGATACGCCGACTGCCTCTTTGATTATACTTTCAAGGGGGACCCCTCTTGGGTCTTCCTTGAAATCGAGTGCAAGGGTGTCTTTATAGATTTCAACCCGCGCGAGATTTGTGGTGTGTATTGATTCACCGAGAGGACCCAAAATCCTTTTCGCCTCGGCCTTCTGTGACGCGTTTGCCAATGCACGTCTCCAGGCGTGTTCAATGGCTTTTTTTATGAAACCCTCTATATTACCGGACGGGCCGATGTGTGAAGATGAATAGCCAGGGGCTTTTAAACCGTCTCCGGCTATTACCCTTACTCCAAGGGACATCTGAGATTCTTCCGCACTTTCCTTTGGATTGCCCTTTTGTGCTGTGGCGAATTTCGATTCACTGGCTTCTGCTCTTACATCTATGTAGTCGCAGTTTTTAAGGCTCCTTTGGGAATCTAAAACGAGGTTATAAACCAGTTCTTTTATTTTCTCGATCGAGTCGGCTGTGATTCTATCTGTCACTATTTTGTCCTCCGATTTACGGTTAACCATATATTACGGGGTGTATGGTTCTCAAGGTTAGGTTTTAATAATAACATGGGAAAATAGGGTTAAATAAATCCGAATGACGAGCACTGCCCTTTCTTGACGATGGCTCATCCTTCGTGTGATAATTAAAGGATTTACGCAGTGAAATAATTTCATATCAGGCAGGTGGTCATGGTTTACATTTTGAAGGCACATTCAGCGAGGTTGCTTGTTTTATCTGTTCTGCTCATTGCCGCGTGTAGCGGTGTGGAGAAACCCTCTTCCGCGGGTTCTAATTCTCCTCCGCCCTCCGAATCAGTAGGGAGTGATGATATTCTGTCGCTCTGTGTTCAACATAAGAACATCGCATTCCATATACACATGACCTTGGAAATATACATCTTGGGTAAAAAGCAGGTTATTCCTGCCAATGCCGGGATTCCTAAAGGGTGTATGCATGTCATACATACACATGACGAAACCGGCGAATTGCACATAGAATCACCCTATTATCACCAGTTTCATTTGGAAGATTTTTTTATAATATGGGGTAAAACCTTCAACAGGAATTGTATTTTTCAATATTGTGTTGATGAGAACCATACCCTGTCATTCTTTGTCAATGGGATTGAGAATGATGAGTATGAAAACCTGCCATTGAGAGACGGTGATGTAATTCGGATTGTTTATAGCGAGAAGAAATAGTCTCGGCGGCTTTGCTGATCCATAAGAGCCAAGATGTGAGAGCAACGACGGGAGAGTTGCCACTGTAAGAGAAAAGGGCAGATCCCTGTGTCTGCCCCTATAAAAGACATTCGTCTGGTTGAATTCCTAATCCCTACTTGGTTGCCAGGATAAGCGGTGAAGGGGAGGGGACTTCCATTGTGGTAACCTTCTTAAACCCCGCTTTCTTGAGCCAATCGCGGTACTCGCGCATTGTAAACACGTCTCCATTTTCCGTATGCACGAGCATATTGAGGCCAAAGAGGAGCGGTATTATGGGGCCTGTCCGGCTGTTATTTGGCACCAGCTCAGCAATCAGGAGCAGTCCGCCGTCTTTCAATGCCCTATATGATTTCTTGATGAGCTTCTCGCCCCATACCCTGCCTTCGGAATGGATAATCTGGCCAAGTGTCACAAGGTCGTATCGCCTGTGACCAAAATCCACATCACGCATGTTACCCTCGATATAATCGTATCTATCGGCCACTCCAAACCGCTCTGTAAACTGCCGTGTAATCCTGGTGACCTCAGGGAAATCAACGACCGTTACATGCGCCTCGGGTATGGCTTCTGCAAACGCAATAGACCATGCGCCTGAACCAGCAGCAACGTCGAGTATACTCTTGATGCGCTTACGTGTTTTTTCAGGCAGGGCAGAGACGGCGGCGCGTGCCGCGCCAAAGCTCAGGGGAAAAATTCCGGCGACGAGTTTAGGGAAGAACTCGCGTCCATTCTCTTCCTTATCAACGGCATCAATCGAACGGCCGCTCCTTACAACATCCGTAAGGTGCGCCCACATCTCCCAGCCGAGCTTTGTTGTGTAAGCCATTCCGCCTATGTATGGCCCTTTGTCACGGATGAGAAAGGTTTTAGATATTGGCTCCAAACCGTACCTGTCGCCCCTTTTATTTAAATATCCGAGGCCAACCAGGGCATCGAGCAGGCGTCTGGTGCCGTGCTCCGATGACGATGCGGAACGGGCAATCTCCTTTGAAGTGCGTTTGCCCTCCGCGATGTGTGTAAAGAGGTCAAGCTCAACAGCGGCTACGAGTGTCTGCGCCCTCCAACCTGCCCACAGGTCTTCTATTATCCTTTGCGGCGTCACATTCGTTTGAGTTGCTGATTGCTTTGTCATTGGTTAATCACCCCATTTGAGAATTTAATAAACTCACTGCACAGCTGCATTGCAAACTCCATCTTGCCTGCGTTTATAGCGCGTCTACGTATAAACGTTACTTATTATTTTGTCAAGGAGAAATCCCTCTCCAGTTCATAACGTACCCCCCTCCTGCTACCTCTTTTTTAATTCTTCGCAAAACTTCTTTCCGCTCTCGGTAATCTCCCATACGGTCGCCGGATATGTGTAACTCAGATGCCCCGAACGCATCAGGTCCATTCCCGCCCACTCGGCCCTGTCTTTCCACTTGGGATAGTTGGCAATCAGGTTTTTCATCTTCTCTTCAACCCTGGGCAAAATGTCCTCGACCTTCGCTTTGCCGCCGAGTTCAATAACCGATTCGAGAATTGGAATGTAAAAATTCTTTAATGGAATTGGGGGCTGCATTTTATTCCCTCCTCTAAATCTCGTTAAAGACCAAGCTATGCACCTCTTCTGATTCCATAGAGAGTTTGATTTCCAATCTATTATCTAAACCTCTTATCCAGGA